>Ga0075428_100005266_pt1 | contig 14388 bp, 9 predicted proteins | sample RhiMetdeltSRZDD2_FD_75291 | JGI IMG/M metagenome (GOLD analysis project Ga0075428, IMG submission 75291) | Populus rhizosphere microbial communities from Tennessee, USA - Rhizosphere MetaG P. deltoides SRZDD2 | ecosystem: Host-associated > Plants > Roots > Rhizosphere > Soil | place: USA...
CGAGTACGTACGCGAGGTCTGGACCGATATGCGACCGAAAACCCTCCGTGAGGCGATGGAGCGGGACGCGCGGAAGCAGCAGGAACAGCAGCAGGAACAGCAGCGGGAACCGCAAGGGGAGCAGGCCGAGAGCTGACGTCGCTGGGCGGCAGAAGGCGACCTCCGCCGTCCATTGGCGGTTGCTACGCTCCGCCCGAACTCTCACACCGTAGGAGGGGGCATGCCTACGAACTGGAGTCAGCTTGCCGATGACCTGTCGGCTGCACTTCACCCCACCGCTCCGCCGATTGCGATCACCTTCTCGGCCGAGTCTCCGGAGGGGGTCGAACCGTACGACGCTCCGATGCCGGCGCCGACACCGGACGGCCGCACCGGTCGGGTGCCAGCAGGTTGCGTCTTCTGGATGCGGTCCACCGATCGGACGTTCACGACCGTTGCCGAGGATCACGCGAACTGCAGTGTCGGGAGCGTCACCCACGGATTCAAGAGCTGGGACGACGTCACCGGCAATGCGGATGTCGCCGCGATCCTCGAATCCGGGTGGGCGACGATGGAGATGATCCCGCAGATCCCGATTGTGACCGAGCGACCTGAGGCGATCACCTATGGGCCTCTGGCGGAGACGCCGATCGATCCCGACGTGGTGCTCATCCGTCTCAACGCGAAGTCGCTGATGCTTCTCTCCGACGCCCTTCCAGGTCTGGCCGTCGAGGGCAAGCCGCAGTGCCACATCGTTGCCATGGCCAAAGAGCACGGCGAGGTCGCCGCCAGCGTCGGGTGCATGCTCAGCCGGGTCCGCACTGGAATGCCGAGCACGGATGTCACGTGTGCCATCCCGGGTCCGAGACTGGCGGAGGTCGTCGACAAGGTCCGCAGCACGGCCGAGGTCGACGCTCTCGTCGCCAAGTACGCGGCCGACGACTCCCAGCGTTTTGCCTGACGACCAGGAGTCCCGGGACCTCCTCCATCAGCTGCTCTTCGGCTTCTACGCCTCACAGCTCATCGTCGTCGCGGCACGACTGGGCCTCGCCGACCTGTTGCGCGACGGGCCCCGGACGAACGACGAGCTCGCCAGGTCGACTGCGACCCACGCCTCCTCACTCCGTCGCGTCCTGCGCGGGCTTGCCTGCGTCGGTGTGCTCTACGAGATCGAGCCGGGGCACTTCGAGCTGAGCCCGCTCGGAGAGCCGCTCCTGAGCGACGCTCCAGAGTCGATGCACTCGGTCGTGACGCTGTACGGCGGCGAGGAGGTGTGGCGCGCGTGGGGGAACCTTCTCTACTCCGTGAAGACCGGCGAGACAGCATTCGAGCAGCTCTACGGCGTGAACCACTTCGGTTGGGTGGCGCAGAGCTCGAGCTCGGAGGCGTATTTCCACGAGCTTTGGGGCGACACGACGAGCCAGGTGGCTCCCGCGATCCTCGCTGCGTACGACTTCTCCGGGTTCCGATCGGTCGTCGACGTGGGCGGCGGCAACGGCGCACTCGTCGCAGCCATCCTCGCGGCGAACCCAGCCCAGCACGGCGTCCTCTTCGATACGGCGGCAGGAGTCTCGGAGGCGGCCGCTGTCCTCGCTGCCGCTGGCGTCGCGGATCGCTGCGACGTCGTGGCCGGCGACTTCTTCGAATCGGTCCCCCGTGGTGGAGATCTCTACATCCTGAAGAGCGCCTTCGATGACTGGGACGAGAAGCGCATCGTCGAGATCCTCTCGAACTGCCGTCGAGCCATGGCAGGCGACGCCAGGCTCGCCGTCGTAGAGGCCGTTCTGCCACCGAGGATCGAACGGCCCGGCACAGGTGTCGGCCTCGTCATGAGCGACCTGAACATGCTGGTGTGCTGTGGCGGCCACCGCCGCACGGAGATCGAGTTGAGCTCGCTGCTCGGCTCGGCAGGGTTCGAGGTCAGCAGGGTCGTCCCCGTCCCCTCGACGGACTTCAGCGTGATCGAGGCTGTCCCCGCTCCGAACCGCGCTGGTTAGTGCTCTCACACCAGGAGGGCCTGCCGGTCGATCTTGCCGGTGGACGTCCTCGCCAGCTGATCGGGGAACTCGAAGGTCTCCGGCAGCATGTACGGGGCGATGCGCCCCGCACAGAACCGCGTCAGCTCGTGGCCGTCGACGTCATCGCGGGTCACGACGAAGGCCTTGATCCGGTTGGTCACCAAGTCGTCCGCGATCGCGACGACTGCGCACTCGACGACCGAAGGATGGGCGCAGAGCGCAGCTTCGATCTCGCCGAGCTCGATGCGGTAGCCCCGGCTCTTGATCTGGGTGTCGCGTCGGCCGAGGAAGTGGAACGTGCCGTCGCCCTCTTGGTAGCCGATATCGCCCGTGCGATAGACGCGGCGGGCGTCGGCGGGGTCGCGGTCGTCCCGGGGCGGGGGCACGAGAGCGCGGGCGGTGAGCTCTGGGGCCGCCCAGTAGCCGCGCATCACGGTGTCCCCGCGGACGCACAGCTCACCTATCTCGCCCCGATCGGCCCGCCGCCAGTCGTCGGTGACGACGAGCACCTCGTCGTTCGCGATCGCCCGACCGATCGGGATCTTCTCCTCCCCCGTCGGCGGCTCGGGGACCATCCACCACGTGCAGACGTTCGTCTCTGTCGGGCCGTAGAGGTTGGCGAAGCGAGCGTCGGGCAGCAGGTGCATGAGCTCGCGCAGGTACTTGGGCGGGAACACCTCGCCGGCGAACAGGACGGCTCGCAGCGAGGGGAGATCACCCCGCCTCAGCCCGCCTCTCACTGTGAGCATGGTGAGCGCCGAAGGGACGGAGTACCAGACCGTGATGCCAGCCTCGGCGACAAGACGTGCGACCTCTAGTGGGAACAGCGACGTGCGCGGCGGCACGAGGACGACCGTGGCGCCGGCAGCCGCCGTTGCGAAGAGATCGAACACCGAGAGATCGAAGTGGAGCGGGGCGTGGCTCGCGAGCCGGTCGCTCCCGTTGACAGAGAACTGCTCGACCGCCCACCCCACGAACTCGGTCGCGTTGCGGTGGGTGAGCATGACGCCCTTGGGGGTGCCGGTCGAGCCCGACGTGTAGAGGACGTAGGCGAGATCGTCGAGGCTGACGGGACCAGCGCCGGGCCACGTCGTGGCCTGCCGGTCGATGGCATCCGGGCCCAGCGTCGCCACGCCCGCCACGGCCCGCGTGTCGGTCGTCTCGTCGAGGGTCACGAACAGGCGGATCGGCGCGCCCTGTTCGAGCAGTCCGGACCAGCTGCCCTGCTTCGTGGCGCTGGTGAGCACGCACTCGATGCCGCAGTTGGCAGCCATGAACGCCAGGCGCGGGAGCGGCGCGTGCGGGTCCAGGGGGACGTAGACGGCGCCAGCCTTGAGGATCCCGTAGATGGCGACCAGCGACTCCAGGGACTTGTCGAGGTACAGCGCGACGCGGTCACCTCGTCGGACCCGGTTCTCGTGGAGCAGCTGAGCGATCTGGTCGGCGCGCGAGTCGAGTGCTGCGTAGGTGATCGTGCGCGAGCCGTCGACGGCCGCGATCGCCCCGGGCCGACGTGCGGCCGCGCGCGCCAGGAGCTGGTGGAGCAGCACGTCCACGGGCGGCGCCTTCACCATCTCATCGCGAGACGCCGAGGTGGTGGGCGGCGATGTTCTTCTGGATCTCGGAGGTGCCGGAGTACAGGCGGCTACCCACGGCGTCGCGGACCATGCGCTCCAGCTCGTACTCGGCCATGTAGCCGTAGCCGCCGTGGATCTGCAGCGCGTCGAGTGAGGAGGCGACGAAGGACTCGCTCAGGTGCAGGTTGGTCAGGGCCGATTGGAGCCCCACCGGCCGTCCTTGGTCGAGCAGCCACCCGAGCTGGTAGAGGAGCAGGCGAGCGGTCTCTAGGCGCAGCTTCATGTCGACGATCCGGTGCGATACCGCTTGGAAGGCACCGATGGGTCGACCGAACTGGTGGCGCTCCCGGGCGTGGGCGACAGAACGCTCGAGATCGCGCTGCATCGTGCCGACAGTGCACGCCAGGATCAGGCTGCGTTCACGTTCCATCGCCGCGTTGAACACCGTCATACCGCTGCCCGGCTGGCCCAACATGTTCGCTGCGGATACCTCACAGTCGTCGAACACGACCTCGCTCATCGGCGACGTGCGCAGTCCCATCTTGTGCAGCGGTGCCCCCACCGTCAGGCCGGGCGTGTCCCGTTCGACGAGGAACGCCGAGAGCCCCAACGGACCGTGCAGCGGGTTGGTCGCGGCGAACACGATGAAGACGTCGGCGACAGGCGCGTTGGTGACGAAGGTCTTCGACCCGGTGAGCCGGAACCCTTCACCGTGAGGCTTCGCCCTGGTCGACACGTTGAAGGCGTCGGAGCCCGAGTCCGGCTCGGTCATCGCGTGTGCACCGATGACGGATCCGTCACACATGCTGGGGAGGAAGCGCCGCTTCTGCTCCTCGGTGCCGAAGCGGGTGATGGGGTACTGGCACGCCCACATGTGGGCGTTGAGGGAGAACAGCAGCCCGTTGTCGGAGCATGCGTAGCCGAGCGTCTCCATCGCGAGGACCAGCGTCATGACGTCCGCCGCCGACCCCCCGTAGGCCTCGGGGACCGGGAGGCCCTGGATCCCGAACGCCGCGCAGCTCTTCCACGCCTCCAGGGGGAACTCGGCCGTCCGGTCCCGGCCGATCACGTCGTCGTCGAGCTCGCGGCGGGCAAAGGCTAGGAGCGAGTCGCGAAAGGCGAGCTGTTGCTCGGTCCAGTCGAAGTCCACGCCATCGCCACTCCTGCGCCATTGCGCCACTTCCCCCTGCGCAGGCCATCTTCTCCTACAGAACCTGTTGCGACAAGGAAGGCAGGAGAGGACGATGGCACGATGCGACGAGCCGACCCGGTGATCGTCTTGGGCACCGACCGCAGTGGTACCTCCCTCGTCGCCGACATCGTCCGCCGCTGGGGAGCGTACGCGGGGCCGGCTGATCAGCTGATGCCCGCGGACGAGTCGAACGAGCAGGGCTACTGGGAGCTCCGGTCTCTGCAGGGCTTCCTGGACGAGCTCCTCGAGCGGGCCACACAGCTGGCGCGGCGCCACACCCGCACCGACGAGTCGTCATCGGTCGGGTCGATCTGGGAGCCCCACACGCGCTCGAGCATGCGCTCGTTGGCCCGGGACAGCGAGCTCAGGGGGCGGGCGAACGACCTCGTAGAGGAGATGTCCCGTCCGGGAACGCCGTGGTTCTGGAAGGAGCCACTGCTGTGCCACGCACTCCCGTTCTGGGAGCAGCTCTGGCACCATCCGACGTACCTCGTGACGGTCAGGAATCCATTCGACTCCGCCCGTTCGTACCAGCAGTACAACCTGCCCTCAGGTTTGGCAGGCGGCGTCTCGCTCATCGGATATGGCCTGATTCGTTGGCAGGCAATGATGGTGCCAGTCCTGCGCAGCCTCGGTGAGAGTAGTCGGACGCTCTTCGTCAGCTACGAAGGCCTGCTCGCGTCGCCAACCGAGCAATGTGAACGAGTGGACGACTTCCTCTCCCACTGCTTCGAGGATCTGCCGGGCTCAGACGGCGGCGTTGAGCGAATGGCGGGTGCGATAAATCCTCGGCTCCACCATCAACGGAGCAATGAGCACTCACTAGGCGAGTGTGGCAAAGCAAGCGAGCAGCAACTTCAGCTGTATGACCTGCTGGTGCGCCTGTCCAACGACGAGCGACCCCCCATCGAGCCCCGGGCCTACGACATCGACGGATGCGCCGCCGAGTATCTGACGTTCGTGGACGCCTTCTTCGCCCTCTTCGGTGCACGGAAGTGCGATTACTCGCTGCTCCGCTAGTCGACGACCGCTGCCCAGGCTCGACGGCCCTCGTCGGCCAGCTCGACCAGGTTGCACGCCCGCCCGTGGCATCCGTTCGTCTGATCGGCCTCCCGCCATGAGGAGAGGTGCCCCTCGGAGCAGAAGACGCTGGCGAATGGGCAGAAGTCACGGAGCGGGTTCTCCTCCGTGCCGTCGACGTCCGGCAGCCAGCCGCGCTCCGGCCGGCGGCGTGGTGCCCGCCCGCGCTTCATGCGGACATGGAGATCGCGGCCGCATGAGCCGCACGCCGTTTCGACGAGCGCCGACCGCCCGAACGCCGCCGGGATCCCGATCGCGTCCCACGCACACCACGTGTAGTAGGTGCGCCTGCCGAGTTGGAGGCGATGCCGCGTCGGGATCACCCCGAGGCCACCGATGCCGACGAGCCGGTCACCATCCACGATCGCCCGGCCTGATGCGACCATCACCTCGATCAGGCGCTCCACGGAGGCCACGGGCAGTCCCGTTCGGCGGCCCAGCTCGACGACCGAGGGCGGGCTTCCGTCGAGAAGGGCATGGAACCCGCTCTTCACGAGCCGGCGAGCGTCGCTCCGTTCGTCGTTGGGTGGCTCCGACGAGGTGCCTGCACCCTCCTCGTCCGACGATCGTGTCGCCATGAGCGAAGTGTGCGGGAAACCGCAGGAGGTGGCAACGCCGCGGTGAACCTCGGCCTGATGTTCTTCTCGAGTGTGGACCAGCACGCCGGCGGCGATCGATACGGCCTGCTGCTGAACGTCGCTCGGGTCGCGGACGCTGGTCCCTTCGTCGCCCTGTGGACACCGGAGCGGCACTTCCACCCGTTCGGCGGCCTCTTCCCCAATCCGACGGTGACCACCGCAGCATGCGCGGCGATCACGTCCAGCGTGCAGCTCCGGGCCGGGAGCCTGGTGTCACCGCTGCACAACGAGATCCGGGTGGCCGAGGACTGGGCAGTCCTCGACAACCTCTCGGGCGGCCGAGTCGCCATCTCCTTCGGATCTGGCTGGAACATCGAAGACTTCGCTCTCTGGCCTGAGCGCTACGAACGCCGTAAGGACGTCATGTACGAGCAGATCGCCACGATCCGGCGCCTGTGGCGGGGCGAGACCATCGAGTTGGATGGTCCGGACGGCAGGTCCTTCGACGTGCAGTTGCATCCCCGGCCGCTGCAGGCCGAACTGCCGGTCTGGGTGACCTCGTCGGGGGACGTCCGCACCTTCGAGCGGGCGGGAGCCATCGGGGCCAACGTCCTCACCCACCTGCTGGGGCAGGACCTCGACGTGCTGGCGACGAAGATCGCGGCCTATCGGCGCGCCCGGACCGACGCTGGCGTGCCGGGAGCAGGCACCGTGACGCTCATGCTCCACACCTACGTCGGGAGCGACGATCGGGACGTGCGCCATCTCGTCCAGGCGCCGCTGTCCAACTATCTCGCATCTGCCATCTCCCTCGAACAGGCCGCCGCGGCCGGCGGCGGCCCGGTGAGCGGCGGCCGCCGGCTGCTCGACGAGGACATCCCTGACGACCTCAAGGAGGAACTGGTCGAACTGGCATTCGAGCGCTACTACGAGTCCGCCTCGCTGCTCGGGTCGCCCGACCGATGCGTCGGGTTCCTCCGCAGGCTCGTCCCGGTAGGTGTCGACGAGATCGCCTGCCTGATCGACTTCGGGGTCCCCGACGAGCTCGTTCTCGAGAGCCTGAGCACACTCGCCGAGGTGGCCGCGTCGGTCGGGTGAGACGACCGACACCGTCGTTGTCGGGGGTGGCACCCGGCGCGATGATGCCGACGTAGGGAGCGATGAGGCTACGGGGAGCGTCGATGAACGCAGTTGCGTTGACTGATGCCGAGCGCGACGCCCTCGGGTCTTCGTTGGATCGGCTGCCCTCGCCGTACGTCGACCTCGAGCCGTTCCTCCTCGATGTCTTCCCCCTCTTCGCTGCACTGCCCCGTCGGGTCCTCACGGCTATCCGCGCCGCACGCAACGACCCGGCCGTGCCGGGCGCGCTACTGGTCGAGAACCTGCCCGTCGAGCCGGACCCGCCAGCGACACCAGGTTCCGGCACCGCCCTGCTCGACCGCACCACCTTCGTCACCGAGGCCTGCGCCCTCGGCGTCGCCCAGCTGCTCGGCGAGCCGGTGGGTTATCTCGATGAGCGGGACGGCGCCGTGGTCCAGTGGCTCTTCCCCATCGCCTCGGAGGCGCACGCGACGTCCAGCAGCAGCTGCGACATCGACCTGGAGCTCCACACCGATCTGAACTTCGATTCGGCCAATCCCGAAGCTCCCTTCACCGTGATCAACCCGGACTTCGTGGTTCTGGCCTGCGTGCGGGCCGACCCGGACGGCCAGGCCACCACCCGCTACGTCGAGGCACGAAGCCTGTGTGAGCACCTGTCGGAGCTTCAGCAGGCGACGCTGCGGGAGCCGATCTTCGAGTTCGCCGCGCCGTACACGTTCAGCGGGCTGTCAGGTGGTGACCGCCTCTGGTCACATCCATCACCTGTGCTGACCGGCCCTGCCGGATCACCGGAGATGGGAGTGGATCTGGCGTGTGGAGCCCGTGGATGCACGCCCGAGGCGCAAGCCGCTCTGGACGCGCTCCGGGAGGCGGCGCGCCGGCCCGAGATCGGCGAGACCGTACGTCTGCGACCGGGCCATGTCCTGGTGCTCGACAACCGAAAGGGAGCCCACGGTCGCAGTGCCTTTCCTGCGCGGTTCGACGGCAGCGACCGGTGGGTGGAGCGCGTGTACGTCCGACGCAGCCTCTGGGAGTGCCGGAGGGCAGGCCAGAAGAGCTACCGCGTGGTGTGAGGTCGAGGATGTCTTGCGTACATGAGCTGTTCGAAGCCCAGGCTGCTCGCTCACCCCAGGCCGTCGCGGTCATCGACGGTTCCGGTGAGACGACCTACGAGACGCTGGACCAGCGCGTCAACCAGCTGGCCCATCGGTTACGTCGCCTCGGCGTCGGTCCCGAGCGGTTGGTGGCCATCCTGCTCGAACGGAACCTCGACATGATCGTGGCCATGCTGGCAACCCTCAAGGCCGGCGGCGGCTATGTCGCGCTCAACCCGGCCCACCCCCCGGAGAGGTTGGCTGGCATCGTTGCCGATTGCCGGGCGCAGGTCGTGCTGACCGAGACGGATCTGAGAGGGCGTCTCCCCGCCCACCCCAACGTCGTGGTACTCGACGCCGAGCGTGCACAGCTCGACCGCGAGCCCACCGTGAGCCCCGGCTCGAGTGTCGATCCCCGGAACGTCGCTTGCCTCGTCTACACCTCCGGGTCGACGGGCCAGCCCAAGGGCGTGGCGATAGAGCACAGATCTGTCGCAAACCTCGCCGTGTGGGCCGGCGAGGTCTTCGACGCCGCCGACCTCGCGGTCGTCCTGGCCGGTAGCCCCACCAGCTGCGATTGCGCCCTGTTCGAGATACTCACACCCCTGGTGCTCGGGGGTGGTGTCTTGCTGGCGCCGTCGGCGCTGGACCTTCCCCGACTGCCGGCAGCCCGCCATGTGACCCTCGTACCGGTCCCGGCCACGACGATGAGCGAGCTCCTGCGGGCGAAGGGTGTCCCCAGCTCGGTCCGCGTCGTCAACCTCTCTGGCGAGACGGTCGGACGAGACCTCGTCGACGACGTCTACCGGTGCACCAGCGCCCAGCGGGTGTTCAACCTCTATGGCGTCTCCGAGGCCGCGATGTACTCGACGTGCACCCTGGTCGCCCGGGAGGCGAAGGACCACGTGAGCGCGGGTGGCCCGATTGCCAACACCTCCCTCCATGTTCTCGACGAGCAGCTCCGCGAGGTGCCACCCGGTGGCCTCGGCGAGCTGTGCGTCGGCGGGATCGGCGTCGCCCGCGGCTATCTGGGGCAGCCGGCTCTCACCGCCGAACGATTCGTCGCCGAGCCCTCTGGCGGCCGGGGTGCTCGCCTCTACCGAACCGGCGACCTGGCCGAACGCCTGGCCGACGGAACGGTGCGCGTCCTGGGCCGCCTGGACCACCAGGTCAAGATCCGGGGCTTCCGCGTCGAGCTGGGTGATGTCGAGTCTGGCCTGCGCCGGCTGCCGGGGGTTCACGACGCAGTCGTGGTGGCGCACCGCGACGACTGCGACGGCGCCAGGCTGATCGCCTATGTCGTTCCCGCGGTGGAGGATGGTTCCCCCTCTCGGCTCGAGCCTGCGACCCTCCGCGACCTCCTGTCCGACGCACTGCCCCACGAGATGGTCCCGGCCGCGATCGTGCCGCTGGACCACTTCCCCACCGCGCCGAACGGCAAGGTCGATCGCAGAGCCCTGCCCGCCGTCGACCTGCACGAGGCGACGGCTCCGGGGCCCTCGGCCCCGGCGGACGATCCGCTCGAGCGTGGCCTGCAGCGGATCTGGAGCGCGGTCCTGCGCATCGAGACCCCCGGCGTGCACGACGACTTCCTGGCGATCGGAGGCGACTCGCTCCTCGCCTCACGTGTCGTCTGCCGGGTGCGGGACGAGCTCGGCTACGACCTGCCCCTGAGAACCCTGTTCGAGGTGCGCACCATCGAGGCCCTTGCGGATCACATACGCGCCGCGGAACCGCACTCGACGGTCACGGCTCCGCCGCTGGTCGCTCTCCCCCGGCGCTGATCACCCTCGCCAGCCGGTCGCGGACGACCTCGGCCAGGGTGGCGACGTCGGCTTCCTCGGTGACGAGCGACCAGTGGTGCCCGGGGACGACCGCGGACTCGAACGGTCCCTGGGTGTAGCGACGCCAGTCACGCGCCAGGGAGCCGGGCCCGGCGTCCTGGTCCGGAAGGATGAGTGTGACCGGGGCTCGATGCGGGCGGACGCGGTAGCGCACGACGGCCCGATTGTTGCGGAGCCCGACGTCGAGTCGCCGCGCCAACAGCTCGCGGTCGGTCACCCCACCCTCGAGCACAAGGTCAGGATTGCAGAGCTTCCCAAGCGCCTCGGTCAGCTCGTCGTCGGACTGGTCGTCGAAGGCGCCCTCGCGGAGGTCGCTGACGAAGGTCGCCAGCTCGTTCCAACTCCGTCGCAGCTCCGACCGGTACCGGTCGCTGCGTCGCCGTGGGCTGCTCGGCGCGATCAGCATCAGGCGGGCGACCTCGGCGCCGTGGGCGAGCAGCTGACGGGCCATCTCCCAGGCCACGAAGGCACCCATCGAGTACCCGGCGAGCACGTAGGGCCCCTCTGGCTGCACGGCGCGCACGGCACGGACGTACCGGTCAGCCATCTGTTCGATGTGGTCGAGCGCCTCGCCTTCGGCCTCGAGGCCGCCGGCCTGCAGGCCCACGAACCGTTGACCGTCACCGAGGTGCGCGGCCAGCGCCCGGTAGCAGAACGCCGTACCGCCCGACGGGTGGACGCAGAACAGGGCGGGGTGCAGGTGGCCCGGGCGGAGCAGGACGATCGGCATCAGTTCGCGCTGCCGGCTCTGGTCGAGCTCGCCGGCTGCAAGAGAATCGACTGCGGCGGCGAGGGCCGCGAGGTCCGGGCTCTCGAACAGGGTCAGCAGGGCCAGGTCGGTCCCCATGCGCTGGCGAATCCGGGCCACGACCTGCGTGGCGAGCAGCGAATGGCCGCCCAGGTCGAAGAAGTTGTGGTCGGCCATCACGTCGGCCACGCCCAGGACCTCTTCCCAGATCGACGCGATCACGCGCTCGGTCGCACTGAGCGGTAACCGGCTGCCCGGCGGACGACTCGGGGCCGAGGCCGCCACGATCTCGACCAGTGCGGCGCGGTCGACCTTGCCGTGGGCCATCCGGGGCAGGCGGTCGACGGCCACGATGGCACTCGGCACCATGTACTCGGGGAGGCGGTCGGAGAGCCACGCTCGTAGGGCACGGTCGTCGCAAGGGTCGGCGGAGGGGTCGGGGACCACGGCTGCCACGATCCGACGGTCGACCATGGTGTCACCGATCCCCATGACCGCGGCCTCACTGACGGCTGGATGCTGGCGGACGACGGCCTCCACATCGCCGGGCTCTACCCGATACCCCCGCACTTTGAGCTGGTCATCGACGCGGCCCAGGAACTCCAGGTCGCCGGTCGGCAGCCAGCGACACCGGTCACCAGTGCGGTAGAGGCATGCACCGTCGCCGCGCAGCGGATCGGCGACGAACCGGCTGGCTGTCAGCCCGGGGTCGCCTCGATAGCCGCGGGCGACGCCAGCACCGCCGACGTAGAGCTCACCGACGACACCGACGGGGACGGGCTGGAGGTGCTTGTCGAGCACCGCCGTGGTGACGTGCGGCAGGGGACGACCGATCGGCACCGTCCGACCGGTGGACTGCTCCCCCACTCGATAGACGCACGTGCCGACGGTCGCTTCGCTGGGCCCATAGTGGTTGAACACCGCGGTGCCGGGCCGAGCCGCGGACAGCTCCCGACCCCACGCGGCAGGGGATGCTTCACCGCCGAGGATCAGGGCCCTTGCCGGCAGGCACGCGGACGTGTCATCAGCCGTCGAGAGGAGCGCGGCCAGATGGGACGGCGTGATCTTCAGGTAGTCGATCGCGGCGGTGTCCAGGGTTGCGGCGAGGTGGCGTTGGTCGGAGGCCTCGGCCGGGGTGAGCCAGGACAGCTGGCCGCCGCTGGTCAAGCAGGGGAACACCATCGTGTTCGCGAAGTCGAAGGCGAGGGAGCTGGCCAGCGCGTAGCGGGCTCCGGGGGCGAGGCCGAGCTCGTGGGTGACCGCGGCGGTGTAGGTAGCGAGCTGACGATGGTTCACCATCACGCCCTTGGGGGCGCCAGTGGAGCCTGATGTGTAGACCACATAGGCGAGGTCGTCGAGGCCCGACATCAGCGGTGGAGGGTCGGATGGGTGGCCGTCGAGGATGTCGGTCGCACCGACGTCGATCACGGGGACGGTGGTGGCCGGTAGGGCATCGGCCCCGTCGCCGCTGACCAGCACCACCGACGGTGAGGCGTCCCGCAGGATGGCGTCGAGACGTTGCAGGGGCAGCCCGGGATCGAGGATCAGGTAGGCGCCGCCCGCCTTGAGCACTCCGAGCATGGCGACGAACACATCGACCGCCGTGGGCATGCAGATGCTGACGACGACTTCGGGGCCGACGCTGAGCGCGCGCAGGTACTGCGCCACACGGTTGGCCCGGCTGTCGAGCTCGCCGTAGCTCAAGGTCTGCCCGGCCACGTCGACCGCGGGATCGGCCGGCCGCCGTGCCGCCGCGGCCTGGAACTGGTGCTCGACACGTTGGAGTGATCCGTCCATCGGGCGTCGGCCGGATCGGCGGCCCCACTCGTCGAGAAGGCTGCGTTCGGCCTCGTCGAGGAGCGGCACCTGCGACAGGCGCGCGTCGGGATCATGAGCGACCGCCTCGACCAGCCGGGCGAAGTGCTGGGCCATGCGCTCGGCTGTCGCCTGCTCGAAGAGATCCAGGTTGTAGATGAGCTCGCCGGTCAGGCCGTCCGGGTGCTCGTGCACGACGAGCCGGAGGTCGAACTTGACAGTGGTCGGCGGGTCGTAGGCGAACTCGGCCAGACAGACCTCGCCGACAGGTGGCTCGCTCGGCGGCTGCGGGCCGGGCCCGGCGAGGGTGTCGTAGTTGAACATCACCTGGAACAGCGGATGCCGTGAGGGATCCCGCTCGGGCTCGAGCTCGTCGACCAGCCGCTCGAAGGGAACCTCCTGGTGCACGAACGCACCGAACACGGTCTCCCGGACCCGGTCGACGATCGTGCGGAAGGACGGGTCGCCGGTGAGGTCGCTGCGCATCACGAGCGTGTTGACGAAGAGACCGACGATGTCCTCCAGCTCCGTTCGTGTCCGGTTGGCCACCGGTGTGCCGACGGCGACGTCGTCCTGGCCGGCGTACCGGGCGAGCAGAGCCTGGAACGCCGCGAGCACGGTCATGAAGGGACTGGCGCCCGCGTCCCGGGCCAGCTCGCGCATCCGGCTGAGGGTGTCCGCTCCGAGGGCGAAGGGCACGCTTCCGGCCGCCGATGACCGCACCGCCGGACGCGGGCGGTCGGTCGGCATCTGGAGCGGCTGGAGACCGGCCAGGCGCGTCCGCCAATAGCCGAGCTGCTCGTCCAGCTCGGCTCCCTGCAACCAGTCCCTCTGCCAGACCGCGTAGTCGACGTACTGCGCCGGGAGCGGGGTGGCACAAGGCTCCTCACCGGCGAGCTCGGCGGCGTACGCCTCGGTGATCTCCCGTCGCAGGATGTCGGCCGACCACTCGTCGGAGACGATGTGGTGGGTGCAGAGCAGCAGCACGTGGTCGTCGGCCATGAGACGGTAGAGCCGGGCCCGCAGCAGCGGTCCGGCCGCGAGGTCGAAGGGACGGCCGGCCTCGTCGGCTGCCTGCTCGGCGGCGCGACGGGTGGCATCCTCGAGCGGCTGGTCGGACAGGTCGGTGACCGGCAACTTGACAGGTGCGGGCGCGTCGACCACGACCTGAGGCGCGCCGTCGACCGAGACGAACCGCATGCGGAGGGCTTCCTGGTGGGCGACCACCCTGCTGACAGCCCGGTGCAGGGACGCGGCATCGAGCCTTCCCTGGAACCGGACCGCGGCCGTCAGGTTGTAGTCGGCCGTACCGGGCCGGAGCTGGTCGAGGAACCACAGCCGCTGCTGGGCGAAGGACAGCGG
>Ga0075428_100005269_pt1 | contig 14383 bp, 11 predicted proteins | sample RhiMetdeltSRZDD2_FD_75291 | JGI IMG/M metagenome (GOLD analysis project Ga0075428, IMG submission 75291) | Populus rhizosphere microbial communities from Tennessee, USA - Rhizosphere MetaG P. deltoides SRZDD2 | ecosystem: Host-associated > Plants > Roots > Rhizosphere > Soil | place: USA...
TGCACGACTTTGTCGCCTGGCGCGACGAGGTGCGGTCGATCCGGGACCTCGGCGCATTCCGAACTCTCGAGCGCAACCTGCGGATGGGTGACGCGCTTCCGGAGCCGGTGAAGGTGGCGGAGATGACGGCGGCCGGATTCCGCGTGGCACGCGTCGCGCCGCTCCTTGGCCGCTACCTCGTCAAAGACGACGAGCGCGTTGGAGCGCCGCTCGTCGTGGTGATCGGGTACGACGTGTGGCAGCGTCGCTTCGCGGGGGATCGGGCGGTGATCGGGCGCGAGGTTCGACTCGACGGGCGGGCGCATACGATCGTCGGGGTCATGCCCAGGGATTTCGCCTTTCCCATGAGCCACGAGTTCTGGACCCCCTTCCGCGCGAACCCTGACGCGTACGCGCAACGAGAAGGTCCCGGGATCTTCGTATTCGGACGATTGGCGGATGGCGTGACGATCGAACAGGCGCAGGCGGAGCTCGATGAAATCGGGCGTCGGACCGCAGCGGCGTTCCCGAAGACGCACGCGACGCTCCGCCCGATGGTCATGCCGTACGTGCACTCGCTGACCGACATCCAGGGCATCACGTCGTTCCAGGTGGTCAGCATGGAGCTCATGATGAGCGTGCTGCTGATCGTGGTCGCCTTGAACGTTGCCGTGCTGATCTACGCCCGAACGGCGATGCGCCAGGGCGAGATTGCGGTGCGCACGGCGCTCGGGGCGAGCCGCCGGCGAGTCGTCATGCAGCTCTTCATCGAAGCGCTCGTGCTCTCGGCAGCCGCGGCAGCGGTCGGACTCGCCATCGCTCAGGTCGGCGTTAGGCTCGGCAACCGTATCATGGAGACGGAGCTCGGGCGGCCGTTCTGGGCGGACTACAGCCTGCACCCGTTGACCGTCCTCTTCACGATCGGCATCGCCGTCGTCACGGCAGCCATCGTAGGTGTTCTGCCGGCACTGCAAGCGACGGGGCAACGTCTTCAGAACGACATTCGTCAGATGGGTGGCGGCACGGGGATACGCCTCGGAAAGACGTGGACGTCGCTGATTGTCGTACAGGTGGCCCTCGCCGTTGCCGCCCTCCCGGCGGCCGTCACCATGGGGTGGGGTGAGATCCGGGGTGCCATGATCCGGCCCACGTACCCGCCCGAGGAGTTCCTGACGGCTGGCCTCGGGATGGAGTACACCGAGGAGCTCGGTCAAGGCGCCTACGCCCGAGCGAACGCGGCCCGATTTGATGGCTGGGTCGGTGAGCTGCTGCGCCGCCTCGAGGTCCAACCGGAGGTAACGGGCGCGACCTTCTCGGCGATGCTGGCCGGGCGGGGCGAGTACGTGCAGGTGGACGGCGTGCCCGCTCCAGTGGGCTCACCGATCGGGCATCACGTGAACGCCGGCGGGACTGGCCCGGGCTACCTCGACGTGTTCGGCGCCCGCATCCTCGCCGGCCGCGGCTTCCAGCCGGCCGATGCTGACACGGCGTCGACCGCGGTGATCGTCAGCGAGGCCTTCGTGCGGCAGGTGCTCGGAGGCGGGAATGCCCTCGGTCGCCGCCTCCGCTTCGCCGAGGCGAACGAGCGAGCCGACGCGGACACGGCCAGGCCGGGACGGTGGTTCGAGATCGTCGGCGTGAGCGAGAACCTGCGAGACCACTCGTTCGACCCAACACTCGTTAGGCCCGCGCTGTGGTACGCGGTGGCGCCCGGCCAGGCGCACCTCGCCCGGTGGCTGGACCTCGAGGTGCGGCTCCGGAGGCCGACCACTCCGGGCGACTTCGTCCCCACGCTGCGCGGGATCGCTGCCGCCGTCGATCCGGCGTTGCGGCTCGGCCGGACGTATTCACGGGCCGACTTCGAGGAGCAGGATCGGCTGGCCATTCGCCTGGTCGGGCTGGGCGTTGGGCTGGTCATCGTGAGCGTGTTTCTTCTCTCGGCGGCCGGCGTGTACGCGCTGACGTCGTTCACCGTGACGCGGCGCCGGCGCGAGATCGGGATCCGCACCGCGCTCGGCGCGCATCCGCGGCAGCTGCTGCTGGGCGTGTTCGCCGGCGTGGCGCGCCAGGTCGGGCTCGGGCTCGCGTTAGGCATCGCGGCGGCAGTGGCGATCGAGGCGGGCTCGGGGGGCGAGCTGATGGGAGGACACGGATCGCTCCTCCTCCCGGTCTTCGGGACGCTGATGGCTGTCGTCGCTCTCGTGGGTGCGCTCGGTCCGGCGCGGCGAGGTCTCAGGGTCGAGCCAACGGAAGCGCTCCGGTCGGAGGCCTAGCGACTCGCACGGGTGTTACGCGTGCGATCCTCCGCGTCGTGCGTCCTCGAGTCATGGTTCTCGTCGCGGCGCTCCTCATGAGCGCCTGCTCGGCGAGCGGCGTGCACAGGCGAACGGAGAGCAGGAGCGCGAGACGCATCAGCGAATCCATAAGATTCGTTCGCCCGTCCACACCCATTGCCCGTTGCGCCGCACGACGCGGACCGCTTCCGTCGAGACGCGACTCGCGAGTTTCACCAACGCCGTGTCCCCTTTGAACTCGAGTTTCGCGGCGGCGATGGTGGCCGAGTCAGTCTGGAACGCCGCGGCGGCAACCCGGCGCACAGCTGCCGAATCGCGAGAGGTTGAGTCGACGCCAGCAGCGACGGCACAATTCACGGCGAGGCGCGATCTCAACCTGGCTACCTCCTAACGAGTCAACGCGGGATCGGCACCAGCCCTGGCGTGACGTGCGCCTCGGTCGCGCCGTTGCCCAACTGACCATACCGGCCGTCACCCCAGCAATAGATGCTGCCGTTCGCCGCGGCGCCACAGACATGAGAGAAGCCGACGCTGAGCGTGCCAAACACGAGACCACCGACCACCGCGCCCGGCCGCTTCTCGTCGTCGATCACCCGTTGACCGAGCGCTTCGGACTGCCATCCCCAGCAGAGAGCCGCCCCGTTGACGGTGAGGCCGCACGTTACGGCGCGACCCGCGTTTCTTCTGGCGCTGATCGCGCGAAACCGATGCCCACCGGACACGGCGCGCGGCACGAGGGCGGCCCTGGTTGTGCCGTCGCCCAGCGCTCCGTAGTCGTTGCGCCCCCAGCAATACGCCGAGCCCTCCGTACCAACACCGCACGTGTACAGGGTGCCGGCGCTGAGCATTGAGAATCGCAACCCGCCGGCGACGGCGACCGGCCGATCGTGCGACGTACTGTCTCCGCTGCCAAGCGCGCCGAAGCGGCCGTCACCCCAGCAATACGCCTGGCCGTCGGTCGCGAGCGCACAGCTATGGCTCAGCCCGGCGCTCACGGAGCGGAACGTGACGTTCGTCGCCACCTTGACCGGCGTTAGGCTGGCCGTCCTCGAGCCGTTTCCCAGCTGCCCAGCGTCGTTGTCACCCCAGCAGTACACCGCGCCGACGCTGCTGACACCACACGCATGCTGGTGGCCGGCGCTCAACGACGAGAGCGTGAGGTCGCCACCGACGGCGACGGGCACGCGCCGCTCCATCGGATCTCCCGGAACGGGACCAGCGTCGTCAGGCTGCGCGTTTCCCCAACAGTACGCGGCGCCCGACGTCGTGAGCGCACACGCGTACAACCAGCCCGCGCTCACACTGGCAAACTTCATCTCGGTCGAGACGGGGACCGGTGCGAGGCTGTTGCCGCGCGTACCGTTGCCAAGCTCCCCATGGTCGTTGCTCCCCCAGCAGAAGGCGGTGCCATCGCGCCGCACGGCACACGTGAATCCGGATCCCGCGCTCACTGTCTCCTGCTCGGCGAGCGCGAACCGGCCGCGAAGTGCCACCGGGAAGCGCCACTCGCGCAGCATCGCAAGCACCTGTACGATGTTTCGCGACGTCGCGTCCGGAGGCTGCACGTTCAGCAACATGCCGACGATCTCGCGTCGCTGGTTGAGCAGGGCGCCACCGGAGTGTCCTCGACTCACCAGTGTCGTCTCGAACGTGAGCAGGCTGTCGCTCGTCGACGAGATGGGCTCGGGCGCGACGTTCGAACCCCAGGGTCTTCCCTGCGGATATCCGAGCGCGAAGACCCCGTCGCCGCGCGCCAACGACAAGGGAGCGCCCAGACGATCGAACGGGATCCGGGCGACGTCGATGCCGGCAGCCTTCACGCCACTGATGCTGAGGACCGCCACATCCCGCTTCGCGTCGAAGGAGGTCGTCAGCGTCGCCGGCATGGGCTCACCGGGGAGTGACCGCAGCTCGACACGGATGTTGGTGGCTTCAGTGGCGCCACGCCTAACGACGTGATTCGCCGTCACGACGTACAGTCGGTCGTTCCCGGCCCCGAAGATGATCCCCGCGCCGATGCTCTCCTGGCCATCGAGCGAACAGCGAATCATCACGACGATCTGCTCGACCTCGCTCGATGCGCCCTGTGAACCCTGTGCCGCGAGAGGTACCGCGCCGCTGCTCGCCGCGAGCATGGCGCCACACATCGCGCGAAAGCCGTGACGCGTCACCGTGCTCATTCCGGCTTCCGCCACCAGCGGCGAAACGTCGTGATGACGCCGAAGAGATAGAGCGCGGTACCCCACAACAGCGAAAGCCCCTGACGCCGGCGCAGCCAGTCGAGCACCGTCGGCATGATCGAACGAGGATGATCGCCGGCGCCGGTGCGCATCTCTCGGACGTCACCCTGAAACGTCGCGGCGATCGCGTCGTCGCGAAGGTCGAGCGTCAGGATCGTACCGCTCGCGCCGCCGAACCGCAGCAGCTCGCCGGGCCGGAGCTTGCGCTCGTTGCCACCCGTGGACTCGAAGAAGATGGAGCCGGAAAGAATGGTGGACATGGGGCGCACGAGCGGACGGTCCGCGTCCTGGTCGTTCTCGACCCGATAGACCTGAAGGTCACGCGCTTCGATCTGCTGCCATCGCGGCGCGGGAGACCCGGGCGGTAGCGTCAGGTCGAGGTCGAGTGAGCTCGTCGTCCCGGTGAACTCCACGGGTCGAGGGGCTCGCAACGTGGTTGTCATTGCCTGCGCGTTGGCCGGTGCGATCGCGACGGTCCCCATCACGTCCACGTGCACGGCGACGGTCACGGGGGTCGTTGAACGAAGGGAGACGCGGTACTGGCGAGGGACGTCCGTGCTCGACAGCCACACGTGCGTTCCCGCTGGGACCACGATCCGGTCGACGACGATGCTGCCGCGCTTTCCGTCCTTCACGCTGTCGACCGCAAGGCGAATGGCGGGCACGCCGCCATCCTGCAGCGCGACCTCTTCGGGGAGCTGCGCACCTTTCAGCCCGGCAACGCCGAGCGCCGTTAGGTTGAGCGGCCTATTGAGGGGCTGCTCGAGCGCGGAGACGAAGCCGAACCCCGTGAACGTACCACCAAGCTCGATGGTGGTCGTCGGGACATGCATGAACAGCAGCACGCTCGCTATGACCAGCGTCGCGGCGAATATCGCAGCCGGAAGCCAGCGATTCGGAGGCGGGGGTGCCGGCGTTGCCGCGTCCGGTCGATTGTCCGCCGGTGTCACTGGTCGCCCGATGCCCGCGGCGGCCCGGCGTGAAATAACAGAAATTCCGAGGTGGCCGATCCGCCTCGCTTGAGCGTCGCCCCGATGCGCACGTAGTAGATGCCCCGCGCCGTGAGAGGCTTGAGCCGGATGTCGATCGCGCGCTCGGCGGGATAGAAGCCGTAGGCGAGGTCCTCGTCACGCTGGACGTAGCTCACGGGCCTTCCGACGGGACTGGCAGTAGCGAGCGTGACGAACACGTCGCTCAACTCGACGCCCGGCCAGATGGTGACCCGATACCGCGTCGAGTGAGCGGGCGCCTTGCGATGACCGATTCGGAGCGGCACGAGCACTTCACGGCGGACACCACCAAGCATCGGCGATGCCGACCCGGTGACGCCGATGTCGCCGGTGCCGATGCGGAGCGCCTGGAGGACGTTCGCGGGCCACAGGTAGGGGCTGGCCGCGATTGGCCGAGACGTCTCCATGCGGTAGAACAGGCCGGGCTTGATCGAATAGGCGCGCAACGCGACGGCCTCGCCCTCCGGCGGCGTCCACTCGACGCGGAGTGGAAGCGCCGATGTGTCGTCGATCGTCTCGAAGCTTTCGACCAGCGAGGCAACGAGGAGGTCCGAGCTGGAGATCTCTTGCCCATACACGCCCTCGCACCGATCGCCGCGTTGGCGATAGCTCAGCGGATCGCTCGCGCGAGTCTTGAGCGTCGAATCACACGGTGCGGTGACGTTAGGCGCAGCGCTGCCCGGCGCGGATGATCGGGCGAGCAGGCTGAGACCGAGCAGACAGATGATCCCCGGTGGTCGGAGCATGCGTGACCTTACTGCTCTCGTCGGGAAGCCGCCAGGGCCTGCCAGGAGCGACAACGCGCACATTCACTCGCGACCGACGCATCGTACGTCGTCGCCGCCGCGGGCATGCGCGCGGCGGCGACGAGGTTGCGTCGCGCGCGCCTAACGTCGATTCTCGTTTTCCTCGTCGCGACGAACTCTGGCTACTTTCGCTCGACCTTCGCAACGACGACCGAATTTCCGTCCGCCGAAATCTTTCTGACGCGAGGCACCCAGGCTCGACGATCCTCGACCTCGGTGTGTAGGTACTCGAGTACATACACGTCGGTGCCGAAGAGGGCGACGGCCGTGGGTGACCACGGCGACTCGAGCTGAACCAGTTTCGTGACGCCGCCATCGGGCGAAATCCTCAGCACACTGCCGCAACCACTGGCGGCAACGTACATCACCCCGGCCGCGTCGACGCTCAAGCCGCGCAAAAACAGGCCGTCGCTCGGCGCGTTGCCTGGAATCGACACGCAACCAGCAACACGAAGGTTCGTCGCCACCGTCGTGATCTGACCCTGCATGGTGACTCGACGAATCGAGTTGTTCTCCGTGAAATACAGCGCGCCATCGGCCCCGCCGGTGAGGCCGTTCAGCCACTTGAGCGGTTCGCCGCCCGCCGTCGTCGCCGGAAGGGTTGCGAGCACCGACGTCGCCCCCGACGGCAGCTGGCGCATGATCTGCACTCGCCCGCCCGGACCCACCGACGGATAGTACAGATTGCCGTCTCGTCCCATCGCGATCGGATAGTCGCTGCCGATGAGCAGCGTCGGGCTGGTGCCAACGCGCGCGACGTCGCGAGGCAGCGGCGTTCTACCGTACAGGTTGTCCTGATCGAGGGTCATCCAATGGAAGCGATTCCCACCGACGTGAATCAGGGCGCCATGGGTGTCGATCTTCCAGAGCCCATCCCCCGTATCGAGAAACCAGATCTGACCGAGCCGATCGACCACGATGGCCGACCCGGGGTGCGCCATTGCCGGCGTCGCTGCCGAAAGCGTCGCAGCGACGGCCAAGCTCAACATGCGCTTTGTCATTGACCATCTCCACCGTTCTGGGCTGGTCGGTAGGATGCCGGCCAGCCCTCGGGCGTTTAGCGGTGGAGTGCTGGTGTTACCGACGGCGTGCGAACCGCCGCAATCGGGATGGCGTTAGGTCTCGGTGCTCGCCGGTCGCGCGGGTCGGCTTCAACGAACGTTCGCGGGCACGCTTATGGAGTCTTCGTCGCCTCCCAGCGAGTCCGCATGACGACCGAATCGGGTTTCGAGGCCAGTGTCGTCACAGCGGTGCCCATCCACTTGTCTCCGGCCTTCCGCCCCACAACATGGTCGATGAGCTTCGGGCTCTTCGGCGGCGCTGGCGGTGTGTATGACGCAGACGTGAACATGACGCTGTCGCCGCTGATCGTGTACGTGTAGACGGTCGTGTCCTTCGGGGCTGCGGCGTCAACGCACTTCGACTCGTTTCCTGTGGCCGGCTGGACGCAGGTCCACCGCGCGAGCACCGAGTCGGAACCCTGGGCCATGCTCTGGCCACTCCAGGTACCAACGAGGTCGGCCGCGGTGAGTGCCGCCGGTGCGGCCGGTGCCGGTGCTGGCGCGGCCGCCGCAGCGGCAGACGAATCAGTTACTCCTGCCTCCTTCTTCGCACACGCGACAAACAATGCGGCGCCGATCAGCAAGAAGGTTTTGCGCATAGAGCCTCCATTGACGGTGGTGAAGGCCGGCCGCTCCGGACGAGCGTGAGGGTCGTTCCATGAGTTATACGCAGAGGTGATAGGGTGAACAAGGGTCGACCCGCAATCGGCTTGCAACGTTAGGCGACGCGGGCCGTCAGAGCGCCCGTCAACTGTTTCTTGCGTCTGCGATGTCCGCCGGCGGCTGGGAGTGACGTAGACCGATTCGTACCCATCGAGTCAACCCTACACGACAGAGAAGCTCCCATGCGCTCCATCATATTCCGCAGTATCTTGGCCGTCACCACAGCGTTGATCGCCGCCTGCGGCAGCACCGACTCCGTTGCCCCGGTAACCCGGCCCACTTCAGCACCCCGCGCCGTCTCCGCCGACGTCTTCGGCGGCACGCAAGTGAGCCGGTCGATTGACCAGTACGTTTGGCTCTCCTGTGCGAATGGCGGCGCCGGCGAGACGGTACGCGTCACGGGCGACCTGCGTTATGACGTGCATCGCACGCTGGACTCGTCAGGCATCTCGCACCTCAACATCAAGTCCAATACGTCCGGACTCACCGCCGTGGGGCTGACGAGCGGCACCTTTTTCCGGGGTCTCATGACGGAGCACGTCAACTCACGCGCCGAGGACTACCTGAATATGGATGTGCGAACGGCCGACATCATTCGCTTCGTGGCGACCGGATCGCGCGACTCCTACTCGCTCATGGTCACCAGCCGCTTCATCGTGGACGAGGGTAACTACGTGCTGGCGGAGCAGACCTGGAACGAGGTATGTGGCTGAACTACCGGGGACGGGCGACGGGCGGCGGGCGGCGGGGAACTGCGGACTGCGCAGTTATGCCGTCGTCCGTCCCGCGTCGCCCCTCGTCCGTCCCCCGTCGCCCGTCGCCCGTCGCCCGTCGCCGGTAGTCCGAATGTCCGGTCTCCGCCGGATTCAACGCATCTCACTCTGAGAACACCCGGACGGGCGCGACGCAACCGAACCGGGTTGTCTCCCGCTGATCCGTTGCACAAGTTTGCCTCCTCGCGCGAACGAGGGATTCGCCCATGGCTGTACCCGCGGAAGCACGGGCAGGAGAGGTGACGCGCCTCCTCCGCGCCGCCCGCGCCGGCGATGCGGGCGCGATCGACCGCATCGTTCCGCTCGTGTACGAGGACCTCCGTCAAGTGGCGCGGCGACAGCTCGGCCGGCGATTCGGCCACGAGAGCGTGCGACCGACGGAGCTGGTGCACGACGCGTACGTCAAGCTCTCCCTCGGCGGCGCAACGGCGGCGGCGGACCGCCCCCACTTCCTCGCGATCGCCGCGCGCGCGATGCGCCAGGTGCTGATCGATGGGGCGCGGCTTCGCCATGCGGCGAAACGTGGCGGCGTCGGCTGGAAGCGGGCGACGCTTTCCGGCGGTCATTGGGTCGCCGACTTCGACGTCGACGAGCTGCTGACGCTGAACGACGCGCTCGACGAGCTCGACCCGCGCCAGCGGCAGGTCGTCGAATGCCGCTTCTTTGGCGGCATGGAAGAGCGCGAGATCGCTGAGGCGCTCGGTATCACCGAGCGCACCGTGCGCCGTGACTGGGTGAAGGCGCGCGCGTGGCTCTACAATGCGCTGGCGGAGCGCGGGTCCCGGAACACGCTCCCCGAGCCGTGAGCCCGATGGCGCTCTCGCCGGCACGCCGCGCCGAGATCGAGGAAGCTTTCGAGCACGCGCTCGACCTCGATCCCGACCGGCGCGGCGAATGGCTGGCCGGCCGCTGCGCGCACGACGCCGAGCTCCGCGCCAAGGTCGAGGCGCTGCTCGCCGCGCATGACTCGCCCCCCGGAATCCTCGAGCGTCGGCTGCCCCCAGCGACAACAGTGCGCGCCGCGGAGGCGCCGCTCGACCGGCGCATCGGTCCGTACCGCGTCGTGCGCGAGCTCGGTCGCGGCGGCATGGGGGTGGTGTACCTCGCCGAGCGCGTCGACGGAGAGTTCCGGCGCGAGGTCGCGATCAAACTCCTGCGCAACAGCCCGGACGCCGAGGAACTGCATCGGCGCTTCATCGCCGAACGCCAGATCCTCGCCTCGCTGAGTCATCCGCACATCGCGCAGATGCTCGACGGCGGCACGACCGAGGGACAGCTCCCATATCTCGTCATGGAGTACGTCGACGGTCTGCCGATCACGACGTACTGCGATCGCCATGGGCTCGACATCGCGTCGCGCCTGCGACTATTCGTCGACGTCTGCCGCGCGGTGAATTCGGCGCACCAGAACCTCGTCATCCACCGCGACATCAAGCCCGGTAACATCCTCGTCACAGCGGCCGGGCAGGCGAAGCTCCTCGACTTCGGGATCGCGAAGCTCCTCAACGCCGCGATGGGCGGCATGGCGGTCCCGCACACGCGCACGGCATTCCGCGTGATGACGCCGGACTATGCGAGTCCCGAGCAGGTTCGCGGCGAGCCGCTGACGACCGGGAGCGACGTCTACGCGTTAGGCGTCGTGCTGTACGAGCTGCTCGTCGGGCGGCGGCCGTATCGGATCAGGACCGGCGCCGCGCGCGAGCTGCACGAGCTGGTGTGCGAGCGCGAGCCCGAGCGGCCGAGCACGTGGGCGAAGCGCCCGCCGCCGGCCGACGATCCCGAGGCGACGACACCGGCGGCGATCGCGTCGGCGCGCGGCACGAGCCCCGACCGGCTCCAGCGGGTGCTCGGCGGCGATCTGGACGCCATCGTTATGATGGCGCTGCGCAAGGAGCCGCGCCGGCGCTACGGGTCGGCGGAGCTTCTCGCGGAGGACATCGAGCGGTATCTCGGTGGACTCCCTGTCCTCGCGCGTCACCCGAGCCGCGCCTACTACCTCGGCAAGTTCCTGCGCCGACACCGCACGGCGGCGAGCCTTGGCGTGATCGCTGTGCTCTCGCTCGTCGCGGCCACCGCGGTCGCCGTCACGCAGTCTTCCGCGGCTCGGCGCGAGCGCGACCGTGCGTCGGCGGCACTCACCCAGGCACAGCAGGCACTGCGTGAGTCAGACGAGACAACGAGCTTCCTCGCCGGCCTGTTCGACGTGGACGTGCCCGTCCCGGGAACCGCGACACCGGGCACGACAGAGGAGCTGATTGCGCGCGGCATGGGACAGATCGAGCTGCTTCGGAACCGTCCGCTCGTGCAGGCGCGAATGCTCGCCGGAATGGGGCAGGTCTACAACAACTCGGGACGCTACGCCGACGCGAAGCTGGCGTACGAGCGCTCGCTTGCACTGCGTCGCGCCAACGGCGGAGCGGAGAGCGCGGAGACGGCCACCACGCTGCTCCATATGGCCAATGCGCTGCGGCTGCTCGGAGGCTATGACACCGCCGACTCGGCGGCGTGGCAGGCGCTTCGCATTTGGGAAAAGGTGAAGGGCCCGGCGGATCCATCGGCGGCCGATGCGTGGGATATGCTCAGCATGGTCGCGGTGTACCGCAGCGACATCCGCGCCTCGGAGGCCTATGCCCGACGTTCTGCGGACATTCGCCTCGCGGCGTACGGGGCGGACGACCCCCGGATCGCCTACTCGCTCGAGATGCTTGGCGGCGCGCTGCACCGTCTCGGCAGGTACGAGGAGGGCGAGCGCTACTCGCGCAAGGCGCTGGCGCTGTACGAGCGCGAGAAAGGACCGAACGACCCGGGCCTCATCGTGCCGCTTTTCCGGCTGGCCGGGCAGGTGGCCAACGGTCGTCAGGACTATGCAGAAGCCGCGAGGCTTATGGAGCGCGGCGTCGCGATCGCAAGAGCGTCGCTCGGCGACGCCCACCCCCGGACGGGCTATGCGCTCGACTTGCTTGGCGAGATGGAATCGCGCCGCGGCGACTTCGCGAAGGGCGAGCGGCTGTTGCGCCTCGCCGTCGAGATCCTGGATCGCGTGCTTCGCAAGCGCGATGTCGCTGTGGCCGATGCGTATGCCGATCTCTCGAAGGTTTACTCGCGCGTCGGTCGGTGGACCGATGCGGAGGCGGCGCAGCGCACCGCGATGTCGGTTTACGGCAACGTGCTTGGCCGAGCGCACGCCGTGTATGGCGGTGCTGTCGCCGGGTTGTGCGAGATCCACTTCCACGCCGGCCGACTCGCCGAGGCCGAAAGGGAGTGCGGCGAGGCGCAAATGATCCGCGAGCGCGCGATGGGATCCAGAAGCCTTGCTCTGTTCAGCACACTGTTGCTACGCGGCGACATGCGCGCGCACGGTGGCAAGCTCGCCGAGGCTGACTCGCTCTACTCGGCGGCCCTGTCGATCCTCCAGGAGCGTCTCGGCGCCGAGTCGCGTATGTACGAGTACGTGTACCCGCGCATCGCTGCGCTGCGCGACCTCCAGCACCGTCCGGCCGAGGCCGCGGAGCTGCGCAGGAGAGTCGGGGGAAAGCCGGTGCGGCCGCTCGATTTTTAGGCGGCAGGCGGCAGGCGGCAGGCGGCAGGCGTCCTATTCCGTTAGGCGACGATAGAGGCTGAACAGCATTTTGCTCAGCTCATCGAGTTGCGCCGAAAGAGCCGTAATTTCATCGGCGCCGATATAGTCGAGTGCGACCGCGACGGTGAGCTGTGTTTCGACTTCAGCGACGGAGCCTCGCGCGATCGACACAAAGTGCCGAAACTCGGCCGCGCCAAGTCGGCTGCGACCCTCGGCAATGTTGGATGGAATCGCGACTGCGGCGCGTCGGAGTTGCGCGATGAGCCCAAACTTTTCTTCGGCGGGTAACGCTCGGGTCACGCGGTAGATCTCGATCACGATGTCCATGGCGAGCTGCCAGACTCTCAGCTCCCGGTAGGATCCGATTTGGGTACGGGTCGATTTTGGCATGCGCCACGATCGCAACGCCCGTCATTTGAGCGTCATTTTGCCGCCTGCCGCCTGCCGCCTGCCGCCTGCCGCCTGTCCGCTGATGGCGGTCTCCTTCGTAGCACCCGGTAAGACCCCCATCACCAGGTGCTCAGATGAAACGACTACTCCCCGATCCGACATTCTATCCCAACCCGGCGCTCGCGGCCGAGGCGCCCGCGGAGGGCCTCGCGTACGTCGCCCTGTTAGCCAGCGGCGCGAACGGCAAGACCGACGCGCTCGGCGTCGTCGACACCGATCCCAAGTCATCGAGCTATGGCCGCCTCGTCGGGCAGGTGGACTTCCCGCAGGGCGGGAACGAGCTGCACCACTTCGGGTGGAACGCGTGCAGCTCGCACCTGTGCCCGTGGGCGCCTAACGCGCACGTCGAGCGGCGCTACCTCGTGGTGCCCGGCACGGGCTCGTCGCGCATTCACGTCGTCGACACGAAGCCCGATCCCCGCAACCCGAGGCTCGTGAAGGTGATCGAAGGCGAGGAGGTGATGGCGAAGACCGGGTATGCAGCGCCGCACACCGTCCACTGTGGACCCGACGGGATCTACCTGAACGCCCTCGGCGCGCCGGACGGCAATGGGCCGGGCGGGATCTTCATGCTCGACCACGACACGTTCGAGCTGAAGGGGAAGTGGGAGCACGACCGCGGCCCGCAGCACCTCGCCTACGACTTTGCCTGGCACCTCGGCCAGGACACGATCGTGACGAGCGAGTGGGGGACGCCGAACATGGTGAAGGACGGCGTGAATCCGGAGCTCTTGTTAGGCGGCAAGTACGGCCACTCGCTCCACGTGTGGGACATGAAGAAGCGCCGCCACATCAAGGAGATCGACCTTGGTGCCGAGCAGCAGATGGTGCTCGAGCTGCGGCCGGCACACAATCCGACGCGTGCGTACGGGTTCGCTGGCGTCGTCGTGTCGCTGGCTGATCTCTCGGCGTCGGTCTTCCTCTGGTATCTCGACCGCCGCAACGGCGACGGCCCGGGGGAGTGGAAGGCGAAGAAGGTGATCACGATCCCGGCGGAGCCGGCGGATCCGGCCGACCTGCCACCGCTGCTCAAGGGCTTCAAGGCCGTGCCACCGCTCGTCACCGACATCAACCTGTCGATCGACGACCGCTTCCTCTACGTGTCGTGCTTCGGAACCGGGGAGCTCAGGCAGTACGACGTGAGCGATCCGTTCAATCCCGTGCTGGCGGGCTCGGTGCGACTGGGTGGGATCGTGCGCCGCACGGGACATCCGCGCGCGCCGGGCAAGCCGCTCAACGGTGGCCCGCAGATGGTGGAGGTGAGCCGCGATGGCCGACGTGTCTATGTGACGAATTCGCTCTACAGCCCGTGGGACGCGCAGTTCTACCCCGACGGCATCCGCGGCTGGCTCGCGAAGTTCGACGTGGGGCGCACGAGCGGGCTCGCGCTCGATCAGAACTTCCTCCTCGAGTTCGAGGACGGGATGCGGCCACACCAGGTTCGGCTCCAGGGCGGCGACGCGTCGTCCGACTCCTTCTGCTTTTCGTGAGCCGGGCGATGCCGACGAATGCGTGGGCCGCGGCGGG
>Ga0075428_100005271_pt1 | contig 14381 bp, 9 predicted proteins | sample RhiMetdeltSRZDD2_FD_75291 | JGI IMG/M metagenome (GOLD analysis project Ga0075428, IMG submission 75291) | Populus rhizosphere microbial communities from Tennessee, USA - Rhizosphere MetaG P. deltoides SRZDD2 | ecosystem: Host-associated > Plants > Roots > Rhizosphere > Soil | place: USA...
GCGCGTGACGAGTCGGATTTCTGGCGGATGTCGGTCCACACGCGGTGGAAATAGCTCAGGTCGGAGACGATGTCTTCCTTCGGACGTCCGGCAGCCGCAGTGCGGATGATGACCCCTCCGGCGAAACCGTGCTGCTCGCGGAACTCGCGCACAATGCCCCGGAGGCGGCTCCGTTCGTCGCGCGAATCGATCTTGCGCGATACGCCGACGTGGTCGACGGTCGGCATGAACACCAGAAACCGCCCGGGCATCGTGGCGTGGCACGTGAGGCGGGCGCCTTTCGTGCCAAGCGGCTCCTTGGCCACCTGGACGATGATCTCCTGGCCCTCCTTGACCAGCTCTTCGATCTTCGGCTCCGGACCCTTGTCCCTGTCGCGGTCACGACGGCCGCGATTAGCCGCGGCGGGACCACCGAAGGCGGCGGAACGTTCGCCGTGGGCTTTCCCCTTTCGGTTGTCGTTTGAGGCGGGAGCAGCCGCTCGAGCTTCGTCGAATTGTGCGACAGGCGGCGCTCCGTTGCCGCCGGCTGTGACACCCGGCTCGTCCTCTTCGGTCTCGAGGCGGTCGAATTCTTCGGTCGACGCGATTACGTCCGAGACGTAGAGAAAGCCGTCGCGCTCGAGACCGAGGTCAATGAACGCCGACTGCATGCCGGGCAGCACTTTGGATACCCGGCCCTTGTACAAATTGCCAACTACGCCGCGCTGCCGTTCGCGCTCGATGAAAATCTCGGCAACTTGGTCGTCCTCGAGGATTGCAACCCGTGTCTCGTGGGCGCTCGAGGAGATGATCATCTCCTTGGTCATGCCCGTAACTCTCCGCGGGCTGAAGACGCGCACGACGGAGCTCCGCCATCGCCACGAGTAAGTGTGACAACAGGAGTCTGAGGATCGTGATCACGTCTATGTCAGCCCTAATTTGTGAATCTGCGCATCCGCACGTTGAGAACCAGGCCGAACCCTGTCAGCGTGGCAATCATGGAAGAGCCGCCGTAGCTCATGAGCGGAAGCGTGAGACCTTTGACCGGCGCGAGGCCGGCCGACATCGTAATGTTGTAAATCACCTGGAACGTGAAGCTGGCCAGCACTCCCAGCACCAGGTATGCGCCGAGTCGATCCTTGGCGAGCCGGGCCGACTCGATCGAACGCAGAATGACGAACAAATACAGCCCGAGCACGACAATGACTCCCGCAAATCCCTGCTCTTCAGCGAGCACCGAGAAAATGAAGTCGTTGTGCGCTACGGGCAGAAACCGCAGCTGACCCTGCGTGCCTTCCGTGAACCCCTTGCCCCATGGCCCGCCCGATCCCACGGTAATGCGGGCCTGAATCTGTTGATAGCCGGCACCTCGCGCGTCCTGTGAGGGATCCAGGAACGTGGAGATGCGCTCTCGCTGGTAATCCTGAAGCGCGAATTTCCATCCAATCGGCGCGGCAAGCAACGCGACGAGCGCCAGCGCGCCCAGGATCCGCATTGGCATGCCGGCCACGTACACCACGGCGAACGCCACAGGAATCAGCGTCGCGGCCGTGCCGAGGTCGGGCTGCTGGGCGATCAACAGCAGCGGAATGGCGGTGAGACCGCCGGCCACGAGGAGGTCGACGCGCGTCACGATGCCGCGTCGGCTGTCGCCGAAGAACTTCGCAAGCACCAACGCGAGCGTGGCTTTCGCGAACTCCGACGGCTGGATGTTGAATGAGCCAAGATCGATCCAGCGGCGCGATCCGCCGCGCACGGCCCCGAACAGCAGCACGTAGAGGAGCAGACCCAGAATTGCAACGTAAATCAGGTGCGACTTGTCGGCCAGCGAACGGTAATCGATGCTGAGCGCCACGAGCAGCGCAATGATCCCGATCCCGATGCCGTAGATCTGCGTCTGGACGATGTTCGTCCAGCCGCCGGTTGCGCTGTAGATCTGGGCGAGGCCGACCGCGCAGAGCGTCAACACCGCGATCAGCAGCCCCCAGTCGACGTGATGATAAAGCCGGCGTTCGAACACAGCGTCAGTTCGTTCCTGGTGCAGTGGTCGCACCAGCCGCTGCCGCGATCGGCGTCTGTTCGTCTATTGGCGTCAGGTCTGGATCGGCTTCTGGCACCGGCGGCGGCGCCGGAACTGGCACTGGTTCGAGCGACGGAAGCGGCAGACCTTCCTTTTTCGCAAAGTACGTCTCGATGACGTGCTTGGCGATTGGCGCACCGAGGTAGCCGTGCTCGTTGTGCTCGCCGAAGATCACTCCCGCGATCTCGGGGTTGTCGCGCGGCGCGAAGAAAACAAACCAACCATGGTCGCGCAGGTCGCGATCCGTGCCTCGCGCCGCCTGCCGGCCCTGGTTCGAAATCACCTGCGCTGTCCCCGTTTTTCCGGCGACGTCCCGCCCGGGAATGCGCGCCCGGCCGCCGGTGCCGTGAGCGTTCACGACCATCCACAAGCCTTCGTGCAACGCCGCCAGCGTACTGGGCCTGAATAGCGTCTTGTTGGCAACTGCTGGCGGAGTGGCTATCTTCCACCCTCCGCCGTCGTCGACCGCGCGAATCAGGTGCGGAGTGACCCGGGTACCGCCGTTGGCGACGGTCGAAATCATCACGGCGAGCGATGCGGGCGTCACTGAAACCTGACCCTGGCCGATTGCGACCGAGATCGTTTCACCGCCATACCACTTCTCGCCGTAGCGCTGCTGCTTCCATGCAGTCGAGGGCACAAGGCTCTCCTGCTCGTTGGGCAGGTCTATCCCGGTCTTACCCGCCAGCCCAAGGTTTTCGGCCCACTTGTGGATGCGATCGACGCCGAGCATGTTGCCGAGCGTGTAAAAGTACACGTTGCACGACTGCTCGATCGCGTGGCGCATGTCGACCGAGCCATGGCCCCCCCTCAACCAGCACTTGTAATAGCGGCCGAAGAAGTTCGCACCGCCACCACAGCTCACTCTGAAGTCTGGTGTGACGAGCCCCTCCTCGAGCGCCGCAGTCGCCACCACGATCTTGAACGTCGAACCCGGTGAATACCGTCCCTGGATGGCTCGATTCTGGAGCGGCCGCAGCTTGTCCGCGTTGAGCGATACCCATGTGGCGCGGTCGATTCCGCCCGCGAAGTCGTTGGGGTCGTAAGCCGGCAAACTGACGTAGGTGAGCACTTCCCCGTTGCGGGGATCCATGATCAGCGCGGCGCCGTTGAACCCGGCGTGCCTGAAACCGTCTTCCGCAGCTTTCTGCAGGTCGTAATCGATGGTGAGCTGGACACGACGACCTTCCACCGGCGGGATTTCCCCAATCTCCCGAATCTCACGGCCCATGCTGTTGACAACGACGCGGCGGGCGCCGTCCTGGCCCATGAGCAGCCGGTTGTACACGCGTTCGATGCCCGATTGCCCGACGATGGCGCCGCTCGTGATGCCTTCGCCGATTTGGCTGTCGCTGGCTTCGCCGACGTATCCGAAGAGATGCGCAGCCATTGCGCCTGGCGGGTACTGCCGCATCGGGACTTGCTGCACCAGGACGTCCGGCAGCTCGAAGTCGAGCCGCCTCGCCATAATGGCGGCGACCTGCGAGAGCGACGCGTCTTCGATCACCACGATCGGCTGGTAGGTCGGCTCGCCACGATGCCGCTCGACGATCTGCTCGACTGTCGAGACGTCGACTCCCGCAACGGAAGCGAGCAGACGAACCGTGCGATCGAGGTCCTTGGTGTGTTCGCGAACGATTGAGACGCTGAACGACTGCCTGTTCTCGACGAGGACCTTGCCGTTGCGATCGAACAGCACTCCCCGCGGGGCACGCAGCGCCAGCGTGCGCTGGTGGTTGCTCGCTGCCATTTCCTCGAAGCGTGCGTGCTGGACGATCTGCAAGAACCAGAAGCTGATGGCGAGCGCAGCGAACGCCATGACGACGCTCACCTGGAGCACCATCAGACGAACCGTTATTCGTCGCCGATCTTCTGTCTGCGCCATTGCTGGTTAGTATTCGAACTTCACGCCGCCGGATTCCGAGGGACCACGCCTACATTGCATCGGCACGACCAAAACCGAGCAGCCGACGCCTGCTCAAAGTTTCGTTCGCCGGCCCATGCGCCGGCGTTCCATGGCGCCAGGCAGCGATTCCACGATCGCGAACCCAATCAATCCCACCGCCGCATTCCCGAGTGCCTGACTCGTCACGGCCGCCCATGGCGACGAAAACGATCGCAGGCCGAGCAGCATGTAGAAACCCATGAAGACCGCCGCGTGCACCACCGTCGCCGCCAGAAATATCAACAACCGCGGAAGCGCCGCGGTGACGAGGAACTGCTGGCCGATGACGCCCGCGAGAAAGCCGACAATAGAGTTGGCCAGCCCTCCCACCCCGATGACGCCGCTCGACATCGCATCCTGGATGATTCCCGCGAGACTGCCGGCGAGCATCCCGGTCACCGGTCCGCTCGTCAATGCCACGTAGACCACCACGACCAGAACCAGATCGAGCGCTGCCGTCCCGCCGACGAGAAACCGCGCCAGGGTGGTCTGCAACGCAAGCGCCAGTGCGATCGCGATGAGAACCCCGAATGCCTTCACTCGCGTGCCCGACCGGCATCCGATGGGGCGTCGTCCTCTTCCGCCCCCGCGGGAGGTGTAACTACGACGAGGACGGCCTCCACTGACGAAGAATCGACCACCGGCCGTACGACGATAGCACCAAACCCACTGCTGCCCCGCTCTACTGATTCTATCTGACCTATGGCGAAGCCCTTAGGGTAAATGCCGTCAATTCCGGACGTGACTACGGTGTCCCCAACCTGAACATCAGCCAAGCCGGACACGTAATTCATCCGGAGCCCACCCCCGGTGCCCTCGACCACGCCGTGTGCCCGGGAACGCTCGATGAGCGCGCCGACGGCCGCGTTCCGGTCGATCAGCAGCTGCACCTTCGACGCTCGCGAGGTTGGTGTGACAATCCGACCCACGACTCCGCCCGGCACAATGACAGCCATGTTGGGCCGCAAGCCCTCCGCGGAGCCTTTGTCGATCGTGATTGTGCGGAAATCCGGGCTCGCTCCGCCGGCGATCACGGTCGCGGCCACAGTAGCGAGCTCGACACTCGTGCGCAGTTCCAGTATCTCTTCAAGGGAGCGCGCCCGCTGCGCTAGCGCGCGCTCCTGCTGTAATCCCACGCGCAGGCGGGCCACTTCATCGCGCAGTCGCGCGTTTTCGCTTCGCACTTCTTGCAGCGCGACGTAGTCGGTCCACGAGGTTCGCATGCCGCCGATCGCCGCCGAGGCAATCCGCTGAACCTCCGCAAACGCGCCGAACGTGACCTCCTCGAGCAAAGGTATGCCGCGATTCGTGCTCACCTGTGCGGATATCAAAACGATGTGACCCACAGTCAGCGCGACAAAGAGGTAGCCCGTTCGTTGGCGAATATCAAGCACCGCCATATCAGTAGCCAGCAGGCAGTAGGCAGTGGACAGTGAGAAGACCAAACCCGAACCAGCTGTGTTCGCCGCCTGCTGCCTTCTGCATACTGCCTGCTGCTTACTGCCTACTAATCGATCGAGATTTTCCGGAGCAGATTGAAGTCCGAGAGCATCTTGCCTGCGCCGAGTACCACGGAAGACAACGGATCCTCGGCCATGGCGAGCGGCAGACCCGTTTCTTCCCGAAGCCGCTTATCGAGATTTTTGAGCAGCGAACCACCGCCCGTCAGCACGATGCCGCGGTCCACGATGTCAGCTGAAAGCTCTGGAGGTGTCCGTTCGAGCGCGACGCGTACCGCGTCGACGATGACATTGACTGTTTCGGCGAGCGACTCGCGGATCTCCTCGTCGGTAATGGTGATCGTCTTGGGCACGCCTTCGATCAGGTGCCGGCCCTTGATCTCCATCGTCATCCGCTCATCGAGCGGAAACGCGGACCCGATTTCCATCTTGATCTGCTCCGCGGTCCGTTCGCCGATGAGCAGGTTGTACGTCTTCTTGATGTACTGGATGATCGCCTCGTCCATCTCATTGCCCGCCACGCGGACCGCCTTGCTGTAAACAATCCCCGCGAGCGAGATGACGGCAATATCGGTAGTACCGCCGCCGATGTCGACGATCATGTTTCCGGAGGGCTCGGTGATCGGCATGCCAGCGCCAATGGCCGCCGCCATTGCCTCCTCAACCAGATGCACCTCGCTGGCCTTGGCACGATACGCGCTGTCCTTGACTGCGCGCTTTTCCACCTGCGTAATCTCGGACGGCACACCAATGACGATGCGCGGGCGTACCCAGACGTTGCGGTTGTGCGCTTTCTTGATGAAGTAGGTCAGCATCTTCTCGGTGACCTCGAAGTCCGCAATGACCCCGTCCTTCATCGGCTTGATCGCGACAATGTTCCCCGGCGTCCGTCCGAGCATCTCCTTGGCGTCTTTGCCGACCGCCTCCACGCGTCCGTTAATCTTGTTAATCGCGACGATCGAAGGCTCGTTGACGACAATGCCCTTCCCGCGGGCGTAAACGCAGGTATTCGCCGTACCGAGGTCGATAGCCAGGTCGTTTGAAAACAGCGAAAAAAACGAGCCGAGGCCCAATCAGTAGTTTCCTTTCTCTGCGACGTGAATACCGTTCTTGCCAGCATCCTTGACCCGGTACATGGCGCGATCAGCCGCTCGTAACAATTCTTCGGCTGATGAGGTCACATCCGGGAGGGTTGCGACCCCTACCGAGGCCGTCAGGAACACGGAAAGGCCATCGCCCTCCAAAAACGTGAATGCCCTTATCCGGTCGCGGACGCGTTCGGCCACGAATATGGCGCCGTCCCGGCCGGTATCGGGCAGGACGACGGCGAATTCATCGCCGCCGAACCTCGCCACGATGTCGGTTTCCCGAGCGCAGCTGCGGATCACGCTGGCGGCCTCGACCAGGGCCCGGCTGCCGGCAAGGTGGCCGTGCTGGGTATTGACGTTCTTGAAGCCGTCCATATCGATGAAAAGCAGGGACATCGGGCGTCCGCTACGAATCGACCGCTTCTCTTCCCGGCGCAGCACCTGGTTCAGATAGCGGGAGTTCGAGAGCTGGGTAAGGTCGTCAGTGACCGAGAGCGCATCGGCCCTTTGCAGCGCCAGGGCGTTGTCGAGCGCAATGCCGACCGGCTCGAGCAGCATGCGAAGCGTCGTCGAAATGGAGGCGCCCAGCGCCGGCACAGCCGACGACGGTATCGGATCGAGGCCGACGAGCACGCCGGCCGTCCGATTCCGACATAAGAGGGGAAACGCCATGACGCTCCCGGCGCCGTCGCCGCGGATGCGGCGATCCTTCGCGAGGTCGGCCGACATGAACTCTAGTCCCTGATTTGTGACCCAGCCCGCCACCGGCCAGATCGACGGCTGGAGCGCGGGAACCAGTCCTTTGTCGGCCATGACAGCAAGCTGTTCGCCAACGCCCGGCGCGACGACCGTCCAGCATGGCGCGTGTATCCAGTCGTCAGCCTGGCGAACGAGCCACGCGGCAAGCTTCTGGGGATCGCGGGAGGCATTGACGTCGCGAACCACTTCAATCAGGGCGTTGCGCCGTTCGAGCCTGGATTTGAGCGTACGCAGCTGGACCTTGACGTGGCTGGCGAAATCAAGGCGGGTGGCACCTCGGGCCATCTGGTGCGTGACGTCAGGCTGGGTGGAAATCGATGTCACCGCTCGCGGGGGCGGGAACGGACTCAGGCATGCATTTGCCGCAGCGAGCCGCTAAGTCCTTCTAGACTGGTCGAATATACCACGGCCGTGGGCTTTGGACTCCGGCCTGCGGGGCTGTAAGATCACTCTTTTGAGGGCATGCCCGGACAGCCGTCCGGGAGCCCGTAGGATTCAATCATGACAATGCTCGACCGGATGCGTCGGCACAAGGGCTGGCTGAAGTGGAGCCTCGCGCTCGTAGTGCTCGCATTCATCGTCTTTTACATTCCGAGCTTCCTCAACGATCCGACCGCGGTCGGCGTCGGCGCGGCGCCATCCGAAGTCATCGCGGAAGTGGAGGGACGATCCGTCACCGCAGGACAGTTCCAGCAGCGGTACAACTCGCAGATTCAGGCTTACCGCTCAGCCTACGGCGCGGGTCTCAGTGATCAGCTGCTTCGCCAGCTCGGCATCGACCAACAGATCCTCCAGCAGATGGTCGACGAGCAGGCTGCCCTTGTCGAGGCCGAACGCCACGGCATTCGCGTCAGCGACGAGGAGCTGGCCCAGCAGATATTTGCGATTCCGGGTCTGCAGGAAAACGGCCGGTTCGTCGGCGAGCAGCGGTACGAGCAGATCCTGCGCAGCCAGAATCCTCCGATGACGAAGGCGACTTTCGAGGAAACGCTGCGGCGCAGTCTCATGATCGAGAAGCTGCGGGCCGCACTTACCGATTGGATGACCGTCTCGAACGACGACGTGGAGCGCGAGTTCAGACAGCGCAACGAGAAGACAAAACTTCAAGTGGTCGCGCTGACTGCCGACGCTTTCAAGAGCCAGGTCAAGGTGTCGGACGCCGACGTTTCGTCCTATTTCGACGCGCACAAGGCGGAGTATCGCGTCGGTGAGCAGCGGAAGGTTCGAATGCTGCTGCTCGACCGCGATCAAGCGTTCGCTCGCACGGGCGTGACGCCGACCGAGGTGCAGTCGTATTACAACGGCAACATCACGCAGTACCAGACGCCCGAGCAGGTGCGTGCCAGCCATATCCTCCTCAATACGGCGGGCAAAGACGAAGCAGCCGTCCGGAAGCAGGCCGAGGACATCTTGCAACAGGTGAAAGCGGGGGCGGACTTCGCCGAGCTCGCCAAGAAGTACTCGGAGGACGAGGGCAGCAAGCCGAACGGCGGTGATCTCGACTACTTCTCCCGTGGCCGTATGGTTCCGGAATTCGAAGCAGCAGCGTTCGCCCTCGAGGTCGGACAGGTCAGCGACATCGTCAAGAGCCAGTTCGGCTTCCACATCATCAAGGTCGTCGACAAGAAACCGGCAGTGACTCGCTCGCTCGACGAAGTGCGGCCGCAGATCGAAGAACAGTTGAAACGTCAGCGGGCCGATCAGCAGATCGCCACGCGGGCAACGGAGCTGGCCGCTGGCATCACCAACACGGCCGACCTCGATCGCGTAGCCCGCGAGAACGGCTTCATGGTCACCGAGAGTGAATTCTTCGGCCGTGACGACCCCGTGCCTGGCCTCGGCCCGGCGCCGCAAGTGGCCGCGGCTGCGTTCATGTTGAAGGGCGACGCGGTAAATGGACCGATCACGACGCCTCGCGGGCCGGTGTTCATCGCGCTCGCTGGCACGCGCGATCCGTACGTCCCAACGCTCGATCAGGTGAAGGATCGCGTCCGCGAGGACGTCATCCGTACGCGGGCGACGGAATTGAGCCGGCAGCGCGCGTCGCAGATCGCCGCAGCGCTTCGGAGCGCCAGCGATTTTGCAGCGGCTGCCAAGGCGCAGGGATTCGAGGCCAAGGACACGCAGCTCGTCGCCAGGGGAGCACCGCTCCCTGATGTCGGGGTCAGTGCAGCCGTCGACAAAGTGGCGTTCAGCCTGCCGGTCGGCGGAGTGAGTGAGCCGATTACGACGAATGATGCGACGGTGATCGTCCGCGTCGCCGAGCGTGACGAGGTCACGCCCGACGAACTGCAGAACGGCAGGGAGACGTTCCGGGAGCAGCTGCTGTCGGAGCGGCGTGGGCTATTCTTCAGCTCCTACATGGCGAAGGCGAAGGAGCGAATGCGTATCGAGATTAGAGACGACGTCGTGCGCCGGATGCTCGCGGCTGCGAATACGGTCTAGGTCGCTTGGAAAAGTTGAAAGTTCAAAGTCGAAAGTAGAAAGTAAGTTGTCAACTTACTTTTGACTTTGAACTTTCTACTTTCTACTTTCAACGTCACCTCACAAACACATACGGCATGAGCGCCAGCGGCTCGCCGCGTCGAAACAGCCGGACAGGTGCCGTAAGCGCCGCGAGCGCCTGTCGTTCCGCTCCCCCCGCGAGTAAACTCCAGACGTTGAAACTCGATGACTGGAACTGCTCGCTGAGAGCCTCAAACAGACTGCGACGCGGCGGGTAGACGACGAGCTCGACGTCCTCGTCTGCAGGAATACCGGCGCGCTGCTTGGCGAGATCGACTGCCGCGTCGAGCCCTCCAAGCGCGTCGACGAGGCCATGCTCGCGCGCCTGCTTACCGGTCCAGACGCGGCCCTGAGCGACAGCGTCGATGCGGCCCGCTGTGGTATGGCGCGCGGTCGCCGCCTTCTCGACGAATCCGTCATAGAAGACCTTCATATAGTCCATGAGCCTCGCGCGCTGCTCGTCCGTGAACGGAGCGAACGGCGAATTCATGTCAGCGTTCCTGCCCGATTTCACCGTCGCCGTAGCGACTCCCAGTTTGTCCATGGTGCCGTCCACCACAATCTTGCCGCCGAAAATGCCGATGGATCCGGTCAGCGTGCCTGGCTGCGCCACAATCGCGTGGGCCGGCATTGAAATGTAGTAGCCGCCTGAGGCTGCCAGATCAGACATGGACACGATGAGTGGACGCGACGGCTTCGCGTCGCGCGTAATCATCAGCTCGCGCCAGATGACATCGGAGGCGACCGACGACCCACCTGGACTGTCGACGCGCATCACGATCGCTCGAATCGACTCGTCGTCGCGGATCTGCCGGATTTGCTCGACCATCGTGTCTGAGCCGACGACGGCGCCGTTGACCGGATCGTAAGCGCTCTTGCCCGACGCAATGATCCCGGAAGCGTGGAGGACCGCAACGCGAGCCGTCGGACGAATCCCTACGGACTGCGGCGTGACACGCTGATACAGCGAAGCGTCGATCGTACGGTCCTCGGCGTCCGTTTGCTTCAGGACGGCAACTCGATCGTCGAGCTGGTCCAGGTAGGCCAGCCCGTCGACGAGGCCCGCGCGCCGAGCGGCTTCGGGCTGAAACGGCCCGTCATCCAGCAGCGCGCGTACCTGGTCCACGCTCTTGCGTCTCCCCTCAGCAATGCCCTGCACGAGCTGCTCGTAGAGGTCGCGATTGAGCGATTCGGTCATTTCGCGATGTGCGTCGGTAAAACTACGCTGCGTGAGCTGGTTTGCCGCCGTCTTGTACGGGCCAATCTGGACGAAGTCGGGAAATGCACCGATCTTGTCCAGCGCCCCGCGCAGGAAGACTTCATACGAGGCGATGCCGGTTAGATCGAGCGGACTGCTCGGCAGCAAGTACAGCTGATCGGCTGCGCTCGCGAGGTAGTACTCACGATCGCCGCCGTACTCGAGATAGGCGATCACCGGTTTGCGCGACCGCCGGAAATCGGTAATCGCATCGCGCAGCTCCTGCACCTTGCCCCAGAACGGCAGTTCCAACGTAGACGGGCGAAGTACTACGGCCGCGATTCGCGGGTCGCGCCTCGCTTTGCGGAGACTCTCGACAATGCTGCGCAGCGTGGTGTCCTCTCGGCCGACGATTTGGCCCACGATGTCGTCGGGACGCACCTCGAGGAGCTGCCCACCGGGACGCAGGACGAGTGCGGCGCGATCGGGCACTGTCGGACCGCGGGTTGCGAACACGTACAGCAGCACGATGCCCGCAACGAAGAGGAGCACCGGCAAACCAACAACAGCAAGAACCAGGGCGGCAATGCCGCGACGTAGTGCCACGAGAACCTCCTCGCAGTAGCAGTAGGCAGTAGGCAGTAGGCAGTAGGCGGTAGGCAGTAGGCGGTCGGCAGTTGAGACAGGCTGCTTCGAACTGCTTACTGCCTACTGCCTACTGCCTACTGCCTACTCCTTACTACCGTATAATCGCGCGATGCGACGCCTTTCAGCGATCTTTCCCTTCGCGGTCGTGCTAGTCCTGACCGCCTGCGGCGGTAACACGGAGACCAACAGCGTGACTCAACTCATCAGACAGGACGACGTCGTGGGCACCGGCGCAGAGGCGCAGAGCGGCCAGGTCGTTACCGTGCATTACACCGGCTGGCTGTTTGACCAGACGCGGCCCGACCGCAAAGGCAACAAATTCGACAGCTCCCGCGACCGCAACGAGCCATTCTCGTTCAACCTCGGCGCCGGCGAGGTGATTCGAGGCTGGGACGAGGGAGTCGCGGGGATGAAGGTTGGCGGCCGCCGAACGCTTACCATTCCACCCGATATGGGATACGGCGCCCGTGGCGCCGGAGGGGTCATCCCGCCTAACGCCACCCTCCTCTTCGACGTCGAGCTGCTCGAAGTCAAGTAAGCCCATCCGTCAGCCGTTTTCGGCGTCGGGCCGATAAGAGAGTTAGCGACCGTCCGGCGTGCGCAAGGACGGGCAGATCCGGGTGTTTGTGCGACCGAACCCGGACGCCTGAGTTGTTTTGTCCTGCCACCGAGCGGCGTCCACACCGTATGGCACCGACTGAGAGCGAAGCCCGGGAGCGTATGACCGCGGCGCAGCAGAGAACAACTCCGTCCTCATGAACGCACAGTTCCCCGCGCCGTTCGACCACAACGATCCACTCGCCGGTATGGCCGCCGGGAATGCGATGGACACGGGGGCGGTCGCCGGATCCGCGCCCGCATCCGCTGGGTATGGCTATGGCAGCGGATACGGGAACGCGCCTGGCGGCGAATCCGAGCTGAGCATCATCCACTACGTGCAGGTGCTCTACCGGCGCCGCTACGTGGCACTCGCGGCGTTTCTCATGGTGTTCCTCGGAGCGTCGCTCTACACCTTCACCGCCGTCCGAATCTACGAGAGTACCGTCCGCATCCTGATCGAACGCGAGAATCCGAAGGTCGTCTCATTTCAGGAAGTGCTCGATCCGGGAGAAGTCACTGACGATTACTACGAGACGCAGTACCGGATTCTGCAAAGCCGAGTGCTGGCGCGGCGGACGATCGATGCGCTGAATCTCTGGTCCGATCCACAGTTCAATCAACCGCCCCGGATGACGATCCGCGGCATCGTGATGATGCCCGTCAACGCGGTCGCGCGCTGGTTCGAGCCGCCGCGGCCCGTCGAATCGGCGAATGCCGCAGAAACACGGGCACAGTCACGCGTCATCGACCGGTTCCTGAGCAACCTCCGGATTTCGGCGGTCCGATACAGCCGGCTTGTCGACGTGACATATCGGTCGGCGGATCCTGGCCTTTCGGCTCGCATCGCGAATGCCCTGGCTGAAAACTACATCCGGCAGAGCCTCGAGCTGCGATCGACAACGACCAAGGAGGCTTCCGATTTCCTCACGCAGCAGCTTGCGGAGCAACGCACGAAGCTGGAGTCGAGCGAGCAAGCGCTCCAGACGTACCGCGAACGAACCGGATCGGTATCGCTCGAAGAGCGCCAGAACGTGGTGGTACAGCGGCTGGCCGATCTGAACACAGCGCTGACGCGCGCCGCGACGGCGAGAATCCAGAAAGAGGCTGCCTACAACCAGGTCAAGAACATCGTGCACGATCCCGGCGTGGTCGACAGCCTGCCGACGGTGCTCTCCAATCCATTTGTCCAGCAGCAGAAGGCGGAACTGGCGCAGCTGCAACGCCAGCGGGCGCAGTTGTCGGAAAAGCTCGGCCCGAACCACCCCGAAATGGTGAAGATCGGCCTGGCTGTTCAGACCGCCGAGGCAAAGATCCAGGCGGAGGTCGCGCAGGTCGCCGAAGCGATGCGTCGCGAGTACGAAGCGGCGCTGGCGGAGGAACGCACGCTCGCGACGGAGCTCAACTCACAGAAGCAGGAAGCGCAGGTCCTGAACCGCGCTGGCATCGAGTACGGCGTTCTGCAGCGCGATGCAACGGCGAACCGTCAGATGTTCGAAGCATTGCTCCAGCGAACTCAGGAGACGGGCGTCTCTGAAGAAATCCGCACGGGTAACATTCGCGTCGTCGATCACGCTGAAGTGGCTGCCAGTCCCGTGTCGCCGAACATCTTCAACAATCTCCTGATGGCGCTGTTCGGCGGCCTGACGCTCGCGATCGGTCTCGCATTCGCATTCGACTATGCAGACGACCGTATCAAGAACCCCGACGAGCTGAAGAAGCACCTCGGTTTGCCGTTTCTCGGGATGGTTCCGGCTCTGTTCGATAAGAACGCTCCGCCCCCGCTCATCGGCAAGGGAGTGCCGAACAATTTTGCAGAGAGTTTCCGATCCATTCGAACCAACGTGCTGTTCTCGTCGACCGATCAGGGTGGACGGCTCGTGGTCATCACCAGCTCGACGCCCGGCGAAGGCAAGACCACGGTGTCTACGAACGTTGCGGTCGCGCTGGCGCAGGCGGGACATCGTGTCCTGCTCATCGATGCGGATATGCGGAAGCCGCGGGTGCACCAGGTATTTGAAGCCGGATTGACACCCGGGCTTTCGAATCTGCTCGTCGGCAATGCGACAGCTTCAGAGGCGATTCACGAGTCGTCTACGTCGGGGCTCTGGATCATGCCGGC
>Ga0075428_100005275_pt1 | contig 14373 bp, 4 predicted proteins | sample RhiMetdeltSRZDD2_FD_75291 | JGI IMG/M metagenome (GOLD analysis project Ga0075428, IMG submission 75291) | Populus rhizosphere microbial communities from Tennessee, USA - Rhizosphere MetaG P. deltoides SRZDD2 | ecosystem: Host-associated > Plants > Roots > Rhizosphere > Soil | place: USA...
CAATCCTGACCTTACTGCTCCCGTAAAGACCTTACTTCACGAAGTTTGTCATAACTTAGATTTGGATGATGAATATGGTGAATTTGATTCTATGGATGACGCCGTTGAACAGGACTTGGAAGATGAAATTTCGATGAACAATAACGTTCAAGCGCATAGCTCTCTCTTGAGAGCTCACCCAGGAGGGCTGACATGTGATAACATCAAATGGAGTTGGCCCAGAATAGCAAAGGCTGGTGTCTTGAAAAAATCACCCGAACCCGAGACTGTATCTACTCCCGATGGGAATGTACATGGGTTTAAAGTTACCCTAAATAGGGACTATAGGCCAAAAAATAGTAAAAATTATTTTAGGAAAGGAAATTCGGTGTGCTTGAGGGGAAGAGAACTCGAGGGCTCCGCGCCTTCAAAGCAATTCAAGGTTTTTAAAGTTGATTATAATCATGTTGCAGATGAAGGGGACACTGTTGATATAGTTGATACTATAGATCCCAGCTTTCCATTTGATCCAGATGGATATCCCGAAGACAGTCTTCTGCTTTCTTTGGTACCTGATCTAACTCCGGAACCTGGAGACCCTGAATTCAGGCAAATTATGCATAAGGCTGTCGTTAAGCATATGGATAACACTCATGCCCCCCTCACAGTTCCACGCAATGATCTAACACGTGATTGCTTTGCCCACGCTAGAAATGCCAAGCTTGGAGGAGGCGAGAGGCAGAAACCAACTAATATACCGAGTCTTCGACATCCTAAAGGCAAAAATCTTCACACAATTATAGGTCTATACGAAGGAGGCCATCGTTACCATTGTAAGGTTTATCATCCAAGTGGAGATTGCAATATGCGAAGCAACGATAGTTTGATATCTAGATACTGTCACGTCTGCCGCTATATTTTAGTGGACAAACTAGATCCATCCTTACATACCGAGATAGACAGAGAATACGCATGGGATTACCCTAATCGATAAAAAATGGATAACGGTAAAGGAACTCTTCATTTATTGGCAGAACACGTGACTTTGGCATTGAAGCCGTTAGGCGATTCAGTCTCTGATTTAAGGAGCTTTAAAGAATTCATGTATAGACTCGGATGGAATGTAACCTCACTTCCGACTCCATTTAAAAATCTGGGAAATCTGATAAATGAAGCTCAAGCGGCGCTAGATTCGTTATCAGAAAATCCGAATACTAGTGAAATCTTTAACATCCTAGTCAAGATAAAAGAGATTTACTCCGCGTTAACCTCAATTACAGAAGTACCACTTGGAGTTAATGCTGATATTTTTTTAGAGGAAATAGGAACACGGGTATTTGAATTTTTACTCACTGATTACTTAAGCTCAGAATTACCTCAAATCTATAGCGCTTTAGAAATCTTAGATATAATCCATCAAGAATATCATGAAGCAAATAACGAACGGCCCGCGTATCTTAGAACCAATTTTAGCTTTGAACAGATTAATCGTTTGATCTCTGATCCTGTTTCCACATTGAAGATCATGTATGGTTGGGGTACCAAGGATCTTAATTTCTCCTTGATAGCAAACCACCTTGTTGCATTATTCCAGAGTTTTAATTTCCCTGCATCCTTGGATTACCGCCAGGACAGAATAGCAAAGGGATATCAAGGTTCGATGGACAAGATTCTAAGTCTAATTGGAACCAAAGTCAAAATTCCTATTTTCAGTATTGATATAAATGACATTCCAGTAGATGCGTCAATTTCAGTACTCGAACTACCTGCTGAAGAAGGAAAACTGCCGGGACTTATAGTTCAACCTGAGATACCCAATAAATTTAACGGTACATTGGAAGTAGATGAAAATACAAATGTAACAGTTAAAATGAGCGCCGATCTATCATCGCTTTTTGGATTGATGATAAGGCCCGGAGATATTATTTTTCGTAATCCTCTTCAGCCTGATTCGAATCTTCCTGACGCTGGATTTGGAATAACTCTCGCATATTCTAATGAAACGCCGACTGTATTGTTTGGGTCGCAAGATGGAAGTCATTTACAGATGAATGGAATCAGTATCTCTCTTAATGCAAATTATGGCCAAGATCAACCAGACTTAATATTCATGATAGAAGTGGCACTTAAAGGATTAGAATTAGTAATTTCCACAAAGGAACAAGATACGCTTCTGGCACGCTTACTCTCCGGCAAAGAGTTAAAAATCCCAATATCGCTTTTAATTGGTTGGTCTAATAAAAGAGGCTTTTACTTCGGAGGTAATTCCGGATTTGCTATTACAATCAATCCTGATTTGAGTATAGGTGGAATACGGATAGATAAACTAACACTTGAGATACTTTCAGGTCAACGAGTTGACCCAGATCCAAATTTTGCTACGCAGATTCTAATGGCAATTAGCGGCAAACTGGGACCTGTTGCCTTTTCTATGGATGGAATCGGATTACAGCTTCAAACAGTTTTCAAGTCTGGGAACGCAGGTCCTTTCGATATTAGTATCGATGTATTACCTCCCACTGGAATAGGTCTTTCCATAAATGAAAATGGGATAAAAGGAGGCGGCTTTATTTCTAGAACTCAAAATAAGTATACAGGGATAATTGACCTTGACATTCTTGGCTATTCTGTTCAGGCCCTTGCTATACTGACAACGGATCCAGAAATATCCTTCCTGTTTGCATTATTTGCTAAACTTAAGACAGCAATCCAATTGGGTGCAGGATGGAAGTTAACAAAAATAGGAGGTATGCTCGGCGTGAATCATACGGTCTCTCATGATAAAATTGCGACAGGGATCAAATCCGGTGTCTTGGACAAGATTCTATTTCCAGATAACGTAATCGAAAATGCGCCTACTATTATTGCCAATTTTGAGACTGTATTTCCTGCGTTACATGGACAAAATATTTTTGGTCCCGCAATACAAATTGCTTATGGTACTCCAACTTTAATTACCGCAGATGTTGCGGTTATTCTTGAATTTCCGAATCCTTTTTTGCTATCAATTCTTGGTAAAGTAACCTCTAAACTACCTAATGCAGAAAACCCAATAGTTCAAATTAATATTGGGATCGTGGGGGCGTTAGATATTGTACATGGTAAAGTTGGAGTCTACGGTTCCATATATGACTCAAAGATTCTAGATTTCGTACTATCCGGAGATATGGCCTTTGCAGCAAGTTGGGGAGCTGAGAAAAATTTGATCTTGAGCGTTGGGGGTTTTAACCCTCGCTTCACACCACCTTCAAATTTTCCGCCATTCAATGCACCTCGTTTGAAGAGGTTGAACCTTGCATTTTCTGACTTGGTGACCTTTGAATGTTACCTTGCATTGACATCAAATACATTACAAATTGGTGCAAGAGTTGATGCTGTATTTAAAAAGTCAGGCGCAGTCATCTCGGGTTTTCTAAGCTTTGATGCCCTGGTCCTGTTTAATCCGTTGTATTATATAATTGACGTTGAGGCAGGTTTTGGGGTCAAAATTAAGGGGAGAAATTTGGCTAGCATAACATTTGTAGGTACCATAGAAGGTCCAAATCCTCATAGGATAAAGGGTTCAGTGACCTTTTCCATCTTGTGGTGGGACTTTTCAATTCACGTCGAAAAAACGTTCGGAAATATAATATTAGATATTATTTCCAGTATTGATCCGTGGCCCATACTTAGAGAAACCTTGGGACAAGAAGAAAGCTGGACTGTGGAGACTCCGCCTTGGCAGAAGATGGGGGTAGTCACCAACGAAGATACAATGTTGACAAACCAAGAAGGAAGCCAGCTAATCCATCCTACTGGTAAATTCAAAATATCACAAAGGGTAGTACCGTTCAATCATACTTTGACAAAATTCGGATCGGTCGATCCAAAAGAACATTTTAGGTTTGAAATAGTATCTCTCAACGATATCGATGCCTCCCACCTCCTCAAGACTGATGATTATTTTGCCCCAGGGCAATTTACTCAGTTCTCAACAGAAGAGATGCTTAGCTTAAATTCTTACGAACTCATGGAGTCTGGAATTTTCTTCGGATCTGATGCTGACCTAGAGATCGCAACTTCATTCGAAGCTTTACGCTCAAAAGACATTGAATACGAATCAGTACTTTTAGAGAACACTGCCAACAAGCAAGACATACAGGGTAAACCCCTCGATCAACTTCCTCCATTAAGTAACGTCTTGTCACAGACTTTGGTTGTCTCTAGCAGATCATATCATACCACCTTTGCAAACGATAGTAAATTGAAATATCGACCTAATTATCGTGTTAGTGATTCAGCTTTAAAGGATGAAAAATTTATTATATTCGACGAAGACAAAAACGAAATGGTGGGAGCTATATCTAAAGGTGAACTCAGCAGATCGGTTGCAATCGACAAACTAAAAGAACATAGAAAAGCTAATCCTGATGACAAAAGAAATCTGAATGTAATATCGATGTTCGAATTGCCGGAATTACCTCCGACACCATAAGGTGGATTTATAATATGAGCTCTCAGACCGGTAAATATTCATTTCTTCCATGGGTAAAGACAGGCCTAGGAGCCCTAGTGTCAAATAATGAAAATGATTTGAACGGACCTCGCTCGAAAATTCAGGCGAAATTAACTATAAGGAGTTTTGACGGAAACAACAACCAATTTGATAACGACATACCCAAAGAATTCATTCTCTATGGACCCGGAGATATACAAGGTGTACTTAATAACATTATAATTAGAACGGAACCTGGTGCAAATAGCCTTAATTTTGAACCAAATTATTTCCCATTTATTGAATTTTCTCAGCCAGATTTTCCGTGGAAGTATACTCCCGCTAAGCCCGGCGGAGCTCAGCTACCTTCCAGATTGTCTCCATGGTTGTCTCTCCTCGCACTGGAGGAAAATGAATTTATTCGTATTCCTTCCGAACCAGGTTTGTTACCAAAAATTGAAATTGGTGATCCAAGCGTAAGTCTTCCGGATCTAAAACAAAGTTGGGCATGTGCTCACACTCAAATAATTCAAGATATCTCTGATTCCAATAGTCTTAGTCAAGTCTTGCGAACTGCACCTTTTAAAGTCATCTCTAGAATTCTATGTTTCAGAAAGTTGAAACCAAACACAAGGTATACTGTTTTTCTGGTTCCAACTTTTGAACCAGGTAGGCGTGCTGGACTCGGTTTACCCTCAGAGGAGAATATTAAGGGCACATCTTTTGCTTGGAGTGAACAGTCGACCACTCACTATCTTGTACCCGTATATTATCAATGGAGTTTTACCACTGGACCAGGAGGTGACTTTGAGTCACTAGCTAGGAAATTGGAATACAGAGAACTGCCAAAAGAGGTAGGTATCAAGAAATTAGACGTAAGCGATTCATTACTATCTGTTGGTAGCGAAGTAGGGTTCAACAGGCCATTATTTTTTGGGGGTGCACTATGGTCATTGTTGGCAGAGGAGTTTGTGATTAGTAGCAAAAAGCTAAATGTTCACAAATATCAAATAGACAGCTCAGCGACACAGCCCGATCCAGAAGACCCTTCTCCCGAAGAGATAAAAGAGTTTATCATGAAAACAAAGGAAATTATTGATTTGGGCGAGCGATTAGCATGGAGCTTCGTTAAACATCCAGATTTTACAAACGAATGCCAAGATCCTATTATATCACCTCCCTTATATGGAAAATGGCATGCAAGAAAAAAACTTGTATCCAATATTAGTGACGACTATAAGGATCCATTGTGGGTAAAATCTCTAGAACTTACACCGCCTCAGATGTTACTCGATGAAATCAGAAAATATTCTCCAAATGAGAACTTGTGGATCGAAGAACTAAATTTGGATCCTACGAATCGAGTTGCGGCCGGGCTTGGAGCGGCTGTAGTTCAAGATCTTCAAGAAGAGCTAATGGAATCTGCATGGGATCAAGCCGGTCAACTAAGAGAGACGAATAAGCATCTTAGAAACTCTCAACTGGCACGTGAAATTTCTTCAAACGTTTATGAGCGGTCATTCCAAAAAATGGAACAAAATACATTGATTACGATGTTCAGTTCATTTCATTCGAAAGTCGCAATTAAACACGAAAACAAATCCGCCTCAGCAAAACAATGGTTTCAGGAAAGCAGAATACCACGAGCAATTTTTTCACCTCCTTTTACAAAGATTTCTAAAAAAGTTGATAGACTACACAATAGAAGATTTGACTTTAAGTCTACAATTTCATCAGAAATTCTTGATCGATTCAAAAGAGGTCCTAACATAGGAACAGGCGTTGCGGCTTTAGAGATTCCGAGGAGTGGTCCGCTTTTAACATTGGATTATCTTGTTGATTCTCCCGTCCTTCATCGTTTGAACCTATCAATTACGGAAGATGGATTCAGAGGACAGGAACTGACCAATTATTTACAAAACGCGCCTGTTGAAGAAAGGCAAACAGTTGAAAACATGGAAAATTCTATTCCGAACACGCCGTCTACGACTGATGAACCGCAAATTACAGGCGAACTACTTGGTGATGTTTATGACGGACTTGTACATTCACTTGATCCGAAACTTACGATAGAATCAAAGATTTTATTGGAAGTAACTCGACCTGAGAGAAAACTAGAAGAAACAAGAGACAAGCTGGATATAATCAACGCTTATCCAGAATTCAGAAGGCCCATGTATGAGCCTTTGAGAAACTTATCGGAGGATTTGATCTTTCCTGGGATTAAAAACATTCCGCAAAACACTATAGGACTGTTAAAGACGAATCCAACTTTTATAAACAGCTATATGGTTGGACTAAACCATGAAATGGCCAGAGAGCTTCTTTGGCGCGAGTTTCCAACAGATCTACGTGGTTCGTACTTTAGGCAATTCTGGGATGCCTCAACTGCTGTAGAAAGGGAGAATCAGATACATTTACTGCAGACTGGAACTGTTCCTTCAGAACAAAAGGAGGAAGAAATAGTTGAGAAATATTTTGATATACCAGCAATTCACAGATGGAATGAATCAGAACATCAAGATTTAAGAAGAGTTGCTCAGCGTGAAGGCGCAGAGCAGTCTGAAGTGGAAGTACTACTAATCAAAGGTGAACTACTCCTGCGATATCCAGGCACCATAATATATGCAACCCGCGCAAAGCCTGGAGCCACCAACATCGACAAACCAGTCGTGTCTATGGACGACGATGATATAAAGCTACCCGTATTTAGAGGGACAGTATCTCCAGATATTACGTTTCTAGGATTTGATATTAAAATTTCAGAACTAATGGGAAGCGGTGACAATTCCGATCCAGGATACTTTTTTATAATACAAGAACAACCTAGCGAGCCACGGTTTGGTATTGATAGTGATAACGATGTAATTAACGGTAACACTCCACCAGACACTTGGAATGATCTTAATTGGAAGCACGTGGAGTCGTCACTTGGAGTAAACAATTACATTGATATGAATGGTCCCCTGAATGGACTAAAGCTAGAAAATGGTGTTACTTGGGGTTTAAATTCAGCAGACAATGCATACATTTTCATGCAGCGACCATTCAGAATTGTTGTTCATGCACGGGACCTCTTAAATAATCTTGACTCTGGAGGTGTTTAGAGATTAGATACATGAATAACAAGGCATTGAATAAAACGGGAGTAAATAGTGAGGGAAGTACAATTGGCTGACCTTGATAACAAGTATCCAATAATTTTCTTGCCTATCAGAATGGAGACAAAATACCTGGTGCCACCTGCAGGAGCGGGATCACCGAAGCTAAGAATCAGATTCTATCCTGATCAGATTTCCTTTAACTCGTTTGATCCAAGATTAACCAGGAAAGAAGTTGAAGATGCCAAAGCTTATTGGGATGAATCACAAAATGGTAGAGAAAAAAAGAATCTCGCATGGCTAAAATTGACTGACCAGTATACCCTGCCAAGAGCCGCATACATTTCGAAGGCCGTAATCAATTATGATCCCAGTTTGGAACCTGACCCTGTTAATCCTACACTCAAATCTGACAATCAGATACCATTGAGGGATGAAAGCGATAATCTTTCTGCATACTGCGATTTGCTTCCAAGACGTTTCACAGTTTATGGAAACTTCAAAAAACCAGGACTCCAGAATCTCAGAGCAGTCGGCAATGCTATATCAAAATCTATACAACTTAATCCCCTAGACGATGCTGACACGAAAGAAGCTGACTGGGTTACCGATTTTGATATTGCAGTCGAGGAGGGTATGGCAATTGAAGTTGAACTTACCGATGAACAATACGAAAGCGGGTTTGATTACTTACTTGCCTTCGGAATACGTGACAACCTCTCGCCGGAAGAAACCAAGCTAAAAATCGAAAACCTCTTTACCGGTCATAGATACACCCATGGACTTAAACTTGTAAAACAAGGCACAGCAACTAATTTGGTCAAGGAGTCAAAAGTAGAGCAGTCTTTCGCTTCGCCTAGACATCACACACAGGAAGACAAATTGACGTACAGATCAATCGAGTTTGGCAGACTAGATGAAGATAGTCAAGGTACGGTGGCTCCGCACTCTCCGGACGGACGGGTGTTGAGTCGGGCTCTTGGTATAGATAACCTCGCAAATGGATTAGTAAATGCGAATAATTATGATCAGTTGACGGCGGCATCTATGTTGGTTGCACTTTGGCCCTCCGTTCTTTCCTACTTTATGGTAAAATTCACTAATATTCAAGGCTTAGATCTTAGTAAACTAAAGAGATATTTTATAAAATATATATCTGCACAAGGTATCATTCCTCCAATATCTGTGGGAAAGACTCCTTATGGTATCTTACCAGTTACTTTACTCTCAAACTGGGAGGATACACTACTATTGACAGGAACTGATCAGATCAAAACTTTTTTTAATCATTTGAAAAAAAGATGGACCAAATATATTGACAAGGTTCCTACTATAATGAGCAATAACAGTGACATTTCGGATAACTTGCTGAATATATTATCAATGGATGCATTTTCTCAAAACTACAATGTGAGAGGCCTTCGTTCTCTAAACTATATAGCAGATTTTATTTTTGAAGTGCTTGGAAAGAAAAATAATGCTGGCCAGCAGATAGTAACGGGTCAAGACCTTGTAATGAAAAATAAATTACTACTGAATATTCTGCTAAAGCTAACTTTTCCAACAATTCCTGAAGGGGTACTTTCTAGTTTCTACGAGAATAGTCTAGGAAGTGGAATTTCGGAGATTCAATATGATTTCGTTAGCCATTCCGAAAATGAAAATGAATTACCGCCAGACTATATTGAAAAAATATACGTCGACATTAAAGGGCCCGATAAGAACTTCTTCAAAACAACAAAGGATCAAGCTACTATTCCTGCTACCGCTCCGACAAATAGTGACCCTCTTCTTTTAAGACTACTGAGGTACTCTGCGAGTCTCATCGGCGAAAAAAATGAACCAGAAGATATCGCTGAATTTCTAGAAAGTTTGGAAATTCTCAAAAATATAAATTCGGACAGACTCAAAACCTTGATGCTTCAGACACTTGATTTAGTTTCGTATAGATTAGATGCATGGCTTACATCTTTTGCAAATCAGAGGCTGGATCATTTGAGGGCCACCAAGGACAAGGGAGCTTATGTAGGTGCCTTTGGCTGGATAGAAAACTTAGTACCCAAAAAACAGAAAGTAACTCAAGAGGGCGGCTACATTCAGACTTCCTCATATGCTCACGCTGCAGCTTCTGCTGTTCTTCGAAACGGATACATTACTCACTCAAATGACCCTGGAAAAAAAGATCTTTTAAAAATTAACATTAATTCAGAAAGAACAAAAGAAGCACTAGAGATGATTAACGGTATTGTTCACACTCCGCTGCCCGAGTTGCTTGGTTACAAACTTGAAAGAAGACTACACGATTCTAACATTGATTATCTGATAGATGAATTCCGGAAACATTTTCCACTTAGCATAAATGATAACAAAAAACTCGAAAATGAAATTGAAACCGCAGTAGAAAAAGTGGAACCGAGAAATTTAACAGACGGGTTGGTAGTATTTAAAATTTGGAAAAGATTGATTGACGCAATCGGAACTCTGCCTATCAACACATTAAATATTCGAAATTTTATGGATGCTGACAATGTTGTTCCTGGATGGAAGGCATTTTATTCTGAGATTAAAAACAAGTATGGTGAAACTGATGAAAAAATAAACCGCCTAATTGATCAACTTAAACCTGAATTAGATTTCCTTCTTGAACAAATGGACGGGGTGTCTGATTTGTGTCTTGCAGAAAGTGTTTATCAAGCAGTTAATGGGAATTTTTTGAGGGCTGGAGCAGTCTTGGATGGTATGAGCGGAGATGGGTTGATTCCTTTACCCGAAATTGCAACGACGCCAAGATCGGGATACCGTAGGACTCAAAGAATCGCGCTAGCATTTGAGGCGGACATTTTGTCAAATCTTAATCTTACTAATCCGGACGATACATTTCAGTGGACAAATCCAAAGAAACTAGCAGAACCTAATTTTAATAAATTATTGAATTCGTATTTTGGCACAATATCATTTTGGATTGATATTAAGGATAACTCCGGCAATGTTACCTCAACAGAGGAAATAAGTTTGATTGAAATAGGTTTTGAGCCAATTGATTTGCTGTATACTGAAATCTCAGATCTAGGTCATAGAATAAATTACTATGCTAAAAGTAGGGGCTTTGATAATTATGAAATACGATATGAGCCGAAAGACTCGACTTCAGATCAAGGTGAAAAAAGAACACTTGTAGATGTGCAATTCATGATAAAGTCGCTGCGGGAGATGGTGGCTCAAGGACGTGCCTTGAATTTTTCAGATTTTCAAAATTCGACCCAAATAATTAAGGATCAATATCTGCAAAATATCATGGACGTCTTTCAGAGATACTATAATCTTATTTTGCTGCTTTTGCATACTATCAAGGAATTACAAATTGCAAAGGATGATGTTACTGATTTAGGTATTACTAAGAAAAGACAAGCACTTATTAATGCAAGCTTTTTTGAGAGCCAATTTAGTAATTTGCTTACTACAGAAGGTAACATTATTGATTCAGGAGCCGAACTTGACCAGAAAATAGAGAAAGCTATAGTAGAATTGAAGGCGAGATTACCGGGGGGAGATTCTCAGAAGCAGAAACTTTCACAATGGAAATCAATGTTTGAGTCTCAAGGAAAACAGACTTTCCTAGAATCTCTTGTCGATGAATTAAGTGGAAATACTGAAAATGCTAGAATGTACGAAAAAACCAACGAACTTTTGGTAAGTCAGATTAGAAGAATTTTCAACATTCAAGCATTTCTTATTCTACCTCCATTTGGCGTAACAGGGAACGAGGGACTAGCATCCTCTTTGGAAATAAATTCACGAATATCAAAATGGATACAGAAGGCTTCCTACGTACGACCTAGAGTCAAACTGCTAGACGAAATAATAACATATAACCAAATATTAGACTCATCTGACTTTTCATTTTATTGTGATGAAACAAAATTTAAAAAAACTGCTGCGACATTGAATGATGAAAACGAGGAAACAAACCCTCTTTCTCTGATACTTGCTCTCTCAACAGATGCAGAGGATATTCATATAAGTGCGCCATTAGAAAACCTGTCTGGTATAGCCGGAATCGTAGCTGATGACTGGACTGAAAAGATTGTTTCTAAGGAACAAGATACCCATATCGCGTTTCATTTCAATGGACCAAATTGTGAGGCTCCACAGTGTCTTCTTTTGGCCGTATCCCCAAATGATTTTCACGTTTGGGACGAACCGAGTATACGGAAGGTAATATTGGAAACTCTGACTCTGTCGAAACTTCGGGGAATTGATTACGGTTCTATTAAAGAGCTGCGCCATTTTCTTCCAACGTCTTTACTTAATTCATATGGAGAGAACATTTTTGTCAACCTTTTAGGAGAGATTCCTTCATGAGAGAGATTTTGCGTTCTCATTTATCTATTCAATGTGTATTTGTGGGGAGAAATAATTATTTGACATGATAGGTCCGTACCGTTCCTTCCAGAGGCTCGAACCGGGATCTCGTAATAACGATCCTTCAATGGGAATTAAAGCAAGTATATACGATCCATTATGGATGTTGACTCGGCAATGGCAGTTAGGAGAATTTGAAGGTGAAGATTCAGGTTCTCCAGTTTATGTAGATCTGAAGAACGAGCAAGGCGAGATATCCCATGTCCTGAACGATGGAAATATTTCCAATTACGACGCAAGGATTCCGCTAGAGGTCTTCGTTGAGAGGACAGGATTAGAGGTTGCCACATCCAATGTACAAGGCGATACCGAATTCCGACTAGATCTTAATATGCAGTTAAAGTTAGGATTACAATTCCAAAAAGAACTCAACGTTCTTTTAAAAGAAGTACTAGAATCAGATGAACTGCGGCACTATAAGAGGTTTTTAGCAAATGATCCAAAATTTACATTTGAGCTGAACGACAAGCAATCCAGTTTTGAGCTAGACTCAGCGATTAAATTCCTTTCAATGGTAACTGGAAGAGTTATTAACATCTACAGGGCCACTTCCTCTCTGGATGATAATGCGCTACTTGATGCAAAGACCAAAGAATATTTTGATACCAATCCATCTACAGACCCTTCTTTGCCAGAAGTTGTAACAAAGGCCGTTCGATTGGCCCTATCTAACTTAAAAAGTTGGTGGTACGGAAATAGAGATCAGATCAATCCGGAGGCTTCAGAAGAACCATTTTTTGAGAAACCGGCAAATAATTTCTCGACATGGAACTCTAATAAATTAGAATATGATTTTAAAGTACAAATTGCTCCTAAAGGTTCTTCCGCAAATGCACAGGAAAAGTTGATTCTTGATGCATCTGGTTACAAAGAGGATCATCTAGATTGGTACTCCTTTACAGTATCAGAAGAATCATCCGCAGATTTCGAATTGTCCACAGAAATTGCTCCTTCAGCTTTTGCAACCAGACTGAAATTTGCAGGAATGCCTGAAAAGAGGTGGTGGAATTTTGAAGACGCATTTATTGATTTTGGTTCAATAAATCCAAAAAAGAATAACATTGCGAGCCTGTTACTAATGGAATTTGCACTTGTTCACTCTCCAGATTGGTTTATCATTCCATGCCGGATGCAAATAGGATCTATCAATAGAATTAGCAAGCTTAAAGTCACGGACTGTTTTGGTGAAGAGACTGAGATTGAATCAGCAGGTAATACCGATGCAGAACTAGGTATCAAAGAATTAGACGCATCTTGGGATTCATGGTCCATGTTTACACTTTCAAAGAAATTTATAAACAAAGAACAGGAACATTCCTCGCCGTATTTCTTTCTTCCTCCAGCAATAGACAGTGTATTAACCGGTGACGTAATTGAAGAAGTGAAAATGTTGAGAGATGAAACAGCCAATCTTGTTTGGGGCGTGGAGAAAAAATATCGTACCTATTTTGGCGAACCGATCTCAGGATATGATCATTCTGTCGCTCTGAATAGTAGAGAGGTCATTCCCGAATTAAATGTTACACAGGGAGATGATGATAAGCCACTAAAATATAATCTTATGACACGTGTTCCTAGAAATTGGATCCCGTTTATCCCGGTACATGCGGACAATCAAACTAGTCCAATCGATCCTGTCAAAAAGCACATAGTATTGCAAAGAGCTTCGATGATTAATTCAACTAATCAAAAATGCATACGACCTAATTCTAGATTGTTAAGTGAGGTTCAATCGCCTTATTATGTAGATGAGGCCGAGGTTCCTAGAAATGGAGTTAATGTGACGGAAAGCTGCCAGCTGGTGGTATGGTATACGGGAGAATCATTTCTTTGGATATCTCGCAGGAAAAATTATGGCTCTGGTGAAGGGGCGAGTGGACTACTTTTTGATATTGTTGCCAGGAATAAGTAGAATTAGAGGATTTTCTATTTAATGTTCGACTATATTTTATTTCCACATTTATTACAATAAATTGACCCTATTGGGCAGTTGTTGGAACATGTTGAACACGTGTAAGTCTTAGAATTACTCATTTTTCCTCCTTTATTCAAACTGGTCATTAAAGAATGGTACAAATAATTTGGTATTCCCAACCAGCGAAGCCATATTCTGTTACATTTTTCATGTTTCATAAAAAACATCTGATTAGAATTAAATATAGTGGTGACTTTACGAGATTATGGAGGGAATTCAGTAGTTTTGATATACTTTATCCTCACTCAAAACTCAATTTGATATGTTATTTGGAAAGCCCAAGATAAAAGAGGGAGATTACGTATTTCTTTCCCAGGATTACTCTGGAAAATTAAGACTGGTCATAGGACGAATTACTTCATTAGCTGATTCAGTTGCAAGGGTAAGAGGTTCATATATCATTCCTGAAGGACTTATTGAAA
>Ga0075428_100005277_pt1 | contig 14368 bp, 13 predicted proteins | sample RhiMetdeltSRZDD2_FD_75291 | JGI IMG/M metagenome (GOLD analysis project Ga0075428, IMG submission 75291) | Populus rhizosphere microbial communities from Tennessee, USA - Rhizosphere MetaG P. deltoides SRZDD2 | ecosystem: Host-associated > Plants > Roots > Rhizosphere > Soil | place: USA...
TCCTCGGCCTGTCGCGCAAACTCGACGATCAGGATGGCGTTCTTCGCTGCCAGCCCAATTAAGACGACGAAGCCGATCTGGGTGAGGATGTTGTTGTCCATTCCTCGCAATAGCACGCCGCTGATTGCGGCGAGCAGGCACATCGGCACGATCAAGATCACGGCGAACGGCAGCAGCAGGCTTTCATACTGTGCGGCCAGCAACAAAAAGACAAACACCACAGCCAGGCTGAACGCCACTGCCGCCGTGTTGCCCGCGATCTTCTCTTGCAGGGCGATCTCCGTCCACTCGAACCCAAAACCCGAAGGCAGGTTCGTCGCAATGATCTTTTCCATGGCCGCAATTGCCTGGCCGGTGGAAAAGCCCGGCAGCGTAGCCCCTTGAACCTCAGCGGCTGGGAACAGGTTATAGCGTGGCACGCGGTACGGACCGGTTATTTCTTGAAAGGTCGCGACCGAGCCGAGCGGTACCATGTCGCCTGAGACGGAGCGAGTCCGCAGGTTCTCCACGTCCCGCAGTGAAAGCCGAAACGGGTTGTCGGCCTGCGCAGTTACCCGATAGGTCCGGCCCAGAATGTTGAAGTCGTTGACGAAGGACGAACCCATATAGGTGGACAGTGTGTCAAAGAAGCGGGTGATGGGCACGCCCAACATCTCGGCCTTGGTGCGATCGATATCGGCATAGACCTGCGGCGTTGAGGTGTTGAATAGCGTGAAAACCTGCACCAAGCCGGGGGTCTGGTTGGCGGGGCCAGTGACGGTTCCGGCCGCCTGCTCGAGGGCTCGCGGACCGCGCCCGGCGCGGTCCTGAACATACAACTTGAAACCGCCGCCGGTGCCAATTCCGGGCACCGATGGAGGCGGGATCACCAGGACGAAAGCCTGCCGCAGCGCCTGCACCTGGGCACGTAGGTCGTTCAAGATGCTGTCGCCGGAAAGGCCCGCCTTCACACGCTCTTTGAACGGCTTCAGGGTGACGAAGATAACGCCTGTATTCGGGGCGTTGGTGAACGTGGCGCCATCGAACCCGGTAAATGCGCTGGCGTGTTCGACACCGGGCCGTTTGAGCAGCCTGTCCGATGCTTCGCGCACGACCTGGTCAGTTCGCTCGAGGCTCGCACCTGGTGGCAAAGTGATAGCGGTGATGAAATAGGCGCGGTCAAGTGGCGGGATGAAGCCGGATGGCGTGCGAGCGAACTGGACATACGTGAGCCCAATGAGCCCGCCATAGATCAGCAGCATCAAAGCCGAAACCCGCAGCGTCCGCCGCGTCAGCTGGCCATAGCCTCGAGAAAGCTGCTCGAAGAACCGGTTGAAGTGCGCGAAGAAGGCGTCGAACGGGATGCTCAACCTGCTCCACAGGCCAGATCGCTGCTGGTGGCCGTGGGGTTTGAGCAGAAGCACGGCGAGCGCCGGCGACAGTGTCAGTGACACCACAGCAGAAATTATGGTCGAAGAGGCGATCGTCAGGGCGAACTGCCGGTAGAAGGCACCTGAAATACCGGTGATGAACGCGCTCGGTATGAAAACCGCGCAGAGCACGAGCGCAATCGCAATCAACGCACCGCCGACCTCGTCCATAGTCTTGTGGGCGGCTTCGTGCGGGCCCATTCCCTGACGCAAGTAGCGCTCGACGTTCTCGACCACGACGATGGCGTCGTCGACGACGATGCCGATTGCCAGCACTAGGCCGAAGAGGGTCAGATTGTTGAGAGAGAAACCGAATGCGGTCATTATCAAGAAAGTACCCACCAACGAGACCGGGATCGCGACGATCGGGATGATCGCAGCCCGCCACGTCTGCAGGAACACGATGATTACAATGACGACGAGTACGACCGCTTCGAGCAGCGTCTTGATGACCTCGTCGATCGATTGTTGGATGAACTCCGTTGTGTTGTACGCGACGCGGTAGCTGAGACCCCGAGGGAAGCTATTGGCGAGTTCCTCCATCGTAGCAATCACGGTGGCTGCGGTCGCGAGTGCATTGGAGCCCGGCCGTTGAAAGATCCCAATCGCAGTTGCGACTTTATTGTCGAGATATGCACTCCTCGTATAGTCCTGCGAACCAAGCTCGACTCGGGCAATGTCGCGTACCCGGGTCACCCGGCCATCGTCATCGCTGGCAATTACAATCTCATTGAATTGTTCAGGGTCCGAGAGCCGACCCAGCGTTTGGACCGCGATCTCGAACGCGCCCGGAGACGTCGCTGGCGGCTGATTGATGGAGCCGGCCGCCACCTGGACATTGGCTGCTCGCAATGCCGTCACGACGTCGCTTGCGGTCAACTTGCGCGCTTGTACCTTGGCCGGATCGAGCCATATTCGCATCGAATAGTCGCGTGCACCGAATATGATCGTATCGCCCACGCCGTCGATGCGGGTGATGACGTCTTTGATGTTTATGGTGGCATAGTTCGAGATGTATTGCGGATCCAGGCTCCCGTCGGGGGAGATCAGATGGATCACGAGCATCAGGTCCGGGGAACTCTTGCGCACTGTCACGCCAAACCGCTGCACCTCTTCCGGCAGACGCGGCAAGGCGACCGACACGCGGTTCTGTACCAGAACCTGCGCTATGTCGATGTTGGTCCCGGGTTTGAAGACAACACTGATTGACAGGGCGCCGTTGCCGGTCGATTGCGAGACCACATACAGCATGTTGTCGACGCCGTTGATCTCCTGCTCGATCGGGGTCGCGACAGTCTGGGCTATCACCTCAGCGGACGCCCCCGGGAAGGTGGCGCTTACGACCACCGTAGGTGTTGCAATCTCTGGGTATTCAGTCACTGGCAAGGCGCGAAAGGAGATGAAGCCGAGCAGGGTCACGATGACCGAAATCACCCCGGCAAAGATCGGCCGATCGATAAAGAAATGCGAAAACCGCATGGAAGTTGCCTACTGCTGACGGGCGATCACAGGGTCGGCCCGGCGCCTACTGAGCTACGATCTTCTGCGTGGTGACCTCAATCTTGCCGTCCTCGGGTTTGACTTTCTGTCCCGGGCGCGCTCGCTGCAACCCGTCGATGATGATCCGGTCCGTCGGCGCGAGCCCGGAGCGTATGACGCGTAGGCCGTCCACCATCGGACCGAGTTCGACCACCTTCACAGCGACCGTCCCGTCTTCAGCGACAGCAAAGAGTATCCTGCGCGATTGATCGGAGGAGATGGCGCTGTCGGGCACGAGCAGCGCCGAGCGCTCGCCGCCGAACAGACGAAGCCGCCCAAAATAGCCAGGGGCCAGCAGGCCGTCCTTGTTATCGAATACGGCGCGTGCCCGTATGGTGCCGGTCCTTGGATTGAGCGCGTTGTCCACGAAATTCATCCGACCCTGATGCTTGAACTCAGGCTCATCCGCGAGCCGGACGGCCACTGGATTCTCCACATCGCGCGACAATGGCCTTGCACCCGCCGCGGCCAGACGCACGTACCGCAAAAAGTCTGCCTCGCTGCCATCGAACACGAAATGTATCGGGTCAATCGACACAATGACTGTCAGCAACGTGGCGCCCGCCTGCCCGCCGGCGATTAGATTTCCGGCATCAACGCGCTTGTCGGAAATGCGCCCCATGATTGGTGCGCGCAACTGGGTCCATTCGAGATTGAGCTGAGCCTGCCTCGCGACGGCCTCGAGCGAAGCAACCTGTGCGGCTGCGTCTCGCTCGGTTGCTCTTCGCGTATCATATTCTCGCTCGGTCACGGTCTGGCTGCGCACCAGCGGAGCCGCTCGTTGCACGTCAAGCGACGCAATCTCGAGCTTGGCCTTCGCGCGTTCGACGTCGGCTTTCGCCTGCTCGTGGGCAAATGCATAGGGACGCGGGTCGATCACAAAGAGGAGGTCACCCTGCTTGACTACCTGGCCCTCCTTGAAATGAATGGACTCAATGAAGCCGGATACTCTGGCGCGGACCTCGACCGTCTCCACGGCTGCAAAGCGGCCAGTGTATTCATCCCATTCCGTGATTGTTCTCTCAATGGGACGCGCAACGGTGACTGGAGACAGCTGCGGTGCTCCGTCAGCAGCCGGCTTTCTGTCGCATCCCACCACCGGCACGAGGGCCACTAACATCAAACAGACCATGAGGGCTTGCTTCATGCTGGCCAATCCGGTCGGGGTGCGACACCTGGCAGGCAAGAAATGCCAAATGACGACACGCACGATTGGTCCCTAGTCATTCGGCTCCTGTAGGCGCTGTTGCAGTTCAGCTGCATGGGCGGAGTTCCAGCCTCACCTCTCCCTATATCTCACCTCTCGAGCGCCGCCTGCGGCGGGTTGCGGAAGCTGATGGCCAGGCGGTTGTATGCATTCATCAGGCTGATCGCGATCGTTAGATCAATGAGCTCTTTCTCCTGGAATACGGCACGCGCGGCTTGATACGCCTCATCTGGCACCCCGGTCTCGGCAACGCGCGTCACTGTCTCGGCCCAGGCAAGGGCGGCGCGCTCACGTTCGTCGAAGAGGTTGCTGGCGTCCGCCCACGCCTGCACAAGCGCAAGCTTCTCGATGTTCTGCCCTTTCTTCAGCAAGTCGCGCGTGTGCATGTCGAGGCAGTAGGCGCAGTTATTGATCTGCGACACACGCAGATAGACGAGGTCCACCAGCACGGCCGACAGCCCGCTCTGCCTGACGTAGCCGTAGACCCCGCCAAGGGCCCTTATCCCGTTCGGCGCGACTTGGTTGTAGTCGAGGCGCTTGGCCACCGGTCGTACTCCGTCTGCATCGTTTCACTCGACAGGGGTCGTGAGCTTCTTGTCACCCGTGTCGACGACAAACACCGCCAGCAGCCTGGCCGGCTCGGTCTTGCTTGCGTTGCGGCTGACCTTGTGGGCCGAGCCCGGCGTCTCGTACCAACTTTCGCCAGCGCGGTAGACCCGCTTGGGTTCGTCATTCACCTGTGACTCGATTTCCCCCGATAGAACGTAAGCAAAGATGAATGCCGATTTGGCGTGGATGTGCGAAGGCGACGCTCCCCCCGGCGCATAGTCAACAATGAGAGCGACGAGTGATTTGCCCGGAATATTCGGTATCTTCCGCTCGAAATGCGGCGAGACCGTCTCGCCGTGGGCTCGAACAGCAGCAGGCACCACGCTCACGATGGCGCCCACAGCACAAGCGACGCCGATGAACGATCTGATAGTCATGATGCTCGTTCTTCCCTGCTTGGTGTGAAGGGTCTTTCTCCGGCTCCAATCAAGCGAGATGCAGCTTGGCTAAATAGCCCTAGCGTGTGAAATGGCATGCGCAACCGGTGTAGGCCATGCGGGGAAACCCCCGATCAGGGCGGCCACGAAACCCTATGCACGAAGGTGCCGAGCCAGCGGGGCGGGGCCATCATTTGCAATGTTTGCGACGGGTGCGATCGACGGCGCGCCAAGCATTGGCTCGACCGGCCGCTTGCCTTGCGCGCGCTCGACATCGACTGCCTTAGAAATCCGGCTCACATCTATTGAGGCCGGCTTTCATTTGCGCGCCGCCTAGATCGAAAAGATCATGCAGGTGGTGGTGCCGTGAGCGTAGAGCGTGCCTTTGGCATCGATCAGCTTGGCTTCCGCGGTGCCGGCGCGCCGTCCAACATGAAGCGTGCGCGCTTCCGCACGGATGAGTCCCGTCTGGTCGGTCAGCGCGCGTACGTAGTTGATGTTGATCTCCAGCGTGGTGTAGCCGGTGCCAGCCTGCAGGTGCGTGTGCACGGCGCAGCCCATGCAGCTGTCGAGCAAGGTAGCCGCCACGCCGCCATGCACGGCGCCGATCGGGTTGTAGTGCCGCAACTCTGGCGTCATCTCGAAGCGGGCGTAGCCCTCGGAGACCTCGGCTATGCGGAATCCCAGCAGTGCGGCGATCGGCGGCGCCGGCAGACGGCCATCGGCGATCCGGCGCAAGAACTCGAGCCCGCTCATCGACCGCATCGTCTCGAGCGGGGCCACGCCGACGTTGTTGCCGAGTTCCCCCATGCCGATCGCTTCCGACTAGCTGGCGCGGCGTGCGGTGAGGGATGCCTCCGCTGCCGGTTCACGGCCCAGGGCGAAGTCGAGCGGCAGCGCCGTGGTGTACTTGATCTGCTCCATGGCGAAAGCCGACGACACCTTGGAGATCTCAATGCGCGCGATCAGCTTCTTGTAGAAGGCATCGTAGGCGGCGATGTCCGGCACCACGACGCGCAGCAGATAGTCGACCTCGCCGCTCATGCGATAGAATTCGACCACCTCGGGAAAATCGATGACCGCCTTGTGAAAGCGCTCGAGCCAGGCCAGCGAGTGTTGATCGGTCTTGATCGACACGAACACCGTGACGCCGGCATTTACGCGCGACGGGTCGAGCACGGCGACGCGGCGCCTGATGATGCCGGCTTCCTCCAGCTTCTGGATGCGGCGCCAGCAGGGCGTGGTCGACAAGCCGACCTCCTTGCCGACGTCGGCGACCGAGCGTGTGCAGTCCTCCTGCAGGATGCGCAATATCTTGACGTCCATCTCGTCGAGCATGGCGGTTCCGCTCCGGGACAGGGGTGGGGCGATCGACACGACTTGGAACATTTTTCTATTGACCCGCGGATACGGTGCCTAGATTAGTGTCAGTATTGCGTCAAGCAAGGTTTGGCCATTGCTAAATTTTCATGGGTCACACTATCGTGGTTCATCCGTGCCCACTCGATCAGCCCTAGCGGAGCGCATGAGCAAGATCACCCCCATCACCCCCAACTTTGCCGTGGCGGGCGCGCTGCGGCCGGAAGATTTCGCCGAGATACGGGCGATGGGCTTCACGGCGATCGTCTCCAACCTGCCGGATGGGGAGTCGGCCGCCTACCTAACGGCCGCCGAGGAGGCAAAGCTCGCGGAGGCGGCGGGCCTTGGCTTCCAGCACATCCCGACCACCAAGTTCGACGTCCTTTCCGATCGCGTCACCGGCCAGATGCAGGCTACCTTGACCAGGTTTCAGGCTCCCGTGCTCGCCCACTGTGCCTCAGGGATGCGCTCCGCTGCCGCCTGGGCGGGGGCGGCCGCCAGAGTTCAGCCAGCCGAGCGCGTGCTCGAAGCGTTGCAGCGGGCCGGATTCAACCTGGCGGCCATCCGCGAGGAGTTGCAGGAGCAGGGTGGCGAACAACACCGCGGGCCCATCCCACCGGCCCTCGATGCAACGGATGGGATGCTGCCTACCTGAGGGGTCAAAGCAACCCGCGCACTTCGCGACGCACGGCGGGCAGCAGGTCCTGCTCAAACCATGGATTAGCCGTGAGCCAGGCGTTATTGCGCCACGACGGATGGGGCAGCGCAACGTAGCGAGGCCGGCGCCGGGCGCCGAGCAAATCGCGCCAGCGACCGACGGTGTCCGCCATGCTGCGGGCTTGCCCGACCTGGCCCAGGTGCCAGCCCTGCGCGTAGCTGCCGACCAGCAGGATCAGCTCGAGTTGGGGCATGGCCGCGAACAAGCGACCGTGCCAGGCTGCAGCACACTCCCGGCGCGGGGGCAGATCCCCGCCCGCGGCATCGTGGCCCGGGAAGCAGAACCCCATCGGCACGATGGCAATGCGCGATTGGTCGTAGAACTCCTCGCTGCTGACCGCGAGCCAGGCGCGCAGCCGGTTCCCGGACGGGTCCGTGAACGGCGCGCCGGAAGCGTGCACCCTTGTTCCCGGCGCCTGGCTGCAGATGGCAAGCCGTGCGGTCGTGCTCGGGCGAAGGATAGGGCGCGGCTCGTGCGGCAGCGGCCGCCCGGACGCGGGCGCATCGCGGCAGATGCGACAGGCGCGAATGTCGCGCACAAGGTCGGCAAGCTCGGTCGCCGGGTTGCCCATGGTCGCTCCCATCGGTGCAATGCAATGGCGCAAAACAGCGACCCCGCCAAGCCGAGAACGCCTCAGCGCCGCACGCTGGGACTGGTCAGGGGCAGGCCTTCTCCCCGCCAGGCGAGATACAGCTCCAGCGCCAGATACTCCGGCGCACCGTAGTCGAGCACCTCGGCGCGCACTCCAAGGCTGCATGCCCGCAGCCGCCGGTGCAGCGAACCCAGCGTCTGCCACTCCAGGCGATAAGCCGGCCAGCCGTCGGTCTGGCCCTGGCTGATGACATCCCCGCGCAGGCGCTTGCCCCAGTTGTCGTTGTGGCACTGGCCGCAGGCGAGGTTGAGCTGCCCCTGCCGCTCATTGTAGAAAGCGCGCCCCGCCTCGAAGAACGGCCTGGCCGGCCCATCAACGGCGACTTTGCGCGGCAGTCCCCTCGACTGGTAGCTGACAAAGGCGCTCAAAGCCAGCAGCTCGTTGCTCTCGTAAGGGTACGCGATGACGCTCATGCGCTGCTTGCGGCACTGGTTGATGCGCCCCTCAATGTTGAGCAACGCCCCACTCGCCGCATCGACCGCCGGATAGCGCGCCGCCACCCCTTTCATGCTGTCGGCTGCCGACTTGTGGCAGCTGGCACACGCCCTCTGCTCGGGTCCTTCCACCCTCCGCCAGAGCGCAGCGCCTTGCTCCACCCACAGCATGCCAGGGTTGGCGCCATCATCACTCTGCATCTGACGGGTCTCGGCTGATTGGAAGTCGAGACCGGGCCGCGGCGGGACGGGGCGCTCATTTGCAGCCGCGGCGGTGAAGGCCGCCAACGCCAGCGAAACGGACAACAGAGCGCGCATCAGGCGACCATTATGGTGCGTCGCTCGGTCGTAACGTCACCGCGGTCGTCCGTCCAGGTGAACACCACCTCGCCCGTTTCGACGGCCGTGGTGGTGAACCCGAAATAGGGGTTGGCCGCCACGCCGGGGAACATATCGGCGCGGAAAATCTCGCCGCCCGCATACATCACCACGAAGCTCGTTATGATATGGCGCGGGATGGCGAGGCCGCGGTTATCGCGGCGGAAGCCGCTTTCCATCTCGTGCTGGATGATGGTCTTGACCTGGAACACCTCGCCCTTCTTAGCGGAGGTCGGCATCACGATACGTGTCGGTTGGGGCATCGTGCTTCTCCTCAGCCGCCGTCGATGCACGCCGCGATGGTGACCACGACGCTCGTCTCGCCCGACCAGAAACTGCCGTCGCCCATGGCGGCGATGGCGGTCACCCGCTGCGAGTCGGCGAGCCGGATGTTGGTCAGCAGGGTCGGATTCTTGCCCGCGCGCGGCGACACATGGAAGCGCACCAGCGTGGTGACCGGGTTCATCTCCGAGAAGATGTGCACCGACTTGACGCGATCCGCGTCCGTCATCGGGCTGTCGACGGTGACGGCGAGCGACACGATGTTGCCGTTCTCGGCCAACTCCGGCAGCACCAGTTTGACGCGGCCGGGCTTGACGGCCGTGCCGCCGGTCAGTTCGCGGATGGCATCCGCCATCTCGGCCGGCGTGGCCTGCGCGGGCCGCGCCAGGGCCGGCACCAGCGCAAAGGCCAACCCACCGCACACGATGCTGCGCCGGCTAACCTGCGCCCCGTCGATCATGGCTGCATCGCGCCTCTGCCTGCTGTCGTTGCCGTCCAAGATCAGCTCCTCAGCGATGCAAGATAAGCCACCACATCCTCAACCTGCTGCGCATCCAGAACCGGCTTGCCACGATAGCGCTCGGCAACCCGCGACAGCCGATCGACGCGATAATAGGGCGGCATCACCGTTATCGCATTGAGCAGGCTCTGGTCCACCAGACGCAGACGAATCTGCGCCGGCGTCAGCCGCGAGCCGATGCCCGCGAGGTCCGGCCCGATCTCACCCATGAAGCGTTCGGCCGGCTCCGGCGCCTGGTGACAGATCAAGCAGTTGCCGGTGGTACGATCGAGCACCAGCGCCCGGCCACGCGCAGCATCGCCCTGCAATCCGCCGAGCGGCTCAGGTATTGCATCACCCGCTACCCGGTAAGGGACCAGCGCCGGCCCTTGCTGGGCTGCAACCTGCAAGATGGCCGCGACCAGCAAGGCCGCGGCCAGCAACAGCACATATGGCAAGGCTGACATCACGCCCTGAGATTGAGGTCCCTAAGCGGCAGCGAGCGCACTGGCTTGCCGGTTGCTGCGAAGATGCCGTTGAGCACGGCCGGCGCCGCCACGCAGATGGTCGGCTCGCCGACGCCGCCCCAGAAGCCGCCAGAGGGAACGAGCACCGTCTCGATCTTGGGGAACTCCTCCAGCATCATCGAGGGATAGGTGTCGAAGTTCTCCTCCACCACGCGGCCGTCTTTGATGGTGATCTTCTGGTGCAGGGTGCCGCCGAGGCCATAGGCCACCGAGCCTTCCACCTGCGCGATCACCTGGTCCGGATTGACGACGTGGCCGCAGTCGGTGCCCATCACGAGGCGATGAATCTTCAGCCGGCCACGGTCAGATACCGACACCTCGGCCGCTGCTGCGACGTAGCTGCCGTAGCCCATGTGCTGGGCGATGCCGCGGAACTGGCCGGCCGGAGGCTTGGTGTTCTCCCAGCCGATCTTGGCGGCAACCGCATTCAGCACACTGAGGTGCTTGGGATGGTTGGCCATCATGGCGCGGCGGAACTCGAGCGGGTCCTTGCCGACCGCCTTGGCCACCTCATCCATGAAGCATTCCAGGAACACCGCATTCTGGTTGTTGTTGACGCCCCGCCAGAAGCCCGGCGGCACGTGCGTGTTGCGCATGGCATGCTCGATCAGCAGGTTGGGAATTGTGTAGCCGAACTGACCCTCTGGGCCGCTGGGATTGAGGCCCTGGAAGGCAATCGGGTCCATACCGCCCTGAGCAAGACGCTGCGGCGCTGCGAATGCCAGGATCGACTGCGAAGCAATGCGCATCTTGAAGCCGACGATGTTGCCTTTGTCGTCGAGCCCGGCTTCCATCTTGCACTGGCCGATCGGCCGGAACCGGCCCTGCCGCATGTCCTCCTCGCGTGTCCAGATCGTCTTCACGGGCACGCCCGGGATCTGCTTGGCGAGCAGCACCGCCTTGGTGGTGTAGTCCTGGAAGCCGCGCCGGCCGAAGCCGCCGCCGAGGTGATGCTTGTAGACCTCACACTTGGAGGGAGGCAGGCCAGCCGCCTCGGCGCACGCTGCGAGTGAAGCCTCGCCGTTCTGGGTGGCGACCCACACCTCGCACTTCTCGGGCGTCCACTTGGCCGTGCAGTTCATCGGCTCCATGGTGACGTGGTGCCAGTAGGGATTCTCGTAGACAGCCTCGATCTTCTTGGCTGCCCCTGCGAGCGCCGCATCGGCATCGCCGGCCTTGTTGCCGACGAACACGCCGTCCTTGGAGGTCAAACCCTCTTTCAGAGCGACGGCGATGGTCTCGCTCGACACCTTGTTGTTGGCGGTCTCCTCCCACTTGGGATCGAGCGCGTCGAGCCCGAGCTTTGCTTGCCAGAAGGTGTTGGCAACGACGGCCACAGCCGTATCGCCGACGCGGTAGACGCCCTTCACGCCGGGCATTGCCTTGACCTTGGCCTCGTCGTAGCCCAGCAGCTTGTTGCCGAACACCGGCGTATCCATGATCGTCGCCGTCAGCATGCCGGGCAGCTTGACGTCGATCGCATAGACCAGCTTGCCGGTCAGCTTGTCTGCCGTGTCGAGACGCGCAAGCGGCTTGCCGGCGATCTTCCAGTCCTTGGGATCGCGCAACTTCATGGTCTTGAGATCTGGCACCGGCAGCTTGCCGGCGGCGGTCGCCACCTTGCCGTAGGTGGTCGTCCGCTTGGAGGCTTCGTGCGTGATGACCCCCTTCTCGACCTTGAGCTGCTCGACCGGCACGTTCCATTCGTGGGCTGCCGCCTGCAGCAGCATCTGCCGCGCCGCCGCGCCACCCTGACGCACATAGTCGTGCGAGCCGCGGATGCCGCGCGAGCCGCCGGTCGACATGTCGCCCCAGGCACGGTTGCGAGCCAGGTTCTCGCCGGGCGTTGGATACTCGGCGGTGACCTTCGACCAGTCGCAATCGAGTTCCTCGGCCACGAGCTGGGCGAGGCCGGTCAAAGAGCCCTGCCCCATCTCGGACCGGGCGATGCGGATGACCACATCCTCGTTCGGTTTGATGAAGACCCAGACGCCGAGTTCGTTGCCGTTGCCCGCGCCGCCGATGGCAATCTGGCTGAGCGCGCTGCGGATGCCGCTGGCGTCGATGCCAAGTGCCAGGCCGCCACCTGCCGCAGCGGCGGTAGCCAGGAATTTGCGGCGGGACAGACTGGTGATGGTGGTGTTCATTGGTGCGTCCCCCTCAGCCCTGCTGCTTGTTGCCAGCTGCCAGGTGGATCGCCTGGCGAATACGCTGATAGGTGCCGCATCGACAGATGTTGGTCATGGCGGCATCGATGTCGCTGTCGGTAGGTTTGGGCTTGCCCTTCAGGAGAGCCGCAGCGGCCATGATCTGGCCGGTCTGGCAGTAGCCACACTGGGCCACTTCGAGCTCGAGCCAGGCTTTCTGCACGGCGCGACCGCTCTGGTCAGCCAGGCCTTCGATGGTGACGATTTGGTCGGTCGGCTTGACGTCCTTGACCTGCATCAGGCAGGAGCGCTGCACCTGCCCGTTGATGTGCACGGAGCAGGCTCCGCACTGGCCGACACCGCAGCCATACTTGGTGCCGGTCAGATCGGCGTGCTCACGGATCGCCCACAGCAGTGGCGTGGCGCCATCCACCTCGAGGTCGAGTGTCTTGCCATTGATATTGAGTTTGGCCATTTACGGTCACCCACGTGAAGTTGCCGGACATCGATGGAAAAGAAGGACGCACCACCGCGCGAAAGTGAGAACGTCGCAGAGGGTGGGCTATCTAAGCGTGCATCCCGCAACAAAGCCTATCACAGCGCATCACATCTCTGCGACGAAAGTTCCGTTCAGGATGCCAGTTTGTTGACCCGACGCGCAGTTGTGCTGCGGATGCGAAAGAGCAAATACGCTCAGACCGCGAGGGCGAGCGCACCGCGACGGCGGCGCTGCAGCCACGCGATCGCACCGAGCGCGAGCAGCGCAGGAATGGCGAACAGGAACGGGCTTGGACGCTGCGTTGGCAGCTCGACACCCTCGATGGTGTCGCCTGGCCTCAGCTTCTGGCGTGCCGCTTCCGACCCGGGGCGCACCGAGGCGATACTCGGCTTGTCGCCCGGCGTCAAAATAATCCCAGCCGATCCAATGCGTTCGGCGGCAGTGCCCTTGTCGCCGAGGTTGAGCCGGATGAGCTTGGTGACATCGTCGCCGCTCATGTCCTGGGTGGCGACACGTATGCGCAAGGCCCCACCGCCCTTGGTCTGATCGATGACGGAGATCACCTGCGAGGCCGGCAGGGCCTGGTAGGGTGGGACGACGCGATCCATCCAGAAGTTGGGACGGAACAGGGTGAAGCAGATCAACAGCAGGAGGATCGTCTCCCACCAGCGATTATTGGTGAAGAAGAAGCCCTGCAGTGCGGCCACGAACGCCATCATGGCCAGCGTCGCGCACCCGACCACGACGATGAAGTGTAGTGGCCCACCGATGTCGATCAGCAGGATCTCCGGGTTGAATATGAAGATGAAGGGTAGCAGCACGGTTCGGAACTCATACCAGGTACCCTGCCAGCCCACTCGCATCGGATCAGCCCCGGCGATGGCGGCAGCCGCATAGGCGGCAAGTCCCACCGGCGGAGACACGTCGGCCATAAGGCCGAAATAGAAGACAAACAAGTGCACCGCGATCAGCGGCACCGCTAGATCGTTCTCGGCCGCCAGCTCGACCACCACCGGCGCCATCAGCGTCGCCACCACGACATAGCTTGCCGTGGTCGGCAGGCCGGTCCCGAGCACGATGCAGATCACGCCGACCAGCACCAGCATGATGACAATGTTGCCCTGCGACAGGAACTCGACGATCTCCGCCATAACCAGGCCGATACCGGTCAGCGTCACCGTGCCGACCATGATGCCGGCGGTAGCCGTGGCGATACCAACTGCCGCCATGTTGCGGGCACCTAGCTCGAGCCCGCCCACCAAATCCCACAACCCATCGCGGAAGCGGCCGATGAGGTCGCCCTGGCGGCGGAAGAAAGCGGTCAACGGCTTCTGCGTCAGCACCACGCCGCCCATGGCCAGCACACCCCAGAAGGCGGCCAGCCCCGGCGACATCTCCTCCACCATCAGGCACCAGATCAGCACCGAGACGGGCAGCACGAAATGGATACCCGTGCGTGCCACCTCGTAGAAGTCCGGCACCTCGGTGACCGGCTTGCTCAGGTCATCGAGCGCAAGGTCGGGAAAGCGGGCGCGGTTGGCGATCAGGGCGATGTAGGCGAAGAGTACGAACGCCATCGCTCCCCAGGTGGCCGCCTCACCGAACACATCGCGCGTCCAACCGAGCCCCCAGTAGATCGCCGCGCTCAGAAGGATGAGCGACGAGATCGTAAAAGCCGCCTTGATCAGCCCTTCCTGGACCGTGCGGCGCCGGGTGCGCGAAATGCCGGACA
>Ga0075428_100005280_pt1 | contig 14361 bp, 13 predicted proteins | sample RhiMetdeltSRZDD2_FD_75291 | JGI IMG/M metagenome (GOLD analysis project Ga0075428, IMG submission 75291) | Populus rhizosphere microbial communities from Tennessee, USA - Rhizosphere MetaG P. deltoides SRZDD2 | ecosystem: Host-associated > Plants > Roots > Rhizosphere > Soil | place: USA...
GGAGGCCAGAGTGGCGAGCACGACGCCGTTCCCTGTCGAGGAGTCGCCGATCGAGTTCACGCTGCGGGCCGTCGTGGCCGGCCTCGTGCTGGGCCTGCTCTTCGGCGCTGCCAACGCGTACCTCGGCCTGCGGGTCGGCCTGACCGTCTCCACCTCGATCCCGATCGCGGTGCTGACGGTCGCGTTCTTCCGCCTGCTGGGCGGGGGGCGCGGGATGCTGCTCGAGGCCAACATCTCGCAGACCATCGGCTCGGCCAGCTCCTCGCTCGCGTCGGGCACCATCTTCACGATCCCCGCGCTGTTCATGTGGGGCTTCGTGCCGCCGCTGGCGCAGGTCGCGATGCTGGCGCTCATGGGTGGCTGGCTCGGCATCGCCGCCATGGTGCCGCTGCGCCGGCTGCTGATCGTGCGCTCGGCCGACGAGCTGCCCTACCCCGAGGGCACCGCCTGCGCGCAGGTGCTGAGGGCCACCACCGCCCACGGGGGCGGCGGCCGCTGGATCTTCCTGGGGCTGCTGATCGGCGCGGGCGTGAAGGTCGCGCTGGGCGCCGCCTCGCTGGTCGCGTCCGACCTCCAGGTGCACCTGCCCGTCATCCCCAAGGCCGAGATCGCGCTGGAGCTGGCGCCCGCGCTGCTCGGCGTCGGCTACATCCTCGGCTATCGCCAGTCCGCGATCATGGTGGCCGGCAGCCTGATCTCGTGGGTGGTGCTGATCCCGCTCATCGCCCTGGTGGGCAACGGGCTGACCGCGCCGCTCTTCCCCGAGAGCACGAAGACGATCAGCCAGCTCACGGCTCCGCAGATCTGGGGCCGCTACGTGCGCTACATCGGCGCGGGAGCGGTGGCGGCCGCCGGCATCGTGACGGTGTTCCGCTCGCTGCCCACGATGTACCGGTCGCTGGCCGCGGTCGTCGCGGGCCTGCGGCGCCGCGAGGAGCCGGGCACTTTCGTCACCGCGGAGCCGCGCACGGACCGGGACGTGCCGGGCTGGGTCGTGCTGGCGGTGCCGGCCCTGGTGGTGATCACGCTGTTCTCCGTGCCCGGCCTGCTGGCCGGCGGCATGGGCGCGGGGCCGCGGCTGGTGGCGTCGCTGGGAGTGGCCGTCTTCGGCGTCGCGTTCGTGGTGGTGTCGTCGCGCATCGTCGGGCTGATCGGCGTGTCGTCGAACCCCACCTCGGGCATGGCGCTGGTCACGCTGCTGGGCGTCTCGGTGATCTTCGTGGCCTGCGGCTGGACCGATCCTTCGGCGCGGGCCGCCATCCTCACGGTGGGGACGGTCGTGTGCATCGCGGCCTCCAAGGCAGGCGACATCTCGCAGGACCTCAAGACGGGCCAGCTGGTCGGGGCCACGCCGGCCCGTCAGCAGCTCGGACAGTTCATCGGCGCCGCGTTCGCCTGCTGGGGCGTGGCCGCGACGGTGCTGTTGCTGGGCTCGAGGTACACGTTCGGTTCCGAGGCCCTGCCCGCGCCCCAGGCGACGCTGATGAAGACCGTCATCGAGGGCGTGCTGTCCGGCTCGCTGCCCTGGGGGCTGGTCGGCACCGGCGCCGCGTTCTCGATCGGCGCGATGATCGCGGGGCTGCCGGGCCTCGCCTTCGCCGTCGGCATCTACCTGCCGCTGGGCAGCCTCACGCCGATCTTCCTGGGCGGCCTGGTGCGGCGCATCGTCGATGCGCGGCGGCAGGGACCCGCGGCGGAGAGCGACGCCGGCGTGCTGGCGTCCTCGGGCATGATCGCCGGCGAAGGGCTCGCGGGCGTCGTGATCGCGTTCATGCTGGTGTACATGGACCGCTACTCGCACCACGGCTTCGCCGCGCTCCTGAAGGGCATGCGCTTCGGAGACGAGAGCTTCGCCCGCATCGCGGGTCCGGCCGGCATCGTGATCGGCGTCGCGCTGGTGGCCGGCTTGTGCGTGTTCCTCTACCGGGCGGGACGCGCGGCGGAGGCGGAAGCCGCCGCGTGACCTCGGGCGAGACGCGCGCGTGGCTGGCGCTCTCGCTGAACCTGGCCGTGCTGCCGGGTTCGGGCACGCTGCTCCTGCGCCGCTGGGTCGTCGGGCTCGTCCAGCTGGCGCTCGCCGGCGGTGGAGCGGCGTGCTCGATCGTCTGGCTCCTCTCGTTCCTGCGCGCATGGTCACGCCTGGGCCACTTCCCCCTCGACCGCGGCCCGCTGTTCCCGATGGGCCTCGCGGGGACGGTCGCGTTCGTGCTGGCCTGGGCCTGGTCGGGCCGGACGGCGTGGCAGGAGATCCGGTGCGCGCGCCCTAGAGAAGGATGACCTGCTCGGTGGCGGCCGCCACCACGAAGCAGCGCTCGATGTTGGACGCGGCGTCGGCCGGGACCAGGAAGAAGCCGTGCGCGTCCGGCTCGTAGGTCTGCGTCGTCCCCACCATCACCTCGCCGTCCCTGAACTCGATGCGCACCTTGCGGCCGCCGGACGCGCGCGCGTCGAAGTGCTTGCGCTCGTCGTGGAGCGGGTTGCCGGCGAAGTCCTTCACGAAGAAGACGGCCTTCAGCTCCGAGACCATCACGGGGTGCGGCGGCGCGCTGGGGGCGTCGGCCCGCGCGATGTGGAACGTGTCGGCGGAGGCCACGAAGTCGGCGGTATGACCCTTCAGGACGCGCCCGTCCTGGAAGCGCGCCACGACCTTGTTCATGCGGGGCGAGGATCGCGCCGTCAGGCGCGCGCTGTCAACCAGCGCCCCAGGAACGGGGCCAGCACCCGCGCGGCGGCCAGGCTGCCGGCGTCCGGCACCCGCGGCAGCGAGAGCACGCGCAGCCGCGGGCGCAGCCGTGCCAGCGCGTCCGGGTTGGTGCGCTCGGCCAGGTCGGGCGGGTCGCCCGCGCCGCTCAGGACGACGCCGGCCAGGTTCAGGCCCCGGCGCTCGATCGCGTCCACCGTGAGCAGCACGTGGTTCAGCGTGCCCAGGCCCGCGCGGGCGACGACCAGCACGTCGAGCAGGTGCTCCGCCGCCAGGTCGAGCGTGTTGAAGTCCCAGGCCAGCGGGGCCAGCGCTCCGCCCGCGCCCTCGACGATCACGGTGTAGCCCGCCGCCCAGAGCGCGCGCAGCCGGTCGCCGACCGCGCGCGGGTCGATGGTCCTGCCGGCGCGCTCCGCGGCCAGCGCCGGCGTCAACGGCTCGGCCAGGCGCAGCAACGGAAGCGCCAAGGGCTCGTCGATGCCGCTCGACTCCGCCAGCACCTGCGAGTCCGCCGGCTCCGAGTCGCTCACGCCCGTCTCGGCCGGCTTGAACCCGACCGCGCGCACGCCGCGCTCGCGCAGCGCCAGCACCGCCGCGGCCGCGATCACGGTCTTCCCCACGCCGGTGTCCGTGCCGGTGATCAGCAGGTCGTCAGGCACCGAACCGCTCCCCGAGCGCCGCCCGGAGCGCGCCCGAGAGGTGCCTGAGCTCGTCGTCGGTCGAGTTGAGGGCGGGCATCAGGACGATCACGTCGCCCAGCGGACGGATGTAGACCCCGCGGTCGCGCAGGGACAGGCACAGGCGGTAGCCGACGCGCTCGCCCGGCGCGAACGGGGCGCGCGACGCCCGGTCTCGGACCAGCTCGACGCCGCACATGAGCCCGATCTGGCGGACCTCGCCCACGTGCGGATGGGCCGCGAGCGGTGCGAGCGCCTCGCGCAACAGCGCCGCCTTGCGATCGACGCCGGCCAGCGTCTCCGCGTCCAGCAGGCGCAGCGTGGCGAGCGCGGCCGCGCATCCCAGCGGGTTGCCCGTGTAGGTGTGGCCGTGGAAGAAGTGCCGGTACTCCTCGTACCGTCCGAGGAACACGCGGTAGACCGCGTCCGTCGCCAGCGTGGCGGCCAGAGGCAGATAGCCGCCGGTCAGGCCCTTCGCGAGGCACAGCAGGTCCGGGGTCACGCCCTCGCGCTGGCAGGCGAACAGGGTCCCGGTCCGGCCGAAGCCGGTCGCGACCTCGTCGAGGACGAGCAGCGCGCCATGACGGCGGCAGGACTCGGCCACGCGCGTCAGGAAGCCCTCGGGATGCACGAGCATGCCGGCCGCCGCCTGCACGCCCGGCTCCAGCACGACCGCGCACACGTTGCCCTCCGCCCGCGCCAGCGCCTCCTCGACCTGCTCCGCGCGATGCAGCGGGCAATCGTCCGGCGTGCGGCCGATGGGACAGCGGTAGCAGTACGGCGAGGCGACCTTGATCGCGGGCATCAGCAGCGGCCGGAGCGTCTCGTGGAACAGCGCGACGCCGCCGACCGCCGCCGCGCCCAGCGTGTCGCCGTGATAGGCGTTCTCGAAGCTCAGGTACGTCGCGCGCGACGCGGCCGCGGGCCCGCGGGTCAGCAGGCGGTGCTGGAACGCGATCTTGAGCGCGGCCTCGACGGCGGTCGCACCGTCGTCGGAGAAGAACACGTGGGTGAGGCCGGGCGGCGCGACCTCCACCAGCCGCCGCGCCAGCTCCGCCGCGGGCGGATGCGTGGCACCCAGGAGCGTCGAGTGCGCGACGCGGCCCAGCTGGTCCGCGACGGCCGCGTCGATCTCGGGCACGCGGTGGCCGAACAGGTTGCACCAGAGCGCGGAGGTCGCGTCGAAGAGACGCCGGCCCCCGTCGTCGATGAGCGTGCGTCCCTCGGCCCGCACCACGACCAGCGGCTCGGTCTCCGCGTACTCGGCCATCTGGCTGAACGGGTGCCAGACGTGCTCGACGTCCCAGCGCCGGACGTCCTCCCGCGTGCTCACGCCGTCAGGCGTGGCGTGGCCGTGAAGCGCAGCCCCAGCCGCTCGATCAGCCGGTCGTCCTCGTCCCCGGTCGGGTTCGGCGAAGTCAGCAGCTTCTCGCCGGAGAAGATCGAGTTCGCGCCGGCCAGGAAGCACAGCGCCTGCGCCTCGGGAGTGAGCGCGAGGCGACCGGCCGACAGCCGCACGCGCGCCCGCGGCGCCACCAGGCGCGCGCAGGCGACCGTGCGCACCAGCTCCAGCGGATCGAGGTCCGGCGCGTCCGCCAGGGGCGTGCCCGGTGTGCGCACGAGCAGGTTGACGGGCAGGCTCTCGGGATGCGGATCGAGCCGGCCCAGCTGCGCCACCAGGGCGCAGCGGTCGCGCGGCGACTCGCCCATGCCGACGATGCCGCCGCAGCACGCGGCCAGCCCGGCGTCCTGGACGTGGCCCAGGGTCGTGAGGCGGTCCTCGTACGTGCGCGTGGTGATGATCTCCGGATAGAACTCGGGGGAGGTGTCGAGGTTGTGGTTGTACGCGGTCAGGCCCGCGGCCTTGAGCCGGCGCGCCTGGTCGGCGGTGAGCATCCCGAGCGTGACGCAGACCTCGATGCCCAGCGCGGCCACGCCCTCGACCATCCCCAGCACCGCGTCGAAGGACGCGCCGTCCTTCACCTCGCGCCAGGCCGCGCCCATGCAGAACCGCGTGGCCCCGGCGTCGCGGGCCGCGCGCGCGGCCTCCAGCACGGTGCGCGGGTCCATGAGGTCCGCGCGCTCGACGCCCGTGCGGTAGTGCGCGCTCTGCGGGCAGTACGCGCAGTCCTCAGGGCAGCCGCCGGTCTTGATGCTGAGCAACGTGCAGCGCTGGACCTCGACCGGGTCGTGGTGGCGCCGGTGGACGGTCTGGGCGCGGAAGATCAGCTCGGTCAGCGGAAGGCCGTACAGCGCCTCCACCTGCGCGGTCGTCCAGTCGTGACGGATGTCGTCCATGTCGGGAACCTCTCGCGCGGCCGGCGGGCGCTCAGGGACGGCCGTGCTGGCGGATGGCCTCGGCCGCGGCGTCCTGCATCAGCGTGGTCTCGGCTGCGGTGGGGATGAAGGCGGGCATGGTGCCGTCCTGCTGGCGCAGCGCGGTGGCCAGGCCGACCGGCGACCGGCCCAGCACCTGCGCGCAGATCACGAGGGCGGCCAGGTAGGTGCCGCGCGCGCTGGGATGGAAGTCGTCGGACGCGTACAGCCCGAGGCCGGGCTCGCGCCTCCAGGCCGCGCGCCAGGCTTCGCCCGCGGGCAGCAGGAGCCCGTCGGTGCTCGCGGCCGCCTGGCGGTACGACTCGCTCACGTCGTCGAAGAAGGACGTGCGCGTGATGTCCGGCCAGACGCTGTAGAGCGCGGGGCGCGCGCCCGCCCTGCGGATCTCCTGGTTGAAGCGGCCCGCCCAGAGCAGCAGGTTCTCGCGCGACTCCGGCAGCGACGACGGTCCCTGCTGGAGCACCACGTAGCGCCAGCCGCCGCGCGCGATGGCCCGGCGCGCGCTGCCCTCGTTCCAGTGGTCCTCCAGGCTGAACCCGCCGAAGGTGACGGCGTCCACCGAGAGCGGCTCGCCCGCCTGGCGCGCCAGCGTGCGCACCATCGTGGGCAAGCCGTTCCACTCGGTCAGGCTGTTGCCGATGAAGAGGACGCGGGCGCCGCCGCCCGGCGCGCCGCCCGCGACCGGCGAGGGCGCGGAGCCGCAGCCGAGCGCGAGGATCGAGAGGTACGCGGCCGCGAGACGCATGGCTGAGACGGGCACTCTAACTCCCGGCGGTCCGGTGAAGCAACGCTGCTAGGATGCGCCCGTGGCCGACGCGAGCGTGACGGTGATCGGGGCGGGCGTCGTGGGCCTGGCGGTGGCCGCGCGTCTGGCTCCGCGGTCGCCGGGGCTGGTCCTGCTGGAGCGCCGCGAGCGCCACGGCACCGAGCAGAGCAGCCGCAACAGCGAGGTCATCCACGGCGGCATGTACTACCCGACCGGCTCCTGGAAGGCGCGCCTGTGCGTCGAGGGGAACCGGCGGCTCTACGAGTTCTGCGCGCGGCACGACGTGCCGCACCGGCGCATCGGCAAGATCATCACCGCCGTCCAGGACGACGAGCGGCCGCAGCTCGACGCCATCCTGGCCCGCGGCCTCGCCAACGGCGTCGAGATCCGCTCCCTCACCGCGCGCGAGGCGCACGAGCTGGAGCCGAACGTGCGCTCGGTGGGCGCGCTGTTCTCGCCCCGCACCGGCATCGTCAGCGCCCACGGCCTGATGGACGCGTTGCTGGCCGAGGCGCGCACCGCCGGCGCGACCACGCAGTTCCGGGCCGAGGTGACCGCGATCGAGCGCAACGGCGGCGACTGGCGCCTCACGTGCGGGAGGGGCGAGGAGGGCGAGTCCTTCACCTCGGAGACGGTCGTGAACGCGGCCGGCCTGGGCAGCGACGAGATCGCGGCCCTGGCCGGCATCGACGTGGACGCGGCGGGCTATCGCCTGCACTACTGCAAGGGCGACTACTTCGCGGTGGCTCCGCGCAAGGCCGGCCTGGTGAGCCGCCTGGTCTATCCGGTCCCCGGAAACGTCAGCCTGGGCGTGCACGCGGTGGTGGGCCTCGACGGCCGGCTGCGTTTCGGACCCGACGCGACCTACCTCGACGGACGCGAGTGCCGTTACGGCGTGGACGAGGGCAAGCGCGCGTCGTTCGGCGAGGCCGTGCGGCGCCTGGTGCCCGACATCGCCGACGAGGACCTGACGCCCGACACCGCGGGCATACGCTCCAAGCTGCAGCGACCGGGCGATCCGGTGCGGGACTTCGTCATCGCGGACGAGACCGCGCGCGGGCTGCCGGGCTTCGTGAGCCTGGTGGGCATCGAGTCGCCCGGGCTCACGTCCTGCCTGGCGATCGCGGAGGAGGTCGCGCGGCTGCTGGGGGTGAAATGAACGGAGGGGTCATGGGAACGAACGGCGACGTGGTGAAGGGTCTCTATGACGCCTTCGCCAAGGGTGACGTGGCGGCCGTGCTCGGCACGTTCGATCCGGCGATCGAGTGGAAGGAGGCGGAGGGCTTTCTCTACGCGCGGGCGGCCGGAAGCTAGTCCGGTGCCGATCAAGAGCAAGGCGCAGCGCAGGAAGTTCGCCGAGCTGCTGGTGAAGGGTGAGATCACGCCCGAGGTCTTCGAGCGGTGGAACCGGGAGGCCGGGGGCGCCGAGCTGCCGGAGCGCCTCCACCCCAAGGGCGCGAAGAAGCCCCGCCGCAAGGTGAAGGCCAGGCGCGCGCCGAAGCGCAAGCGGGCATCCGCGAAGAAGGCACGCCGCTCCTGACGGAGGCGTTAGTCCACCTTGAGGCGATAGCCGACGCCGATCTCGGTCACCAGGTGGCGGGGCCGCGCCGGGTCCTCCTCCAGCTTGTGGCGGAGCTGGCCCATGTAGACGCGCAGGTAGTGGCTCTCGTTGACGGAGCCGGGGCCCCAGACGTCCTTCAGCAGCTGACGGTGCGTCAGCACCCGGCCGGCGTGCTTCGCGAGCAGTGCCAGCAGGCGGTACTCCGTGCGCGTGAGGCGGACCTCCTGCCCCCGCGAGAACACGCGCTGCGCCGCGAGGTCGATGCGGAGGTCGCCCTGCTCGAAGACGGGCTCGCCCGAGTCCGACGCGCGGGCCGCGTGACGCAGCGCCACCCGCAGGCGGGCGAGCAGCTCCCCGATGCCGAAGGGCTTGGTGAGGTAGTCGTCGGCACCCGCGTCCAAAGCCTCGATCTTGTCGCGCTCCTGCCCGCGAGCCGACAGCACCACGATGGGCACGGTGGTCCACTCACGGAGCCGGCGCGTCACCTCGACGCCGTCCAGGTCCGGAAGGCCCAGGTCGAGCAAGACGGCGTCCGGACCGCGCGTCGAGGCCTCGCGCAGCGCCTCCTCGCCGCTGGCCGCCTCGATCAGCCGGTAGCCTTGGTGAGGAAGCGACGCGCGCAGGAACCGGCGCACCTGCGGCTCGTCGTCCACCACCAGCACCAGCGGCGTCTGGCCCGCCTCGGCTTCAGTCGACATCGTCCTCGGCCTCGCGGCCCGCGGGTGGGGTGCCCAGGATGGGCAGCGTGAAGCGGAAGGTGGCGCCGCGGGGCGCGCGGTTCTCGGCCGCGATGTGCCCGCCGTGCGCGTCCACGATCGCGCGCGCGATCGCGAGCCCCAGGCCGAAGCCGTCGTGGCCTTCCGCGGAGCGGTGGAACTTCTCGAAGACGCGCTCCTCCTCGCCCTTCGGCAGGCCCGGGCCGTCGTCCGAGACCACCACCTCCACCTGGCCCGGGAGCGCCTGCGCCGCGACCCGCACGGTGGCCGTCTCCGGCGTGTACTTGGCGGCGTTCTCCAGGAGGTTGATGAGGAGCTGTTCCACCAGCAGGGCGTCGATCGACACCAGCGGCAGGTCCTCGGGGATCGACGTCTCGACGCGTCGCGCGCCCAGGCGCGCCTCGACCCGCTCCAGGGCCGCGCCCACGACCTCCTCCAGCGAGTGCCACTCCCGCTTGAGCTCGACGGTCGCGGCTTCGAGGCGCGTCATGTCCAGCAGGTTGCCCACGAGGCGGTTCAGGCGCAAGGCCTCCTCGTAGATGGTCTGCGTCAGCTCCCGCTTGGGATCGCCGCCCAGCGTGACGTCGCCCAGCAGCGTGCTGGCGGCGCCGGTGATGGCCGCGAGCGGCGTCCGCAGGTCGTGCGAGACCGAGCTCAGGAGCGTCCCGCGCAGGCGCTCCCGCTCGACGTCGAGGCGCGACCGTTCGGCCTGGGCGGACAGGCGCGCGGCCTGCAACGGCGAGGCGATCTGGCTGGCCAGCGTCTGCAGCAGGTCGAGCTGCTCGGTGGACAGCGGCAGCAGGTCGCGGTGCGGGACGACTCCCAGGACCCCGAGCGCACGCTCGCTCCCCTTGAGGGGCAGGTAGATCGCGGCCGCGCCGGGCAGGGTATCGGTGCCCAACCCCGCCGGCTGAGCGCGGGTGAAGGCCCAGTCCGCCACCGCGCGTTCTCGTGCGTCCGCGGGGAACGCCGGCGTGGCGGCCGGCACCGGCTGGAGCCGGTGCTCCTGGTCCGGCAGCAGCACCTGCACGGGGCCCCCGAACACGCCCGAGACCTGGCGAGCGGCCGCGCCCGCGATCTCGTCGACCAGCCTCAGGCCCGCCAGCTCGCGGCTCATCGTGTACAGCAGCCGCGTCCGCTCCTCTCGTTGCCGCGCGCGCTCCCCCTGGTCGCGCACCCGCACGGCCAGCGTGCTGATGAGGAGCGCCACGATCAGCATCACCGCGAAGATGACGACGTACTGCGTGTCGCTCACGGCGAACGTGAGATGGGGCGAGACGAAGAAGAAGTCGAACGCGGCGACGCTGAGGGCCGCGGCCAGGACGGACGGCCAGCGGCCGAAGCGCGTGGCCACGAACGCGACGCCCAGCAGGTACACCATGATGAGGTTGCTCTTGTCGAAGCTGCGGAACATCGCCGCCGCCACCAGCGTGCACCCGAGGACGACCAGCACGGCCCAAGCGAGGGACGAGCGCGGCACGGGGCGGCGCGGCACGGGCATCGGCCGCGGCGCGGCGGCCTCCTCGCGCTCGCTCGAGATCACGTACACGTCGATCTCTCCCGACGAGCGCACGATGGCGTCGATGGGCGAGCCGCGCAGGCGCGAGCGCCAGCCGGGTCGGCTGGGCTTGCCCACCACCACGCCGCTCACGTTGTGGTGCCGCGCGTAGTCGAGCAGCGCCGGCCCCACCTCGCCCGAGAGCACCGCGGTCTCGGCGCCCAGCTGCTCGGCCAGCTTGAACGCGCCGGTCAGCGACTCGCGCTCGGCCGCCGAGAGGGCCGGCTGCGAGGGGCTCTCCACGAACGCGACGATCCACTCGGCCCGCAGCCGAACGGCCAGCCGGCGGGCGGCACGGATCAGCCGCCCGCTCTCCGGGTTCGGCCGGACGCACACCAGCAGGCGCTCGGCGACGGGCCACGTCTGCTCGATCTCGTGGTGGCGCCGGTAGTCGCGCACGTCCTCGTCGACGTGGTCGGCCGTGCGGCGCAGGGCCAGCTCGCGCAGCGCGGCCAGGTTGCCCCGGCGGAAGAAGTTGCGCGCGGCCCGTTGCGCCTGCTCGGGGAGGTAGACCTTTCCCTCCTGCAGTCTCTGCAGCAGCTCGTCCGGCGGCAGGTCGATGAACTCGACCTCGTCCGCCCGCTCCAGCAGCCGATCGGGCACGGTCTCCCTCACCGAGACGTCGGTGATGCGCGCCACCACGTCGTTGAGGCTCTCCAGGTGCTGGACGTTGAGCGTGGTCCAGACGTCGATGCCCGCGTCGAGCAGCTCCTCCACGTCCTGCCACCGCTTGGGATGCCGCGAGCCCGGCGCGTTCGTGTGCGCGAGCTCGTCGAGCAGCAGCAGCGCCGGACGGCGGCGCAGCGCCTCGTCGATGTCGAACTCCTTGAGCACCGCGCCCCGGTACTCGATGTCGCGCGCGGGGATGCGGGGGATTCCTTCCACCAGCACCGCGGTCTCCTGGCGCCCGTGGGTCTCCACCCATCCGGTCACGACGTCCACGCCCTCGGCCTGCTTGCGGCGGGCGTCACCCAGCATCCCGTAGGTCTTGCCGACGCCGGGGGACGCGCCGAAGAACACCTTGAGGCGGCCGCGCGCGGCCGCCCCCTCCTCCGCACGGACGCGGCGGAGCAGGGCGTCGGGATCCGGACGTCCGTCCTCGCTCAATCCGACGCTATTCTGCGCCCGAAGCGGCGGTCGAGCTCGAGGTTCAGGAGCAGGACGTTCACCGTCGGCTCGCCCAGGAAGCCGAGGAAGCGCGGCTCGACCGCGGCGTCCACCAGGACGCGCACCTCCTCCGCCGATCGGCCGCGCGCCGCGGCGACTCGTGGCACCTGCCACAGCGCGGCCTCCGGGCCCAGGTGGGGATCGAGCCCGCTGGCCGAGGCGGTGACCAGCTCCGCCGGGATCGGCCCGGTCGCGTGCGGGTTCTCCTTCTGCAACCGGCCCACGTCGGCAACGATGCGGTCGCGCAGCTTCCGGGAGGTCGGGCCCAGGTTCGATCCCGACGACGCGGCGGCGTCGTAGCCGTTGCCCGCCGCCGAGGGGCGCGGCTGGAAGTAGGCCGGGCTCGCGAAGCGCTGGGCGATCAGCTCGGAGCCCACCACCCGGCCGTCGGGGCCTTGCACCAGGCTGCCGTTCGCCCGTCCACGGAACGCGGCCTGGGCCAGGCCGGTCACCGCCAGCGGATAGGCGAGCCCCGTCAGCACGAGGGTGACGGCGGTCATGCGCAGGGCGATCTTGATCTCGGTCACGCCAACCCTCCTACGTCAGGCCGAGGCCGGCCAGGACGACGTCGATGGCCTTGATGCCCACGAACGGCGCGATCACTCCGCCCAGCCCGTAGATGAGGAGCGAGCGGCGCAGCAGCGCGGCCGCGCCCAGCGGCCGGTACTGCACGCCGCGCAGCGCGAGCGGGATGAGCGCGACGATGATGAGCGCGTTGAAGATGACCGCCGACAGGATCGCGCTCTCCGGCGACGCCAGCCGCATGACGTTGAGCGGCGCGATCTCCGGGAAGACCGCCAGGAAGAGCGCCGGGATGATGGCGAAGTACTTGGCCACGTCGTTCGCGATCGAGAACGTGGTCAGGCAGCCGCGCGTCATCAGGAGCTGCTTGCCCACCTCGACCACCTCCAGCAGCTTCGTCGGGTTGCTGTCGAGGTCGACCATGTTCCCGGCTTCCTTCGCCGCCTGGGTGCCGGTGTTCATGGCGATCGCGACGTCCGCCTGCGCCAGCGCGGGCGCGTCGTTGGTGCCGTCGCCGGTCATGGCCACCAGCTTCCCCTTGGCCTGCTCGTTGCGGATGAGCTGCAGCTTGTCCTCGGGCGTGGCCTCGGCCAGGAAGTCGTCGACGCCGGCCTCGGCGGCGATGGCGGCGGCCGTCAGCGGGTTGTCGCCCGTGATCATGACCGTGCGCAGGCCCATGGTCCGGAACTTGTCGAAGCGCTCCTTGAGCCCGCCCTTCACCGTGTCCTTCAGGTGGATGATGCCCAGCACGCGCGCGCCGTCGCTCACCGCCAGCGGCGTGCCGCCGGACTGCGCGATGCGTGTCACGTGCTGCTCGACCTCCACGGCCATCGTCCCGCCCAGCGCGCTGATGTGCTTGTGGATCGCCTCCGCCGCCCCCTTGCGGATCATCCTGCCGTCGAGGTCGCAGCCGCTCATGCGCGTCTGCGCGGTGAACGGCACGAAGTGCGCCGGCGTCTGCGTGAGGTCGCGCCCGCGCAGGCCGAACTTCTCCTTGGCCAGCACCACCACCGAGCGCCCCTCGGGCGTCTCGTCGGCCAGGCTCGCGAGCTGCGCGGCCTCGGCCAGGGCCTCCGGCGTGACGCCCGGCGCCGGGATGAGCTCGCTCGCCATGCGGTTGCCGAGCGTGATGGTGCCGGTCTTGTCGAGGAGGATGGTGTCCACGTCGCCCGCCGCCTCCACCGCGCGGCCGCTCATGGGGATGATGTTGTGGCGGATCAGGCGGTCCATGCCGGCGATGCCGATGGCCGAGAGCAGGCCGCCGATGGTCGTCGGGATGAGGCAGACCAGCAGTGCCACGATGACGGTGACCGAGATGCGCAGGCCGGAGTAGATTCCGAACGGCACCAGCGTCACGCAGGCGATCAGGAAGATGATGGTCATGCCCGACAGCAGGACGTGCAGCGCGATCTCGTTGGGCGTCTTCTGGCGCTTGGCCCCTTCGACCAGGCCGATCATGCGGTCGAGGAACGACTCGCCGGGGTTCACGCCGATGCGGATGACCAACCGGTCCGAGAGGACCTTGGTGCCGCCGGTCACGGCCGAGCGGTCGCCGCCGCTCTCGCGGATCACCGGGGCGGACTCGCCGGTGATCGCGGACTCGTCCACCGACGCGATGCCCTCGATGACCTCGCCGTCGCCCGGGATGAGCTGGCCCGCCTCCACCACCACGACGTCGCCCTTGCGCAGGTCGGAGGCCGGCGTGAGCACCTCGCGCTTGTCCACCAGCTTGCGCGCCATGGTCTCCTTGCGCAGGCCGCGCAGGGCCGCCGCCTGTGCCTTGCCGCGCCCCTCGGCCAGCGCCTCGGCGAAGTTCGCGAAGAGGACCGTGAACCACAGCCAGAGGCTGACGGTGCCCGTGAACCAGGCGGGAGCCGCGCCGGCCGCCGGTGCGACCACGTCGCGCAGCCAGAGCAGCGTGGTGAGCACGCTGCCGACCTCGACCACGAACATCACGGGGTTCCGGATCATGAGCCGCGGCGACAGCTTCTTGACGCTGTCGAGCGCCGCCTGGCGGACCAGCGGCCAGTGGAAGATGGAGACGGCCTCTGCGTGGGCCATGACCTAGAAGACCTTTCCGGCCTGGGCCAGGAAGTGCTCCACGATCGGGCCCAGGGCCAGCACCGGGAAGAACGTCAGAGCGCCCACGATCACGATCACGCCGATCAGCAGCACCACGAAGAGCGGCCCGCCCGTGGGAAGCGTGCCGAGGCCCGGCGGCGCGGCCTTCTTGCCGGAGAGGGCTCCGGCGATCGCGAGCGCGGGCACGATCATCCAGAAGCGGCCCATGAGCATGGCCAGAGCCAGCGTCGTGTTGTACCAGGGCGTGTTGGCGCCGATGCCGGCGAAAGCGGAG
>Ga0075428_100005282_pt1 | contig 14360 bp, 12 predicted proteins | sample RhiMetdeltSRZDD2_FD_75291 | JGI IMG/M metagenome (GOLD analysis project Ga0075428, IMG submission 75291) | Populus rhizosphere microbial communities from Tennessee, USA - Rhizosphere MetaG P. deltoides SRZDD2 | ecosystem: Host-associated > Plants > Roots > Rhizosphere > Soil | place: USA...
GCAAGTATTTGCACACGTAGTACACGCCTTTGATATTCACATCGATCACGCGATTGAACTCATCGACCGGCACCTTCCACAAGAGTGCGTTGCGATTGACGACGGCCGCATTATTCAACAGCAGATCGGGCGGGCCGCCATCTGACAGGATCGACTCGGCCCAGCGGCGTACCTGGCTCTCGTCGGCTACGTTCACCATGTCGAACCGGTGTGGCTGCGCGAAGCGCTTGGCCAATTTCTTCACATGCTGGGCCGTTTGACTACAGCCGATGACGGTGTGCCGCCGCTCGATGAACCCTTCGGTTAGCGCCAAACCTAGCCCGCGCCCCACGCCCGTAATCACGATCCGCCGCACGTCGCTCATCATTGGCTCCCCGTGGTCGATAGGTTGAGTATAGTGATTCCGACTGCATCGCTTAAGGACTCCGTGCATGTCGATTCGCATGCTGCCAATGCGCCCCTTCCCGCCATATAGCTACGTGCCGGGGAAATTCCCGCATCCGACGAGCGATGAGCGCGGGCACAGCTTCGGACGAGTCGAGCGCCCCTGCCTGCCTCTTTCTGAAGAAAGATGGAAGGCCGCCGGCCGCGGCGAAATCTTCGATCCTTACGACTGGGGATTCGATTTGTTTAACCATGGCTACTACTGGGAGGCCCACGAGGCGTGGGAAGCTCTGTGGCATGCCTGCGGACGGAGCGGCCCCAATGCCGACCTGATCAAGGGTCTGATCAAGCTGGCCGCAGCGGGCGTCAAGGCGCGCGAAGGTTCGAGCGAAGGCGTGCGGCGGCATCTGCTCCGTGGGGCCGAACTCTTTGAGAAGGTTGATCAAGCAATCCACCCTGAGCTGTGGCTGCTCGGCCTGCGCCCACTGGCGCTGGCCATCCGCGCCCGCGATCTGGCGGAGAAAAGTGAAGAACTCGTGAATACGAGCGACGAGCCGGTCGTGGTCGTGATGCCGATGGAACTGTACCCGGTGCGGGGGACGGGATGAATGAACGCCGGGTTCTGCTAGAATGCGGTCCATCTTACCGCGATTCCCAGCCCTTCCTGCCGACGAGCTTCCCTGACATGGATGGCAATTCAAGGCGCCACTGGATCGGCTTCGACCTGGGCGGCACCAAGATGATGGCCGCCGTCTTTGACGAAGATTTTCGCCTCCGCGGCCGGAAGCGGCGCAAAACAAAAGGGAATGAAGGGCCCAAGGCGGGCATGGACCGCATCCAAGAGACGATCTTCAACGCTCTTGAGGAAGCTGGCGTCGACAAAAAGGAGGTAGCCGGAATTGGCGTCGGCTGCCCGGGTAATATCGACCTGGAGAAGGGAACGATTCTCGACTCGGCCAACCTGAGTTGGAAAAACGTCCACATCCAAGAGATCCTCGAGCGGACGCTCGGCGTCCCGGCGGTGATCGTCAACGACGTCGATGCCGGCGTGTATGGAGAATATCGCTTTGGAGCCGGCAAAGGCGCTCGCTGCCTGGTTGGCGTCTTTCCCGGCACCGGCATCGGCGGGGGCTGCGTCTACGACGGCGAGATCATCCGCGGCAAGAACATGTCGTGCTTCGAGATCGGCCACGTGCAGGTCAATCCGCAGGGGCTGGTCTGTGGTTGCGGCCGCCGCGGCTGCCTGGAAACCGAAGCTAGCCGGCTGGCGATCGCGGCAGCGGCGGCGATGGCCGCCTTTCGCGGAGAAGCGCCGCATCTGGCCAAGATTGCCGGAACCGATGTGGCCGCGATTCGCAGCGGCGCTCTGGCCGAGGCGATCAAGGCCGGCGACAAAATCGTCGAGCAGATCGTCGGGCGGGCGGGCGAGCTGATCGGTCAGGTAATCGGCGACGTGGTGAACCTGATGGCGCCGGACGTCGTGGTTCTTGGCGGAGGCCTGGTGGAAGCCATGCCCGAGTTGCTCGTACACGCCGCGGAAGAAGGGGCCAAGCGCCGTGCCGCGCCGCCGTTTGCCAAGGCTTACAAGATCGTCGCCGGCAAGCTTGGCGACGATGCCGTTGCCCGCGGCGCCGCCGCCTGGGCCGAGCGGCACTGCGCCGAGTCATCGGAGAAATAGTTCCAGGACTGAAGCCGAATCATTGCGGATTTCGGAATGCGGATCGCGGATTGGGAGACAGCAACGCTCCGTCCGAAATCCGCAATCTGAAATCCGCAATCCGCAATCCAATGTCAGCTGAACCCATCCCCACCCCGCGCAACGTCCGCCCCGCGGCCGTGATCGACATCGGCACGTCGAGCATTCGCATGGCGATTGCCGAGATCGGCGAAGGGGGAAAGGTGCGGACGCTCGAGGCGCTGTCGCAAGCAGTTAACCTTGGGCGGGACACATTCACTCGTGGCGCGATCACCAAATCAACGATCGAAGACTGCGTGCGCGTACTGCGGACCTACCGCCGCATCCTGCGCGAATATCAGATCGAAAAACCGGAGCAAATCCGCGTCGTCGCCACCAGCGCCGTTCGCGAGGCGGCAAATCGTCTGGCGTTTGTGGACCGGATTTACATTGCCACCGGCCTGCAAGTCGATCCGATTGACGAGGCCGAGGTCAACCGCATCACTTACCTCGGCATACAGCCGTTTTTGACAGCCGCCGGAGCCCCGTCGCAATCGCGGGCCGTGGTGATCGAAGTCGGCGGCGGCAGCACCGAACTGCTCGTCGTCAAAGGGGGAGACGTCGTCTACTCGCACACCTACCGGCTCGGCTCGCTCCGCCTGCGGGAGACGCTCGAAGCGCTCCGCGCGCCGACGCTCAAAGTCCGAAATATCATGGAGACCCACATCCATCGCACCGTCGAGGAGATGGTGGAACACATCCTCCAGGACGGGCCGCTGGACATGATCGCCATGGGAGGAGACGTCCGCTTCGCCGTGCGGCAGTTGCAGCCGGAATGGGACGGCAAAGAGCTGGCCCGCATTCCCGTCAAGGCGCTCGAGGACCTGACCAACAAGATTCTGGGTCAGTCCGAGGATCACTTGGTGCGGAAGTACCGGCTGACGTTCCCTGAGGCGGAAACGCTCGGCCCGGCGCTCTTGGCGTACGTGCTGCTGGCCAAAGAACTCAAGCGGCCGGAAATCCTGGTGACCAACGTCAACCTCCGCGACGGCCTGCTGACGGAAATGGCGGAAGGGGGCGCCTGGAGCCGCGAATTCAGCCAGCAGATCATCCGCTCGGCACTCGACCTGGGGCGGCGGTTCTCCTTCGACGAGCAGCACGCGCTGCACGTGGCCCAGCTATCGCAATCGATCTTCCAGCAGCTTCGCGAAGAACATCAGCTCTCCCCCCGCAACGAAGTGATTTTGTACGTGGCGGCACTGCTGTATGAGATCGGCCTGTACGTCAGCAATCGCAGCTACCACAAGCACACGATGTACCTGATCCGCAACAGCGAGCTGTTTGGCGTCGGCCGGCGGGACCAGCTCCTGGCGGCCATGGTGGCCCGCTATCACCGCCGGGCCTCGCCGCAGCCGACGCACGAGGGCTACGCCACGCTCGACCGCGAGGGGCGCGTGGCCGTCGCGAAATTGGCCGCGATCCTCCGCGTGGCGATCGCTCTCGACGAATCGCGCAGTCAACGCATTTCGGAAGTGATTATTTCCCGCGAAGGCGGCCGGCTGGTGATACTCGTCCCGCGCGTCGAAGACCTGTCCCTCGAACAACTAGCCCTCAAGCAAAGCGGCTCGCTTTTCGAAGAAACCTACGGAATGCCGGTGCTGCTGCGCGCCGCCAGATAGCCCACATGCCTGACCAGCCCATCACGCCGGCCAAAGTCCTCAACCGCGAGCTTTCTTGGCTGGAGTTCAACCAGCGCGTTCTGGACGAGGCAGGCGACGAGTCGCTGCCGGCACTGGAGCGGCTCAAGTTCCTGGCGATCACCAGCACTAACCTCGACGAATTCTTCATGGTCCGCGTCGGCGGTCTGCACGTCCTCATCGAGCAGGGTCTGACCAGCCCCGACCCGTCCGGAATGACTCCCGCCGAGCAACTGGCGGCAATCGGCAAGCGCGTTCGCCAGTTGTTGAAGGACCAGTACGCCTGCTTCATTGAACTCATCGAGCCGAAACTGGCCGAGGCCGGAATCAAGCGCCTGCGGCCGGCGGAACTGAACGACCGTCAGGCCCGCTCGGTCGAGCAGATCTTCGACAATGAGATTTTTTCAGTGCTCACGCCGATGGCCGTCCGTTCCCGCGACGATTTTCCGCTCGTCGCAAACCTGACGCTCAACGTCTGCGTGCAGCTCAAGCCTGCGGCCAATGCGCCACAAACGCCACGCTTCGCCATCATGCCGCTGGGTCGGGCCTTGCCGCGAATGTTCACCCTCGGTTCCGACCGCGGATACGCCTTCATCCTCCTGGAAGATGTGGTCACGCAGCACTTGAATCGTTTCTTCGCTGGCGAAGAGATTGTCGCCTCGGCCGTATTTCGCATCACGCGGAATGCCGACTTTGCGCTCCGCGACGACCTGGCGCCCGACCTCATGTCGGGCATGGAAGGGATTCTCACGGCTCGCAAGCACGGACAGTGCGTGCGACTGGAGATTGCCGCCGGCGCCAGCAGCCAGATTGCCGCCTTTTTGGCGGAGACGCTCGAGATCGATGAGAGCGACGTGTTCGTTTCCCCCGGTCCCGTGGATCTGGGAGCGTTCATGTCGCTGGCAGATCGGCCAGGTTTTGAGACGCTTAAGTACGAGCCTTGGCCGCCGCAGGCGCCGCCCGAAATTGGGCCGGGCGAAAGGCTATTCGACGTCCTCTCGCGACGCGACGTGCTGCTCTACCATCCCTACCAGAGCTTCGAGCCGGTGCAGAAGCTCGTGGAAGAAGCCGCCGCCGATCCCGACGTCCTGGCAATCAAGCAAATTCTTTATCGCACCAGCCGCGCCAGCCCGATTGTCGCCGCACTGGCGCGGGCAGCCCAGCGCGGCAAGCACGTTACTGCCATCGTCGAGCTCAAGGCCCGCTTCGACGAAGCCCGCAACATCGAATGGGCCCGCAGCCTGGAAGAAGCCGGCGTTCAAGTCATCTACGGCATCAAGGGGCTCAAAACCCACGCCAAGGTCTGCATCATCGTCCGCCGCGAGCCCCACGGCATTGTGCGATACGTGCACTTCGGCACCGGAAATTACAACGAGATCACCGCCCGGATTTACAGCGACGCCAGCCTGCTCACGAGCAACGAGGAACTGGCGGCCGACGCAGTCAGCTTCTTTAGCGCCATTGCCGGTTATTCGCAGCCGCAGCGCTTCCGCAAGATCGAGGCCGCGCCGCTTGGTCTGCGGCAGCGGCTGCTGGAGCTGATCGAAGGAGAGACCCAGCGCAAGGCGCAGGGGCAGCAGGCGGCAATTGACGCCAAGGTGAATTCCCTCGTCGATCAGGAGCTGATCAATGCCCTGTATGCCGCGTCCCAGGCCGGAGTCCGTGTCCGGCTGAATGTCCGTGGCGTCTGTTGCCTGCGGCCGGGGGTAAAGGACCTCAGCGAAAACATTTCGGTGATCAGCATCGTCGATCGGTTCCTGGAGCATGCCCGCATCTTGCGCTTCCATCACGGCGGCGACGACCTGGTGTTCTTTTCCAGCGCCGATTGGATGCCGCGGAACATTGACCGCCGTATCGAACTATTGGTGCCGATCGAGGACCCGGCCTCGAGGAGCCGGCTGATCGCGATATTGGAGACATACTTTGACGACACTGCAAAGGCCAGGGAGCTATCCGCCGACGGCAGTTACCACCGGGTTAAGAGCCGTCGCAAGCGGCGCCGCAGCCAGGAGCTGCTCTACGAAGACGCTTGCCGACTGACGAAACAGGCGGAGCAGTCCCAGCTGACCACATTCGAGCCGCATCGAGCGCCGGAAGACGGGTGATCGTGCAGAGTGCAGAATAGAATTCAGCCGTGACTCTACCCAGTGCTTTCTGCACTCTGCACACCTTGTGAGTTTTCCCATGAAGACATTGCTCTTGATGCGTCATGCGAAATCGAGCTGGAAGGACGACAGTCTCGACGATTTCGACCGCGGACTGAGCGGGCGGGGAAAGAAGGACTCGCCCCGGATGGGAGAACTGCTCAAGGAGGAAGGTCTGCTCCCCGACTATCTGGTCACCTCCTCGGCCCGCCGCGCTCGCAAAACGGCCGATCAAGTCGCACTGGCCAGCGGCTTTCGCGGCGAATGCCGCCTGACGGAGGAGCTTTACCTGGCAGGTCCTGACAAGATTCTGGAGGTGATATGCCAGACGCCGGACACCTGCCAGCGGCTGCTCGTCATCGGCCACAACCCGGGCCTGGAAGAATTCCTCGAGCGGCACCTGGGCACTTACACTCCGCTGGCCACCGCGGCTTTGGCCCACCTGGAAATTGCCATCGACGCCTGGCAAGCTCTCTTGCCGGAAACCCGATTTGTTCTGGCGCGGCTCTGGCAACCGCGAGAGCTGGCCTGAAAGGTTCTTTGCATTCGAAAGCAAACAGAGTCATTAGCCGTTCGGCATTGACCACGGGCAGATCGTAAGTGCTTCTTGCGCGAACGAAGCGCTTAGTCCGCCCCAAAAACTTTTGCACTTTTTTTGATTTGAATCCGAGTTCTATTGCTGCGCTGAATGCGTTGACCCCATGGGACTTGGAACAAAAACTAAGGATGTCCAGCGAGTGACCGAAACCCACAGCCGATGCCAGGGTTAGTTCTTCGTTCCGGAACAATATATTGCCGCACGCGCGCCAAGGACCATTCGCGTTACTTGCTGTCGATTGAGGCAAGTGCCGCAGCGCAGAGGCGGCCCAAGAGGAGAAGAGTTCATGCGAGCAGGCATGGATCGGATGTGGCTGCTGCCGATGCTGGCGGCAATCGGAATCGGTTTGACGGTGGCGACCGTGATCGTCGTTTCACCTCCGCGCAGCGATCAACAGCCTCAGTTGTCGCAGGTGCGCCGCCGTTACAAACTTCCCGCGATGAGCATCGACGTCCCGCCGATCGAGCGTCCGGTCCTGGTGCCGGCGGCCGACGCACGGATCGACGACGAGTCGATCGTCATCGGAATCGTAGTGGATGGAGAGCCGCGAGCGTATCTCCGGGACGCCTTCGCCCTCGGGCCGCTCAATCACATCGTGCGCGACACAATTCAATCGACTTCGGTGGCGGTCACCCACTGCGACCGAATCCTCTGCACCCGAGTGTTCATGAGCAGGGATCCTTCCAATCCGTGGAGCATCCGCGTCGGCGGCTGGCGCGATGACCAGACGATGGACTTGATCGTCAACGGCAGCCGGTTTTCCCAAAAGTCGCCGCTGATTCCGCTGGCGGACATCCCCTTTTCAGAAGCCACGTGGGGCCAGTGGCGGCAAAAACATCCTGACACGCTGATCTATCTCGGTGCGTATCGGAATACATGAACCGCGGCAGTGGAGCCGGGAGACTGAATCCAATGCTGGGTCTGCCTATATCGTCGCGACCAGTTGCAGCGCTGATGGTCGCTTCCTGTCTCGCCGCACTGATCGTCACCAGTGGCTGCCGCCAGCGGCCAGCGCCAAATGCCGTGGCAGCGTCGCCAGCGAGCGCGAAGATATCATCCACGGCGGCCGCAAATCATCGCTTTCCGACGATCATGATGGACGTCCGCGCCATCAATCCGAAACTGATCCCCGCCGCCGAAACGAATCTCGATGACAAGCAGATCGTTATCGGAGTCGAGATCGATGGCGAGGCGCGGGCCTACCTGCGCGACGCTTTTGATGATCCTCAGAAGCACCTGGTCTGCGACAAGGTAGCGGACGTTCCAATTGCCGTGACCCACTGCGACCGCTCGCGCTGTACGCGAGTTTTCACTCAGGAGGATCCGTCCCTGCCGTTTGACATTCGCATCGGCGGGTGGAGGTCTGACGATACCATGGAACTTGTCGTCAATGAAACGCGCTATTCCCAGAAGGCGGATAACGTACCGCTCAAGTCGCTTCCTTTCGTGGAGATGACGTGGGAACAGTGGCGACGATTGTATCCCGATTCGCTGATCTACGTCGGCCAGCAATTGATGAATTGACTCCCCGCTGGCGGTGGTGAATCGGACGCCGTGGCAGGGCCCGCGACCTCGGTCAGGTCACCAGACCCTTGGTGACCATCATGAATACGTCCTCCAGCGTCGGATCGCGCTCTGCGAAGCTGCGAAGCTGCACTTTGTTGGCGATGAGCTGATTGAGCAGGTCGGCAATCTCCTGGTCGCTTGCATCGAGTTCCACCACGCAGCTATTGACGTCGGCGGCCACGTTGCGGGTGTGGGGGCTGGAGCGGATGACCGACAGTCCGACGTCCATGCCGTTGACGAAGCGAACCTCGACCGTGCGGTTAGCGCGGATCCGGCGGTAGACCTCTTCGATAGGTCCGCTCATCAGGAGCTGGCCGCGCTCGATAATGCCGATGGAGGTGCAGCAATCGGCAAGTTCCGACAGGATGTGGCTGGAGATGAGGATCGTCTTGCCCATCCGCCGTAGCTCCTTGAGGAGCGCCTTGACCTCGATGCGGGCCCGCGGGTCGAGGCCGGCCGAAGGCTCGTCGAGGATCAGCACAGGCGGATCGTGCAGCAAGGTCTTCGCCAGGCAGAGCCGCTGTTTCATTCCCTTGGACAGGCCGTTGACGAAGTCGTCCCGCTTGTGGCCCAGGTCCAACAGCTCGAGCACGTCGTTGATGACCTGCTTCCGTTTCCCCTTGCCGATCTTGTATGCCACGGCGAAGAAGTCGAGGAATTCCCAGACCTTCATGCCGTCGTAGACGCCGAAGTTGTCCGGCATGTAGCCGATCGAGTAGCGGACGCTCATCGGGTCGCGGGTCACGCTGTGGCCGTTGACAATCCCCTCGCCGCGGCTGGCCTTCAGCAGCGTGGCCAGGAAGCGAATGGTTGTGCTCTTGCCCGCGCCGTTGGGACCGATGAAGCCGAACATCTCACCGGCTTCGATCTTGAGGTTCAAGCGCTCGACGGCGCGGAATTCGCCGTAGTCTTTGCCAAAGTCGATGAGTTCGATCATAAAGTTCAGGGTTCAGGAGTCAGGAGACGGGGATCAGGGATTCTGAACCCTTGACACTTCAACCGTTGCCCGATCCGGGAAGTCCTGTCTGCGTCGCGTCAATAGTTTTTTCCGTTCCCGGCTCCGGCTCGGGCTCCTCGGGCGGATCGGGATTTTTGTAGTCGTCGCTGATGTTGACGTCCCTGGAGGGAGCCGGAAATGGCCCGCGCGCCAAGTGAGCCAGCACGAGCGTTTGCGTCGTGTTCTGGGCCGGCCGAGGCGCTATGTGCAGGCCCGGCAGCTCATCACTGGTCCAGGCGACCAGCCGCACTTCCCCCGGCTGAAGCCGCAGTCTCTTGACCGTCAGATCCACCAGGCGATTGAGCCGGACGAGGCCTTTCTCTTCCTCAGTCGCCGGTTGTCTGGAGGACATGATGACCGACTGACTCCACTGAGGCACCCAAGGAGTCCAGTAACGCGCTTTGTTCTGCTCATTACGTGGCGGGCCTGGACTGTTGGCCGGCTGCGTTGGGGGTTGCTGGGCCTCGTCAGCGGCTGGTTCGGAGGGGACGGCTGCGACAAACGACAGCGACACCATCGTCTGCGGCCGCAGCTCGGAGACATAGGCCACCTCGAAGGCGACGTCGGCCGAGTTCTTTCGGCGGATCACGCCCAGGTCGTGCAATGTGAGTCCGGTGGCGTTCTTCAGCCGCCAGCCGGTCGTTTCATCCCCCAAAAGCGAGATCGCGCCCTTGAGCGGAAGCATATGCTCGCTGTGGACTTTTTCGGTCGAATTGGAATTGACCTGGATGCCGGAAAGGACCGTTTCCCGGTCGCGATGAAACTCGACCTGCTGCGCCCACTGATTGGGGTTGCGTACAAAGTCCTCTTTGACAACGAATGGCAGCGAGACGGCGGAGGGGTCGTCAAACGACACCTGGTATCCGGTAGACAGCGACGTGTAGAGGGTCGTATACCGCGTGACATGCGCCCGCTGGTAATCCCCCTGGACTTCCAGGACGGCGATCTCGGTGCGGCTCCGCACAAAGCCGATGTTGAGCTGCGCCAGACGGATGACGCAGACAGCTCCGACGACGGCAATCACGGGCGCGGCCGCCCATGACCACTCGACGCGCCCCAGCATCCAGAACATGAGCCAGTTCAGTGGCACCAAAACGAGCAGATAAACTACCAGCACCTTAAGTACGAAGGCGGCCTTGGGAATCTCGATTTTCGCCGATTCGTCCAGCAGGTCGCGAGCGGCATCGGATGCGCCGCTGAAGTCATTCCAGCCTCCCACACCAGAGGTTGGCTGCGCGTGGTAGCCGGTCAGATGCCAGTCGTCCACGTCGGGGTGAATCAGCGACGTGTAGGGGATCACCTTTTGCCGCTCCTCGTACATCGGCCCGAAGGGCCCGTAGTTGACAGAGGGCGCTTCGGGCTGTGTCACGGGAGGCGGACCTTCGGCCGCGTCCGGCAATTGTTGGCCGACCAGGTAGCCCACGTCGCGGCTGAAGATGCGCAGGGTAGTCGACAGCCGCGGATCACGCACGAAGTCCTTGATCTTCGGGTCGTCCCACTCCATCTGTAGCGTCGCAAAGTCGTTGGAATCGAACTTTCGCGCCGGCCGGCGCAAAAGCACCGCGTTGAAAAAACCATCGAAGTTCTTCCAGTAGCGAATTCGCAGATCCGTCAGCGAGAAGGAGGTCACCGCGATCCGTCCAGCTCCGATGCGCCGTTCGGCCACGAGGTTGCCGGTGTACGGCGCGAACTGGGCCTGGGGATGCATTTTCAACTCCACCCCCAGCATCGGTTTGTCGGGCAGAATGGTGATAGTCCGTCCTTGCAGCGGATTCTTCGTCGAGCCGAGCGACCAGTAATCGCTCAGTTCCTGCAGATCCGCTTGTTGCAATTTGAGGGCGGCCCCCGATTGGGCTGGCAGGTAGGGAGCTAGAAAGCTCCCTTTGAGCTTGTCGAGCGTATTGGGCCCGCTGACGATGAGTTGCCCCCCCCAGTGGAGCCAATCGATCATCGCAGTTCGCTGCTCCTGGGTCAGCAGCGCCGGATCGATGTCGTCCCAAAGAAGGACCGCAATCATCGTCCAGGCTTGCAGGCTCCCCGGCAGAGGAACCCGACGATCGATTTTCGGCAGGACGACCCGATAGTAGCGCAGGTCGCCGCCGTCAGCCAGTTTATCTTCGGTGACGACGACTGAGCGCAGATTGTTGAGGTAGATGTAACTCGAATTATTGCTGGCCAATACGACAAAGAAATACTCGTGCGGCTCGAGCGACGAGGCCAGGCGGGCGCCGACGTGCTGGACTCCCCCGCCGCGGGCGGAGAGCAATTCGCTCTTGAGGTTATAGGCCCCTTGTACGTTTTTCTCGCGTCTGGGGAGGAAGAACAGCGTGTCGATTTGCTTGGCCTGCCCCTTGGGGAGGATGGCAGGTCGAAATGCCGACAGCCGATAGTTTGTGCGCTCGATGTCCAGCGGGCGGTCGCGCGCATCCACGGGGCTATTTCGCAGTCGCCCCGGGAAATCGAAATTATTGGCTTTCAGACCGATGAGTGCCTGTACCCAATGTCCCGGTTTGACGTACGTAAAGGCCGATTGCCGCCGCTCCTTGTCCTCTGTGGACTCCTCCTTCTCTTGGTCCTTCTCTTTGTCTTTGTCGAGCGGCACAGCGGCGTAATTCGGCAAGACGTGGACGTCCATGGGCTCAAAATTGGGCTTCGGCTCTTCGGCTTTCTTTTTCCGCTTACGTTCCGCTTCCTTCTTCTTTTCTTCCGCCTCCCGCTTCTTTTTGGCGATTGGATCTTCTTTCCGGCAGCCGCCGCATCCGGGCAGGGTAAAGCCGCCGATCACTACCAGGCTCAAAAACAACGTCGCAGAAAGCGACAGATGCCAGGGAACAATCGATGCGCGCGGCTGCATGGAAGCGATCCCGTGATAAGTTCCAACCCATTGCAAAGCGGAGCGCTTCGCGCAAGACTCCTCACGCTGACCTGCGGCAGGACCCTACTGGGCATTCGGCAGACCAACGTCGTGCTTGGATGCCTACAGGAAAGAATCCGGAGCAAAAGGCCAGGGATTTTCTGGCCAATGCCCCTTCCGCGGGACATTGGATCAGTTTACGTGGAAACACGGGTGAGGAACAGTCGCTGAGGGTGAGAAGCCGACCGGTGGTCATCCTCCCGGTGGCGTTTGCCCCAGCGATCGCTCGTATTCTTCTAGCGTATCGACGTCGTCGAAAGCGGTTGTGCCAACCGCCAAGTGATCGCACGGCACCGACCGGCCGGGATTCTTCCAGTGGAGTGCGTCAATGCCGCGGCCAATGGCAAGGGACGCAACTTGCGCCGCCAGCGCCCAGGGAAATAGGACGGGATGCCCCCGGCGCTGGCCAATCGTGGGAGTGAGGATAGCCGGATCGCTGGCCCGATGGGCAGCCAGCAATTCGGCCACGATCGCCGGCGACAGTCGCGGCATATCGGCCGGCGCCAGCAGCCAGACGTCTGCCGCACCGGGATGCCGAGTCCGGTCCAAATGATCGAGCGCAAGTTGGACGGAATCGCGCATGTGAGGCGGTGGACTCGGTGGCGCAACGACGTCGACTCCCGATTGACGGCAAAGATCAGCCAGCTCCCTGTCCCCAGGTCGCACGACGACGATAATGGCCGTCAGATCGCACTCCTTCCAGTTCGCGAGGGTTTGTTCGATGAGCGTCCCTTTGCCCCACGGCAGCAGCAGCTTCGGCCGTCCCATTCGTCGGCTTTCCCCGGCAGCGGGAACAATGGCGAAAGCGCGAAAGGGAGCGAGGGGCATCGAACGTCGCGTCTAGAACTCAATGCTTCGCGGACGGCCGGGCACGCGACCGGCCAGGTTGCGATGGGCGACTAGCTCGGCACAAATGCTGACGGCAATCTCCGCTACTGTTTGCGAGCCAATATCGATTCCAAGCGGCGCATGCACCGCCTTGAGGGCTGCACGCGAGATTCCTTCCGCCAGCAGGTCATCAAAGATCATCTTGATCTTCCGCCGGCTCCCAATCAGGCCGACGTAGCGTGCGCCGCGGTTCGCCAGGTGGAACAGCGCTTCTTCGTCGTGGTTATGGCCGCGGGTGACGATCAGGCAGTAGGTGTCAGGCGTGATCTCGAGCTCCGGCAGCACCCGATCGATCTGTCCGGTGACCCGCCGCTCGGCACGCGGAAATCGCTCGGCCGACGTGAACTCTTCGCGATCATCGACAATCCACACGTCAAACGCCAGATCCACGGCCAGATCGGCGACCGCCTTTCCAACGTGTCCGCCGCCGACGATGACCAGCCGGCAGCGCGGCAAGATTGGCAGATAGGCGACGCCATGGGCCGCATAGGGCCGCGGACGCGCTTCGAGCGGGCGGAGCTGATCAGTTACGAGCCCCGGCGGCGCCGTGCCGCGGTCGTGCAATCCGGCCACAAATCGACCGCGAGCGTCGAACAAATAACTCGCCGGCGCGGTCAGCTTGCTCGCCACAGCGTCGAAGACAACCCCTTCGGTAATGCCCTCGCCGCGAGCGACAAGCTCGACCAAGTGGCGGAAGTAAACGCGGGACTCGCCGTCGGCCGTGATGGGCTCGACCAGAATCTGCATTCGCCCGCCGCAGATCAGTCCATCGTCCCAACCGTAGTCGCTGTCGAGTTGAAAAGAGCAGACTTCGGACCTGCCTTCGCCGAGCAACGCGATCGCCCGCCGTTTGACCTCCGCCTCCACGCAGCCGCCGCCAAGCGTCCCAGCCTGTGATCCGTCGGCATAGACCAGCATCATCGCCCCGGCCTTTTGCGGTGTGCTGCCGCGGGTTTCCACCAGGCGGCAATAGGCCACCGGGCGGCCCGCGTCGAGGGCGGCAATCAGTTCTCGGATGACTTCACGCATCTTACGTAGGACGGGCTTCCCAGCCCGTCTTGCCTGGTTGACGGACTGGGAAGCCCGTCCCACGAGGGATGATTCACGCCACGGCTTCCAGAATCCGCAGCGACACCTGCTTTACATATTCCTTCACCTTCGGCCGATATTCCACCATGTGCGGCGCCGCCAGATGAGCCTCCAAGGCCGATGTGTTTTCCCACCGTTCAACGACGAGGACCGCATCGCTGCCGATTGGGACCTGCGACTTGATCGCAGTACCGATGTCGATCGTGGGAAAATACTCGAGACACCCTTTTTCGGCCCGTACCAACGGGATGATCTTGCGGAACTCGCCGAGGAATGCCTCGCGTGCGCCGGGGTGAAGCTCGATGTGGGCCAGGACAACAATCATGGGCGGAAACCTTGGAGTTCTATGAGCGTTTCCTCATTGTGCGGCTGGCGGCATATCGGAACAATGGGGCCAATCGAGGGAGA
>Ga0075428_100005284_pt1 | contig 14355 bp, 9 predicted proteins | sample RhiMetdeltSRZDD2_FD_75291 | JGI IMG/M metagenome (GOLD analysis project Ga0075428, IMG submission 75291) | Populus rhizosphere microbial communities from Tennessee, USA - Rhizosphere MetaG P. deltoides SRZDD2 | ecosystem: Host-associated > Plants > Roots > Rhizosphere > Soil | place: USA...
GGAGACGCTGACCGCCGGCACCCGGGTGACGGTCGGTCCGGCCGCCGCCAAGCCCGGTGACTCGGCGACTCTGATCTCGTGTTGCCCGGACTCGTCCTGGATCGGGGACCGACTCGGTACCGGGAAGCGGAAGTAAGTCGTCGCAGCGGCCGGCGGGGTCCTTACCGCCAAGCAAGCCCCCCACCGGCCCGGCACCGACCCGGCGCACGGTCTGCGCGCCGGGAGGTGACGTCGTCATCCAATCGCAGACCACGTTCTCGAAGGAGACGACCATGTCATTCCGTACCTGGCTGCAGAACCTCCGATCCACCTTGGCTCCGAGCCGGTGCCAACGCAATCACGGGCGGCAAAGCTCACTTCGAGCCGCGAGGCATCGGCCGAGCCTCGACATCCTGGAAGACCGCCTCACGCCCAGTTTCAGCGCGCCCACGAGTTACCCACTCGAATTCGGCGCGGCGGTCGTCCTGTCGGCCGATTTCAACCACGACGACCGGTTGGACTTGGCCACGGTCTACCAACATGTCAACGTGTTTCTTGGCGACGGCCAGGGCGGATTCGGCGCCCCGAGCCAGTTCGGCTTGGAGGACTCTTCCTGGACAGGAGTGACCGCCGACTTCAACAATGACGGCCATCCCGACCTGGCTACGCTCAACAACGACCGGTCCTTGAGCGTGTGGCGTGGCAACGGCGACGGCACGTTCCAGCCGGCCGTCAAGACCACGCTCGCTCCCTGGTCGATGATGCACTCCATGGCGGCGGCCGACTTCAACGGCGACGGCAACATGGACCTCGTGTACAGCGCCGAGGAGAACTACCAGACGGAATGGGGTTCCGTCGAGGTGCTGCTGGGTGACGGGCAGGGCGGCTTCGCCGCCCGGCACCTGTATCAGCTCCAGGCCAAGAACCCCTACGGGCTGGCGGTCGCCGACCTGAACGCCGACGGTCGGCCCGATGTGGTCACGACGAACTTCGACTACTACGACGGCTTCGTCAGCGTGCTGCTGGGCAACGGCGACGGAACCCTGAGCTACGACGTCAATTCCAGCAACTTCGCCGCTAGCCTGTACCCGGCCGCTGTGGCCGTCGGCGACTTCACCAGCGACGGCGTACCCGACCTGGTCATCACCGGCTTCGCCGAAGGGGGGACGGCCGTCCTGCCCGGTCTCGGCGACGGCACATTCCCCGCCCAGATCGGCGTTCCGGGTTCCCACGCATCGGATTCGCTGGCTGCGGCTGACTTCAACGGCGATGGCCGGCTCGACGTCCTCACGCTCGGGGAGGGCTCGGATGACTACGGCCCGGCGAGCTTATTCCTGGGCCATGGGAATGGGTTCTTCGAGGGACCGCAGGACGTCGACATCGGCGGGTGGTACCCGGGCAGCCCCGACGCCGGCGACTACAACGGCGACGGCCGCCCGGACCTGGCGGTCGGGGTCGGCTTCACGTTTGGCAACGTCTCCGTCTCGGTCCTGCTCAACAACGCCGACTGGGCCCCGCTACCCCCGTCGCTGCGGATCGGCAACTGTACCGTCACGGAGGGGAACACGGGCACCAGTTCCGCCACCTTCACCGTCACCCTGTCAGTGGCCAGCGCGGAAACGATCACCGTCGACTACGCAACCGGAGACGGCAGCGCCACCGCCTGCAGCGACTACCAGGCCGTTTCGGGCACGTTGACCTTTGCCCCGGGCGAGACCAGCAAGACCATCACCGTTCCGGTCATTGACGACCGCCTCGTCGAGCCGACCGAGTACTTCTACGTCGCCCTCACCGGCGCGACGAACGCGGTGATCGCCGATGACGCGGGGGCGGGTATCATCCTCGACGACGAGCCGCGCATCAGCATCAGCGACGTGACCAAGGCCGAGGGCAAGAAGGGCCAAACGACGCTGTTCACCTTCACGGTCACGCTCTTGGCCGCCTACGACCAGCCGGTGACGGTGTCGTACCAGACCGTGAACGGCACCGCGAAGTCCGGCGAGGACTACCTCGCCCAATCTGGCACGCTGACCTTCCTCCCCGTCGAGACGACGAAGACCATCACCATCGAAGTCAAAGGCGACATCAAGAAGGAGGCCAACGAGACGTTCTATCTCGACCTGTTTGGGCTCAGTAGCAACGCGCTCCTGATCGACGGCCGCGGCGTCGGCACGATCGTGAACGACGACTGAGCGCGGCTGTAGGAGGCGGCTTGTGGGGATGCTGCCGCCAGGCAAACCCACACTGGCCCACGGACCGGCTCGCGCGGGTGCCGACGCGGTCATCCATTTCGACGAGGCCCCAGTCATCTCAAGTCTGTTGGACGGGCTTCACGGTGCGCTTACGGTCCACCGGTCCGGCAGCAGGTCGGTGGTGTCGGCCGCGGCCCGCCGGGTGGGAAGCTCGGTCGGGACGTGCGTCAGGTAGGCCCACGGGTCGAGCCGGTGCCGCCGGGCGCTGGCGCAAACGCTCAGCAGGACGGACGCCGTAGCCAGGCCGCCGTCGCCGCCGATCTGCAGCCAGTTGGCGCGGCCAACGGCGAGAGGTCGGATGGCGCGCTCGGCCGGCCCGTTGTCGATGGCGAACTGCGCGTCCTCAATGTATCGGACCAGGGACGGCCACTGATTCCGGGCATATCCGACCGCCTGAGGGCCGCCCGGTTCCCCAGCGCTTGTATCGAACTGATTGGGACCACATTGGACTACTTGAGGCAGATCACGCAGCCGGCCCAAGCATGTAAGGTAGAGGCGCGAGCGGAACCGGTCACCCGCCAAGTCTCACTAGTCTCAGGCATCTCTTCCACCCACAGACAACCGGACAGCATGTCCGGTCTGTGAACTGCGGAGACCACGCCTGCAACAAGGGTTGCGTCCGGCGAAGTGACCGGCTTGAGGACATGATCGTTGAACTCAGTCTCCCGCGCGCGATGCCTAATGTGCCGGGTTAGGAGGGAACAGTCCAATTGCTTCCTGCCAGGCCGTCGATTGTGTCACCCAGACTGTCGTCAAACACGGTCGGACTCGTCCCGGAACGGCGGAGCACGGGCCCCCCATAGTGACTCGAATCCACGACGATGCCACTGAGGTATTTGACCCGGTCGGCATACGAGTCGGCCGATTGCCATTCGACGAAGATCTGGTGCAGGGCGGTCGGGTTGCTGTCGAAAGACGTGAAGCCGCCAATGAGCAAGTCGTCGGCCGCGCCCCCTTGAATCAAGTCTCGGCCGGTGCCGCCAATCAGCACGCTGCGACCGGCGCCGGCGTAAAGGTAGTCGATGCCGCCGCGGCCGACCAGAACTTGGCCGAAGATGTTGCCGCGGAGGGTGTCGCTGTACTGGCTGCCGATAACGATCTGGATGCTCCAGACATTACTGCCGACTCCCGTGGCGTAACCGGAAAGACCCGACGTGTATGCGCCCAGGTCAACCGTCACGCCGACTTTGTAGTTGGAATAATCGAGGGTGTTCGCGCCGCTACCGCCGCTGATAGAGCCGGGGATAAAGCCCCCGGGTAGAAAGACGAACCGGTCGGCGTCGGAGCCGGCGTCCAGCGACCCGATCCCAGTGATCCTGTACCGGCTATTCAGGCGCGCCTGGCGATCGCCCTCGATCCGCCAGTTGTTGCTGGTGTTGGGAGCATAGATGCGATTGTTGCCGGCGCCCATTCCCAGGGCCATGACGGCTGTCGGCAGACCCTGGCGCATGCTCAAGCGGTCGTCATATTTCGTGCCATCCAAATTGATGGTTTCGAATGTGCCGAAGGTCACGAGCGCCGCACCGTCCCGGGTGAGTGTGGTAGGCGTGAAGGTGTAAGAGTGACCTGCCGCGGCCCCTTGGTCGATGATGGCAAGGAAATCCCCGCCGCTCGATTGACCATTCAGGGTCAGGGCGCCCTGAATGGCGTCGAGGGAAGCACCAACGACTACGGCGTCTGTGCCGGCCCCGGTGTTGATCGTTGTTCGCACGCCACTAGCGGTGGAGAAGACATCGACCCAGTTGTTGTGGCCGCCGCCGTTCACCGCCAAGCTGCTCAAACCTGGGGTCGCGTGGGGGTTGTTGAGAGTAATCGTGGAGTGGGTACTGGGGCAGTTGACCGTCACGTAGTTCCGTCGGGCGAAGTTAAGGGCGGCGAAGGTGCCGCCGCCGTTGATCTGGGTGGTCTGCACGCCGTTGACCGTCGGGCCATCGACGATATTGCAGATGCCGCTTCCGCTCTGGCCGATGAACATCAGGTACCTAATCGACGCGAGCCCGGACGGGGCGACACCCAAATCGGTAATGGACTGGACGTTGGAATACATGATCGTTGGCAACGGAGAACCCGGGACAAGCGAGCGGGCCCCGAAATTCAGCGATCCCGAGGCCGTACCGTTGACCGTGGCAGTCACGTACTGAAAGCCGTCGTTCCCGAGCACCACAGAGTTGCTGCCGGCGCCGCCATCGAAGGTGATTCCCCGTGTGGGGATTGGGTTACCGGCGGAGAAATCGATCGTGAGCTGGTCTGAGGCGCCGCCGCCGTACACCGCAAGCGACGAATCGGCGACATGGCCTCGAACGGTGATGGCATTGGAAAATGAGATGCTGGGGTTCGTGAAGAGCGAGACGTTGGCGGCGTTGGAATAGCTGACTTGGGCATCCATGTCCTCCGACGTGAGCACGCCGTCTTCAAGCACATAGGAACTCCCTTCCGGCATTTCCCGTGAGCCCGAGTCGTAAATGTTCAGGCTGTTCGTGCCCGTGCCGCCGTCGATGATCAGCTTCGCGGACAGCTCCTCGAAACCGAAGCGGGAGAGAACCTTCAGAGAGCGGGCAACCGGACTGATATTGATGATGTCGTCGTCGGTCCCGCCATCGATGGCGACGTAACGGGTGTCTTCGTCAATGTTCTCGACATGGATCGTGTCCTGGCCGCCAAACCCATTTACCTGGACACCGCCCCAACCGAAACTCCAGGCCAGGATGAAAGATCGGCTGTTGACGGCCACTTCGAGGCCGCCCCAGGACGTGGTGCGGATGATAATCGTGTCACCGCCTCCGGTGCCATTGACGGTCAAGACGTGGTCGGCCCGCGATAAGACGACGGGCGATCCCGGCAGGCTGCCGAGTTGGCCGAACTGGCCGATGATATCGCTGCCGTAGGTCGTACTGACGTCCGGTGACGTGTACGTGACCAGGAAGCGATGGTCGCCATTCACGGTCACGGAGGGGCTGGACCGGTCCATGGCGAAGTCCAGAGCGGCCTGGGTGACCGTGGGTGTGCCCGCGGGGTGAGTGACCTCGGCGATCTGGGCCCGGCCCTGGTGCAGGTAGGCGACAGCATAGTTGCCGCTAGTGGGGTCGGAGGCGACCACAGGGACTTGGTTGATGTCCCCGACGTTGATGAGCACGCTCTGATCGGGGCGTGCGAACCACTGGCCCTGTATTCCCACCAGATTCCAGGTCGAGTCTTGTGAGCCTTTGAACAAACCAACCAGCACCGGATTGGCATGGATATCCAGCGAGACGCTTGGGGACATGGCCCGACTCCCCGGGTAGTCGTCGGGCCCCCAGTGATGAACAACATAGTGCGCGTCTCCGAGCGGCACGTCCCACGCGTCGGCACCGACCTGGACCAGAGTAATGGCGTTCTTGGTCGGGTCGGCATCGCTGTCGCTCTGGTAGGCGAGGACAAAGCCGCCGTCGGGGGCCGAGACGATGCTAGAGGAATGCGAGTGGTTCGGGTTCCCCACATGCTCGGGGGCGCGCCCACGGTAAAACTCTGCTTCAGCGTGCCGCTCATGGAAAAGATGCTGACGCCGATCTCCCGCTCAATCGTGTAGCTGACCACGAAGTTGCCATCCCAATCCATTCCCACCTTGGGCTGGTGTTCCCGCACCCCCGGCCGGGCCGCGACGGCGAAGGCCGGGCCGAGGGCATACCCGTTCGGGTCGAATCGTCGCGCCCGCACGTTCTCGTCGCCGTTGACCGACGTCTCGGTCCAGGCGACCACCGCGTTGCCAACGTCATCCAACGCCACGGCCGGCGCGTACTCTTGCAGGTCGCTGTTGGCAATTGGGACAATCCAGTCCCACTGGTTGCCGATCGCGGTGAAAGTCGTCGCCTTAATATCGCCGTTGTCGATGATGCCCTGGGCGGTGTTCGACCGGTGCTCGTGGTCGGTCCAAACGACCACTGTATTGCCTTGCTGATCGCTGGCGCTGGCCGAAAAGCCGCTGGCTGTACCGCAATTCTTCATTGACCGTGAACGCAGCGCCCGACAAAGAGAGTAGCCGACGATCCTCGAGAGCTTCGACCCGGGGGCGAACCGCCGACCGCTGGACCCGTGTGCGATGCCGACGATTCCTGATGTAGGAAGCAAGGACGGACATGATTCGGCCCCTCGGTGCGATTGATCTGTCGATTGGCTCAAACCTGTCGAAGAACCCCGTCGTCGCGAGTTCGCCGCGGGTCGGCGGAATACCGTCCCCGCGTTACTGAAGCGGCACCTGTCCGTCACATCAACTTCAGTTCAACGTTAAAGTAAAGTGTCGCGAGGCGCTTCTTGGCCGTGTCGAATCCGCTGCCGCCATCGCAAATGTCGAATCCGCCGCCACCGTTGAGGAAGTCGTTCCCCTGCTGGCCAGACATCTGGTCGCTGGACTGGTCGTCAAACGTCGAATCGATCGTCACCAAGTCCCTACGGGGATCATTCGACAGAACGGTGGGGTCGCCGCCAAACAGGAAGTCGTCTCCCGACCCGCCGAAGAGTTGGTCGTTCCCCGCTCCGCCCCAGAGCAAGTCATGGCCACCTGCCGCAGGGACCAAGTCCTCGGTTTCTTGCTGGATGTCGCCGAATAGTTTGTCGTCGCCCGCCTCCCCGAACAGGCGATCAGATCCCAGGCCGCCAACGGCTGTGTCATTCTCCGTGCCGCCGAAAATGACGTCGTCTCCTGAGCCGCCGGTCAAGGTGTCGTTGCCGGCTTCGCCAAAGAGGAACGACGACCGGGCGCTGCTGTTGCCCACCCGGTCGTTGCCGCCGCCGGCGTTGACGCGAATCAGGTTGAACAACCCGTCCGCGTAGAAAATCGTCGCCTGCCCGGGAACCGCGACCCAGACGCCGTTCTCGTAAACGGGCCGGAGCCCCGACGGGGTGAACTGCATTCCGGTCACCGTCCGGCCCGGGCTCACCCCGATCGATTCGGACGAGGCGGTCCCTTGAATCTGCAGCACACGGGCGCTCAGTTGGGGATCTGTGATGACCGCGGTCGTAACCGCGGGCAGCTTTCGATCCTCAAGAACGTCGATCTGCAATTTGCGCTTCATGACTTCCCCTTCGAAAGTGTTCATTGTTCGTCCTGCTGCCCTCAGCGGATGGAATCCGACAATCGGCCGTTCGACGAAGAAATTTTGCCGAGGCGCATTTGCCAACGCGGAGCGATGGTTTGCCGCGATAACCCGACGGTGGGGTCCGCCGGGGCCGAATGCGAGCTTTCAGGCCAGGCTCGCGGCAGGTTGGGGCGGCGACGTCATACGACGGCTTGTTGACCGGGTTCCCGGGCTGGCTTAGACTCCGAGGCGGAAAAGGCGGCCGGTTTCCGGTCTTTCCCCGCTCCAGGGAGCCAGGGCATGAGCGAAAGCGACTCCCGCGGACAGGCCGCACGGTGGCTGCCCGCCGCCCGCCAGGGGTCGCAGGGGGCGATCGGACAGGCGCTTCAAGCCTGCCGTGGTTACTTGATTCAGATCGCGCAGCGAGAGTTGGGCGCTGACCTCCAGCCCAAAGGCGGCGCCTCCGACCTCGTTCAACAGACGATGATCGACGCCGTCCGCGACTTCGCCCGGTTCCAAGGCGACACCGAGGCCGAGTTGCTTCAGTGGCTCCGTCGGCTGCTCCTGAACAATGTCGCCGACTTTGGCCGTCAGTACCGCGAGGCGGGCAAGAGGCAGGTGGACCGCGAGGTCGGGCTCGGACCGGCGAACTCATCGGGCGCGCCGGAGCATGTCCTCCCGGCAGGGACGGCCACGCCGAGCCGCGTGGTAGCCGCCCACGAAGAGTCGGAGAGGGTTCGCCAGGCCGTGGGCCGACTCCCGGACGACTACAAGCGAGTCATTACCCTGCGTTACGAGGACGGGAAATCGTTCGAGGAGATCGGTGCGCTACTCGGCCTGACCCCGAACGCGGCCCGCAAGCTGTTGATCCGGGCCGTCGAGCGGGTGCGGCGAGAGATGGAGAGTCCTTCATGAATGCGGACGACGAGACGCCGCTGGAAGATCAGTTTGCGGATGCCTTCGCCGCCCACGAGGCAGCCCTCTTCGGCCAAGCTGCTGACGCAGGCCCCGTTCCGGAAGACTTGCGCGGGCGACTAGGGCAGGATTTGGCCTGCGCGCAACTGTTGCGACAGGTGCTTCATGCGGATCACCTCGACACTGCAACACTCCGTCGAGATGCCAAGACGCCGCACGAAATGGCGGCCGTCCTCCCCTGGGAACGGCTCGGCCGATTCGAGTTGCGCCAGGAACTGGGACGGGGTGGCTTCGGTGTGGTCTATCTGGCGCACGACCCCCACCTGAATCGCGACGTGGCCCTCAAGGTGCCTCGGGCGGAGGTGGCTCTCACCCCGGAACTCCGCGAGCGATTTCATAACGAGGCCCGGGCCGCTGCCGGCCTCGACCACCCCAACTTGGTGCCGATCTACGAGGCGGGCGAAGTCGGTCCCGTCTCCTTCCTGGTTTCGGCCTATTGTCCGGGTACCAGCCTGGCGGAGTGGCTGAAGCAACAAGGAGAGCCCGTCCCGTTCCGCCTGGCGTCGGAACTCGCGATGACTCTTGCCAGGGCAGTGGCGCATGCCCATTCGCGTGGCGTTTTCCATCGCGACCTCAAGCCAGCGAACATTCTTCTGGAACCACTCGAACCGCGATCCGCCATCGAGCCCGCGGCGGCCGACGACGAAATGGGATTTATCCCGCGGGTCACGGATTTCGGACTGGCCAAGGTCATGGAGACGACAGGGATCGCGGGAGCGGCCAGTCCGACTCGGTCGGGAGCCATTCTGGGAACGCCCGCTTACATGGCCCCCGAGCAAGCCAGCGGGAAAGTCAGAGAGGTGGGACCGGCAGTCGATGTCTACGGGATCGGAGCAATCCTGTATGAGTTGCTTACCGGCCGTCCGCCCTTCGTCGGTGAGAGCGAGTTGGAGACGGTTCTTCAGGTGCAATCGCAGGAGCCGGTCCCCCCGGCGCGGTTGCGGCCGCGTGTGCCGCGCGACTTGGAGACGATTTGCCTGAAGTGCTTGCGGAAGGAGCCGTCCCGGCGATACCTAAGCGCGACGACACTCGCCGACGACCTTTGCCGCTTTCGCGACGGGGCGCCAATTCACGCCCGGCCGGTGAGTCAGGTCGAGAAGCTCTTGCGCTCGTGCCGGCGCCGGCCGCTTGTGGCAACCCTGGTGTCGGCCGTGATCTTATTGCTGGTCGTCGGCAGTGGCCTCTCGACTGCCCTGGCCGCCTGGGCCGTCCAGGAAAAGGACCGGGCTGAAGGCGAACAGCAGACGGCGCAACAGGAACGGGACGCCGCGACCGGCGCACGCGGTCTCGCCGAGGAGCACCTTCAGCTCGCCAATCAGGCTGTGGACGACTACCTGAACAAGGTGACCGAGGACCCGGAGCTGAAGCGTCAGGGGCTGCACCCGCTGCGGAAGAAGCTCCTGGTGTCAGCGGTTCCGTTCTACCAGAAGTTCGTCGAACAGAAGCCTGGCGACCCGAAACAAGAGGCGGCGCGTGGCCGGGCGCACCACCGTTTGGCGTTCATCCGCGCCGAAGCGGATGAGCCGGAGCAGGCCGCCGCCGATTATCGGCGGATGCAAGCCATCTTCCAGAAACTAGCTGATGACTTTCCGACCGCCGCCGAGTACCGCCGGGATTTGGCCACGAGCCACAACAATCTGGGCCATCTCCTCGGGGTGCTGGGACGGCGGCCGGAGGCGGAGGCCGAGCTGCGTGTGGCCGTCACGCTGTTCCAGAAGTTAGCGGACGAATTCCCGGCAGAGCCCAAGTATCGCCAGGACTTGGCCGGGGGCCACAACAACCTCGGCCGCCTCCTTCGTGAGTTGGGACGGTCGTCGGAAGCAGAGGGCGAGTTGCGCGCGGCCCTCGCCCTCTTCCAGAAGTTGGCGGACGAGTTCCCGGCCGTCCCGGCCTACCGCCGCGATTTGGCCGTTGCCCACTTCAACATAGGTTACTTCTTTCGCACTTTGGGGCAGCGGCCGAAGGCGGAGAGGGAATATCGCGCGTCTCGCGCGCTCCGACAGACATTGGCGGACCAGTTCCCGGGAGAGCCCAAGTATCGCGAGGACTTGGCCGCGGGCCACAACAACCTGGGCCTTGTCCTCTGGGAGATGGGACGGCGGTCGGACGCGCTGGTCGAGTTCCGCGCGTCCCTCGCCCTGCATCAGAAACTGGCCGATGCGTTTCCGGCGGTTCCTGCCCACCGCCAGGCGCTGGCCGCCAACCACAACAACCTGGGCCTCATTCTAATGGAACTGAGACAGCGGCCGGAGGCGGAGGCGGAACTCCGCGCGGCACTCGTTCTCCGGCAGAAGCTGGCCGATTCGTCTCCCCCGGTCCCAGTCTATCGGCATGAGCTTGCCACTAGCCGGGCAAATCTCGGCCTCCTGTTCAACCAACTGGGTCAGCGGCGGGACGCGGAAACCGAATACCGCACGGCTCTTGCCATTCGGCAAGAGCTGGCTGACTCTTATCCCGCCGTTCCGGAGTATCGCCAAGAGTTGGCCAGGGTCCATAACAACCTGGGTATTCTGCTTGAGGAACTGGATCAGCGGCCGCAGGCGGAAGCCCAATACCGCATCGCCCTCGTCCTCCGACAGAAGCTCGCTGGCGAGTCTCCGAACGTGCCGGATTACCAGAGCGAACTGGGTGGCACGCTCAACAACCTGGCGATAGTGCTTAGCGGTCGCGGCGAATTGGTGGAAGCCCGGCAGCACCTGGAACGGGCCATCGACCACCAGCACAAGGCGTTGCAGACCACCCCGCGGCACCCGACGTATCGCCTGTTCCTGAGGAACCATCACCACCTGCTCAGCGACGTCCGTCTAAGGCAGGGGGATCATGCCGCTGCCGTCGAGGCGGTCGGGCAGCTGGCCAGAGTTCGCCCGGAAGTGGCGAAGGACGCCTACGACGCTGCCTGCTTCCTGGCCCGCGCCATTCCGCTAGCGGAGAAGGACGTCAAGTCGCCCGAGGTGATACGGAAGAATCTCGCAATGAGCTATGGTGACCAGGCCGTCGAGTATTTGCGAATGGCAGCCAAAAAGGGATTCCGGGATGCCGAATGGATCAAGAAAGACAAAGCACTCGACCCCATTCGCACGCGCGAGGATTTTCAACAACTCCTTGTCGAGCTGGAAGAGAAAAAGAAGTCGAGTGACAAGTGACACATCCTCCACCTACAAGTACACGCCGCGGGATGCCGCGCGCCGGCTCTTTTTGAAGGACGCTTAGGGCGGTGGTGGTTGAGCACGAACACCGCCTCCCACGAAACCGCCGCATCAGATGGCGCTGGAGTCACTGCCTCGCCGAAAGATCCCATGCAAGCCGTAAGGTGGTAACGTGAAGTTGCCACACCCGACGTTGCCCACTCCCACGGAGCTTGCATCATGACGACGACCGCTGAGACGACCGGCTCTTCGCCGGTCACTTCCTAACTCGGCAACGTTAGGCACTCTGGTTCTTCAAAAATGGGCCTGTTCATCGCCGGGTCCGCCGGCACGGCTTCCCCCTGTCAGTGGCCCTATAAGACCGGAGCAGGGGCAATAGTTTCGCCGAGTCCTTCAAAGACGGATCGAGCCAAGCCCCCTCGTCATCGCGCCCGTCCGCATCACGGCCCGGCTGCTGTCGCGCCCCTCGACGTGGTCGGCACGAGCAGCCGCGGGAGAGCGTTAGCCGGCCGGTGTTCATTGGCGACCCGTCCAAATACAAGTTCATGTATTGCTCCCGGTGCGGCAAGGAGGTCGTATTCGACGTCGATCATTACGCCAGTGGGTGTCAGAAGTGTGGCGGCCACTTAACTCCGACTGCGGAGTCAGTTGCGGTGACCGGGAAGCCGCCCAGCCCGTACTCTAAAATGGCCGCGTTGGTGCTGGTGGACCTGATCGGCATAATGGCCGGCATTCTGTGGGTGACCCGTCGACGGTTGGCCGGGCCGGACGAAGCTTCCTCTACATGAATTGCGAGAAGTGCCGGCAGAAGATCCGCTATCGCGAGCAGCAGATTGGGCTGGCCGCAATGTGCCGGCGCTGCAAGCACGCGTTCACGTACCCGGAAGAAGACCGGGGAAGTGACTGATCGGCCGAAAGCCAAGCTCGCGGCTGGGCAATGCTCATCTCGCGATCCGCGACGATCCGGCGGCATCGACCGCCCGCATCACCGCGTCTCCTGCTCGGCCTCGAGTCGCCGGACCTCGTCCCGCAACCGGGCGCGGACCCGACACTTGGCGACGTACACGGCCCCCGGCGCCATCCCCAACTCGGCGCCGACGTCCGCGGCCCGGCGACCCTCTACCGCGGTGCCCCAGAACGCGTTCCAGGTGTTCAACTGGAACTCGGGTCGGATGAGGCCCATCGCCCGGGCTGACAGAAGCCGCCAGTATTCGAGTTCCCATCTACTCTCGACGTGTGCAGAATCGTCGGGGACGGCATCCAGCCGCTGCTGGCTATCCCAGCCCCCGGATCCGCAGGGTCGATTTCGCCGGCTGGCGAGGAAATTGAAGATCTTGTTCCGGGTGACGGTGTACAGATACCCACGGAGCGTCCCGCGAGACGGGTCGTACTCCATCCTGCCGACATAGCTGGAGATGCTCCGAAGGACCTCTTGTGTGATATCCGCGGCGTCGGCGTCTTGCAGTCCCCTCTTGCGCGCGAACCCGTACACAACCGGCCCGTACTGCCGGACAAATTCCCCCCACGCGTCGGCGTTTGCGTCATCCTTCATTCGGGTCAGGAGGCACACCCGGGCGAGGGATGGCTGTGGCCCGCGACTTTGGAACTTCACTGACTTGGTGTCACGACTCTCGGGCCAGGCAACAGACTTGGTCGGATCGCTTGGTAACATGGAACGGCTACACCTGTGGGTGACAAGGGTTTTTGTTCCTCTGGTTCCGAGGTCGAAACCTTTGGTTCTGGATCCCGCCTGCTCTACTAAGCGTGGCCGGGGGCCAGTGAGCGGCACCGGATCGGGGCGGTCTATGTCCAGCGGACGAGAAAGCCTGCCGCTTAGATAAACGTCCCCGCAGCGGCCAGCGACAAGGGACAATTGGTACGCTGTGGGCGCCTCGATCAATTCTGTCGGATAAGTTGTGATTCAACACTTTACCCCGATTCCCATGCCGCCAAGGGGCGTTCGAGCGCCGGGCTGAGCCGTAGTTGTCGAAATCGTAAATCGGGCGGATTTCGCACTTTCGCCGCCGCGCCCCGCGGCGTCCACCTGCACGAACCGCTTGGCCTATTCGATCGCCTGTTCCCGGGAGGGGAACTGCACCATCACAAAGCCCGCGACCAGCAGACGGCTGGACTCGGAGTCTCTGGTGGCCTTGACCAACAGCAGAAAGCGCTTGGTTAGGCTCCGGCTGGGTTGACGTTACGTTCGTAGAAACGATCCGGGCGGCAAACTCGGCCGCGACTGTGCGCTGCACACCTAAGGCGTCGTTTGAGAGGTGCCAGAATCGACAAGCAATTTTGCTGACAGGAACTCTCGCGCTTTCGTGGAGGAGCTCAAGTTAAGTAATCGACGGAGAATCATCTACGCAGCTGGCGATTGTCTCACGAACCGCACCGGGCGACGTCCCACGCGTCCCCACTAGGCGCTCATGTCATGACGACGCGAAGCGCGAAAATGGCGGGTAAAGCTGCAAAGCAACGCAGTCCCGCAGTTGATGGCAGCTGCGTACTGCAGAATTGAGCGAGTGTTGAATTGAGTCCGCGGGTGCTTATTCCGATACTCCCGTGAGTTCAACTATCTCTTCGGTTGCGGTCCTCTCTCATGGATCGAGAACTTGTCCGCACCTGTTCGGCTGAGCAAGCCGCGGTTCTTGTCCAGGTAGAAGGACAAGTCGTCCAGGTCGGTCCCAATCTGGTACGAATTCACCCCCTTACCGGCCGTCGCCCGATCGATCCATTCGGCGCATCCCGATACATTGCAAGGGTCGAACTCCTGGACTGCGAATCAAGAGTCGGTGCTGCGGGGCAGAATGCGACGGATGTCATCAGCCGATTGTTTGGGGTCTATTTAGAATTGCCTTCGGTAAACCACACACAGCCCATTCCGATCGCTGATCGCCTAAGGATCTGAGCCCGCTGGCCGCAAGTCTCGGCGAGGCGACCAGCGACAGGCTC
>Ga0075428_100005285_pt1 | contig 14353 bp, 12 predicted proteins | sample RhiMetdeltSRZDD2_FD_75291 | JGI IMG/M metagenome (GOLD analysis project Ga0075428, IMG submission 75291) | Populus rhizosphere microbial communities from Tennessee, USA - Rhizosphere MetaG P. deltoides SRZDD2 | ecosystem: Host-associated > Plants > Roots > Rhizosphere > Soil | place: USA...
GGCGGTGTGGGCGGCGAGCACCTCCCCGCAGTAGAAGCCGGTGATCTCGCGTCGCCGATTCAGCGTCACGTTGACGCAGAAATCGATGGGCAGCAGCGCGCCATCGTGCCGGATCCGCCGCTGCGTGGGGTTTCCCTCGAGGACACCCCAGGTACTGAGAGGATCGCCAATCGTGCGCGCGTCGTGATACCGCATGATCGCGGCGATGTCGGCGACACCGGGAAACACCGCCTTGAACCCGCCGGAAAACCCGGCCATGAAGTGCGGCTCGACAAAGCCGATGACGATCCGCCGATCGGCCTCGACATACTCTCGATTCATGAACACGGGCTCGCCGTCGATTCCGGTGCCGGCCAGGGCAAGCCTCGACGAATCGAAGGCGCTATGGTCGACGATCCGGCAGCCGCTGGCAATCGCGTCTCCCAGCATCGCTCCCATCTCCGCCGTCGTGGTGGCGCGATGGGAGCCGGTCCCGATCACGATGGTGATGTGATCCGCGGGGACGTGATGCAACTCACGCAGCACCCACGGCACGATCCGCTCGCTCGGCAGCGGCCGCGTGACGTCGGCGATCACGATCGCCACGCGCTCGTGGGACTGAACCACCGACGCCAGCGGCGCGCCGGCGAGCGGGCGCCGCACTGCCTGGAGGAATGCCGCCTCTTCGTCCGGCAGGCCGGGAACGAACCGCGGCGCGACGACCGTCACGTTGTCGCCGGGCATGGCGATCTCGACGCCGGCGGTTCCGTATTCCAGCTTCACACGCATTGACATGCCACGTTAGCACGCGTTCTCAGATCAGGTTGCCGTCGACGAAGATCGTGTTGACGAACGAAGACCCGCGGGCGACGTACTTCTCCGTTTCCATGAACGCGGGGATTTCAGGAATGTGCTTGTTCGTCCCGGCAATCAGCGTCTCGACGCAGATGACCGCGGGCCGGAATTTTTTGAAGTCGATGGTCTTCAGAATGGCCAGGTGCAAGCCCTCGGCGTCGATCGAGAGAAACGTCGGCGCGCCGCCGAAGTGCTTCACCATCACGTCGTTGATCTCGAGCAGGGGCATCTTGATGACCCGCTCGACCTTGATCCGGCCTCCTGTCACCCGCGTCATGTGCTCGGCCTCTTCTTTCGAGAAGGTATTCCAGGCAGACTCGGTCATCAGGTAATAGTCAGCCTCCCGTTCGGCCGTGACACCGATGCCAGCCTCGAGCGTCGTGTCTTTCGGGCGCACCGCGCGCAGCTTCTTGCACATCTCCACGTTCGGCTCGACGAGAACTCCGTGATAACCACGCCGGTAGAAGAAATAGGTGTTGTTGATCGCGACCGGCTCGTGCGCTCCCACGTCCAGGTACGTAATCCTGGGGATCTGCAGGTAATGGAATATGAAATTCGCGATCAGGTCCTCGCCGCTCTGTGCGAACGACAGCATTCCTTCGGACTCGGCCGGGCGCGGCCGCGGCGGCTTGCGCATCACGCCCGAGGCCGGCTGCGCCGGCTTTTGGGTGCCAGACGCCTGCGCGAGGGCATCCAGCGACCCACCCGCGACCGCGCCAAGGGTCGCGAGGAATTCGTGGCGGGTCAGTTTCATGTGCTCTCCTGAGATTGCGCTGAGGCGGTATGCTGCTCGAGCCGCGACGCGACCAGATGCTCAGCGGAACGCGCTGATAACATACCGCCGCAGGAGGTCTGCGGGAAACAGACGCTCGCTGCGCTCCATCGAGTTGACGGCGGACGGTCAACGGTTCTACGCTCACCTTCCCTGCGAGGAGGTCGGCATGCGCGCCCTCACGTTCGTTGCGGTGGTCTGCGGGGTGGCGGCGCTGTCCGGGAACGCCCTGGCCGCAGCCGAACGGTCACACGACCGCGGCTATGTTCTCGCCAAACCGGCACCGCAAGTGGCGGGCAACCCGGATCCCACAGTGTCCTCCCAGCCACCGGCATCCGAGTTGAAAGTTCGGAACCTGCGACTCGATGAAGCGGCGGTAGAAGTCTCGAAGCCCGCCGTGATTCTCAAGTTCGACCTGCTCAACGACAGCCCCAGCCGCGTCACCGACGTCCTGATCGAAATCGCCATCGTCGAGAAACCTTCGCGAAACCCTGGCCGGCGCCGGTTGGTGGCTGGCCCGATCACGATGCGCGGCTATGCGACCATCGAGCCGGGCTATACGGTCGAGTACAAGGTGCTGCTGCGGAATCTGTCGTCCGACTGCGCCTGTGAGCCGCAGGTGAGTGTCGTGTCGGCTCGCCCGGTCCAGCTTCCCTGAGCGCTTCCAGACAAGGGGAGCAACCGCGAACGAGCCGGTCCGGACTGTGGATGGTGGGAAAGCGCCCGAGGCCTGGACAATCGAAGACGAACAAGCCCGATCACCGTCGCGATGCAGCGCGGAGGATCGGCCTGTCGTCTTCGACTGTCACGTCAACTCCGCACTTTTACTTACAGGTTTCAGAAATCATCTTCACCGAATTGACGCGCATGTGATGCTCCACCGCACCCGGCGTGGCTGGCGCGTTGGGCTCGGACTTCCCAGCCGTCCCCTTCTTCATCGTCGTCGGATCGACGTCGGTTCCGGTGACGGCGATCTTGTGACCCACATGGGCTGCGAGCTTCTTGCTCGCATCGGCTTGAAGCTCAACGGTTTTCGGACCCGCTTCCTCTACGTTAGTGAGCCTGAACATCGTGGCGTCCGCCCCTTTTTCCAGGCAGCCCGTCATGGTGTGAGGCTTGGCGCCGGCAGGTTTCTCCTTGTCCGCCTGAGCCGCAGGTTTCTGTTGGTCGGCCTGAGGCGCAGGTGACTGCGCAGCTACTACGCCCAGCGTCGTGATACCGAACACAGCCGCGAACACACCCGTGGAGACGATGCTCGTCTTCATCTGAAATCCTCCAAGAATTCGACGACGGAACATGGACGAAAGAGGTTCTCGCCAAACTCGAGCACAACCTGTGCCGCCTTCTGCGCGGAACGCCCTTTGCCTGATGCTGGTGGCTGGTTCGCCCCGGCGTTGAAAGGAAGGGAGAACGATGCGGTTCCTGCGCGATGCCGTGATCACCATTCTTCTGCTTGCGATCGTGGCTGCCGCGACTGCATTCGTGGTCGTCCGACGCGGAGGCCTGTCGGCCGACACCGAGCCGGGCCGGCTGGAGCGTTCAGTGGCCGCGCGGCTCGTCCGTCTCGCGATTCCGGCTGATGCCGATCGGCAGCAGAGCCCGCTCGGGGGACAGGCGGACGTCTGGCGTGAGGCGCGGGACCATTACCTGGATCACTGCGCGGTGTGCCACGGTCGCGACGCCAAGGGCAACACCGATATGGGCGCCAACATGTACCCGAAGGTGCCCGATCTGACTTCCACCGAGGTTCAGCGCCGCAGCGACGGGGCGCTGTTCTACATCATTCAGAATGGCATCCGATGGACCGGTATGCCTGCGTGGAAGGCAGAACACTCACCCGAGGACACCTGGAAGCTGGTCGCATTCATCCGGAAAGCGCCCACGCTCACGGAAGCGGACATGAAGATCGAGGAGCCCGTCGCGACTACGGGGGAAAAGCCTGCGAAGGAGGCACACCCCCATCAACATCGTCATTGACGGTGGACGCAGGCGCGCACGGTTGGAACCATCGCCGCCGTTCCGTGCCGCACAATTCTCCGCCGGGGCCGAAATCCCCCTGGTTACACATTCCCGCCGGGACAGCCGCCACTTGCGTTGCGGACAGCGAAACGCCGCGCAACTACGATTCACCGTTTGACTGCGTGGTGCCGCACCGCTACGGTTAGCCCGCGAACCGCGGCGGCACGCGCCGGCCGACGCGCCCGCTCGCTGACATACACCTACGAGGTCCAGCATGACGCTTCGACACGCCCTGCTCGCAGCGGTGATCTGTTCCACTGCGACGGCCTTCGCCTCCGACTACGTCACCCACGGCGTGGATCCGGGACGAACCGGATGGATCAAGGACGAGAAAGGCTTTACCAAAGCAAACGTCGGGAAGACGAAGCTGTTGTGGAAGGTGAAGCTCGAGAGCACGCCGCGCGAGATGCACAACCTGTTCAACCCGCTCATCCTGCAGGGTGTCACGACGGCGCAGGGCGCGCGTGAAATGGCGGTCGTCGCCGGGGTGTCCGACGACCTCTTCGGCATCGACGTGGCCAGCGGCGAGCTCGTGTGGAAGAAGCACTTCGACGGCACGCCACAGATTCAGGGAGGACGCGGCAGCAACACGTTGTGCCCCGGCGGTCAGACTGCTGTCCCTGTCGTCGGCCCGGGACCTTCCCCGGGCAGGCACACGATCTACGCCGTATCGTGGGACGGCCGGTTGCGCCAGGTGGACATGGCCACCGGTCAGGACGTGGTCCCGCCGGAGAAATTCCTGCCCGGCAACGGCAAACCCTATGCGCTGAACCTGGTGAACGGCGTCATCTACACCGCGAGTGCCCAGGGGTGCGGCGGGCAGCCCAACGCCTTCTATTCCTTCGATCTCGCCACGAAGAAAGCGAGCATCTTCCTGCCCGCCGGCGGCGGTCTCTGGGGGCGCCGCGGCGCCGCCATCGATCCCGAAGGACGCGTCTTTCTCGGCACCGGCGACGCGCGGTTCGATCCGACGACGCGCAATCTCGGCAACGGCATCGTCGGGGTGAAGCTGGACGAGAACAAGCAGCTGCAGCTCGTGGACTTCTTCGCGCCGAAGAACGCCAACTGGATGCAGCGGCGCGACCTCGACGTGAACGTGACGCCGATGGCGTTCGACTACAAGGGCACGAAGTTCCTCATCGGCACGAGCAAGGAATGCCGCATCTGGGTCCTGGACCGCGACGCGCTCGGCGGCGAGGATCACCGGACGCCCCTGTATACATCCCCCCTGATCTGTAACGACATCCAGGCGTTCGACGCGAAGGGCGTCTGGGGATCGCTGGCGACGTGGCAGGACGCGACCGGCACGCAATGGGTGATCGTCCCGTTCTGGGGGCCGGTCAGCAGAACGTTCCACGCCCCGATCGAACACGCGCGGCCGGCGATGGGCGGGGTGGCGGCGCTGAAGCTCCAGCAGGTGAAGGACAAGTGGACGCTGACGCCGGGCTGGCTGTCGCGCGACATCGACATGGCCGAGGAAGCGATCGTCGCCAACGGGATCGTGTTCGTGTACGGCGCAGGAGAGGACTCGACCCAGACCGTCCAGGACACGGCATGGAACGAGCCCGATCCGAGCCGCCTGGGCGGAGGCCTCGACAGCAGCTCGAAACGCCGCATTCCCGGCTCGCGCCGGGCCGAGCTGGTGGCGCTCGACGGCCTGACGGGCAAGGAATTATGGTCGAGCGGCACGCAGATCACGTCGTGGAATCACTTCAGTGGAGTGACCATCGCCAACGGCCGTGCCTACATCGCCACGTTCGATGGTTACCTGTACTGCTTCGGGGTGAAGTAATGCGCATCGCACGAACGCTTCTGATCTCCAGCGCCGCCGTGGTTACGGGTGTCGCGCTGTTCGCGCAGGGACGCAACATCGGGAACGACTGGCCAACCGCGCTCGGCGACGCTCAGCGCACCAACTGGATGCGATCCGATCCGAATATTTCGATCGAGTCGCTGGCCAAGCCTGGCTTCGAATTGCAGTGGAAGGCCGGCCTCGAAGGCCAGCGTGGGCTGAAGCCCGCCGTGCAGGGCGTCACCGTGAACGGCGTGACCCTGTTCACGCCGCTGTCGATCGTCACCGGCGCGAACGACGTCATCGCCATCGACAACGATACCGGCGAGACGTTCTGGTACAAGTCGTTCGGCGCGGCACCGGCTGGCTCGGGCCCGTGCGCCGCGGCGCCGGTTGCGGCGACGCGTCAGGCGGCGCTGGTCCCGGCGGCACCGACGATGGGCGGTGCCGGCGGCCGCGGCGGTCGCGGGGGATATTCGAGCGCCGTCGGCGATCCCGGAGAGGGCGCGCCGATTCCTGCAGGGGCCGCCCGCGGCGGCGGTGCCGCAGCGCCCGGTCGCGGTGCAGGAGCGCCTGCTGCGGGCGCACCACCTGGAGGTGGACCGCCGGCGGGCGCTCCGGCGGCAGGCGCACCACCTGCGGGTGGAGCGCCGGGGGCGCCAGGAGCTCCGCCCGCGGCAGGGCGTGCTGGTGGAGGCGGTGGCGGCTTCGGCCGTCCGTCCGGCGTCGTGTATGCGCTTGCGCGCAACGGCATGCTGCACGTCGTAGGCCTGCCGTCCGCGAAGGACACCTACAAGCCGGCGCCCTTCGTGCCGGCCGGCGCGCGGGCGACGGATCTGATTGCCGTCAACGACATGCTCTACACCTCGACGACCGGGAAATGCGGCGGGAGCGCGGATGCCGTCTACGCGATGGACCTCGCGAGCGAGACGAGGCCGGTCGTTTCCTACAAGACGACGGGCAGCCCGGTCGGCGCCGTCGCCTTGACCACCGACGGGACCGTCGTGGCCGTCGTCACCAACGGCGTCGTCACCCTCGATCCGAAGACGCTGGCGGTGAAACAGTCCTTCACCGACAGCGCAATAACCTTCGTCACCGGACCGATGGTCTTCACGCAGCGGGGGAAGGACATCATCGCCGCCGGCACGAAGGACGGCCGTGTCGTCCTGCTCGACACGACGCTGTCGGCGCCAATCGCCTCCGTGAAGGTCGCCGCCGACGCGGATGCCGCGGTCGGTGCGGACGCGCTCGCGTTCTTCCAGGAGTACTCCGCGCCTCCGCCGGATGCGAGCGCCGCGCCGGCCCCGGCGCAACCGCCGGCCGCCGGCCGCGGCTTCGGGGCGGCTGCGCCAGGAATTCCGATGGTGCCCGGCCAGGCATGGCTGCTCGCGAGCACGAGGAACGCGATCGTCGCCTTCAAGCTCGACCCCGGTGACAAGCCGTCGCTGACTCCCGGGTGGACCTCCCGGGCGCTGACGTCGCCGCCGGCACCGCTCGTGGTGAACAATGTCGTGTTCGCCGTTTCCTCGGGTCAGCCGGCCGCATCATCGGGGGCCGGCTCCCCGGCGATGCTCTACGCGCTGAATGCGTTGACCGGAAAGGAACTCTGGAGCAGCGGCACGGCGCTCAAGTCGTACATGCCCGGCCGCGCGCTCTGGACTTCGAACAGCCAGGTGTACGTCGGCGGCAACGACGGCGCGGTCTACGCGTTCGGGTTCGCGCTCGACCGGAAATAGGCCCTCTCGATCGACAGGGGAATCCGCAGTGACAAACAGGACAGCTTTTCGATGGGTCGGGCTTGTGGCGTCGTTGACGCTTTTCGCGCTCGGGAGCACACCGCAAGCGGTGCGCGGGCAGGGCGGCACTCAAGCTCCGGCGGCACCCGGTGCCGGGCCGCAGGGCCAGGGTCGCGGCGGCGGTGGCGGACGCGGCGGCGTGGCCTTCGGCCCCCCGACCACACAGACGCGCTACGACGACTACACCGGCTTCACGAAAATCTTCGACGGCCAGACGTTCACCAACTGGAACGGCGAACGCGACGTGTGGTCGATCGCCGATGGGATGCTGCACGCCGACACGACGAAGACGCCGGGCCAGCATCACATCCACTACACCGGCCCGGGCGCGGTGATGCGCGATTTCACGCTGAAGGTCGAGGTGAAGCTGTCGGCGACCGGCGCCAATGGCGGCATCCAGTACCGCAGCCGCCTGCTGCACCCGGCGCACGGCGGCTCGATCGCTGATCCGCTTGGCAAACCGCTGCCAGCCAACATCACGACGATGGCCGACGCGGTGGCAGCCGGGATCACGGCGGCGCCCGCGGCGAGGGGCGGTGGGCCGGGTGGCGGCGGTGGTGGGCGCGGCGGCAACCCTCCAGGTGCGGGCAATGCCCCGGGCGGCAATCCGCCTGGTGCCGGGAATGCGCCCGGCGGTGGAGCCGCACCGGGAGCGACCGCCGCGGCCGGGCCGAACCCGTGCGTTGGCGAAGTCGGTAATCTTTCGGCGGCTCCGCCCGCCGGTCGCGGGAACGCCGGCGGTACGCCGACCGGTAATCCGTGGCAGGTGAGCGGCTACCAGTTCGACATGGATTCGGCCAACCAGTTCACCGGCCAGCTCTATGAAGGACAGGGAAGGAACATCATCACCGCACCCGGCACGATTGGCATGCTGCTGCCCGGCAATTGCAAAATCCTGCTTGGCAAGCTGCCCGGCGACGCCAAGGTCGGCATCAAGCCGCATCAGGGACTCGATGGTGAGTGGCAGCAGATCGAAATCATCGTGCGAGGTAACACGATGACCCACATGATCAACGGCCAGGTGATGTCGATCACCGTCGACGACGATCCGGTCGCCCGCGCGCCGCAGGGCATCCTGTCGCTGCAACTCGAGGGCAGCGGGCAGATCTGGTACCGGAACGTCTATCTCAAGCCGCAGGATAAAGCGCTGGATTTCCCGCGCTAGGACCCTCACTCATTCTGAGGGGCAACCGCCTGTAAACATCACCGCGACACCGGTCGATTCCTACACCGGCACGGGCGAACGAAGCCCGGAGCCTTGGCGGCGCGCTGCCGGTCCGGTGAGCCGTCACCGCGACGAGGGTGCGACAAATTGCCGCAGCCAATCCGAGCGCGCTGATGCCGCGTAGGGAGAGATCGAGATAGCTGATGATGCGCTTCAGAACCACCGCCGTTCTCCTGCTGAGTCTCTTCGGCATCACGCTCGACGCCAACGCGCAATCGACCGGCCGGGTCAGCGGGCGCGTCCTCGATCAGACCGGTGCGGTACCGCGATCTGCTCGTATCGGTATTCAGTTCTCCTTCTGACCCCTGGGTGCTTCGACAACTGTTGAAGCACGCCACGCTCTAGTACCGATTCCTTGACGACTACAGTCAGATCGCCTCGTCGCTGCGGGATGCGTGATAACCGTGCATGGCTAGGAGACGCGGCTGGGGCAAAATGGTGACGAACAGCGCTGAGCGGTGCCATGAGGCAGCGTCAGGACTGTCGCCGGTGGCCCGCTCGCCGTGGACGCGGCCTGCGTCCAGATATAGCATGCGTATCTGCCATGTCTCTTTCCTGGACTTCTGACGAAGATCTCTTCGCGCGGGCCCGTCGCGAACTGTTCTCCGCCGTGATCGGCGACACGCTCGATCTGCTTGGCCACCGACACCAGTTTCTGCCGCCGGATATCCAGCCCTTGCGGGATGACATGGTCGTCGTCGGGCGCGCGATGCCGGTGCTCGAGGCCGACGACGAGGTTGATACGGCCCGGACGCGCGCCGGCGAAGTACCCCGCAGCCCGTTCGGATTGATGCTGCGTGCACTCGATGATCTGAAGCCTGGCGAAGTGTACGTCTGCACCGGTCCCTCGCGCGCCTATGCGTCGTGGGGGGAGCTCATGACCATGAGCGCGCGCAACCGCGGCGCCACCGGAGTAGTGATCGACGGCTGGTCGCGCGACACGCCGGGCATCCTCGCCGTCGGGTTTCCGTGCTTCTCGCGCGGGCGGTATGCGCAGGATCAACGGACACGCGGCACCGTGGTCGATTTCCGTTGCCCAGTCCGGATTGGTCGCGTCGATATCCGTCCCGGCGATACCATCTTCGGCGACCTTGATGGTGTTGTCGTGATTCCGCGCGAGATCGAAGCGGAGGTTTTCGAGGGGGCGTGGGCGAAGGCCCATGGAGAAAAGCGCGTGTTCGAGGCCATCAAGAGCGGCATAAGCGCACAGGAGGCGTGGGACCGCTACGGGATCTTCTGAGGATTGCGACAGTCCTCCGCTCTCCGCCGCGTCAGGTGCGCCACGCGTTCTGAGAGCCGCGCGTCAGCGCGTGTTCAGCGAACGATCCGGAGGTTGGCCGGCGGAGCCGGAGGCGTGAACGATCCCACGATCTTCAGGATCGTGCCGGAAGAATAGCTGACGATGTAGAGCTCGCCGACGGCGTCCATGCCAAACGCGCTGATGCCGCCGAGCGTCGTCGGGCCGCCGAGCTCCGTCGTGTGGTCGGCGATGTCGCCCTGCTGCGCCGGCGACGCCTCGCCCGAACCGTTCACGCGAAGTGCGAGCGACCATACGCGCCGCGTCGCATAGTCCGCGAAGAAGTAGCGTCCCCGCAGCGCAGGGATGGCGGACCCGCGGTAGACGTAACCTCCGGTGATCGACCGGCCGGTGACATGGTCGTAGTCGTAAATCGGATCGACGAGCGGCTGCGTCGTGGTGCCACCATTCGGATAGGGATGGGCGCCCTCGCGGACGTTCCAGCCGTAGTTCCGTCCACCGCGACCGGCAGGCTCGTAGTCGATTTCCTCGTAGGCGTCCTGACCCACGTCGGCGACGAGCATCGCGCCGGTCCCGCCGAGGGCGGGGGGATCGAAGCTGAACCTCCAGGGATTCCGCCAGCCGAGGCTCCAGATCTCCGGACGTGCGAGCCCGGCGTTGCCGGGAGGCACGACGAAGCCCTGCGGGTGGGAGTCGGGCACATTGATGTCGATGCGCAGGAACTTTCCGAGCAGCTCGTTGGGATTCTGCGCGTTTCCCTCGGGATCGCCGCCGCTGCCGCCGTCACCCTGCGAGATGTACAAGTAGCCGTCCGCACCGAAGTTCATGCATCCCGCGTTGTGGTTCGAAAACGGGTGCCGGATCGAGTCCTCACCCGTTGACCATACCAGCGAGAAACCCTGCGGGTCGGCGACGAGCGGATTTCCCGATCGGCGATACCGGGCGACGACGATGCGGCCGTCACCCGCGCGCGTGTAGTTGACGAAGAAACGCCCGCTGCTGCCGTAGTTCGGCGGAAACGCCAGGCCGAGCAGCCCCTGTTCGCTGCAACACTTCACCAGGCTCGTGATGTTCAGAAACGGTGTGCTCTGGAGGACGCCGTCCTTGATTACGCGGATGACACCGCGCTGCTCGGTGACGTACTGCAATGTCGGGGCGGACGGATCCTGGACGAAGGCGGTCGGCGAACTGACGCCCGAAACGTAGGTCACCGTACGGAGCTGGGCCTGGGCCGGGACGGCGCCCAGGAGGAAGATCACTCCAAGACAGGTTGCCACGGCTGCCGCCCGCATATTCATCCGGATCGCGCCTGGCAATTCGCGTGCCCCCTGCAAACAGGCGCATCCTTTGGAAACGCAAAGATCTGCGCCTCCGAATAGCGTAATCGGGATCGCCAATCTCGAAGGTGATACGCCGCGTCACGAAGTCTCGGATTGGGGTCTAGGAGGTCGCTACGGCGTGAGCAGGAATCCCCGCTGCTCGCCGTTCAGCCACCCTACGCCGACAATGCGACCGCTGTCGTTGATGTCTCGCGGATAAAGCTGACAGCCAATCTCAGCCGGCGAGGCGGACTCCGTCAGGATCCACTAGCGCGGGATCGCGTTCGTTCGAACGTATTCCGCCACGTGGTCCTGCGGCGGACCGATGTAGTGGAACTGTTCCGCGTAGGCGAGCCCGTGACGCTCGCCAGCGACCCGATCCCGCTGCAGGACGAACTCGCGGATGTAGTTGCGGTTCGCGGACGCGTCGTCCGAGCCAAGGAGCGGCAGGCGCTGGCCCTGCGAATCCAGGCGTGCGCGTAAACGCTGGCCGGCCTCGCCGGCCGGTCCCTGTGCTTTGTTCTCGAGGTTCAGATCGATCTTGCGCTCGACCCAGGGAGCAATGTCCACCGCGCGGTTGACGCGCTGCTGGAACCGCGCGAAGTAATACTTTTCCTTGACCGAGTACGGCGACAAGCCAGCGGCGAAATGCTCGGGATAGTCCTTGGCGCCGCCGGCCATCCACGCCGCGGCCTCGACACAAGCGCTCGTGACGTAGTGATCGGGGTTCTCTTCGTACTCTCCCCAGGGATCGTAGGTGACGACGATGTCCGCCTTGAGCAGGCGGAACAGGAAGATGAAACGGGCGCGCAGTTCCGACCGCGCGATGTTGTCCATCATGTGATTGTTGTAATTGAGATCGAATGTGCGCTCCACGCCAAGCACCTTGGTGATCGCCATCATGTCGCGCGCATTCGCCGAGACCGTCTCGGCGTACGAACCAGGCCCCGCCATGTCGTCGTTGGTGACACGAATCAGGTACCCCTTGGCCCCTTCGTCCATCAGCTTGAAAACGGTTCCCGCGGCAAAGAGCGGGATGTCGTCGGAGTGGGGCTGAATGGCCACCACGACCTGACCTTCCCGCGGCTTGCCGCTGCGCGGCCGTTCGATCACGAGCGGTTCGTGAGCGTCGAACTGCTGCAGCGACTGTGGCGGTTGCGCCGCCTGGCGCGCTGGCGACGCGGCAGGCAACCCGGCGGTGAGAGTGGTCTGGAGAAATGTTCGGCGGTGCATTGGTAGATCCTACTTGTCTCCAGTCAGTGACTGAGTGTCAGTAAGACCCCCGTTCAAACCGTGCATGCGGATTTCCCGCACACGGCTTACCAGGTGGTCTTTGAATCGCCGCATTACGCTGCTCCCGGATACTGAATCGTCCCGCGCAGACGGCAGAGTCCCAAGGCCTCGAAGAAGGGACGATCCCAGCGCCCGCCCTGACCCGTCGCGAGCCGACCGGTCGCGCGCTTGAGCCGCAAGCCGCGCAGACGGCGCTCGACATACGCATCGAGATCGGTGAAGTGATCCGCCGCGTTACCCGTGCGAAAGTACTGGCCCCAGCCTCGGAGCACCGGATTGAGGTCCGCAATAACCTGACGGAGGTCCTCATGGCACCGGCGTCGCGGCGTGAGATCTCGCACGCGCTGGCGCACCCGGCGCAAGGCGCGTTGAGACGGCCATCGCTGGAGAAAGTAGACGCGTTGCCGCGACCGCTCCCAGATCGGACCGCTCATGCGCTTCCGCAGGTGACACCCGAGAAAGTCGAAGCCCCCGCACCCGCGCGAGAGATCGACCAGTCTCGTCTTCTCCGGATGCAGCTCGAGCCCGAGCCGCGTGAGCACGTGCGCCACGCGACGACGAGCTTCCTCGACCTGCGCCTTCGTGTCAGCCATCACCACGAAGTCATCGGCATAGCGGACCAGCGTGCCCAGGTGGGCACACTTGGTCTCCCATACCCGGTCAAGGACGTGCAGGTAAATATTGGAGAGAAGTGGTGAGATGACTCCGCCCTGCGGGGTGCCGCTGAGCGTCTCACGTCGCTGCCCCTCCTCCATCACGCCCGCCGTGAGCCACTGCCGCAGCAGCTTCAGCACCCGTCGATCCGAAATCCGCAGCGCCACCAGCTTCAGCAGTTTCGGGTGGTCGATGCTGCCAAAGTAGTCGCGGATATCCGCGTCCAGCACGTGGTTGCCGCCACGCGCGCCGTGCACGCGCAGCGTTTCCAAGGCCTGCGTCGCACTACGCTTCGGTCGGAAGCCGTACGATGCGGCCAGAAAGTCGGCCTCAAAGATCGGCTCCAGCACCATCGTGGCGGCCATCTGGGCCACCCGATCGCGCACCGTCGGGATGCCGAGCGGCCGCTGACGGCCGTCAGGCTTGAGGATGTACCGTCGCAAGACCGGTGGCGGCCGGTACGTGCCCGCGCGCAATGCGGCCTGGAGCTCGTCGAGCATGCGCTCCACGCCGTAATACTCGACCGCGTCGAGCGTCTCACGATCGACACCCGCCGCGCCGCGGTTCGCCTTCACCCGCCGCCACGCCTCCTGGAGGACGTCATCCCTCCAGATCCGATCCATCAGCGCGTGGAAGCGGCGCTCCGGGGATCGCTTGGCTGCGATCCAGAGGCGGCGTTGCAATTGGCGCACTTTGTCGGTGGGCGGACGCCCATCGGGGTGATTGGACCTCGCGGTCATGCCCTCGTGCGTGCTTGCTCGACCACCATGACCACCGCAGGGACCCTTTGCTCCCCTCGCGTTGTTCGTCGCGAGGCTCTCCACTACTACGGTCCCCTCGGACGCCCGCTGCACCGCGCTCGACTTCACCGTCGGCTTATACGAGCCACGCTGCCCCGACCCGGGCTGTGCAGACGGGTCTCTCGTGTTCCGTTCCGCTCCGTGCACACGTGCTGCGCCCCCTACCCCGCCGAGATCTGCCGCATGTGCATCTCCGGACTGAGACGCGGCAGACGTGGCCTTCACCGGGACATGAACGGCTCGGCTCTCGGGTTGTAAATCTGTCGAGGCTGCAGGCTTCACTTGATGTTGCGGCCCGCGTGCTGGCTCCCTCCGTGGAGGCTCTTGACACCCCGCTTGGGCCACCGGCCTCTCGACCGATGCCTGGGGTCTGCTACTCGGCGCTCCGGCGCTTACCGAGACGGGACTTGCACCCGCTGGAGTTGAACGACGCGAGGCAAACGGTCTTCTGTCCGCCTCTTCACGACGCACCATGGGGCGATGCTAGCAGGGGAAAGTTCCCAGTTGCCAGTTCCCAGTTGCCAGTAGTCGCCGGTTGCAAGTTTCGAGCACGAGAACTGGCAACTGGAAACTGGTGACTGGTAACTGAAA
>Ga0075428_100005286_pt1 | contig 14349 bp, 11 predicted proteins | sample RhiMetdeltSRZDD2_FD_75291 | JGI IMG/M metagenome (GOLD analysis project Ga0075428, IMG submission 75291) | Populus rhizosphere microbial communities from Tennessee, USA - Rhizosphere MetaG P. deltoides SRZDD2 | ecosystem: Host-associated > Plants > Roots > Rhizosphere > Soil | place: USA...
GCCGTACGCAGGGAGGTCCGTCCGATGGCGATCCAGCACGTGAATCCGAAGGGGCTCTTCGAGCTGCCGAAGGCCTTCTCCCAGGTGGTCACTTCCGACCCGGGCAAGCTCGTCTTCGTCGCCGGCCAGGGCTCCTTCGACGCCGACATGAAGCTCGTAGGCCATGGCGACTACCGCGCGCAGGCCGCTCAGGCCTTCCGCAACCTGCGCACCGCCCTCGCGGCGGTCGGCGCCCGGCCGGAGCACGTCGTCAGCAGCACCATGTACGTCGTGAACCTCTCGCCCGCCGCGCTCGAGGCCTTCACCGCGGGCATGAACGAGGCGCTCGACGGCAGGCCCTTCCCGCCCAACGCCTCGACGCTCGTCGGCCTGCAGAGCCTCGCGTTCCCCGGGATGCTGGTGGAGATCTGCGCGACGGCGGTGGTTCCGGCGTAGCCGGTCGGCGCACCTTCCTCCCGATTTGACTCCGCTCGCCTGCGGCTCGCTGCGCGCGCCCTTCGGGCGCTTGCCAAGAATGTCTCGTTGTCGAACGTGGGGTGCGGGGGCCGTTCTTCGGGGACGGATGGCTCCTGCGACGCGCTGCGCGCGCCCTTCGGGCGCTTGCCAAGAATGTCTCGTTGTCGAACGTGGGGTGCGGGGGCCGCTCTTCGTGGACGGATGGCTCCTGCGACGCCCTGCGCGAGGCGGCCTCCTAGTCGATCTCCTCGAGCGTGATCACGCGGTTCGGGCAGAAGCGCGCCGCCGCGCGCGCCTTCTCCCGGAGCGATTCCGGCGGCTCCTCGAGGATCACCTCGACCTGCGCGTACTCGCCCGGCCGGTCGACGACGCGGAAGATCTCCGGGGCCTCCTCCTGGCAGAGGCCGTGGCCCTGGCAGAGGTCGAGGTCGACGCGCACGCGCAGCCGGGGCGGCATCACGCCCTCCGCCGGTAGCGCAACCGGCACGGGTCGCTCGGGCGCAGGATCAGCGAGGGCATGACGTCGCGGTAGCTCTCCGGCGCCTCGACGAGCTCGAAGCGGTAGCGCGAGAGCAGGGCGCAGAAGATCGACTTCACCTGGAGCAGGGCGAAGGCGTTGCCGACGCACTTGCGGCGGCCGCCGCCGAAGGGGATGCCGGCGAAGACGCTCTTCGGCGCGGGGCGCGTCGGGTCGAAGCGCTCGGGGTCGGGAAAGACCTCGGGGACGCGGTGCGCGACGTAGGGTGAGATCACGATGGTGTCGCCCGCCGGGATCACGCAGCCCTTGTACTCGAAGTCGCGGCGCACGTGGCGCATCAGCGTGACCAGCGGCGGGTGCAGGCGCAGCACCTCGCCGATGAAGCGGTCGAGCTCGGGGATCTCGCGCAGCGCGGCGAAGGAGAGCTCCTGGCCCGCGCCGTACGCCGAGTCGATCTCGCGCTCGATCGCGGGTACGAAGCGCGCCTGGCGCGCCAGCTCGACGATGGTCCAGCTCGCCGTGTTCGAGGAGGTGTGGAAGCCCGCGAACATGATCCACACCACCATGCCGGGGATCTGCTCGTCGGGGAGCTTCGTGCCGTCGAGATACTCGGCGTCGAGGAAGACCTGGAGCATGTCGGGATGCTCGCCGCCCTCGCGGCGGCGCGCGCGCACCTCGTCCGTGATGATCTCCTGGAGGCGCGCGCGCGCGCGGTCGCGGCGCGCGAAGACCTCCGCCTGGCCGTAGGGGTCGAGGATCGAGGCCGGTGTGATCGCCGCCTCGAGGTCGTGGTAGAGCGCGCCGAACTCGTCGGTGAGCTTGGCGCGGAACTCGGCGCCCATCAGGCAGTGCGTCGAGGTGCGCAGCACGAGCTGCTGGAGCTCCTCGTAGAAGTCCTTCTCGCCCGCGTCGCCCCAGCCGCGGGCCCAGTCCTCGACCTCCTTCGCGATCACCTTCGCGTAGCCCCTCATCTTCTCGGGGCGCAGCGCGTTCGACTGGATCTTCACCTGCTGGCGCTCGAGCTCGAGCGGGGCCCCATACTGGATGCCCTCGCCGAAGATCGGGACCATGTACTGGTAGGAGTCCGCCGTCGAGAGCTGCTCGTCGGGCGCGCGGAAGACCGCCTCGTGCGCGTCGGGCCCGACCATCAGCACGTTGCGCATGTCGCCGAGGTGGAACTCGGCGAGCTCGCCGCACTCCCTATAGGCGCGCAGCAGGAACTCCGCCGGGTGCGCGAGGAACTCCTCGAAGTGCCCCGTGCCGGGCTTCGCGCCGCTCACCTCGACCGGTCGGGCCGCCATGACGGGAACCCTCCAGGCTGTGTCTCGGGAGCCTAGCCCAGCGCCCGTCGGCGGGCGGCGCGCGGTGGTAGCATGGCGCCAGCGGCGAGGAGGACCGGTCGATGGCGCAGGCGGTCGTCGGGGCGACGCAGACCCGTGGAGCAGCGAGGGCGGACGCGCGCTGGGATCCCCGTTGGGACCTCGGGTCCTCCTTCGTGCCGGCGCCGCGCTACACGAGCCGCGAGTTCTTCGAGCTCGAGCTCGAGCGGCTCTGGCCGCGCGTCTGGCAGATCGCCTGCCGCGAGGACCGGCTGCGCGAGCCCGGCGACTTCATCGAGCACCAGCTCGGCCGCGATTCGATCCTGGTGCTGCGCAACGCCGCCGGCGCCCTGCGCGCCTTCCAGAACGCCTGCCGCCACCGCGGGCGACGCCTCGGCAGCGGCTGCGGCCACTTCGAGGGGCGTCGCATCCGCTGCCCCTTCCACGGCTGGACCTGGACCCTCGACGGCGCGAACACCCACGTCTTCCTCGCCGACGAGTTCGCGCCCGAGCTGCGCCGCGAGGAGGACCTGCGCCTCGTCGCCTGCCAGGTCGACACCTGGGGCGGCTTCGTCTGGGTGAACCAGGACCCGGAGGCGCCGCCGCTGCGCGAGGCGATCGGCCCCGCCGCGCGCTTCCTCGACCCCGCCGCGCTCGAGCGCATGGGCGTGCTCTGGCACAAGGTCGTCGAGCTCCCGATCAACTGGAAGGCCGCGCTCGACGCCTTCACCGAGTCCTATCACGTGCCGAACGTGCACCCCGAGTACCCGGAGCTCGGCACGGACGTGCGCACTTTCGCCTACTACGCGGAGCCCGGCGGGCACTCGCACTACGGCATCCCGCTCACCGGGGGCGAGGCTCCGGCGGCGCCCCCGGGCGTCGACGAGCGCGAGCTCTTCCACCGCTACGTCTGCTACACGATCGACGAGATCGGGGCGATGTACACCGAGAAGGATCGCTACATCACGGCGCAGCTCCTGCACCGCGAGGTCCCGAAGGGCTCCTCCGCGGCGGCGGAGTACGCGAAGGAGCTCTACGCCTACGCCGCGCGCGTCGGGATCCGCCTGCCGGCGCTCGGCCCCGAGGAGCTCTCGCACATGGGCGGGAACTTCGCCTTCCCGCACTTCTTCTGCCTGCCGACCATCGGCAACGCGCTCGCCTACCGCGCGCGACCGAACGGGCTCGACCCGGACTCCTCGATCTTCGACGTCTGGTCGCTCACGCACTTCCCGAACGACGAGAAGCCGCGCTATGAGCCGACGCAGGTCGCCTGGGACGACCCGAAGCAGGTCGGCCGCGTGCTGTGGCAGGACTTCACCAACCTCGCGGAGGTCGCCGCCGGCATGCGCACGCGCGGCTTCGACGGCCTGCGGCTGAACGGCCGCCAGGAGGTCGGCATCCTCAACATGCACCGCGAGCTCGACCGCTACCTGCGCGGCTGATCGACGAAGATCGGCGACGACCAGGCGCGCTGCTGCACGGGTGCTTCGCACTCGTCGTCCGCGGGCGTGCGCCAGTCGGCGAAGCAGGGCCGCACCGAGAGCGCGCGGCCCGCGGCGTCGAACTCAGTGCGCAGGTTCGCGCCGTTGATCGCGGGCGAGGGTGCCTCGAGCGCGCGCGCGTAGTAGACGGCGTCGCGCGCGAGGGTCGCGTACTCCGGGTCCTCGAAGGCGACGCGGCAGCCGGCCGGATCGGGCGCGCACTCGAAGCGGCGCCAGGGGTCGGCGATGCCGGCCGCCGGGTCCTCGTCGCGCGTGCGCTGCGGGAGGATGCGCACGACCTCGATCGCGGCGATCGGGCGGCGGCGGTCGCTCGGGCGCTCGCACTCGCCCCCGCAGAGCCGGGCCACGCGCGCCGCGCCGAGCGCGTTCACGGTCTCGGGATCGCAGCCCGGCAGCGGCTCGAAGGAGCCGACGGCGCGCACCACGAAGCGCGGCGTCCCGGCGAGCGCGACCTCGCTCCCCATCGGGGCGGGGCCGCCCGGGGCGTTCTCGAGCTCGAACCAGAGCAGGATGCGCGGGCCGCTCGTGCCGTAGACCTCGCGGCGCACGAGCGCGTCCCAGATCGACCGCCGGTCGCGGCCTCGCGCGTGCACGGCGACGAGGCCGCCCGGGTACATGAAGCTCGCGACGCGCTCGCCCTCGAGCAGGCCGCGGAAGCCGCGCTGCGCCTCGGGCGGCGCGGGCTGGGCGCGCGCGGGATCGCGCTGGCGACCGACGGCGAGGCGGTGCACGAGGCCGGCGACGCGTTCGGACGCGATCCCGCGCGCGTCGGTGCTCGCGAGGCGATCGACCTGCTTGTAGCCGCTGCCCGCGCGCGCCGCGTGGTTGTCGGTCGCGGCGACGAAGCCGAAGCGGTAGCGCAGCGGCGCCCCGTCGGGGCCACGCTCGTCGGGGTTCGCGAGCGCGAGCGCGTACTGCGCGGACATGCGCGGGCGGGCGCTCGCGGCGGGCTCGAAGCAGTCGCGGCACTGGTCGCAGTCGAGCCACTCCTCGGGACGGGCCTCGGGGAGCACCGCCTGGGGCGAGACCCCGGCCTCGAGCGCGAGCCGGCGCGCCAGGGCGACGCGCTCCTCGCAGGCGTCGGCGGGGAGGTCGCCGCAGCGCGCGCGCACGATCTCCCCGGCCTGCCAGCAGCAGGGCAGGAACCCCGGCGTCGGCTCGGGGCAGACGCCCGCCTGCGCGTCGACGCCGTCGGGGCCGGCGCGGCGGCGGAACTCCTCCGAGCTCCCGTGCCCCGAGTAGAGCTCGAGCAGGCGCTCGCGCTCGGGCGCGTGGCGCGCGCGCGTGAGCTGGGGGTCGAGCTTCGCGCCGGGAGGCGCATGGATGCCCCAGGCGAGGCCGTGCGGGATCACGAGCGGGTCGTGGCCCTGCTGCGCGAGCTTCTCGAAGAGCAGCTCGGGCGTGCCGGCGTTCTCGCGGCAGTCGGGCGGGAGCTCGCGCGAGTCGACGCCGGCCGGGCAGTCGGGCACCTCGGCCATGCGCTCGACCCACCACAGGAAGTCGGCGGCGTCGCCGAGGCCGACGAGGCTCACGCCCTGGAGCGCGCGCAGCACCCACCCCGGCGCGGCGCGCTCCATCGTTGCGTCGGGGAGCGAGGTGATCGGGCGCGCCGGCAGCTCCTCGTCCGCGAGCCCCGCGTAGATCACGTTGCGGTGGCCGAAGTGCGTCTCCGGCGTGTTCCCCGCCTGCGTCCACTCGTAGCCGGCGAAGGCGACGAGGTCGGGGTCGGCGGGGTCGCCGGCGCGCGCGTTGCACTCGCGCAGGCTCTCGATCGTGCGCCGCCAGCGCTCGGGCGTGAGCCCCTCGGCGTGGTCGTTCAGCGAGAAGAAGTCGAGCTGCGAGCAGTAGCGGGCGAAGTCGCAGGCGTCGGCCGGCGGGCGCGCGCCCTCGCCGCCGAAGATCGGGAGCGAGTAGAGGAAGGCGTCGATCGACCAGGTCGTGTGGACGTGCAGGTCGCCGAAGAGGATGTGCTCGCCGTCGCCGCCCGCCGCGCGCGCATCCGGGTCGCTGCGCACCGCGCGCCTCGGGCCGCGGATCTCGCCGACCGGGAGATCGCGGTCGCCACAGCCCGCGAGGGCGAGCAGGGCGAGTGCGAGCAGGCGCGGCGCGCGGCGCGACCGGAGGGCGACGGCGCGGGCGGAGCGCATCGCCCGGCGCCCGCCTACCTCTCGCCCTTCAGCTCGACGACGTTCCCGTCGGGGTCGCGCACGTAGAGGCTCGGGCCCATGCCGAGGGCGCCGTAGCGCAGGGCGACCTCGCCCGCCTCGACGCCGTGGGCCGCGAGGTGCGCGCGCAGCGCCGCCTCGTCGAAGTGGGCGAGCTGGAGCGCGAAGTGATCCATGTTGCGCGCGCCGTCGCCGGGAGCCGCGCCGCCGAGCCGGCCGAGCGGAGAGTCGATCGCGACGAGGTCGATCAGCGAGCCGCCGGCGCGCAGCTGCACGAGCCCGAGCGCCTCGACGCGCCGCTCCTCCGCGCAGCCGAGCACGCCGCAGTAGAAGCCCAGCGCCCGCGCCACGTCGCCGACGCGGAGCACGACGTGGTCGAGCCCGCGGATCTCGATCGCGCCCATCCGGGTCTCCTCGCCGCCGCGACGGTAGTCGAGCCCCGCGAGCGGCGCGACGCAGCGTCCCTTGACCGCCCCGGCGTGACGCCGCACGCTCGCGGGCCCGTGGCGGACTCCGACCTCTACGCGCTCCCCGTCCGCTCGCTCCGCCCCGGCGATGCCCTGGCCTGCCTTCCCGCCTGCCCGGTCTGCGCGGGCGAGCGCGCGGTGCCGCGCTTCGAGGTGCCCGGCTCGCCGCTCCGGCTCGTCGTCTGCACCGCGTGCGGCACCGGGCGACTCCACCCCTTCCCCGACGCCGACGCGCTGCGCGCCTTCTACCCGGGCGAGTACTACGGCGAGCCCGGCAGGAAGTTCCGCGGCCTGATCGAGCGCCTGGTGCGCCTCGTCGGCGCGCGCCACATCGGCTTCCTCTCGCGCTCGCTGCGCCCCGGTGCGCGCGTCCTCGACGTCGGCTGCGGCCGCGGCGTGATCCTCGGCCCGCTCGCCGACCGCGGCTTCGAGGTGCACGGCGTCGAGATCCACGCCGAGGCGACGGCCGGTGCGGACCCGCGCGCGAAGATCCGCATCGCGCCGAGCCTCGCCGACGCGCACTTCGACTCCGAGTGCTTCGACGAGATCGTGGTCTGGCACGTGCTCGAGCACCTCGCCGACCCGCGCGCGACGCTCGCCGAGGCGCATCGCATCCTGCGCCCGGGCGGGCGCCTGATCGTCGCGGTGCCGAACTTCGCGAGCCTGCAGGCGCGCTGGAGCGGCCCCGCCTGGTTCCACCTCGATCTGCCCCGCCACCTCTTCCACTTCCCGGTGTCGGCCCTGCGCCGCCTCGTCGGCGAGACGGGCTTCGACGTCGAGTCCGAGCACCACTTCTCGCTGCGCCAGAACCCCTTCGGCTGGATCCAGAGCGCCTTGAACCGCCGCGCGGCGTTCCCGCGCAACGCGCTCTACGAGCTGCTGCACCGCCACGCCCCCGCCGCGCAGTCGCCGCCCTTCGACGCCGCGACCCGCCTGCGGCTCTGGCTCTGGCTCGTGCTGCTCTCCCCGCCGGCACTCGCCGCCTCGCTCGCCGAGACCTGCCTGCAGAGCGGCGCGACCGTCCACCTCGTCGCCACCCGAAGCGCTCAGCGCTCGACGTAGGGCAGGCCGGCGCGGTAGAGCGCCGCGCGGCCGCGCAGGTCGGCGGCGAGCGGCGCGTCGCCGGCGGACGCGGCGAGGTCGGCGGCGCGCGCCGCGGTGGTCGCCGCGGCGGGGAAGCGGCCCGCGGCGGCCTGGGCGGCGGCGAGCGTGTCGAGCACGGAGGCGAGCTCGGCGGGCGCCGCATCGCGGTCGGCCTCGGCGAGGCGCGCCGCCGACTCCGCGACCGCGAGAGCGCGCGCGGGATCGCGCAGCGCCGCGTCGGGGGTCGTTGCGAGAAGCCAGGCGAGATTGTTCGCGGCCTCGAGGAAGTCCGGGCGCAGGCGCACGGCCTCCTCCCACTGCGCGGCGGCCTCGGCGCCGCGTCCCTGCTCGAGGAGCGCGGCGCCGAGCTGCGCGTGCGCGATGAAGCTGCCCTCGGTGACCGCGAGCGCGCGGCGGAAGAGCGCCTCGCTGTCGCGCCAGTGGCGCAGCTCCGAGCGGGTCGCGAGGGCGAGCGCGGCGATCGCCGCGGCGCCGATCGATGCGAGCGCGCGACCGCGTGCGCGCTCGCCGACGCCGAGCGCGGCGAGTGCGTCGCGCGCGCCCCAGGCGACCGCGATCGCGAGGCCCGTGAGCGGGAGGTAGGTGTAGCGGTCGGCGTGCGCCTGCGCGCCGACCTGCACGAGGCCGAGCGTCGGGACCAGGAGGCCCAGGAACCAGAGCCAGCCGACGCCGAGCCAGGGCCGGCGCCGCCAGGCGAGCGCCGCGAGCAGGCCGAGGCCCGCGACCAGCGCGACGCCCGCCGCGGTCGCCCCGAGGCGCACGCCGCCGGGATGCGGGTAGAGGACCGCGAGGTCGACCGGCCAGAAGGCCTGCCGCACATAGGCGGCGACCGCTGCGAAGGCGTTCGCGACGCGCGCGGCGAAGGGCACGCGCGCGAGCTCGACCATCGCCCCGCCCGCGCGCTGCGCCCACACGACGAGCGCGCAGACCGGCACCACGAGCGCGACGAGCGGGAGCTTCTCGACGAGCGCGCGTCGCAGCGCGGCCGGGTCGAGGCGCCCCGGGTCGTCGCGCCGGCGCAGGCGGCCGAGCGGCCAGTCGTCGAGGAGGAGCAGCAGGAAGGGGAGCGTCACCAGCGTCGGCTTCGCCAGGAGCCCCAGCGCGAGGCAGGCGAAGACGCCGAGCCGCTCGCCGCGCGTGGGATCGCGCCCGCGCGCGCCCGCCGCGAAGCAGAGCGCCGCGCCGAACCAGACCGCCGCGAGCGGGTCGCGGCGCCCGGCGGCCCAGGCCACCGCCTCGACGTGCAGCGGGTGCACCGCGAAGACGGCGGCGGCGAAGGCGGAAAGCCACGGGCTCCGCGTCATGCGCGCAAGCGCGAGGAAGAGCAGCGCCGCCGCGAGCGCGTGCAGCAGCAGGTCGGTCGTGTGGAAGGCGCGCGGGTCGAGGCCGTGCAGGCGCGCGTCGAGGAGCCAGGAGAGGCGCACCAGCGGGATCCAGTTCGCGGCCTCGATGCTCGTGAGCGCCCAGCCAAGGCCCGCCGCGCCGGGCGCCGCGAGCGCGGGGCTGCGCAGGATCAGCAGGTCGTCGTCGTAGTTGAGGAACGCGTGCTCGCGGATCGGCCAGAAGACGGCCGCCGCGAGCGCGAAGATCGCCGCGGCGAGCAGCCCCTCGCGCCGGCCTAACGCCACGGCGGCATCCAGTCCGCCATCATCCCCGGCGTCTCGAAGAGCACGCGGCCCGCGCGGTCGAGCACGACGACGCTCGCCTGCTCGAGGCCCTCGGGGTCCGCGAGCCGCGGCGTCGGCGCCCCCGGCGGCGTCGCGGTGACGACGAGGAGCTCGCCGTCGGGTGACCAGCGCGGCGCGAAGGCCTGCCGCTCCGAGCCGCGCGTGAGCGCGCGCACGCCCGCGCCCGAGAGGTCGGCGAGGAAGACCTCCGCGCGGCCGTCGCGCTCGGCGACGAAGGCGAGCTCGTCGCGCGTCGGCGAGGGCCGCGCCGAGTGCACGTCGGCGCCCGGGGCGAGCGCGAGCGGGATCGCCTGCACCTCCCCTCCGGCGGCGTCGATCCGCGCCGCGAAGGCAGGCCCGCCCGCGATCGGGCGGCGCGAGAAGACGATGCGGTCGCCGGCGCGGGTGAACCCGGGCTTCCAGTCGAAGCTCGCGGGCTCGCTCGTGAGCGCGCGCGGCGGAGCCCCGGACGCCAGCAGCCAGAGGTGCGAGCCGCGGCCGTCGGGCCCGCGCCGCTGCGCGACGAGCACGCGCCCGTCCGGAGCGAAGGCGGGCCGCAGGTAGAAGTCCTGCTCGCCGCCCGCGGCGGCGAGCGAGGCCGCGCCCGTGGCGACGTCGAGGAGCGCGACGCCCGACGCAGGCTCGCCGCCGCGGAAGGCGAAGGCGAGCGCCGCCGCGCCGGGCGCCCACGCGGGCCAGCGCTCGTCGCGCGCGTGCGTCGCGGCGACGGGCGACTCGCGGCCCGACTCGGGATCCCAGAGCACGAGGTCGGCGCGCGCGCCCGCCTCCGGTGCCGCCGCCTCGAAGGCGACGCGGCTGGCCGCGTCCGACCACTGCGGCCAGGCCTCCATGCGCTCGGCGGTCGCCGTCACCGGGCGGACGGCGCCGTCGGCGAGGCGCGCGCGCGCGAGCTCCTGCGAGCCGTCCACCCGGCGCACGAAGACGAGACCGGCCGCCGCGCCGCGCTCGCGATCGAGCGCCTCTCCGCCGCACGCCGCCGCGAGCAGCGCGAGCAGGAGGTAGACTCCTCGCCCGTGGCCCGCTGGCTCGCGATTCACGCGGCGTTCTGCGCGCTCGCCGCGGCGGTCCTGTGGCCGGCCTTCGCGGGGCCCTTCGTCTCCGACGACCACCTCTACGCGAACCACCCCCACACCGCCGAGCTCTCGCTCGCGAACCTCGTCGCGGTCCTCGACCCCTTCGGCCCCGCGAAGCTGCATACCGCGAACTACGAGCCCGTCCATCTTCTCCTGCACGCCCTCGAGCGCGAGATCTTCGCCGACGCGACGCGCGGCTACCACCTGGTGAACGCCTGGGTGCACGCGCTGGTCGCCACGCTCCTGGTCGCGCTCTGGCTGCGCTCGGCGATCCCGCTCGGCGCGGCGCTCGCCGCGGGCGTCTTCTTCAGCGTCCACCCGGCGAACGTCGAGGCGGTGGCGTGGATCTCGCAGCTGAAGACGACGGCCTCGGTCGCGCTCGCGCTCGGGGCCCTCCTGCTCCTGCCGCGGCGCGCCGCGCTCGCGACGGCGCTCTTCGCGCTGGCGCTGCTCACCAAGGCCTCGGCGGCCTTCGCGCTCGCGATGGCCGCGGGCTTCGCGTGGGCCGCGACGGCGCGGCGCGGGGAGCCGCCGATCCGGGCCGGCTGGGTCGCGGCCTGGGCGGCGCTGCTCGCGCTCTACGCGCTCCCGGAGCTCGCATCCTTCGAGCACCTCGGGCGCGCGCGGGCGACGGAGCTCGCGGACCCGTGGCTGCAGCTGCGCACGATCGGCGCGACCGGCGCGCGCTACCTCGCGATGGCCGCGACGGGCTGGGGCGTCTCGGCGTTCGCGGAGCCGGAGCCGGCGCGGAGCGCACTCGACCCGTGGTGGCTCGCCTCGCTCGCCGCGGGCGCGCTGCTGGCGCTCCGGCTCGGCGTCGTGCTGCGCCGCCGCGACGACGAGGCCGCGTGGTGGCTCGGCGCGCTCGCCGCCTTCGCGCCGGTCTCGCAGCTCTTCCCGTTCCTGAACCCGCTCGCCGACCGCTACCTCTACGCGATGCTTCCGGGCCTGCTCGGCGGCGCGCTCTGCGCGGCGCGCGCGCCGCTCGCGCGCCTCTCCCCGCGCGCGCGGCCGGTGCTCGCCGCGGCCGCGCTCGCCGTCTGCGCGGCGCTCGCGCTCGCGAGCTCCGGGCGCGCGCGGCTCTGGCGCAGCGAGACGCTGCTCAACCTCGACTCGGCGCGCCACTACCCGGAGGGGGCCTCGGCGCGCTTCCTGCGCGCGCGCTCCGCCGCGCAGGCGGGCGACGTCGCGACGGCGGTCGCCGAGCTGCGCGCGGCCTCGCTGCGCGGCGTCGACAACTTCCTCGTGCTCGAGAACGATCCCGGGCTCGCGCCGATCCGCTCCGAGCCCGCGTTCCGCGCGCTCGTCGCCGAGGTCGCCGGGCGCTGGATCGAGCGCGCGCGCGAGCGCGGCGCTGCGACGCAGGCCGAGCTGCGCTTCCTCGGGCTCGCCCACGCCGAGCGGGGGGAGCGCGACGCGGCGATCGACGCGCTGGAGCGCGCGCAGGCCGCGGGCGGTCCGCTCTCGCCCGAGGTGGCGCGCGAGCTCGCCGCGCTGCGCGCGGAGGGCTCCGCGCCGCTGGACGCCGGCGCGGGCGGAGGCGCCGATGCCTCGCCGTGAGCCGCGGCCTCGCCGCGAGTCGAGGCCCTCCCGCGAGCCGCGCGAGCCCGGCGCAGCGGAGACCGCGCTCGTCTTCGCCGCGTTCCTCGGCGCGGCGCTCCTCGTCTACGCCCCCGCCCTGCGCGGCGCCTTCGTCTCCGACGACTTCCACTACCTCGCGAACAACGCCTGGCTGCACGAGCTCTCGCTCGCCAACCTGCGGGCGATCCTCGACCCCTTCGGCCCGACGGCGATCAACGTCGTGAACTACGCGCCGGTGCAGCTCCTCGTCCACGCCGGCGCCTGGCAGCTCTTCGGCCCCGAGACGCTCGGCCACCACCTCGTGAACGTCGTCCTGCACGCGCTCGCGTCGGCGCTGCTCGCGCTGCTCTTCCTGCGCCAGGGCCTCCCGCGCGGCGCGGCGCTCTTCGGCGGCGCGTTCTTCCTGGTGCACCCCGCGAACGTCGAGGCGGTGGCGTGGATCTCGCAGCTGAAGAGCAGCGCCTCGCTCGTGCTCTCGCTCGGAGCACTTCTCGCCTGGCCGCGCCGCCCGGTGCTCTCGGTCGCGTGCTTCGCGCTGGCGCTGCTCGCGAAGGCGACGGCCGCCGCGGTCCTCCCCGCGGCGCTCTGCTTCGAGTGGAGCCGGACGGGGAGGCTGCGCGGGGGCCGGGCCCTCGCCTGCGCCGCGCTCCTCGCCGCCTTCGCGGCGGTCGAGCTCGCGACGCACCAGCGCACGGGCGCCGCCGCCGCGGAGCTCCACGCGACGCCCTTCGTCCTCGCGCGCACGATCGCGGCGCTCGGCCTGCGCTACCTCGTGATGGCCGCGACCTCGCTCGGCGTCTCGGCCTTCCACGAGCCCGAGCCCGCGCGCTCGCCGCTCGACCCCTGGTGGCTCGCGTCGCTCCCGGTCTACGCGCTCCTCGCCTGGCGCCTCGTCGCCGCCGCGCGCCGCCGCTCGCCGGAGCTCGGCTGGTGGGTCTTCGCGCTCGCGTCCTTCGCGCCGGTGTCGCAGCTCTTCCCGTTCCTCTACCCGATGGCCGACCGCTACCTCTACTTCATCCTGCCGGGCCTCCTCGGCGGAGCGCTCTTCGCCGCGCAGCAGGGCGCGGCGCGGCTCGCGGGCCGCTCGCGCGAGCTGCGGCGGGCCGGCGCCGCGCTCGGCGTCCTCGCCTGCGCGCTCCTCGGCCTGCGCGCGCACGAGCGCGCGGGGATCTGGCGCTCCTCGGCGCTGCTCCACGCCGACGCCGCGTCGCACTACCCCGACGGGACGGTCGCGAGCCTGCTGCGCGCGAAGCGCGCGGCGCTCGCGGGCGACGCCGGCACCGCGCTCCCGGAGCTCGAGCGCGCCGTCGCGCGCGGGTTCAACCGCTTCGACCAGCTCGAGGCCGACGCGGCCTGGGACGGCGTGCGCGCCGACCCGCGCTTCCGCGCGCTCGTGCGCCGGCTCGCGGCGGGCTGGATCGAGTCGGGTCGGCGCAAGGCGCATCCCACGCAGACGGAGCTGCGCGGGATCGCGCAGGCGTACGTCGCGCGCGAGGAGTGGGCCCCGGCGCTCGCGAGCTACGAGGCCGCCGTCGCCGCGGGCGGGCCCGACACGGCCGCGATCCGCGCCGAGATCGCCGCCGTCCGCGGAGCGCTCGCCTCCGGCGACCCGGGCGTCCGCGTGCGCCTCGCGCCGAGCGGGGATTGAGGGCCGCCTAGCGCACCCGCCAGCGGAACGCGCAGCGGTCGACGTCGAGGGCGGCGACGCGCGCGGGGTCGACGGGGGCGCGGTGGCAGGAGCCGGGCACGGCGAAGAGCGCCGCGGCCAGCGCGGAGGCGGCGCAGGCGGCGACGAGCGCGCCGGCGATCCGGCGCCGCGCGGCGAAGAGGCCCGCCGCGATCGCGACGGGAAAGGCGAGCAGCGCGAGGCCGCGCAAGAGGTTCAGCGTCGTCGCGATCCCGAAGGGCGCGAGCCAGAGCTCGCTCGTGCAGAGCGCGAGCACGGCGCCGCAGACCAGCGCGAGCTCGCGCCGCTCGCGCCAGAGCAGGGGTGCGCCGCAGAGCGCCGCGCCGATGCCGACCGGGCCGGCGAGCGCCGCGAGGCGGCCCGCGAGCGCCGCGCTGTGCCAGCGGCCCGCCGCGCGCAGGTAGTCGCCCGGCGAGAAGAGCAGCGCCTGCGCGGCGCTGCACCCGGCGGCGAGGTGCGCGGCGACGAGCGGCGCCGCGCCGAGGGCGCCCGCGGCGAGCGCCGCGAGCGAGCGCGCGTCGCGGCGCGCCAGCGCGAGCACGCCGCCGCAGAGGCCGAAGACGAGCGCGGCGGCGGTGTGCACCCAGAAGGTCGCGGCGAGGAGCAGCGCCGCGGCGAGGCGGCGCTCGCGCAGCAGGCAGGCGAGCCCCGCGAAGGCCAGCGCATCACCGGCCGCCTCGACCTTCGGCAGGCACCACGAGAGCGCGAAGAGGTAGGGCGTCCACGGGAAGAGCGCCGCGCACGCGTCCGGCAGCTCCGCGGCGCGCTGGAAGGCGCGAAAGCCCGCGACGAGCGCCGCCGCGGAGAGCCAGGCGAGCGCCTTCACCGC
>Ga0075428_100005287_pt1 | contig 14348 bp, 10 predicted proteins | sample RhiMetdeltSRZDD2_FD_75291 | JGI IMG/M metagenome (GOLD analysis project Ga0075428, IMG submission 75291) | Populus rhizosphere microbial communities from Tennessee, USA - Rhizosphere MetaG P. deltoides SRZDD2 | ecosystem: Host-associated > Plants > Roots > Rhizosphere > Soil | place: USA...
CGCGCCGGGGCAAGGCCTTCGAGCCCTTCGAGACGCTCCACGACGTGATCCCGCGCCTCGAGCGCCTGCTCGAGGCCGCTCCCGAGGCGCGCCGCGCCGGCCCGGCGCATCCGCATTGAGCTAGTTTTTCGGCGTGGCGCTGCCGGAGCGGAGGGTCGTCGTCGTGGGGGCGGGGCTCGCGGGCCTCGCCGCGGCGTCCGAGCTCGCCCGCGCCGGCTTCGCGGTGAACCTGCTCGAGCGCGAGGCGCAGGCGGGCGGCCGCGCGGCCTGCGCGCGCGAGCAGGGCTTCGCGCTCGAGGTGCTCTCGCCGGTGCTCTCGGCGGCCGACCGCGAGCTGCTCGCCTGGATCGCCGACGCCGGCGCGGGCGACGCCGCGCTGCCGCTGCGCCCCGTCGTGACGGGGCAGGTCCATCGCGGGCGCGTCGCGCTCGTCGAGCCGCGCAGCTGGCTCGACGTCGCGAAGATCCCCGGCGTGCGCTGGCACGAGGCGCTGCGCCTGCTGCGCCTGCCGCGGCTGCTGCGCCGCTACGGCGGCCGCCTCGACCCGCTGCGCCCCGAGCGCGCCGCGCCGCTCGACGACCGCAGCACGGCCGACTTCGCGCGGCTCTACTTCGGCGTGAGCGTGCTCGAGCGCTGGATCGGTCCCGAGCTCTCCGCGGAGACGCTCGCCGACGCCGAGGACGCGAGCCGCGCGCTGCTGCTGCGCCGCCTGCGCGCGCGCGCCGGCGCGCGGCCGGGGCTGCCGCGCGCGCCGCTCGCGGACGTCGCCGAGGTCGCGGCGTCGCGGCTGCGCATGGGCACGCGCTGCGCGGTGCAGGCCGTCGAGCCGGCGGGCGGCGGGCGGCTGCGCGTCCTCTACGCGCAGGAGGGCCGCGAGCGCGGCCTCGACGCCGAGGCGGTCGTGCTCGCGACGCCGGCCGGCGAGGCGGCGCGGCTCGCGCCGGGGCTCTTCACCGCGGCCGAGTCCGAGGTGCTGCGCGGGCAGGGCTACGTCCCCGCGGTCGCGCTCGCGGTGGCGCTGCGGCGTCCGCTCGGCGCGCACGCGGAGTGGGTCCGCTTCCCGCGCGCCGAGGGCTCGCCGCTCGAGACGGCGCTGCTCGAGCCCGGCGCAGGCGGCGGGCGCGCGCCCGACGGGCGCGGCCTCGCCGTGCTGCGTGCGACCGGCGCCTGGAGCGCCGCGGCCTGCGACCTGCCCGACGAGACGGTCGAGAAGGAGCTGCTCGGCGCCTTCGAGTGGATCCGCCCGGGCCTCGGCCGCGCGGCGCTCTTCTCGCGCGTGCTGCGCCTGCCGCAGGCGCTCCCGCGCTTCGACGTCGGCCACTACCGCCGCATCGCGCGCCTGCACGCCATCTCGGCCGAGCTGCGCGCCGCCGGGCGGCGCCTCTACGCGGCGGGCGACTACCTCGTCGACCCCTCCTGGAGCGGCGCCCTCGCCTCGGGCCGCCGCGTGGCCCGCGCGGTCGCCGCCGACCTCGCGTGACCCGCGCGGTCGCCGACGACGTCGCGTGACCCGCGCCGCCGCGCTGCGCGCAGCGGTCCTCGTCTACCTGGCGCTCCTCCTCCTCGCCGCGGTGCCGGCGAAGGTGCGGCCCGGCTTCCTCGCCGCGCCGGGCGCGCTCGCCGCGCGCGCGCTCGGCGCGCTCTCGATCTCGCCCGGGCTCCCGATCTTCTCGGGCTCCGTCACCGCGGTGCACCGTCGCGCGACCTGCCTCGAGGTGCGCGCCACGCTCGCGGACGGCGCCGCGGAGACGCTCTACGCGAGCGCGTGTCCCCCGACGGGCTTCCGCTGGCGCATCGACCCCTGGGACGAGATGGTCCTGGGCCTCGCGCGCCGCACGCGGATCGAGCGCTTCGTCCCGGGCGCGCCCGCGCCGGCCGCGACCGAGCGCTGGAAGCTCGCCGCGCTCGGCGACTTCTTCTGCCGCTCCCCGCTCGCGGCGAGCGGGGAGCGCGAGGAGGTGTCGCTCCGGCTCGAGAGCCTGCTCGTGCTCTACTCGAGCGGCCGGCACACGAGCGACCGCGCGATCACCTGCCGCTGGCGCTGCGCCGACGCCCCGCTCGCGCCCCCGAGCTGCGAGCGCGCGCCGGCGCCCTCCCGGCCGCAGGACGCGCTCGGCCCCGGGACGGCGCATGCCGGCGCCTAGCGCCGGCGCCGCGTGCACGGGCGCCTGGGCCGCGCGCCTCGCGCGCGCGCTCGACCGCTTCTTCGCGCCGCAGCCCTACGCGGCGATGGTCGTCTGCCGCTTCGCCTTCGGCGCGATCGCCTGCGGCTACTTCCTCGGGCGCGCCGGGCTCGTGCAGGAGATCTGGGGGCCGGAGGGCCTCTTCGGCGCGGGCTTCCTCGCGCGCGCCGGCGTCGACCTCCCGGCGCGCGCGCGCGAGGCCGGCCTCGACCTGCTCGCGCACAACCCCTCCGAGGCGCTGCTCTGGGCGCTCTGGGCGGCGGGCGCCGTCGCGTCGGCGCTCTTCGCCGTCGGCGCCTTCACGCGGCCGGCCGGCGTCGTCGCGCTCGCGGTGTACGCGCTCTTCCATGCGCGCAACCCCTACGCGACGGCGGGCTGGTCGGTGCTGCTCAAGCCCTTCCTGCTCTACGCGATCCTCGCGCCGACGGGCCGCTTCGGCTCCGTCGACGCCTGGCGCCGCGGCGACGCGGCGGCGCTCTCCGACCCCGCGGAGTGGCGCGGGCCGGGCTGGCCGGTGCGCCTCCTCCAGGTGCACCTGTGCGCGATGTACCTCGTCGCGGGCTGGTCGCGCGCCGACAGCCCGAGCTGGTGGCAGGGCGAGGCGACCTTCGCCGCCGTCTCCGACCTCTTCTACGCGCGCTTCGACCTCGACTGGCAGGCGTGGAAGCCCGCGCTCGCGCTCGCGACCTGGGCCGCGCTCGCCGCCGAGGGCCTGGCGCCGCTCCTGCTCTGGGTGCCGCGCGTCGGCGCGCTCTGGGCGCTCGCGCTGCTCGGACTGCACGCGGGGCTCGAGCTCGTCGACAACCACGGGAGCTGGCAGCTGCTGATGGGCGCCGCGCTGCTCACCTTCCTGCCCGCGCGCTGGGTGGCGCGGTGGCTGCCGTTCCGGGGCGCGCGCGGCGCCGCCGCGCGCGCCCCGCGCGGCTGAAGCGGATCAGCCCGCCGCCTCGATGCGCACGCCGAGCGTCAGCGTCTCGGTGCCGCCCCCCTTGTAGATCGTGCCCGAGGTCGGAGTGGCGTCGCGGTAGTTGCGGCCGCAGGCGACGCGCACGTGGTCGAGATTCACCTGGCAGCCGTTGGTCGGGTCGAGGCCGTGCCAGCCGATCCAGGGCAGGTAGAGCTCGACCCAGGCGTGCGAGGCGTCGGACTGGATGCGGTTGCGGTAGTCGGCGCCGGTGAAGATGTAGCCCATGCGGTAGCGCGCCGGGACGCCGAGCAGGCGCGCCAGGCAGATCAGGAGGTTCGCGAAGTCCTGGCAGACGCCGCGCCGCGCCGAGTAGACCTGGAACGGCGTCGTCTCGAGCGTCGTCGAGGAGGACAGATAGGTGAAGTCGTTCGTGATCGCGCGGTTCATGTCGAGCAGCGACTCGAGCAGGTCGAAATCGTTGCGCTCGACGAAGCTCATCGCGAAGTCGTTGAGCTCGCGCAGCTCGGTCTCGGGGAGCTCGGGCGGCAGCAGGTAGGGGTTCATCATCTGCCGCTGCCAGGGCATCCAGACCAGCGGGATCGAGTCGCGGCGCAGGGGCGACTTCACGTGCAGCGGATCCTCGCGCAGGATGCGCACGGTCGAGCGGCTGCGGATCGCGAGCTCGGTGAACGGGACCATCACGTCGAGCGTGGTGGTGAGGTTTCCGAACACGTCCTCGTAGCTGCGTTGCGCGCCGTCGGCGGAGATCTCGAGCTCGAAGGCGAGCACCTGCTGGCGCTCGTCCGAGACCGGGCGCAGCCGCAGCCGGTGGGTGCTGCGCTCGACGGCCTCGGTGTAGCGGTAGACGGTCTCGTGCACGACCGAGAGCACGCGCTCGTCGCGAGCGCGCGCGGGGCCCGGCGCGGGGCGCCCCGCGGAGAGGTGCTGCGGCGTCGCCTGGGTGCCGTCGTCGACGCGGCGCACGCTGGCCGCGCTCGCAGCGTCGGCGGCCTGCGCGGGCTCCGCGGCCGGGCGCGCGCTCGCTACGGGCTCGCTGCTCCACACCGGGGCGCTGCGCCGCACGACGATCGTCTGCCCCGGGCGCAGCGCCTCCCAGGCCTCGTCGGAGAGCGGCTGGGTCGAGGCGATCCAGAGGCTGCGGTGCGGATCGCGCGGCGCGTCGAGGTCGAGCACGAGGTCGGGCGACTCGAGGCGCGTCAGCTCGTGCGGCGGCGTCCGGCGCATCCAGTAGATCGGCTGCCGCCCACTCGCGTCGCAGTGGACGACGAGGTCGCGGCCGTCGGTGAGGAGCAGGTTCGCGTGTCCGAGCTGGTTCACGCGCGAGAGCCACTCGTGGAGCCGCTCGGGGCCGAGCTCGCCGAAGCTGCGCAGGCCCTCGGCGTGGAGCTGCCCCAGGATCCAGCACAGCACGTACTCGCTGTCGGTGCGCCCGACCGGCTCGAAGGCCGCGCGCGGGCCCAGCGGGAAGGCCGCGGCGAGATCGGCGGAGAGGTCGCCGCTGTGGGCGAGCAGCCAGTGGCGCGCGGCATAGCTGCGGATGAAGGGCTGCGCGTCGCCCTGCGCGATCCGCTTCGCCTTGCCGCGGATGTGGCACAGGAAGACCGGCGAGCGGAAGCGCTCCCAGTCGCGCAGCACGCGCGTCATCGCGTCGTCGCCCTGGCTCGTCGGGTCCTTGATCGCGACCGCGACGTTCTCGCCGCCCGGGTACCAGCCGAATCCCCACCCGTACGCGAGGTGCGACTCGCCCGAACGCCGCCGCAGCTCCTTCAGCGTGATCGACGGCGACGCCTCGACGTCGAAGGAGAGTGCCAAGAGCTCGCTCATCGCCCCCCCGTCCCGGCGCCCGCGGGAGCATAGGCGAAGCCCCGCGTCGGCGGGTTGCGGGGAGGGGCGGTCGCGCCGATGCTGGCGGACGTGGTGCAGGGCGGCGAGAAGAGCGCGCGGGCGGTGCTGCTCGGGATCCAGCTTCCCGGTGCGGCGGACCGCGAGTTCGCGTCGTCGCTCGACGAGCTCGCGCGGCTCGCGAAGACGCTCGGGTTCGAGGTGGTGGGCCGCGTGGTGCAGCGCCGCTCGCGGCTCGCCCCGGGCGCGGGGGTCGGGGCGGGGAAGCTGCGCGAGCTCGCGGGCTGGACCGGCGGGAGCGGCGTGATCCCGGTCGGCCCGCGCACGCCGCGGCGCGGCGCCTCCGGCAAGGATGCGGGCGCCGGGGAGGAGGAAGAGGAGGAGAAGGGCGTCGCGGTCGAGGAGACCGGCGACGCCGACGCGGCCGACGCCGCGGAGGACGCCGGCGCCGACGGAGCACCCGGTCCCCGCGCGGGCATCGTGCTCGTCGACTGCGACCTCTCGCCCTCGCAGGCGCGCAACCTCGAGCGCGCGACCGGCGCCGAGGTCCTCGACCGCAGCGCCGTGATCCTCGCGATCTTCCAGCGCCACGCGCGCAGCCGCGAGGCGAGGCTGCAGGTCGAGATCGCGCGCCTCTCCTACCTCGCGCCGCGGCTGCGCGAGACCGGCGGCGGCCGCGACCGCCAGGGCGGCGGCATCGGCGGCCGCGGCGCCGGCGAGAGCACGAGCGAGCTCGACCGGCGCAAGGTCCGCGACCGCATCGCCGAGCTGCGCGCGGAGCTCGCGCGCATCGAGCGCGACGCCGGGACGCGGCGCCGCCGCCGCGGCAGCCAGCCGACCGTCGCGCTCGTCGGCTACACCAACGCGGGGAAGTCGTCGTGGATGCGCGCGCTCACCGGCAGCGGCGTCCTCGTCGCCGACGCGCTCTTCGCGACGCTCGACACGACGGTGCGCGCGCTCCAGCCCGAGACGGTGCCGCGCGTGCTCGTCTCCGACACCGTGGGCTTCATCGAGAAGCTCCCGCACGATCTCGTCGCGAGCTTCCGCTCGACGCTCGACGAGGCGCGCGAGTGCGATCTCCTCGTCCACGTGGTCGACGCCTCCGACCCCGCCGCCGCGGCGCAGGCCGAGGTGACGCTCGCGGTCCTGCGCGAGCTCGGTGCCGACGCGAGCCCGCGCATCCTCGTGCTCAACAAGGCGGACCGCCTCGACGCCGCCGCCCGCGAGCGCGCCGCGCGCGAGTGGCCCGAGGCGCTGCTGCTCTCCGCGCGCGACCCCGCGGACGCGGCGCTGCTGCGCGAGCGCATCCTCGCGCGCTTCGAGCGCGGCATGGTCGACTGCGAGCTGCTCGTCCCCTACGCGCGCCAGCGCGTGGTCGGCGAGGCGCACGCGTCGTGCCGCGTGCTCTCGGAGAGCCACGAGCCGCAGGGGACGCGGCTGCGCGTCCGCGCGCGCCCCGAGGTCATCGAGCGCCTGCGCGCGTCGCTCGTCTGAGCCGCCGTTCGCCCGAGCCGCCGGTCGGGGACGCGCCGGTCGGGGACGGTCTTAAGATGTTAAGGAAATTCAGATACTCCCCTCGGGGCGAATCTGAATTTCCTTAACATCTTAAGACCGTCCCCGCTCCGGGTCCTCCCTCTTCCCGAGAGCCCAGGCGGCCACGGGCTCAGGAGGAGCAGCGCTCCCCGGCCCTGGCGGCAAGCGCGGCCCCGGCCCTGGCGGCAAGCGCGGTCCCGCCGCGCGCGCCGCGAGCCGAAGGCGAGCGGAGTCAATCGAGCCAGACGATGGTCACGCCGTCGCCGCCCTGGTCCGGCGCGGCGTCGGCGATGCGCGCGACGAGCGCGGAGCCGGCGAGCTCCTCGCGGACGAGGCGGCGCAGCGCGCCCGTGCCGACGCCGTGCACGATCTCGAGCCGGCTGCGCCCGGCGGCGAGCGCGCGGTCGAGGTCCGCGGCGAGGCGGTCGCGCGCCTCGTCGACGCGCAGCCCGCGCAGGTCGCAGCGCGCGCCGTCGCCGGCGGGGAGGTCGCCCGCGCCGCGCCCCGCCGCCGTCTCGAAGGCGACGCGCGGCGGCGGCGCCGGTCCGGTCCGCCGCAGCGCGGCGACGCGCTCCGCCGGCACGAGCACGCGCGCGCTCCCGACGCGCACCGCGGCGCGTCCGCGGCGGTCCGGCAGCGCGAGCAGCACCGCGCTCGCGCCATCGCGCAGCGTCACCGCGTCGCCGGCCCGGGCGAGCCGCCAGTCGACGGGCTCGGGCGCCGGAGCGCGCCCGCCGCCGGCCTCCGCACCCTCCGCCAGCGCGCCGGCCGCGTCCGCGCCGAGCGCCGCCCCGGCTCCGCCCGCGTCCGGCGCCGGCGGCGCCTGCTCGAGCGCGAGCAGGCGCTCGCGCGCCCGCGCGGCGCCCTGCGCGGTGCCGCCGCGCTGGAGCTCGCGGATCACCGTCGCCACCTCCGCGTGCGCCGCGCGGAAGGCCGCGTCGAGCTCGCGGCGCATCGCGTGGGTGAGCTCGTCGCGCCGCGCGCGCAGCCGCTCGAGGCGCTCGCGCACCTCGGCGCGCGCCGTCTCGGACTCGGCGCGCAGCCGCGCCGCCTCGCGCTGCTCGCGCTCGAGCGCGGCGCGGCTCGCGCCGAGCTCCGCGAGCATGCGGTCGAGGCGCCGATCCTCGCGGTCGAGGATCTCGTTCGCGCGTGCGATCACCGCCTGCGGCATGCCCATGCGCGCGGCGACCGCCGTCGCGGAGGAGGCGCCGGGGAGCCCCATGCGCAGGCGGAAGGTCGGCGCGAGCGTCTCGGGGTCGAGCTCGACGCTCGCGTTCGCGAAGCGCGGGTCGACCTCGGCCATCTCCTTCAGCAGCGCGTAGTGCGTCGTCGCGACGACGCGCGCGCCGGCGTCCGCGAGCGCCTCGAGCACGGCCTGCGCGAGCGCCGCCCCCTCGCCCGGGTCGGTGCCGACGCCGATCTCGTCGAGCACGACGAGCGAGCGCGGCCCGGCCTCGCGCGCGATCCGCGCCAGGTTCGCCATGTGCGCCGAGAAGGTCGAGAGGTGCTCGCGCAGGTCCTGCTCGTCGCCGATGTGCGCGGTCACCTCGTCGAAGAGGTCGACGCGCGCGCCGGCCGCGGCCGGGACGAAGAGCCCCGCGCGCGCGCAGAGTGCCGCCAGCGCCAGCGCCTTCATCGCGACGGTCTTGCCGCCCGCGTTCGGGCCGGAGAGCACGAGAGCGGTCCAGCCCTCGCCGAGCGAGAGGTCGTTCGCGACGACCTCGTCCGGGGGGATCAGCGGGTGGCGCAGCCCGGGGAGCCGCAGCACGCCCTCGTCGCCGACCTCGGGCGGCACCGCCTCCATCTCCTCCGCGAGCGCCGCGCGCGCGAAGGCGAGGTCGAGGTGCGCGAGCGCGTCGAGGTCCGCCTCGATCGCGGGCGCGCTCGCGGCGGCGCGCTCGGAGAGCTCGCGCAGCACGCGCTGCGTCTCCTGCAGCACCTCGAGCTCGACCTGCTTGTGCCGGTTGTTGAGCAGCACGAGCGCCTCGGGCTCGATGAAGAGCGTCGTACCCGAGCGCGAGGCGTCGTGCACGATCCCCGGCACCGAGCCGGTCGAGTCGCTGCGCACGGGGAGCACGTAGCGGTCGCTGCGCACCGTGAAGTAGACGTCGGAGAGGTGGCGCCGCAGGTCGGGGTCGCGCAGCAGCTGCCCGAGCCGCGCCTCGATCGCCGCCGCGAGCCGGCGCACCTCGCGGCGGGCCTCGGCGAGCCGCGGCGAGGCCTCGTCGCGCACCTCGCCGCCCGGATCGAGCGAGCGGCCGATCGCGTCGGCGAGCGCGCCGTGATCGCCGAGCGAGCCCGCGAGGTCCGCGAGGCGCGGCGCGAGCTCGGCCCGCGCGGAGATCCCCCGGCGCGCCGTCCCGATCGCGAGTAGCGCGGAGCGCAGGTCGAGCAGGGCGCGCGGCTCGAGCGCGCCGCCGCGCCGCGCGCGCCCGAGGGCCTCCGCCGGATCGGCGAGGTCGCCGGCGCCGAGCCCCACCCCGGCGGCGCCGAGGGCGCGGGCCTCGGCGGTCTCCGCGAGCCGGGCGCGCACGCCCTCCGCGCTCGCCTCGAAGAGGGAGGCGCACCCGGCCGCCGGGTCGAGGCGCGCCCGGGCGCGCGGCGTCCGCGCCCGGGCGGCGAGCCGCGCCGCGACCTGCGGCCACTCCAGGCGCGCGAGCGTCTTCTCCGAGACCCGGAAGCCCACGGTGGCGATGGTAGACGTTAGCCTCTCGTCATCGCCGCGATCGGCCGAAAGGGGGGCCTGGGCATGAGGCGCGACGCACCCACCGAGGCGATCCTCGCGGACACGAGCGACCTCGACCGCCGCAGCGTCGAGGACGTCGTCGCGGCGATCCACGCCCAGGACCGCGCCGCCTTCGAGGCCGTGGGCAAGGTGCAGGGCGCGATCGCGCAGGCGGTCGACGTGCTGGTCTGCGTGCTCGCGGGGGGCGGGCGCTGGTTCAACGTCGGCGCGGGGACGAGCGGTCGCATGGGCGCGCTCGACGCGGCCGAGATCCCGCCGACCTTCGGCCTCCCGCCCGGGCGCGTGCAGGGCCTGATCGCCGGCGGCGCCCGCGCGCTCGGCCGGGCGGTCGAGGGGGCGGAGGACGACCCCCACGCGGCGACCTGGGAGCTGCGCGAGCGCGGCCTGCGCTCGGGCGACGCCGTGGTCGCGATCTCGGCCAGCGGCACCACGCCCTACGTGCTCGGGAGCCTCGAGGCGGCGCACGCGGTCGGCGCGCGCACCATCGCCGTCACCTGCGATCCCGCGTCCCCGCTCGCGGAGGGCGCGGAGATCGCGATCGCCCCGCTCGTCGGCCCCGAGGTGATCGCCGGCTCGACGCGCATGAAGGGCGGCCTCGCCCAGAAGATGGTGCTGCACACGCTCTCGACCGCGGTGATGGTGAAGCTCGGCTACGTCTCGGGGAACCTGATGACTCACCTCGTGCCCTCGTCGCGCAAGCTGCGCCGCCGCGCCGAGGGGCTGATCGCGAGCCTCGGCGGCGTGAGCGAGGAGCGCGCCGCCGAGCTCCTCGACACCTCGCACGGCAGCGTCCGGGCTGCCCTCGAGCGCGCTCGCACGGACCGCGACGGCACTCCCTGAGACCACCGTCCCGAAGGTCGGCCCCCGCTCGAGCGACCGGGCCAGGAGCCTCCCCGCTCTTGGCCCCGCGCAAAGCAAGCGAAGGCGCGCAGCGAGCCGCACGCGAGCGGAGTCAAAGCAGGACTGCCCCGAGCGCGCCGCCGGCGAGGATCGCAGCGAGGGCGGGGAGCAGCGCGCGGCGCAGCGCCGGCGCGCCGAGCGCGGCGGCGAGAGCGCCCTTCAGCAGCGTGTTCGCGATCACGGCGATCACGACGCTGCGGGCCGCGACGTCGAGGCTCGCGCCGCCGCCGCTCACGAGCTTCCCCATCGAGAGCGCGATCGCGTCGACGTCGGTGAGGCCCGCGAGCGCGCCGGCGAGGTAGAGCCCCGCGTCGCCGAAGGCGAGCTCGGCCGCCTTCGAGGCGAGGGTCACCGCGCCGAAGAGCAGCCCGAAGCGGATCGCCTGGCCGAGCTCGAAGGGGTTGGGCCCGGCGCGGACGCTCGCCGTCTCGGCGCTGCGGCGCCGCCGCCAGCGCGCGGCGCAGAGCGCGAGCCCCGGGAGCGCGAGCGCGAGCATCCCGGGGGCGAGTGCCAGGGCGAGGGGCGGGGCGACCACGGCGACCAGCAGCGGCACGCGCACGAACATCACGCTCCAGGCGATCAGGATGCCGAGCGCGAGCGCCGGGGCCTGCTCCGGGTGCTGACGGCTGCGCTGGGAGAAGCCGAGCGTCACGGCGGTGCTCGAGACGAGGCCGCCGAGCAGGCCCGTGAGCCCGATCCCGTGCTCGGCGCCGACCACCTTCACGAGCAGGTAGCTCGCGAAGTTGAGGCCCGAGATCAGCACGACCATCAGCCAGATCTGATAGGGGTTGACGACGTCGAGCGGCGGCGGTCCGAAGCTCGCGTCGGGCACCAGCGGCAGCACGACGAGCGTCACGATCGCGAACTGGAGCGTGGCCTCGACGTCCGTGCGTTCGATGCGCTGCGCCAGGCGGTGCAGCCACTCCTTCAGCGCGAGCACGGCGCCGCTCGCGACGGCGAGGCCCGCGGCGAGCCCCACCTCGCCGCGCATGCAGAGCGAGCCGAGCAGGAAGGCGAGCAGCGCCGAGATCTCGGTCGTGCTGCCGAGCTCGCCGAGCCGGGCCGTGACCGCATAGGAGACGAGCACGATCGCGGCGATCGCGGCGAAGACGCCGAGCGCGAGCTCGGGCTGCGCGAGCTCGAGGTCGAAGTAGGCGGAGAGCGCGCCCGCGAGCGAGATCAGCGCGAAGCTGCGCACGCCGGCGAAGCCGCCCGTCTCGGGCTTCGAGCGCTCGCGCTCGAGGCCGAGCATCACGCCGAGCGCGAGCGCGGCCGCGAAGCGGAGCGCGAGTCCCAGCGACTCCGGCATCAGGCGGAGCGCACCCGCGCGCGCCGCCGCGCCCGGCCCGGGAGCGGCGGCGCCGGCCGTCCGGCGATCTCCCTCACGCACCTCCTCCACTGTCGCGGGCCCCGTCGGACGCAGCCCTCGCCAGCGGGGTCGCTCGTGAGGCATGATACCCGGCGAACCCGTCGGGGCGTCGATCCGGCGGCACGCCGAAGAGGGCGGGGCGGCCTTCCCGCCGATCGCGTCTCGCGCGTCCGCCCGGTGATCGACCCGCCGGCGGGCGAGTGAGGAGGAGACGCCGTGTCGTACCGATTCCGGGGCCGGGTGGCGCTCGTGATCGCGGCCCTCACCGCCGCCGTCGTCTGGGCCGCCGACGGCGAGGCGCCGTCGGTCTCGCCCCGCGAGCTCGAGGCGCGCATCGCAGCCGGCCGGCCGACGCTCGTCGTCGACGTGCGCTCGCCGCAGGAGTACGCCGCGGGCCACATCCCCGGCGCGATCAACGTCCCGTACGAGGAGGTCGGCCCGCGCGCCGCCGAGCTCAAGGGCCGCGGCGAGGTCGCGATGTACTGCATGAAGGGGCCGCGCGCGCGCCTCGGCGAGGCCGCCTTCCAGAAGGCCGGCGGCGAGGACGTGCTGCACGTCGAGGGCGGCTACTCCGCCTGGGAGGCCGCGGGCCTTCCGGTGGCGAAGGGCGCGGCCCCGAACTAGCGGGCGCCGGGCGCCGCGCGCGGCAGCATGCGCGCGAGCAGCGCGACCCCGCACGCCGTCGCGAGCACCGACGCGCCCATCACGCCGAGCTTCGACGCGGCGGCGAGGGGCGGAGCGTCGAAGGCGAGGGCGGTCAGGAACAGCGCCATCGTGAAGCCGATGCCCGCGAGCACGCCGGCGCCCAGGATCAGCCCGAAGTCGACGCCAGTCGGGAGCGCGGCGAGACGCAGGCGCACCGAGAGCCACGAGAAGAGCAGCACGCCGAGCGGCTTGCCGACGAAGAGCCCGAGCGCGACGCCGAGTGCGATGCGGCGCGCGAGCGGATCGGCGAGCACGGACGGGTCGAGCGGCACGCCAGCGTTCGCGAGCGCGAAGACCGGCATCACGAAGAACGCCGACCAGGGATGCAGGGCCGCGGTCAGCACCTCGAGCGGCGAGCGCGGGTCGCGATCCGGGTCGACGGGGTGCGCCGGCGCGAGGAAGCCGAGCGCTACGCCCGCGACCGTCGCGTGCACGCCGGAGTGCAGCGTCGCGAGCCAGACCCCGATGCCCACGATCCAGTACACGCCGTAGGCGCGCACGCCCGCCGCGCGCAGCAGCGCCGTCAGCGCGAGCAGGGCGAGGGCCGCGCCGATCGCCGCGAGCGAGAAGCCCTTGCTGTAGAAGACCGCGATCACCGCGACGGCGCCGAGGTCGTCGACGATCGCGAGCGCGAGCAGGAAGACCTTGAGCCCCGGCGGCACGCGCGCGCCGAAGACGGCGAGCGCCGCGACCGCGAAGGCGATGTCGGTCGCCATCGGCACGCCCCAGCCCGAGATCGCCGGGCCGCCCGCGTGCAGGGCGGCGTAGAGCGCCGCCGGCGCGAACATCCCGCCGAGTGCACCGAAGACCGGGAGCATCGCGCGCTCGCGCGTCGAGAGCTCGCCGTGCACCAGCTCGTGCTTGATCTCCATCCCGACCAGGAAGAAGAAGAGCACCATCAGGCCGTCGTTCACCCAGTGCTCGAGCGAGAGCGCGAGCGTGGCCCCTCCGAGCGAGATCGCGAGCGGCGCGTGCCAGAGTGCTGCGTAGCTCGCGCGCCAGGGCGAGTTGGCCCACGCCAGGGCGAGGACGGTCGCGAGCAGCAGCAGGATCGTGCTCGAGGCCTCGATCGCGAGGAAGCGCTGGAAGGGCGCAGCGAGTCGATCGGCGAGGGTCGCGGCGCGGCGGTCGCGTTGGCTCGGCATGGCGCCGCATCCTAGCCCGCGATCGCCGGCCCGCGAGGGCGGACCGGGCGGCTCAGATCGCGTCGAGCCCCGTGACGTGCTTGCCGAGGATCAGCGTGTGCACGTCGTGCGTGCCCTCGTAGGTGCGCACCGTCTCGAGGTTCAGCATGTGGCGCATCGCCTGGTGGTCGTCGACGATGCCGTTCGCGCCGAGCAGGTCGCGCGCCGCGCGCGCCACGTCGAGCGCCATCGCGACGTTCTCGCGCTTGGCGAGCGAAACCATCGTGTGATGGAGTCGCCCCTCGTCCTTCAGGCGCCCGACGCGCAGCGCGAGGAGCTGGGCCTTCGTGATCCCCGCCAGCATCTCGACGAGCTTCTGCTGCGCGAGCTGCTTGCCCGCGAGCGGTCCGCCCTGCACGACGCGCTCGCGCGAGTAGCGCAGCGCCTCGTCGTAGCAGGCCATCGCCGCGCCGATCGCACCCCAGGCGATCCCGTAGCGCGCCTGCGTCAGGCAGGCGAGCGGCGCCCGCAGGCCGAGGGCGTCGGGGAGGCGGCTCGCCTCGGCGACCTCCGCGTCCTGCAGCGAGAGCTCGGAGGTGATCGAGGCGCGCAGCGAGAGCTTGCCGCGGATGTCGCTCGCGGAGAGGCCCGGCGTGCCCCGCTCGACGAGGAAGCCGCGGATGCCGTCCTCGCTCTGCGCCCACACCAGCGCCACGTCGGCGATCGAGCCGTTGGTGATCCAGCGCTTGGTGCCGTTCAGGACCCAGCGGTCGCCGTGGCGCACTGCCTTCGTGAGCATGCCCGAGGCGAAGCTCCCGAAGTCGGGCTCGGTGAGGCCGAAGCAGCCGATCGCGCGCCCCTCGGCGAGGCGCGGCAGCCAGCGCTGCTTCTGCTCCTCGCTGCCGAAGGCGTGGATCGGGTACATGACGAGGCTGCCCTGCACCGAGGCGAAGGAGCGCAGCCCCGAATCGCCCCGCTCGAGCTCCTGCATCACGAGCCCGTAGGCGACGTTGCTCAT
>Ga0075428_100005288_pt1 | contig 14346 bp, 9 predicted proteins | sample RhiMetdeltSRZDD2_FD_75291 | JGI IMG/M metagenome (GOLD analysis project Ga0075428, IMG submission 75291) | Populus rhizosphere microbial communities from Tennessee, USA - Rhizosphere MetaG P. deltoides SRZDD2 | ecosystem: Host-associated > Plants > Roots > Rhizosphere > Soil | place: USA...
GGCTCGTCGCATCCTGGGGCGGAAGTACGTCCCAAGGGTTTGGCTGTTCGCCAATTAAAGCGGCACGCGAGCTGGGTTCAGAACGTCGTGAGACAGTTCGGTCTCTATCCGCCGTGGGCGAAGGGAACTTGAGAGGAGCTGCTCCTAGTACGAGAGGACCGGAGTGGACGAACCGCTGGTGTGCCAGTTGTCCCGCCAGGGGCATCGCTGGGTAGCTATGTTCGGCAGGGATAAGCGCTGAAAGCATCTAAGTGCGAAGCTCGCCTCAAGATGAGGTTCCCCACCGGGTCAACCGGGTAAGACCGCAGGGAGACCACCTGTTTGATAGGCCGCATGTGGAAGTCCGGTGACGGATGAAGCTGAGCGGTACTAATGGTCGAGGGCTTGACCTCTACAGCATTTGACCCAGGGTCAAAGGCTGGGATCCGGACGGATCAACAACACGCGAATCGACGATCTTCTTCCGGCGCCCCGCGCTAACTCAGCGCGACGGCAGCTGCCGAACCATCCAGACGCAAGAAGTCCTGGTGACTCCAGCGGAGAGGCCACACCCGTTCCCATCCCGAACACGGTCGTTAAGCTCTCCAGCGCCGAAGATACTGAGAGGGCAGCCTTTCGGGAACATAGGTCGTCGCCAGGATTTCTGCGTTTCCGGCGTTTTCTGCGTTTCCGGCCTGGTTCGGCCGTATCCTCGCCGTGATGGCCGGCTCCGAGCCAGTCCCGCCGACAGCCGACGCCGCCCCCGAAGCTCCAACGATTGCGGACCGGGTGCGCGACGTCTGCCCGTACCTCCTTGCCGAGGACGGCGCGAGCCGCCGTCTCGCGCCGTGGCGTGGCCATCGCTGCATGGCCGTGCGCCCGCCGGCTCGCCTCGCGATCGACAAGCAACGCAGGCTGTGCCTGGTCGCGGACCACCTGACCTGTGCCACATACCTCGCTGCCCGCGGCGGCGACGGCAAAGCCGCCGTTCTGGCGCCGATCGGGCCTGACCTCGAACGGGTCACACGCTGGTCGATCACGCGGACGACCTCGGCGGTCGTCGATCCGGGCTCGCGCTTCGACGGGCTGACCAACCGGCTGTCGGGCACCGCCGCGCAGGCGGTCCTCGGCGGCGCCCTCCTCGTGGCGCTCCTGGCGATGGCCCGCGGCCAGTTCGCGCCCGGCGCATCGCCGTCGTCGTCACCATCACCGAACGCCAGTGACGGCGCGAGCACGTCGCCGAGCACGACGCCATTCCCGTCTCCAACTCCGGCCGCGACGGACGCCGCCGAGGTCACGCCTGCTCCGACGCCTGCCCCGACGCCTCCTCCGGCATCGCCAACACCTGCGCCGAGCGTCGCCCTGATCTACACCGTGAAGTCGGGCGACACGCTCTATGACATCGCGATCGCCTACAACACGACGGTCAAGGCGATCCAGGAGCTCAACGGCCTCGGGTCGAACACAACCCTGCACGTCGGCCAGAAGCTGAAGATCCCCTAGTCGGCTCCGTGCTCAACGCTGGCAGGAGCGGCACCACGACGTTGTCTCGCCGCGCGACGAGAGCTGGCTGATGCGCGCGCCACAGCGCGGGCACGCCTCGCCGCCGCGGAGATGGACGGCCAGGAAGTCACGAACCTGCTTTTCGAAGGTCGGGGGCACGCGCTCTCGAAGGACCGCGCTCGCGCGCGCGAGGACGCCACGGGTCGCGCTGTACAGCTCGTCGACCTCTTCCGGCGCGAGGCTTGCGCGCTTTCGAAACGGCGAAAGCCGCGCCGCGTGGAGAATCTCGTCGCTGTAGGCGTTGCCAATGCCGGCCACGAACGCCTGGTTCCGAAGGAGGCTCTTGAGCTCGCCGGGATGGCGCCGGATGCGCTCACGCCAGACCTCGAGGGTGAGAGCCGGATCGTCGGCATCAGGGCCCTGCTCCGCGCCCCCGAATCCGGGGACGGCCCGCTCGACGCCCGGCGGCAACAGGTAGACCTTGCCCATCTGCGAAGGGTCGCGGTAGCGGACCTCGACCTCGGCGTCGTTCGCGGGCAGCCAGGCGCCATCGCGAACCCACTTCGGGATCGAGCGCGGGGCGCTGCCGCGCCCGCTGAACGCGAGGACGAGCGCCGTGCTCGGCAGCGCCTTGACGTCGGGCGAGGCGAGCTGGAAGCGGCCGGTGAGCATCGCATTGATCGCGATCTGATCGCGTTCGAGCTCGAGCACGATGAACTTGCCCTGGCGCCGGAAGCGCTTGAGCCGCTGGCCTTCGAGTGCCGCGAGCTCGGCTGGCGTGCCCCGGACCGCGAGCGGCGCGGGGGCTGTCGCGCGAACGAGCGTCCGGCCGGCGAGAGCCCCATCGAATGCCTCGGCGACGATCGTCAGGTCGGGCAGCTCGGGCACGGCCGGCCGATTGTAGCCGTGAAGAACCCTGTGCTAGACTCTCGCGGCCCTCGGGCAGGAAAGCTGAAGAGTCATGTTCAACCCCGACTGCGAAGGAGCGGACCGCGGACCAGCAACCCACGGACCACCCGATCACAGACCGACGGCTTGGGCAGGGCTCAGGCCGTTCTTGTTTGTGGGCAAATTCAAACGAGGAGACTGATCGATTTGACCGAACAAGAGCAGGGCGGGCCCACCCCGGACGCCGAGGCAGAAGCCAAGGCCATTCCGGCGGCTGAGGAGACCGTCGCGGCGATTGCCGTCGCCGACGAGCCCGCCGAGCCGGCGACCACGACCGGCACCCTGACTGACGACTCGAACGGCGTTGGGGCCATGACCGAGGAGGTCGAAGCCGCCGCCGTGAGCGATGCCCCCGAGGCCACCGGCGTGGCCGATGCGCCCGAGGCCACTGCCGTGGCCGACGCCGCCGAGGCGGTTGCCGAGCCCGCTGCGGACGAGGCCGAAGCCACCGCCGCGGAGGCCGACGTCACCGCCGCCGACGGGACCGCGACGATGCCCGACGAGGCTGCTGCGCCAGTCGCAACCGCTGCGCCAGTCGCGACCGCGGAGGCGTCCGAGGAGGTCGCAGCCGCGGAGGCTGTCGAGGCGACCCTCGAGCCCGAGCCTGCGCTGGCCGAATCAGAGTCGGTCAAGGCCGTGGCGCCCGACGCCGAGCCGGAGACCGCCGCGGCGGAGCCTGTCCGCGCGGCCGCTCCCGTCTACACGGGCCCCGAGCCGACGACGATGGAAGAGCTCCTCGCCGAGCAGGACGGGGACATCAAGAGCTTCAAGCACGGTGACGTCGTCGAGGGCACGGTCGTCCGGATCGACAAGGACGAGATCCTCGTCGACATCGGCGCGAAGAGCGAAGGCGTCGTCAGCAACCGCGAGCTCTACGGTCGCCACGCCGAGTCGCAGCCCGACCTGAACATCGGTGACACCGTCCTCGTCTACGTCCTTCAGCCGGAGTCGCCGGAGGGCCACGTCGTCCTCTCGCTGCGGCGTGCCGGCCTCGAGCGCAAGTGGCGCTCGATGCAGGAGCAGTTCGAAGCCGGCGTGATCATCGAGGCGCCCGTCATCGACCACAACAAGGGCGGCCTGATCGTCGACTGCGGCATCCGCGGCTTCGTGCCGATCAGCCAGATCGTGGACTTCCCGCGGCGGCCCCAGAACGACCAGCCGCGCGATGCGGCCCAGGAGATCGCCGAGAAGCTCCAGCCGTTCGTCGGCCGGAAGCTGCGGCTCAAGATCCTCGAGGTCAACCGCAAGGCGAACCGCCTGATCCTCTCCGAGAAGGTCGCGCTGTACGAGGAGCGCCGCGAGAAGCGCGACGAGCTGTTCAGCAGCCTCCAGGTCGGCCAGAAGGTCACCGGCACCGTCCGCTCGATCGCACCGTTCGGCGTGTTCATCGACCTCGGTGGCATCGATGGCCTCGTCCACAAGAGCGAGCTCTCGTGGAACAAGGTCAACAACCCCGAGGCCGGGTACAAGGTCGGTGAAGAGGTCGAGGCCGAGGTCATCGACATCAACCACGAGCGCGGCCGGATCAGCCTGTCGATCCGGCGCCTCCAGCCGGACCCGTGGCATTCGACGGTGGCCGACTTCAACGTCGGCGACGTCATCGACGGCACCGTCACGAAGCTCGTGAACTTCGGCGCCTTCGTGCGCGTCCGCGACGGCCTCGAGGGCCTGATCCACATCAGCGAGCTCAGCCATCAGCGCGTCGCCCATCCCGGCGACGTCGTCCACGAGGGCCAGAGCCTGAAGCTGAAGATCATCAGCCTCGACTCCGAGCGGCATCGCCTCGGGCTCAGCCTCAAGCAGGCCGAGGAGCCGCAGGCGCGAGTCGTGCCGGAGGCCATGCCTGACGCCGCGCCGAGCGCCGCAGGTGCGGGCCCGCGAGCGGAACGCGAGCCACGTCGACCGCGCGACCGCGATCGAGACCGAGATCGCGATCGCCCCGAGCGCGAGCGCAGCTACTCCACCTCGGACGCCGTCCAGGAGCCCGAGGGTGGCATCGATAACACGCTCGCCGGCGCGTTCGCGGGCATCCGCGAGCAGCTTGCGGCGGCCGAGGCGGCCGAGGAGGAGCCAGCGTCCGAGCCGGCGCCGAAGGGCAAGGCCAAGGCCGTCGTCGAGGCCGCACCGGCCGAGGACGAGGCGCCGGCCGAAGCCGTCGCTGAGCCCGTGGCCGATGAGGTCGCTGCCGAAGCGGTCGCCGAGGTTGCCGAAGAAGCCGTCGCCGAGCCGGTGGCGGACGAGGTCGCTGCGGAAGCGGTCGCCGAGGCAGCAGAAGAAGCCGTCGCCGAGGCACCGCCAGAGGTGGTCGAGGCCGTCGTTGCGCCTGACGACGTCGCCGAGCCGGTGGCCGAGACGGCCGCCGAAGCGGAGGAGGCCAGCCCTGAGCCGGAAGCGGCCGTGGCCGAGCCCGAAGCCGCTACCGCCGAGCCCGAGGAGGCCGCCTCCGAGCCCGAGCCCGAGCCTGCGGCTGCCGCGGCCGAGGCCGCAAGCGACGAGCCCGAGGCCGACGCCGAAACCGAGCCAGCCTCAAAGAGCGAAGGAAAGAAGCAGGCCTCGAGCTAGCCGACGATCCCGCGTCAACTTCGGCCCGTCGGTCCGCCGGCGGGTCGATTCGCGTCCTGGAGACGGAACGCAACGGCGTCTTGGAACGTCGATAGGAGCACGGATAGTCCGGTGCGGACCGGTACCTTCCGGTTCGTTGCGGGGCAGGAGCGCCGTGCTAGGATGGCCAGGCGGGTCGCTCCGCAAGCATGAAGGGAACGGGCGTTCGACGTGACCGAGCGGTTCGATAAGTTCACAGACAGGGCTCGGAAAGTGTTGACGCTCGCCCAGGACGAGGCGCAGCGGTTCAACCACAACTACATCGGCACCGAGCACCTGCTCCTCGGCCTGGTCCGCGAAGGCGAAGGCGTCGCTGCCCGCGTGCTCGAAAATATGAACGTCGAGCTGGCGAAGGTTCGAACAGCCGTCGAGTTCATCATCGGTCGCGGCGACCGGCCGGTCGTCGGTGAGGTCGGGCTCACGCCCCGCGCGAAGCGCGTCATCGAGCTCGCCATCGACGAGGCCCGCCGCCTCGGCCACAACTACATCGGCACCGAGCACCTCCTGCTCGGGCTCGTCCGCGAGGGCGAGGGCATCGCCGCCGGCGTCCTCGAGTCGCTGGGCGTCAACCTCGACAAGGTTCGCCACGAGGTCATTCGCGTCCTCTCGCAGTCGTCCGCAGCCGGACCGGCGCAGGAGACGAAGCGGGTTTCGAAGACCCCGACCGTCGATGCTCTCGGGATCAACCTCACCGAGGCCTCGCGCGCGGGCAAGCTGGATCCGGTCATCGGCCGCGAGAAGGAGATCGAGCGGGTCATCCAGATCCTCGGCCGCAAGACGAAGAACAACCCCGCGCTCATCGGCGAACCGGGCGTCGGCAAGACGGCGATCGCCGAGGGTCTGGCCCATCGGATCGTCAGTGGCGACGTCCCGGACATCCTCCTCAACAAGCGGGTCCTGACGCTCGACATCGGCTCCCTGGTCGCTGGCACGAAGTACCGCGGCGAGTTCGAGGAGCGCCTCAAGAAGATCATCGAAGAGCTCCGCAGCACGAACGACGCGGTCCTCTTCATCGACGAGCTGCACACGCTCGTCGGAGCGGGCGCGGCCGAGGGCGCGATCGACGCCGCGAACATCCTCAAGCCGCCGCTGGCGCGCGGCGAGCTCCAGTGCATCGGCGCGACGACGCTCGACGAGTACCGCAAGTACATCGAGCGCGACGCCGCGCTCGAGCGACGCTTCCAGCCGGTGATGGTCGAGGAGCCCAGCCTGGAGCAGACGATCGAGATCCTCCTCGGCATCCGCGAGCGCTACGAGCAGCACCACAAGGTCGCGATCAGCGACGCGGCGGTCCGCGCCGCCGCTGACCTGTCGATCCGCTACATCACGGACCGCCACCTGCCCGACAAGGCGATCGACCTCATCGACGAGGCCGCGAGCCGCGTCCGCCTCCGCCACGCCTCCGCCCCGCCCGAGCTGCGCGAGGCGCAGCGCGAGCTGGACCGCGTGGCGAAGGACAAGGACGCCGCGATCAACGGCCAGGACTACGAGAACGCCGCGAAGCTCCGCGAGGCGGAGACGACCGCCAAAGAAAAGGTCGAGACGCTCCGCACGGAGTGGCAGTCGAGCCTCGCGGGCGAGGCGCCGACGGTCGACGAGGAAGAGATCGCCCAGGTCGTCGCGATGTGGACCGGCATCCCGGTGACGCGCATCGCCCAGGAGGAGTCAGAGCGGCTCCTGCACATGGAGGATGCGCTGCACAAGCGCGTCATCGGCCAGCAGGAAGCGATCGAAACGGTTTCGAAGGCCGTGCGACGCGCGCGCGCCGGACTCAAGGACCCGAAGCGGCCGATCGGCTCGTTCATCTTCCTCGGGCCAACGGGCGTCGGGAAGACCGAGCTCGCGAAAGCGCTCGCCGAGTTCATGTTCGGCAGCGAGGACGCGCTGATCAAGGTCGACATGAGCGAGTTCATGGAGCGCCACAACGTCAGCCGCCTTGTCGGTGCCCCGCCCGGCTACGTCGGCTTCGATGACGGCGGCCAGCTGACCGAGGCCGTCCGTCGCAAGAACTACTGCGTCGTGCTTCTCGATGAGGTCGAGAAGGCCCACCCCGAGGTCTTCAACATCCTGCTCCAGATCCTCGAGGACGGGCAGCTGACGGACGCTAAGGGTCGCCGCGTCGACTTCCGGAACACGATCATCATCATGACCTCGAACCTTGGCGCGCGGCAGCTCCAGACGAACGCGACCCTGGGCTTCCGGGCGATGGGCGACACCGATGCGGCGCGGGCCGAGACCTCCTACGACATCATGAAGGAGAAGGTCACGTCCGAGCTCAAATCGGCGTTCCGGCCGGAGTTCCTCAACCGGATCGATTCGACCGTCGTCTTCCGGTCGCTGACCGTCGACGAGATCCGCGAGATCGTCGAGCTCATGCTCCAGCGCGTTCGCGAGCAGCTGAAGGCCCAGAGCATGCTGCTCGAGGTCACGCAGGATGCGAAGGACCACCTCATCAAGCTCGGCTACGACCCGTCGTACGGCGCTCGGCCGTTGCGGCGCGTCATCCAGAACCTCATCGAGGACGTCCTCGCGGAGCATCTCCTGCTCGGTCGGTACGAGTCGGGCACGACGATTGTCGTCGACAAGTCGCCCGAGGCCGGGCTCGACATCCACGCGGCAGAGGCACGGACCCCGGTCGAGGTCGCCTGACCTCGTGGCGCGGCCGCAGAGCCGCTTCGTCTGCCAGACGTGCGGTGATTCGTTCCTTCGCTGGGAAGGCCAGTGCCGCACCTGCGGGACGTGGAACAGCCTCGTCGAGACGATCGTCCGGGAGCCGTCCAAGGCCCAGCGGGTAGCTCGCTCGACAGGACACGCCGCGCCTGAATCACTCGCCGCAGAAGGAAGCCCGGATCCCGATCGCATCCCGATCGGCATCGCCGAGCTGGATCGCGTCCTCGGCGGCGGCCTCGTCCCGGGTTCGCTGATCCTCATCGGCGGCGAGCCGGGCATCGGCAAATCGACGCTCCTCCTCCAGGCCGCGGCGGGCGTCGCCGGTCGTTCCGATCCGAGGTCCGGTGGCGTTCTCGTCGCGACGGGCGAGGAGTCGGCCGCGCAGGTCCGCCTCCGTGCAGCGCGCCTCGGGCTCCGGGACGGCCGCGCCGCCGAGGCCATCCGCGTCGTCGCCGAATCGGACGTCGGCCAGATCGTCGAGCTCGCCCGCGCCGAGCCGCCGTCGATGCTCGTCGTGGATTCGATCCAGACGATGCGCGTCGAGGAGCTCGATGGGCCGCCGGGCAGCGTCGGCCAGGTCCGCGAATCGGCGCTCCGACTCATGGAGCTCGCAAAGTCGGCGGGGATCGCCGTCGTCCTCGTCGGCCACGTGACGAAGGACGGCAGCCTCGCCGGGCCGAAGACGCTCGAGCACCTCGTCGACGCCGTCCTCAACCTCGAAGGCGAGCGCTACGCGTCGCTTCGCCTGCTGCGCGCAACGAAGAACCGCTTCGGCTCGACCGAGGAGGTCGGCGTGTTCGAGATGGGCGAGCGGGGCCTGGTCGAAGTCGCGGATCCTGCGCGCGCCTTCCTCGCCGAGCACGATGCCGACGCGCCAGGCAGCGTCGTCGCGCCGACACTCGAGGGGACGCGACCGCTGCTCGTCGAGGTCCAGGCGCTCGTCGCCCCTGCCGGCTACAGCGCCCCGGCGCGGCGGGCCTCGGGCATTGATCCGACCCGACTCGCGATCCTCGTCGCGGTCCTCGGCCGGCGCGCGGGCATCGGCCTCGGCAGCCACGACGTGTACGCGAACCTCGCGGGCGGCCTGTCCGTCGCCGAGCCGGCGCTGGACCTGCCACTGGCGATCGCCCTCGCATCATCCCTGCGCGAGCGCCCGGTCCCGACCGGCACCGTCGCGATCGGCGAGGTGGGGCTGCTCGGCGAGCTGCGCGCGGTGAACGGCCTCGAGCGGCGTCTCAGGGAAGCCGCGCGGCTCGGCTTCGACCGCGCGATCGTGCCGCGCACCGGAGCGGCCGGCGCCGCGAAGGCCGGCATCGAGCTCATCGCGGTCGGCTCGGTCCGAGAGGCGATCGAGGCCGCAATCGGGCATCCGGACGGCGTGGCCGTCGGCCCCGGGCGCGCTCGTCGTGGCGCCCAGCCGATGGCCGAGGCTCGTCCGCCGATGCTAGGCTAGGCGGCCGCCGGAACTCGGGATGCCGGCCCGAATGCGAGGCATGGGTTGATCCGCAACGTCCGGTTCCTGGGAGGCGCGCTCGGTGGTCTGATTGGGATCACCCTGGTGACCGCGTACCAGGACAAGTTCGCCGAGGCACCAGCCGGCGGCGCGCTCGTCGTGGTCTTCGTCCTCGCTTGGATCGTTGCCGGCTTCACGGTCCTGCCGTACCTCACCGTGATCCCCGCGGCGCGCCTCCTGAAAGCCGTCCAGAACCTGTCGACGGCGGAGTTCGTCACCGCCGTCATCGGCGGTCTCCTCGGATTGCTCATGGGCCTCCTGCTGGGTTCGCCGCTATCCGCGTTCCCGGGCACCCTCGGGACGTGGCTGCCGCTCGGCGTCTCGCTGTTCCTCGGGCTCGGAATGGTCGGGCTGACCGTCGCCAAGCGCGCCGACCTGATCGTCGCCGCGGAGGCGATCGGGCTCGTGCGACGGCCGGACGCGAACGGCTCTGCGAAACGCGGCGACCCCCACGTCGTGGTCGATACGAGCGCGATCATCGACGGCCGGATCGCGGAGATCGTCGAATCTGGCTTCCTGACAGGGACGCTCGTGGTTCCGCGCTTCGTCCTCGAGGAGATCCAGCACATCGCGGACGCCTCGGATCCGCTGCGGCGGGCGCGCGGCCGGCGCGGCCTCGAGATCCTCAACCGGATGCAGAAGGATGCGCCGACGCCGGTGATCATCGTCGAGGACCAGGGCGAGGGCGGCGAGGTCGACGCCCGGCTGATCGCGCTGGCCCAGCAGTACAGCCGCGCGATCCTCACGAATGACTTCAATCTCAACCGGGTCGCCGAGCTGCAGGGCATCCGGGTCCTGAACCTCAACGCCCTCGCCAACGCGATGAAGCCGGCCGTCCTGCCGGGCGAGGAGCTCCACATCAAGGTCATCCAGCAGGGCCGCGAGGTCGGCCAGGGCGTCGGCTTCCTGGACGACGGCACGATGATCGTCGTCGAGGGTGGCGCGCGCCTCCTGGACAAGGAGGTCGACGTCAGCGTGACCCGCGTCCTCCAGACGGTCGCGGGCCGGATGATCTTCGCCCAGCCTCGGGCCGAGTGAGCGGCGGGGTCGGAGCGGAGGCACCGGCCGACGCGCCGTCGAAATCCGCGCTGTCGGAGCCCGCGCCGGCGGCTGACGTCATCGTCGTGGCCGCGGGCGCCTCGACGCGAATGGGCGGCCTCGACAAGCTGACCGCGCTCGTTGCCGATCGACCGTTGCTTGCCTGGACGCTCGACGCGGTCGCGGCCGCTTCGTCGACTCGGCGGATCGTCGTCGTTGCCGCCGAGGATCGGGTCGCCGAGCTGCGAGCTGTGGCCTGGCTGCCGCCCGCCGTCATCGATGTCGTCGCGGGTGGCCGGCGCCGGCAGGACTCCGTCGCTGCCGGCTTTCGCGCGCTCGACGCCGCCGCCGGTCGCGGGTCGGACGACGAGGCGCCTGTCCTGGTTCACGATGGCGCCCGTCCGCTCGTGTCGACGGCCCTCGTCGATGCCGTGGCCCGGGCGACCGCCCGTCACGGTGCCGCGATCCCGGTCGTGCCTGTCACCGACACGCTGAAACGACTGGACGGAGAGCTGATCGGCGGAACCGTCGACCGGACCGGCCTCGCGGCGGCCCAGACGCCGCAGGGCATCCGACGAGGGCTCTTTCGCCAGGTGCTGACCGCCGCCGGGGCCGGCGAACGAGAGGCGACCGACGAAGCCGCGATGGTCGAAGCGATCGGACTGCCGGTCCACGTCGTTGCCGGAGACCCCGCGAACCTCAAGGTCACGACCCCGGCCGACCTCGAGCGCGTCGACGCTGCCCTCCGCCGCACCGCTCGTCGGACCGGCTTCGCGACCGATCGGCATGCCTTCGGTCCGGGCAGCCCGCTCCGCCTGGGTGGAGTCGAGATCACCGGCGCGCCGCGACTGCACGGCCACTCGGACGGTGACGCGGTGCTCCATGCGATCGCGAGCGCGATGCTCAGCGCTGCCGGCCGGGGCGACCTTGGGCGGCTGTTTCCGGCCGACGCCCGCACGCCGCGTGGCGTCGAGAGCGCCACGCTCGTGGCCGAGGCTCGGCGCGTCATCGAGTCGGCAGGCTGGCACGTCGCGACCGTGAGCGTCGCGATCGAAGGGGCCCGCCCGCGGCTGGGCGGCCATCTCGAGGCGATGACCGGTGCGATCGCCGGTCTCCTCGGGGTCGACCGTACATTCGTCGGGCTGAGCGCCTCAACGGGCAACCTGAGCAGCGCCGAGGGTGCCGGTCGCTCGGTCGCCGCGACGGCGCTCGTGACACTCACCGGGGTCGGCCTGGCATGACGATCGAGCTGCGCGACACGCTCAGCGGCGGCCGCCGGGCCCTCGAGCCGATCGAACCCGGACACGTTCGCGTCTACAGCTGCGGCCCGACGGTCTACGGCCCGGCCCACGTTGGCAACTTCCGGTCGTTCCTGTTCGCCGACATCCTCGTGCGCTTCCTGCGCTGGAGCGGGTTGCGCGTGACGTGGGTGATGAACGTCACCGACATCGACGACAAGATCATCCGCGGCGCGGCGGCCGAGGGTGTCTCGATCGGCGAGCTCGCGGAGCGCTGGCTGGCACGGTTCATGACCGATGCGGCGGCCCTGCGGATGACGACGCCGGACGTCCTGCCGCGGGCAACGGCTCACATCGACGACATGGTCGGGCTCATCGGGCAGCTCCTCGAACGCGACCACGCCTACCGGACGGATGACGGCTCGATCTTTTTCCGAATCGCGAGCTGGCCCGCCTACGGCCGGCTTGCCAGGCTCGATCCGGAGCAGCTTCGGGTCGGCGAGCGCGTGGAGGCCGACGAGTACGCGAAGGACGACGTCCGCGACTTTGCGCTCTGGAAGGCTCCGAAGCCGGGCGAACCGTCGTGGGACACGGCGATCGGGCCCGGCCGGCCGGGCTGGCACATCGAGTGCTCCGCGATGAGCATGAAGCACCTCGGCCAGTCGCTCGACATCCACACCGGCGGCGTCGATCTGATCTTCCCGCACCATGAGGACGAGATCGCCCAGAGCGAGGCCGCGACGGGCGTGCCGTTCGTTCGAACCTGGATGCACTGCGCCCACCTCCAGATGTCGGGCGAGAAGATGGCGAAGTCGACCGGCAACATCTCGCGCGTCGCCGACCTGCTGGCCGAAGGCGTGTCGCCGCGCGCTCTCCGATATGCGCTGATCTCGGTCCACTACCGGCAGGCGCTCGACTACAGCCCGGAATCGCTGGCCGCGGCGGCCGCCGCCGTCGAGCGACTGGATACGTTGGTCGCCGCGCTCGGGACCTATGTGGAGGCTCGCGGGGACGATCCGACGCTGTCCGACGCGCTGGACGACGCCCGAGCCGCGTTCGCGACTGCGCTCGCCGACGATCTCAACGTTTCGGCAGCGCTCGGCGCATTGTTCGACCTCGTGAGGGACGTCAATCGCCGGATCGTCGACCGCGCGATCTCCACCGCGGATGCCGAGCGAATCGCGGACTTCTTCCGCGACCTCGATCGCGTCCTCGGGGTCCTGCCGGATACGGTCACGCTCGACGACGAGCTGCTGGCCCTCGTCGAGGCTCGAGCGGCCGCACGGGCGGCGGGCGATTGGGCGACGTCAGATCGGCTGCGGGCCGAGCTCGCGGGGCGCGGCATAGCTGTCGAGGACACTCGTGACGGCCAGCGCTGGCGATTGACCGGAGCGGTGCGGTGAGCCCAAAGCGCCGCGAGCCCGACGAGCCGCGCCGGGACAAGCGCCCGAGCGACGGGCCGCGCCGCGACGCCCGCGGCGGGAGCCGGGGAGCCGGACCGCGTGGTCCGCGCTCAGGTGGGCCCCGGCCGGGTGGGCCTCGGCCGGGTGGCCCTCGCGGAGACCGCCCGGACCGCGCCGACCGGCTCCGCGGGCCTGATGTCGATCGACCCGACCGCCCGTGGCGGCCCCCGTCAAGCGGCGACGGACCGCGACACGGCCGGCCCACGCCGTTTCGGCGTCCTGCCAGCTCCGGCCCACCGACCACGCGCGGGGCTGGCTTCGGCTTCCGTCGCCCCGATGGCCCCGGCCAGGCTGCCGAAGATGAACGCGGCTTCGGCGGCGGGGGCTTCGGCGGCGGAGGCCGCGCCGAAGGGCCCGTCAATCGTGGACCGCGACGACCCGCCGGGCCGTGGCGAGGCCGCCCGCCCGTCGACCGCGACCGCCCGCCCGTCGACCGTGACCGGCCATTTGTGCCTCGTGACCGGCCGCTCGCGGACCGAGATCGGCCACCTGGTCCGCGCCGCGATCGGCCGCCGTTCAACGCCGGCCGCCCCGATCGACCGTTCCCCGGCCCGCGCCGCGACCGACCACCGTTCGATCCGGGACGCCCGCCCCGTCCGGCAACACGGTTCGACCGCCCCGCGCCCGCGCCCCGTGGCCCCTGGCGCCAGGTCGGCGCACCTGAGATGGGTGAGGACGAGGAGCTCGTCGCCGGTCGCCGCCCGGTAGAGGAAGCCTTCGCGGCCGGACGCTCGGCGATCCGCCTGCTCGTCGTCCCGCAGCGCCGCGAGGCGCTCGAACGGCTCGTCCTCCATGCGACGACGCTACGAATCCCGATCGTCGAGGTCGAGGGCGGGTCGCTGACGTCGCTCGCGGGCTTCGATGGCCATCAGGGCATCGCGCTCGTGGTGGGCCCGCGCCGGTTCGCAACCGTCGACGACATGCTCGCCCGCGCGATCGAACGCGCCGAGCCCGCGTTCCTCCTCGTCCTCGACTCGCTCGAGGATCCGCAGAACGTTGGCTCGCTGTTGCGCTCCGCGGAGGCCGCCGGAGTCCACGGCGTCATCTTCCCGACGCGGCGCCAGGCGCCGCTATCGCCGAGCGCCGTGAAGGCCTCCGGCGGCGCAACCGAGCACCTGCTGCTGGCCGCGGTCGACGACCTCGCAGGAACGCTTGCCGATCTCCACGGCCGTGGGATCCGAATCCTCGGGGCCGAGGCAGAAGCCGCCCTGACCGCGCGTCAGACCGACCTTCGCGGCCCCGTCGCGCTCGTCGTCGGCAGCGAGGGCCAGGGCCTCGGCCCCTCGGTGCGGCGGCGCTGCGATGCCTTCATGCGGATCCCGATGCGCGGCAAGATCGGCTCGCTCAACGCCGCCGTCGCCGGCTCGATCCTCCTGTTCGAGGCCGTCGAGCA
>Ga0075428_100005289_pt1 | contig 14346 bp, 11 predicted proteins | sample RhiMetdeltSRZDD2_FD_75291 | JGI IMG/M metagenome (GOLD analysis project Ga0075428, IMG submission 75291) | Populus rhizosphere microbial communities from Tennessee, USA - Rhizosphere MetaG P. deltoides SRZDD2 | ecosystem: Host-associated > Plants > Roots > Rhizosphere > Soil | place: USA...
GTCATCGGCAACCTCCATCGCAGGTGCGACACCTTACCACGAACCCAGCCGACATGGCGTCCAGATTGCGTGCGCGCCGTGCCGTCTTTGAAAGCGAGGTGCCACGTGAAGAACCTTCCCAAGCTTCCCAAGGGTGCGGTTCACGCGGTCGCGGTGTTGAGTATCGGAATGCTGGGCTCGATCACAGCGGGTTGTTACGACATGCCGGAACATGCTCCGATGGTGAATGCCGCCGACTTCAGGCCGTTTATCAGTCTCGCCCCCAATCCAATCACGTTTACGCCGCTCAGCGTCTTTCCCTGCACCGGCGGTGGCTTCGTTTTCGATCCCTCCCTCCACCTCGTCATCACCGCCAGCGTCAATGACGTGACGTTCGATAGTGTGACGATACACCTGGTCGACGGCTCGAATCTTGGCGGGCCGTCTGTGACCGTTCCGCGACCGCAATTGACCACGCTGTTTGGCTCGACGCTGATCAGGGCGGGGACGACTCGTGACTTTGTCCTGAGTCCCGATTTCGGTTGCGTCACCGTGTTCCCGACGGCGCTGCAAACCACGGCGGTCGTCGTCGACTCCTCAGGGGTGCAGCAGACCATCGTCCTGCAGGGCATGGTGAAGTGAAACTCCCAACGCCCAAGATCCAACCCCCAAGGCTGCTTGGAGGTTGGAATTTGGAAGTTGGGAGTTACGAACGCGGTTTTCGCCGGTCGGTGCGCGGGTGCTTTCGGCGATCCGCTGCGCCATGTCGGCGATCCGGCTTTGAGTCGTCGTCCGCTTTTGCGCGCGGCACGACGCGCACTCCACCTGTCAATCTCGCTTCGTCGAGTGGTTCATCGGCGACGCGCATCACAAGCGCCGGCGCGTGAGAGTTCTCTTCTCTCGCGCAGCCCATCGAGATCAGTTGGCGCGCGAGCGCGTCATCCAATTCGTACAAGAGTCCGGGCGCCAACTTACCCAGGCTCTGGCCGTCGAGAACACCCGCTACTGCTCTGAGGATCCGTACACGCATCCGTGAGGAATGCCCACACGATATCCGAATTGGTATCGGGACAAAACCTCAGCAAAAGGCGCCTCTGCCATTGATCTCGGATCTCGGCTCCGCGCCTCTCCCCTCAGCTTGCAGTCGCAGCGATGCCGCCGCACAATCCGAATTTTCAGCAATCCCCTCCGAAGGAGTTCGACATGGCGAAAGCAAAGAGCGCAGTTCCTGCAGGCTTCCGCACGGTGACGCCTCAACTCACGCTCGACAACGCCGCTCAGACGATCGAGTGGTACAAGAAGGCGCTCGGCGCTGAAGAGGTCTCACGAGCCACGGGACCCGACGGCAAAATCCTGCACGCCGAAATTCGCGTCGGCGACTCGATCATCATGCTCAACGACGTGATGGGCCCTGGTGGAAAAGGTCCCCGCGCGTACGCCGGATCACCGGCGTCACTCTGGGTCTACGTGCAGGACAGCGACGCGTTGTTCAACCGCGCCGTAGCCGCAGGCGCGCGAGTACCCGATGGTCCGATGGGAAAAATGGCGGATCAGTTCTGGGGCGATCGAACCGGGACGTTCAAGGACCCGGAGGGCTACCTGTGGACGATCGCGACGCGCAAGGAAGATCTGACGCCGCAGGAAATGAAGCAGCGGCAGGACGAGTGGATGAAGCAGTTCTCGCCGCAAGCGACTCGCTAGGGTGAGGCGGGTCTGAAGACCCGCCTCTACGTCCTCCGCGCACGGACCGTAGAGGCGGACCTTCAGGTCCGCCTAATGCTAGACGCGCAGATCGTAGAGGCGGACCTTCAGGTCCGCCTATTGCGCGAGGGGAAGCGTGACGACGAACGTCGCCCCCTTTCCTTCGCCCTCGCTGGCCGCCTGAATGGTGCCGCCATGCAGTTCGACGAAGTGGCGCGCGAGCGAAAGGCCGAGACCGAGGCCGCCGGTGCCGCGATGCGCGGTCGATTCTCCTTGCCAGAAGCGCTGGAAGATGAATGGCAGCGAATTCGCCGGGATTCCGACGCCTGTATCGGTGACCGTCACCTTCGCTCGACCGCCGGAATTCTGCAGCGCGATCGAGATGTGGCCGCTCGGCGTGAACTTCACAGCGTTGCTGAGCAGATTCCAGAACACCTGCTGCATGCGCTCCCCGTCGCACGTGGCCTGCACGGGCGTCTCAGGAGTGTCGACGCGCAGCTCGATTCCCTTCGCGTCGGCTGACGGCCGAACGACATCGGTCGCCGCCTGAACGAGCGCTGTGAGATCACACGACGTCACCTTCAGTCGTACCTTCCCGGTGACGATGCTCGAGACGTCGAGGACGTCTGCGACAAGCTGCCCGAGCACATTCGCGTTGCGCTCGATCGTTTCCATCGCCCGTTCCTGGCGGTCGGGTCCAAGATGCCCTTCACGAAGCATGCGCGTGTAGCCGAGCACGGCATTGAGCGGCGTACGCAGCTCGTGCGAAAGCATCGCGAGGAACTCGTCCTTCACGCGATTGGCTTCTTCGGCCTCGCGCATCAGGCGGCGCTGGCTGGTGATATCTCGCGCGATTTTCGACGCACCGATGATCGCGCCGGTGTTGGTCCTGATCGGCGACACCGAAAGCGAAATCTCGATCAGCGAACCATCTTTGCGCTGACGAATCGTTTCGAAATGGTCAACGCTTTGCCCCGATCGAATCCGGGCAAGCACTTCGTCTTCCTCATGCCACCGGTCGCGCGGAATGATGATGCGAATCGAATGTCCGATCATTTCTTCCGCCGTGTAGCCGAACATGCGCTCGGCGGCTCTGTTCCACGTCTGAACGATCCCGTTGATGTCTTTGCTGGCGATCGCATCCTCTGCAGAGTTGACGATCGCGGCCAGATGAAAGGCATTGCGTTCGAGCGCGCGGCGCTCGGTCAGATCGCGGGCAATGCGCGAAATGCCGTCGATCTCCCCGGTCGGCGTGAGAACCGGCGACATCGTGACCGAGGCGGGAATACGCACGCCGTTCTTCCCGATGCTTTCCGTTTCGAAGTGTCTGACGGGATCGCCGCGGCGGATCCGCTCAACGGCCTCGTCTTCCTCGCCGAGCCGCTCAGGTGGTACGAGAATCGAAATTGGCCTGCCCACCGCCTCGCCGCTCGTATAGCCGAACATCCGTTCGGCCGCGCGGTTCCACGTTTCAATGGTTCCGTCGAGCGATTGGGTGATGATGGCGTCGTCTGACGACTCCACCACAGCGGCGAGGACGAGGGTGCTGGGATCGACTGTGTTCACATGCCCGAATGATCGTTCATTTGCTCAAGAGTCGCTGTTCCGCCGACGCGAATGCAAGCTGTGCCGTTGCTCAAGGGTGTCGTACCCGGCGTACACCGTTGAGGCTTCTTAGAGGAACTTCTGCCAGCCTGGCATTGATGTGCCAGGCACGCCATAGGTGATTGTGCGTATCAAGTCGTCATCGGTCGGCACGCTGCCGGTTTCGGTCGTCCGCAACTTGTATTGTGCGGCAGCGAAGTCGCGAGGACGGGGCGTAGTACCGGTGCGGCGGCACCGTTTCCGCGGCCGTCGACACCGTGGCACTGAACGCAACGCTCCTCGTAGATAGCTTTGCCCGTCGTCTGTGCGGACGCGGCGCCGCAGAGCGCGACGCCGGAGATCAGAAAAATCGAAAGAACGAACTTCATCTATTTCGTTGACGCTCCGAAGCGCAGCAGGCTTGCGCGCGCGCACTCTCCGACCATCGTCACGTAGCGTGTGACGCTGTCGTTGCCGATCACGTACGGGTTTGGATCCCCGCCTTTACGCCGCGCCAACGCCGCGAGCTTCGCCTTCGCCCCATCCTGCTCCGGGTGGTTCGCGATCAGCACGTCGGCGCCCGCCTTCTTCACCGCATCCCGGAAGTGATCCGACGAACTCGCGTACGTCTCGTACCAATAACGTCGCGGCTTCTCCGGGGTGACAGTGAAGTTGAAACCGGTGCCGCCCCATTCGGCCGCAATGTGCGGGCGGCCGTTATCTCGCACCGGAATAATGGTCGAGATCGTGCCCGGCGTATGACCTGGCGTCAGATACATCGTCAGCGTCGTGTCGCCGAGCGTAAGGCGCTGGCCATCGGTCACGACCATGTCGCGACGTGGCTTCGGCCACGACTGAGTATTGCGCGCGGTCAGATCCCAGTCGGCCGCCGACATCAGCACGTGCGCGCCGAATCGATCCTGCAGCAGTCGTGCGCCGCCGGCATGATCGCTGTGCGCGTGGCTGACAAGCACGTACTTGATGTTCTTGGGATCGAGGCCAAGCTTGGTCAGACCGTTGACGATTTCGTCTTCGACTGAATAGTCGAACAGCGCATCGATGACGATGATGCCGGCCGACGTGTTGACGGCCCAGGCCGAGTACTCGGACTGTCCCAGGTAATACAGGTTGTCGAACACCTTCACCGGCTCGGTGTGCCACTTGCTCCGCTCCGGAGGCGGGGCCGGGGTTGCTGCCCTCGCCGGCGCGGGATTCGACGACGCTCGTTCCTCTGTCGCCGTGCACAGACTGTTGAACACCGCCACGTGTTCCGTTCCCGCCGCCGCCTTGGCGGCCGCGATGTGTGCGTCAACGGTATTGGGAACCGTCTGGGCGAGCAGACTGGCAGCGATGAAGCTGAGGGCAACGCCGATGGCGATGGTTGTTTTCATGACATCCTCCGAGTCGGAGTACGGTGACGCTCCGACTCACGCGTCGGCAGTGCTGATGTGAGTCGGGGCATCACCGTACTCCGACTCGGTCCAATTCGAAGATTTCGTTGAGGTTGCTGTGCAGCGCTTCGGCGCCGTTCCCATTGAACGCCGTGTGACCAGCGACGGCGTGGATGCGATTGCCAACGGCGGTTAAGACGACGCCGTGCCGGGCGGTCGGCATCGAGGGCAGCCGATACCATTCATTCGCGGCCGGGTCGAAGACGACGAAGTCACGGAACACCGCATCCATGTGCGCGTCGCGCAGCTCGCCGCCGGCAACGTAAATCTTGTTCTGAAACGTGATCCATCCCTGCCCGCTTGTCTGGTAGGGCATCTTGGTCATCGAACGCCACTTATCGGTCGCCGGATCGAACTCTTCGACGATATCCGTCGCGCTCGACAGCATGTTGGCGACATTTGCGGCGGTGAGGCGGCCACCGATCACGTACAGCTTGCCGCCAACCGCACCACCGGCCGGATGATTGCGCGCCGTCGGCATGGGACGATGCGTTTCCCACTTGCCGGTCGCGACGTCGAACGCTTCGTTGGTCGCGACCGAGAGCCCTGCTTCATCGCTGCCGCCAATGACGTAAATCTTTCCGCCGGTCTCAATCGCAACCGAGGCCGTCCGCTTGCTCGGCATCGGCGGCAGCTCTTTCCACGAATCCGCTGCCGGATCGTACTCCCATGACTTGAGCGCGTTGGGCTGACTCTCGACGGTGGCGCCGCCGAACACGTAGATCTTCCCGCGATACTCCGCCAGCGCCATGTGATTGGCCGACCACGGCGCTGGCTTCTTCGTCGTCCATTTGTCGGCGGCGATGTCGTACTCGAGCACGCGGTCGTTCTTCCCGCCCTGATTGCCGCCCATCATGTACAGCTTTCCGTTTGCGGTCGCGTTCCAGTACTCCTCCTCGGGCGTCGGAACCGGAGCGCCCTTCTGCATCAACCACCGGCCGGGCGATTGGGCAGCGACTGTCGCAATCGCAATGGTGATGATCGCGGCGCAGGCGCCGTGTCGATTGAGCCGCACGCTACTGCGCTCCTTCGCTCGAGGCTGCGCCAAGCTTCTTGCCGGTCGCGGTCATCACGACGGATCGGGCGTTGGCGAGATTTGCCTTGTTTCGTCCGAGGCTGCCCTCGACGGTTACTTCGTCGCCGGCTCTGAGCAAAGTCCGTGTCCAGCCGAGTCGTGTGAGGCCATTGGGGCTGCCCATTTCGATCTCCCAGTTGGTGACGGCGCCAGTCTGTGTGTCGGGAACATCGATGAACAGGAACGCGTGCGGGTTCGTCCATTCGATTTTCGTGACCTTACCCGTGAGGGTCACAGGTTTCGTGATGTCGAATTCCGCAGCGAACGAGTGATGCGCAGCGGCAGGCGAACCGTGCCACGCGATCGCCGCAGCCATGAAAGTGAACGTCAGGAACGCGCCCCTCATAGGTCCTCCGTCTATTTGACGCCGGCGTACTCCGGAAACTTGTTGTTCTCGGTACAGATGCTCTCGAGGATCTCTTCACCCGGCGCGAGTTCCCACGTCATATGACGTTCCACGGGCTTCGTGAAGGCGCCAGGGTCTTCCAGCCTGAGGTCCACGAGAAGATGGCCCAAATCGGGGCGTCGATAACGCTCGACCATGTGGAGCATCTCCGTATGCGGCAGTCCCACGGTGAAGATTAGCCAACTCTTGTCGTTAAAGCCGGTCGTGTCGACGACAAGCGTGTCCCCGTCCCACTTGCCGACCGAATGCCCCATCCATGTCGGATCGGCTTGCTGAGGATGGACGCGTCCGTCGAGAAAGATCTGCCGGTAGTGCGGCTCGTGCTCGAAGAGCAACACCAGAATGCCCCTTGTCTGAACGAACTTGTAAAAAACCGGAGGGGTCGGAGTTGGATCACCCGGCAGACAGAGAGCCATTGGATGATCGCGAAAAGAGGTAGACAGCCGATTCCTCCACACGTCGTTGGCCCACGGCAGTAGGGCCGCCGGCTCGGGGTTGGGATCGACGTTGGCGTTCCACACACCGGACAAATCGGGCCGACCGTCAGCGAGTCGCGGCGCCGCGCCTCTTACGTTCGAGTACTTGTTTCGGATGACGAGATACGCATTGTCATCGCCCAGGACACCCTGGTTGCCTTTCGTCAACGCGATATTCAGGGATGTCGTCTGGCCCGCTTCGACGTTGACGTTCTGTACGAAGGGCGCGGTGGCAAGTCCGATTTGTGGGACCGAAACTTCATAGATTCCTGCGGGCAGGTCCGTCAACGCGAACTGTCCCGAGTTTGCGCTCGTCGTGGAAAAGACCCTGCCTGTTGACTGGTGCTTCGCCCGAATTGGCGCAGCGGACACAGGACCATCCGGACTGGTCACCGCACCGCGAATGCCGCCGGTGCCACTCTGCGCAGAACCATTCGAACCGAACACCACGAGAAGCAGCGGTACGACGCAGACGCCGATCCACTTCATGGCCCGCTTCACTTGAATGCGGAGTATTCCTGAAACTTATTGTTCTCCGCGCAGATCGCCTCGAATATCTCTTCACCCGGTGTGAACAGCCATTGCACGTGACGTTCGACTGGTTTGATGAACGTATCAGGGTCGATGATGGTCACGTCGATGTTCAAGTGCGCGAGATCCGGACGTGTATAGCGCTCGATGATGTGCAGCTTCTCCGTGTGAGGCAGCCAGATCGCCTGCAGCAGCCAGCTCTTGTCGTTCAGACCCACCGTATCGAGGACCAGCGTGTCCTTCTCCCATCGGCCAATCGTGTGCCCCAACCACGTCGGATCGAGATCCTTCGGATGCTCGCGGCCGTCGAGAAACGCTTGGCGATAGTGCGGGTCCTGTTCGAACAGGTGGACGAGCAGGGTCGGCGTCTGGACGATCTTGTAAAAGAACGGCAGCGTCAGCGTGGGATCGAACGGAAGACACCTCGACGTCGGCATCCCTTCGAACGCGCGGTCGCGCCGCCGCTCCCACTCCTGTTGCGCCCATGGCAGCATCTGCGCGGGCGTCGGATTGGGATCCACGTTGGCGAGCCATACCCCTGAGAAATCGGGGCGGCCATCCCGGGTACGAGGGGCGGGACCCTTCTGGTTCGCGTATTTGTCGTAGATGTGCAGGAACCCCCCGTCGTCGCCGATGATGCCGAAGTTGTTCGGCATCAGCTTGATGTTGAATGTGAGCGTCTTGCCCGCCTCGATCACGACGTTCGGCTGCGCGAACCGGGCGGTCCGCACGCCCATTTGCGGGACCGAGATTTCGTAGGTGCCCGCGGGGAGGTTGGTCAGTCTGAACTCGCCGTTCTTGTTGGCGACAACAGACGAAATCTTCCCGGCCATGTCCTTAGCCTGAACGGTAACACTGGGTGCTGGATCGTCCTGATCGGTGGTGACCCTGCCGGCGATCGCGCCGCGGCCAGCCTGCGCAACGAGCACGGCAGCCGAGAGAAACATGACAACAACGAGCGAAACTCGCCTCACGACCGCAATCCTACTCCACCCGGCGCAGGATGAAGCATTTCAGGTAGTACGTCTCCGGGACGCCGACGAGCACGGGATGATCGCGGCCCTGCATTCTCTTTTCGACGATGGTCATCGGCGTATGGCTGTCAATAGACGCTTCGTGAATCACCGAGCCAAACATCTCCTCGTTCACGTTGTAGGAGCAGCTGCAAGTGACGAGATACCCGCCGGGATTGAGCAACCGCATGGCTCGCAGATTGATCTCTTTGTAGCCCGCCATCGCATTCGGGATCGACGCCTTGTTCTTGGCGAAGGCCGGCGGGTCGAGCACGATGGTGTCGTAGCGCGCGCCCGCACGTTCCAGCCGGCGGAGTTCGTCGAAAACGTTCACCTCGCGCGCCTGCAGGTGCGGCACGGCATTGCGGATCGCGTTCGCCCGAATGCGGGCGACCGCGTCGGCGGAAATGTCGAGCGCTTCGACCTCGGGGCATGTGCGCGCGAGTCTGAGCGCGAAACCGCCGTTGTAACTGAAACAATCGAGCAGACGGCCTCGCGCGTACCGGGCAGCCGCCTCGCGGTTCTCGCGTTGATCGAGAAACAACCCGGTCTTCTGCCCTTTGCGAAGGTCGACGTCATATTCAACGAGACCTTCCCGCACCACGACGGAGTCGGGAACGTCGCCATGAAGCACGTCGATACTCTGCGGCAGCCCCTCGAGTCCGCGGACACGTGGATCGTTGCGCGCGAGGATGCCCGCCGGCGCGAGCAGTTCTACGAGCATCACCGTGATCGCCGGTAGCAGGCGATCCATTCCCTGAGAGAGCGTCTGAACGACGAGATAATCGCCATAACGGTCAACCACCAGCGACGGCAGCAGATCCGCTTCGCCATGGACGAGCCGGTACGCGGTCGCGTCGAGGTTCAGTGACTCGCGAAACCGAATCGCGCGGTCGACGCGCGCACGCAGCAGCGACTGGTCGGCCGCTGCGTCGCCCACGGTCAGCATCCTGATCGAAATCTGCGATCGATCGCTGAAGAGTGCGTCGCCGATTCTGCGACGTCGCGGTCCGATCACTTCGACGATGTCGCCGGAGGTGGCAGAAACGTCAACGACATCCGCGCGGTAGATCCACGGATGGCCCGCGCGGACGCGCTGTTCGCCGCGCGCGGAGATGGTGACGCTGGATGACATGGCTGCGGGCCTCCGGCTTCGGACTGCAGGCTCCGGGAGTCGGAAGTCTGGAGCCGGTAGCCGCATAGTACAATTTCGCGTCATGCTCGCCTCTGTTCTCTCTTCCATGCAACGTTCTCTCGCTGAAGCCGACGCGGAAATCGCGGGCGCAATCAAGAACGAAGTCCGCCGACAGGCCGAAGGGCTCGAGCTGATTGCATCGGAGAACTTCGTCAGCACCGCAGTGCTCGAGGCCGCTGGTTCGGTGATGACGAACAAGTACGCGGAAGGGTATCCAGGCAAGCGCTATTACGGCGGATGCGAATTCGTCGACGTCGCCGAGTCGCTGGCAATTGCGCGCGCCAAACAATTATTCGGCGCGGAACACGTCAACGTGCAACCGCACTCGGGTGCGCAGGCCAACATGGCCGTCTACTTCACCCTGCTCAAACCGGGCGACACCGTCCTCGGGATGAACCTTGCGCACGGCGGGCATCTGACGCACGGCCACCCGCTCAATTTCTCGGGAAAGCTCTACTCGATCGTCCCTTACGGCGTCCGCAAAGATGACGAACGCATCGACTACGAGGAACTGGAGCGACTCGCGCACGAGCACAAACCAAAAATGATCATGGTCGGCGCCAGTGCGTATCCGCGCGTGATCGACTTTGCGCGCATCGCGAAGGTGTCAAAGGACGTTGGCGCTCCGATGGTCGTCGATATGGCGCACATCGCGGGACTTGTCGCCGCCGGCGTTCATCCGAGCCCGGTCCCGCATGCCGAGTTCGTCACGTCGACGACGCATAAGACGCTGCGTGGCCCACGCGCCGGTCTCATCCTGTGCCGCGAGCGGTACGCGAAAGATCTCGACCGCGCGATGTTTCCGGGAGTGCAGGGCGGCCCGCTGATGCACATCATCGCGGCCAAAGCCGTCTGCTTCAAGGAAGCAATGGAGCCCGCCTTTGGCGAATATCAGCGGCAGATTGTCGCCAACGCCGCACGTCTTGCCTCCTCACTCAGCAGCCACGGCTTCCGGCTCGTCAGCGGGGGCACCGACAACCATCTGATGCTCGTGGATGTGTTCTCCAAGGGGTTGACGGGCAAAGTTGCGGAAGCGGCGCTCGGCAAGGCGGGCATCACCGTCAACAAGAACGCGATCCCCTTCGACCAGAATCCGCCAATGGTGGCCAGCGGCATCCGCGTCGGAACACCGGCCATCACCACGCGGGGCATGCGCGAGCCCGAAATGGATCAAGTAGGCGATTTCATTGCGCGCGTGCTCGCCTCCCCTGAGGATGACCGCGTCCTTGGCATCGTCAAGGACGAAGTCATGAAACTCTGCAAGAGGTTTCCCCTCTATCCGGAACTGCAGTAGGTTCGCAGCTGCGAACGACGTCCGCGGCCGTCTTCGCGGACGACGGTCCGCTGGCGCGTACTGTTGACGACTACGAACCGCGCGAGGGGCAGCGCGCCATGGCAGCCGCGGTTGCCGACGTCATCGAACGTGGCGGGACGCTCATTGCCGAAGCTGGCACAGGCACGGGGAAGACGCTCGCGTATCTGGTGCCCGCGATCCTGAGCGGCCAGCGTGTTCTCGTTTCCACCGGCACGAAGAATCTTCAAGAACAGATTTTCTTCAAAGACATCCCGCTGCTGCGCCAGGCGCTCGGCAAGCCATTCAGCGCGACGCTGATGAAGGGGCGATCGAACTACTTGTGTCTTCACCGGTTCGAAACATACCGGGATGGCGTCGAGGGCAATACATCCGCCGGCGGACGGCTGATCGAATCAGGTGATCGCGTCATGCTGCCGATCATCAACGCATGGATGAAGAAGACCACGACCGGGGATCGGGCAGAGCTCCGCGACCTTCCCGAGGACTTGCCGTTGTGGAAGGACATCGCTGCGGACGCGGAGACCTGTCTCGGCGTCGAGTGTCCGCGCTACGGTGACTGCTTTGTCACGTTGATGCGCCAGCGGGCCGCCGAATCGGATGTGGTCATCGTCAATCACCACCTGCTCTGCGCCGATGCGCAGCTGCGAAAGAGCGCATACGGCGAAGTGATTCCCGCGTGCGCGACGCTCGTCATCGACGAGGCGCATCAGCTCGAGGACGTCGCCACACAGTACTTCGGCATTGCGGTCAGCAACTATCGCGTTGACGACCTGTTGCGCGACGTCGATCGCGAACTCGGCAGTGTGTGGCGCGGCTTCACGCCGCGCCACACCGACGAGATCGCACGAGCCGTCACGCGGGCCGCCGAACGATCGCGCACGTTTTTCGGCGCGCTCTCGATGGGACGAATGGAAACCGCCGAATCGAAGGCTCGTTATACATCGGATTCCTTCGCTGACTTCTTTCAGGACGGCGCCATGCTGGCGGGCGCGCTCGAGGGGCTCGAGGCCACGCTCGCTTTGGCGGGGCGCAAGGCCCCGCCCTACACCCCAGGCGAAACGTCCGAAGACGTCGACGAGATTCTGGCCACGCTCGCGCGCCGGGCGCGCGAGCTGCGCGAGGACCTGACGTTTTTGATCCGCGCGAGCGACACCGATTTCGTGTACTACGTGGAAAGCCGAGGTCGAGGCCTGTTCCTCCGCGCATCGCCAATCGACGTCTCGCGCCTGGCGAAAGAGGCGCTCTTTGACCGGATGCGGACGACGGTCCTGACGTCAGCAACGCTGGCCGTTGATAGCTCGTTCGAGTACGTGAAAAGCCGCCTCGGTATACGCGACGCGATGGAACTGCGCGTCGAATCGGAATTCGACTACGCGCGGCAGGCGCTGCTGTACCTGCCTCGCCGCGTGCCGCCGCCAAAATCGCCGGCCTTCAGCGCAGCCGCCGCGCGTGAGGTGATCGAAATCCTCAAACGATCGCGCGGCCGCGCGTTCGTGCTCTTCACCAGCTACGCCGTGTTGCGCGCCGTGCAGCAATTTGTCGAGATGGCGCTTCCGTTTCCGATCCTCGTGCAGGGCACGGCGCCACGCTCGACGCTCATCGAACAGTTCCGCTCGACCCCGAATGCGGTGTTGCTGGCCACGTCCAGTTTCTGGCAGGGGGTGGATGTCGTCGGCGAGGCACTCAGCTGCGTCATCATCGACAAACTGCCGTTTGCATCGCCGGGCGATCCCGTTACGGCAGCACGCATTGAAGCAATCAAGGCCGGCGGCGGCGACGCGTTCGCCGCCTACCAGGTGCCGCTCGCAATCCTGGCGCTGCAGCAAGGTCTTGGCCGGCTCATCCGGCACCGGACGGACCGCGGAGTCCTCGCGATTCTCGACCCGCGCTTGCGAACAATGGGCTATGGGCGTAGATTTTTAGATTCGCTCCCTCCCGCGCCCGTCACCCAGGACCTGGGGACGGTCGAGCGTTTCTTCGGTTAAAGTTAAGGGCTGGGCGAGCGCTAAGGGAACCGGGCGCGCCCGAATTTCGTTTACTTGCAAAGAGAGGATTTCAGCATGCGGAGCCATCTGTACCGGGGTGTCCTGGCGCTTGTCGTGGCGCTCGTGTTCGCGGCCCCCGCCTTTGCGCAGGGCATCGTCAAGGGCAAGGTTGTCGACGAGAAAGGTCAGCCTGTGACCGACGCGAAGGTCACCATTGCCGGCCCCGCGCGCAACGCCGAGACAAAGACCAACAACAAGGGTGAATACGTGCAGGTCGGTCTGCAGTCCGGCCGCTACACCGTGACGGTGACGAAGGACAAACTGGTCGCGACGCAGCAAGTGAACGTGACTCAGGGTACGCCCGCGGAAGCGAACATGACGCTGGTGCCGCAGGCAACAGCGGGCCTGAGTCCCGAACAGCGGGCCGTGCAGGAAGCTGCAGCGTCCGCGATCGACGCGCTCCGCGCCGGCCGCGACGACGAGGCGATTACGAAGTTGAACGATGTCGTCACCAAGCTGCCCACGTGCAGCGACTGCTACTACAACCTTGGCATCGCCTACACGCACAAACAGCAGTGGGCCGAAGCGGAAACCGCGCTGAAGAAATCGATCGAGCTGAAGCCGACCAATCCGGATCCGTATAACGGCCTGGCGAACGTTTACAACGCCCAGAAGAAGTTCGACGATGCGCTCGCGATGAACCAGAAGGCCACCGAGCTCGCCGGTTCGACGGCGGGCGCGGGCGGCGGTGGCAGCGCCGAAGCTATCTACAACCAGGGCGTGGTGCTCTTCAACGCCGGCAAGTACGCTGAAGCCAAGACGCAGTTCGACAACGCCACGAAGGCCGATCCGAACAACGCGAATGCGTTTTATCAGCTCGGGATGACAAACCTGAATCTCGGCCAGATTCCGGAGGCCGTGAGCGCGCTCGAAACGTTCATGAAGCTCGCGCCGAGCGATCCGAAGGCCGCACAGGTCCAGCAGTCGCTCCCCGCGCTGCAGCAGATGATCAAGAAGTAGTGACCATCGCCGACCGGCTGGCCGGAACCCGCGGGCGCATCGCCGCCGCGGCCCGGTCAGCCGGCCGCAACCCCTCCTCCATCCGGCTCGTCGCGGTCTCCAAGACGTTTCCCATCGACGCGATCCGCGAGGCGTACGCCGCCGGGCAGCGCGACTTCGGCGAGAACCGCGTTCAGGAGGCGCTCCAGAAAATTGCCTCTGGCGCCGACCTCGAGATCAGGTGGCACCTCCTCGGGCACCTGCAAACGAACAAGGCAAAGAAGGCGGCGCCGGCCTTTTCAACCATTCATTCCGTCGACAGCGTGGAGCTCCTTCAGAAGATCGACGCGGCCGCGGCGGAGGCGGGTCGCACGCCGGCGCTGTTGATTCAGGTGGATCTTGCAGGTGAGGCCACGAAGTTTGGGTTGAGGCCTGCGGATGTCCCGCCGCTCTTCGATGCAGCGGACCGATGCCGAGCAGCACGTGTCGTCGGGTTGATGACGCTGCCGCCGATTCCGGAATCGCCGGAAGATGCGCGGCCATGGTTCCGCCGGTTACGCGAGTTACGGGATCAGTGCCTTGGTTCCGGCATTCCTCCGTCGATGCTGGCCGAGCTGTCGATCGGGATGAGCGGCG
>Ga0075428_100005293_pt1 | contig 14342 bp, 14 predicted proteins | sample RhiMetdeltSRZDD2_FD_75291 | JGI IMG/M metagenome (GOLD analysis project Ga0075428, IMG submission 75291) | Populus rhizosphere microbial communities from Tennessee, USA - Rhizosphere MetaG P. deltoides SRZDD2 | ecosystem: Host-associated > Plants > Roots > Rhizosphere > Soil | place: USA...
AGCAATCTCAAGGACACGGCCATGAAGGCCGGGGCGCTGAACTGGGGCATGTTCTTCCAGCTGCATCCCGACACCTCCGGCAAGCTCGCCGCGTTCGCGTACGCGTTCGAGCATCTCGAGATCGCCGCATACGAAGAGTTGAAGCGCGTGGCCCAGCGGGCACGTGACCCCGAGACCGCGGCGGTTACAGAGCAGATCCTCGCCCAGGAACGGGTCGCGGCCGAGAACATCCGTGGCGCGTTCGATCGAGCCGTGGAGGTCTCGCTTGAGGAAGTCGGCGTCTTGTGACGGGAGTTGGCTGCTGTCGCTCGTCGCCTGACTGGTGACCGGCGGGCGCAGCTAGGAGTCGTACGGATCGAGCGCCGACGAATCCTGGACGTCGGAGTGGACGAGATCCATCTCGATCCGGTCGACCCGCTCGGCGGGCAGGTAGAGCGTCGAATCGAGGACGCCGCGCGAGACCGCGAGGCCGTCGAAGATGTCTCGCTCCTGGTCGCCGAGCACCTCGACGACCTTGCCGATCTCCTCACCGTCCGCATCCATGACCCGCCACCCGGGCTCGATCAGGAACCACGAGACGGGGTCGCTCAAACCGGGCGGCCGCCTACGTACCAGACCGGGCCCTGTGTCCCGACAGGTTGGGTATCGGCCAGCGCCCACAGGATCCGCACCGACCCCGTGATGCCGCGCTCGTCCAGTCGCTCCATGCACCGCCTCACCATGTCCGGTGAAGCGCCGTAACCGAAGCGTCGGGCCGCGCGGAAGCGGAACGCGTTCTCGCCGCCCCACCGGGCCGGGTTGAGCGGCGCCGTCGCCAGCGCGGCCGGCTGGAGATAGTCGCTGGAGTCGAGGGCAAGCTCCGCGTACACATCGCTCCAGTCCTCCGGCAGCTCGGCGACAAGTGCCTTCCAGGCGTCCGCGAGCCAGACGGTCTCGGCCGCCGCGCGGGCCTCGGGTGCGTCCGCGGAGACGAGTGTGAGCTCGCCCGGCAGTCCTTCCACGTCCAGGCGGGTCAGCAGCCGGGCCACGGCCTTCGGGCCGACACCCGCGCCGTGCGGCGCCGTGTAGAAGCTGATCCGGAGGCCCCTCCGCACCGGGTTCGCAGGGGTGAGGAGCTCGGCGGCCCGACTCGCGTAACGCTCACCGTGCATGAGCAGAGAAATGTGGGCGTCCGTCCAGCCAGAGGGGAGCGAGTGCTCGATCTCCCACCATTTCTCGGCGAGTCCCACGAGCCGGAGCGTACACTCCGGCCGATGGCGAAAGTCGAGGAGCGAGACGCCCTGTCGAAGGAGATCCTGCGCGACTTCTACCGCGAGATGCTGCTGATCCGGCGGTTCGAGGAGAAGGTCGAGGAGCTGTTCCGCGCGGGTGACCTCCCGGGCTTCCTGCACGTCACGATCGGGCAGGAGGCGGTCGCCGTGGGCGTCTGCCGGGCGCTCGAGGAAGGAGACGTGATCGCCTCGACCCATCGCGCGCACGGACACACGCTGGCGAAGGGGACTCCGCCCGAGGAGGTCATGGCCGAGCTGTTCGGGAAGAAGGAGGGCTGCTCCCGCGGCTTCGGCGGATCGATGCACCTGTATGACGTCGAGCGCGGGAATCTGGGCGCGAACGCGGTCGTCGGTGGAGGCATCCCGGCGATCGTCGGCTCCGCGCTGGCTTTCAAGCTTCGCGGCGAACCGCGGGTGGCGGTCGCGTTCTTCGGGGACGGCGCCACCAACATCGGCACCTTCTACGAGGGGCTCAACCTGGCGCAGCTCTGGAAGGTTCCCGCGTTGTTCGTATGCGAGAACAACCGCTGGGCCGAGTCCACGCCCGCGAGCCAGCAGCTGGCGATCGAGGACCTGACGCAGCGGGCCGCCGCGTTCGGGATGGAATCGGTGCGGGTCGACGGCCAGGACGTCGAGACCGTCTACCGCGAGGCCGTCAGGGCAATCGAGCGCGTGCGGGAGGGCGGCGCGCCGATCTTCTTCCTCTGCGACACGCACCGGATGCACGGTCACTACATCGGCGACCCGCAGGTCTACCGCTCGAAGGAAGACATCGAAGACGCGCGGGAGCACGATCCGCTCGACCGCACCCGGCCGCAGCTCGAGCTGTCCGAGGAGGAGCTCGAGGCGATGGAGGCCGATGTCGCCGCGTCCGTGGAAGGGGCGGTCGAGTTCGCTCGCAACGGCACCGATCCCGATCCCGAAGACGCCCTCAAGTACGTCTATGCCTGAGCTCAGCTACCGCGAGGCCGTCCGTGACGCGCTCTCCCAGGCGATGCGGGAGGATGACGACGTCTTCATCCTCGGCGAGGACATCGCCGAGATGGGCGGCTCGATGGGAGTGACGCAGGGGATGCTCGACGAGTTCGGGCCGGAGCGCGTCCGCAACACGCCGATCTCCGAGATGGCCATCGTCGGCGCCTCGATCGGGGCGGCCATGCAGGGGATGCGCCCCGTGGTGGAGGTCATGTACGAGGACTTCCTGACGCTCGCGATGGAGCAGATCGTCAACCAGGCGGCCAAGCACCGGTCGATGTCGGGCGGGCAGCTGAAGGTGCCGCTGACGGTGCGGACGCAGGGCGGCGCCGGCTGGTCGCCGGGCGCACAGCACGCGCAGCAGGTCGAGGCGTGGTTCGTCCACGTCCCCGGCCTCAAGGTCGTGTTCGCCTCGACGCCCGAGGACGTGCGCGGACTGCTCTGGTCGTCGATCTACGACGACAACCCGGTCCTCTTCTTCGAGCACCGGACCCTGTACGGGATCAAGGCGGACGTGCCGGAGAAGCTCGAGCCGATCCCGCTCGGAAAGGCGCGCATCCATCGGGAAGGTTCTGATGTGACCGTGGTCGCGACAGGGCGTCTCGTGCACGAGGCCCTGAGGGCGGCCGAGGAGGCCGAGTCGGAAGGCGTCTCCGTGGAGGTCGTCGATCCGCGGACGCTTCTGCCGCTCGACGAGGAGGCCATCGTGTCGTCCGTGCAGAAGACGACCCGCTGCGTGGTGGCACACGAGGCCGTGACGCGGATGGGCTTCGGTGCCGAGGTCGCGTCAGTCGTCCAGTACGGCGCCTTCGACTACCTGGACGCGCCCATCGAGCGCGTCGGCGCGAAGTTCGCGCCGCTCCCGTTCGCGCCGGTGATGGAGAACTACGTCGTCCCGCATGCGGCCGACGTTCTCGACGCGATCAAGCGAACGGTGGCCCGTGGCTAGCGAAGTGAAGCTCCCCAGGCTGGGCCAGGGGATGGAGGCGGGCACGATCGTCAAGTGGCTCAAGTCCGAGGGCGAGCAGGTCGAGAAGGGTGAGCCGCTCTACGAGCTGGACACGGACAAGGTGACGCAGGAGGTCGAAGCCGACTTCTCCGGCGTGCTGCTGAAGATCGCCATCGCCGAGGGCGAGGTGCCGGTCGGTAAGACGATCGGCGTTATCGGTGAGCAGGGCGAGGAATTCGCCATCGCCGAGCCCGAGGCGGCCGAGCAGGTCGGCGAGAAGGAAGAGGCGAAGCCGCCTGTCCGCGACAGCGGATCAGGGGACGGGGTCCGGGAAGTTCCCCCAGCGGGCCAAGAGGAGCCTGCGAAGGCCACGCCGGCCCGCGACGGGCGCGTGAAGGCTTCCCCGCTCGCGCGCCGCATCGCGCGCGAACGAGGGATCGACCTCGCGACCGTTCGCGGGACGGGCCCCGAGGGGCGCGTCGTGGCGGAGGACGTCGAGCGCGCAGAGGCGGCGCCGGCCGCCGCGGCTCCGGTGCCCGCCGGCGAGATCGAGCGACGAGAGCTGAGCAGCGTCCGGCGCACCATCGCGAAGCGACTGACGGAGGCGTGGACGATCCCCGTATTCCAATTGCAGGCCTCGGCCGACATGACGCGCGTGAACGCGCTCGTGGCTCGTCTGAGAGGCGCCGAGCAGCACGTCACCGTGACGGACATCCTCGTCAAGGTGAGCGCGTTGGCCCTCATCGAGCACCGCGAGGTCAATGCGGAGTGGACCGACGATGCGATCCTCCTGCATCCGAGTGCGAACGTGGGCATCGCCGTCGCCGCGCCGCAGGGGCTGGTCGTCCCGGTGATCCGCGGGGCGGAGCGGCTGCGGCTCGCGGAGATCTCGGCGGCGCGAGCCGATCTGGTCGCGCGCGCCAGGGGGGCCAAGCTCACCCGCGACGACATCGAGGGCGGGACCTTCACCATCTCGAACCTCGGCATGTTCGCGGTGGAGAGCTTCACGGCCGTGCTGAACCCGCCGCAGGCCGCGATCGTCGCGGTCGGCGCGACCGAGGAGCGCGCCGTGGCGGTCGACGGCGAGCCGGCGGTCCGGCCGATGATGACGCTGGTGGCCACGTTCGATCACCGGGCGGTGGACGGTGCGCCCGCGGCCGGCTTCCTGCAGACGCTGAAGTCCTACCTGGAGGAGCCCGGACTGGCGCTGTGATCTGGTACCGCGTCCGAGATCTCGACGCCGCTCGCGCCTTCTACGCGGGAACGCTGGGTTTCACGGTCGACGAGCTCGCGGAAGACTGGGTACGGGTTTCGCGCGGCAAGACGGTGCTCGGCTTGGCGCCGGGCGAGCCGGACCCCGAGGGCGGAGTGGCGATGATCGACGTCGACGACATCAAGGCCGAGGCCGAGCGCCTTCGGCAGGAGGGCGTCGAGGTCGGCGTCGTGCTGGAGCTCCACGACACGATGCGCATCGCCGACGTCTACGACCCCGACGGCAACCGCATCCAGCTGGGGGAAGAGGTCCGGTGATTCGCAAGGGCGGACCGCACGACGTCCCGTTCCTGCGCGACATGCTCCACCACGCGTACTACTGGCGCGAGAACGCGCCGGAGATGGAGGAGCTCCCCGTTTCGCGGTACGTCCTCGGTTGGGGCCGGCGCGGCGACGCGTCCGTGATCGCGATCGAGGACGCCTGGCCCGTCGGGGCGGCGTGGTACCGGCTCTTCACGCAGGACGACCCGGGCTACGGGTTCGTCGACGAGGAGACTCCCGAGCTGTCGATCGCAGTCGTCCCCAGCAAGCGCGCCCGCGGCTACGGAGGACAGATGCTCCAAGCGTTGATGGAGCGCGCCCGCGAGGACGGATTCGAGCGGCTGAGCCTGAGCGTCGAGCCGGACAACCCCTCGATTGCGCTCTACGAGAAGTTCGGGTTCCGCAAGGTCGGCGAGCGAAATGGGGCCACGACGATGGTCGCCGATCTGAGCTAACCGCTCGACGCTCCGCCCGCGGTTTGCTGGTTGGAGCGAGCCCTGTGTTGGTCTGTCGGCATACTTGGCGTCAGCGGCCCAAGGATTACACACAAATTGTCAGAACTTCCGAGCGGAACTGTCACTTTCCTCTTCACCGACATCGAGGGCTCGACGCGGCTTGTCAAGCAACTCGGGAATCGGTACGAGGAGGTCCTCGCGGACCACCAGCGAATCCTGCGCGGCGCATTCGCCGAGTTCGGCGGCACGGAGATCGACACCCAGGGAGATTCGTTCTTCGTTGCGTTCAGCCGGGCCAAGGATGCAGTTGCGGCCACCGTTTCGGCCCAGCGCAGTCTTGGCGCGCACGCGTGGACGGACGGCGCCGACCTGCGCGTGCGCATGGGCATCCACACCGGCGAGCCGGCCGTCGGGCAGGAGCGATATGTCGGGCTCGGTGTACACCGGGCGGCCCGCATTTCGGCGGCGGGCCATGGCGGTCAGGTTCTCACCTCACAGACGACGCGGGAGCTGCTGAGGGACGATCCACTGCCCGACGTCTCGTTGCGCGACCTGGGCGAGCACCAGTTGAAGGATCTCGACGAGCCCGAGCGGCTCTATCAGCTCGTGGCGCCGGGGTTGAGCGAGCAGTTTCCGCCGCTTAAGACGGCGGGCGCAGCTCCTTTCGCCGGCCGTGAAGGGGAGCTCGCCGAGGCCGCCGTCGAGGAGATGGCGAAGCGCTGGCGGAGGCCCGGCCGGCGAGTCCTCATTGCCTCGATCGTCGCGGCCGGCGCCGTCGGCGTGGCCCTGGGCGTACTCCTGACGCAGACAGGAGGCGAATCGACCTCCGTGGTAAAGGCGAATTCCATCGGTGTGATCGAGTCGGACGAAGGCAGGATCGCTTCTCAGATCCCGGTGGGTACTGCACCGGCCGGAGTGGCCGCGGACCAGGGCGGGATCTGGGTCGCGAACACCGACGATCAAAGGGTGTCGCAGATCGACCCGCGAACGAAGGCGGTCGTACAGACGATCGAGGTCGGCGGCGGACCGACCGAAATCGTGCTCGCCGAGGGCGACGCCTGGGTGCTCAACGCCGACGGCACCGTTTCTCGCATCGATCGCGAGACGAGATCGGTTGTACAGCGGATTCCGGTCGGCAACGGCCCGACGGCGATTGCGTATGGGCTAGGGGCAGTGTGGGTTGCGAACGGCGCGGACAACTCGGTCTCGAAGATCGACCCGAAGTCGGGGGAAGTCGTAGACGAGATCGACACAGAGTCGGGCCCAAGCGGGGTTGGTGTCGGCTTCGACTCGCTATGGGTCACGAGTGAGCGAGCCGGGAACGTCGCGCGGATCGATCCCGCGACTGGCTCCGTTGTTTCGATCAACCTGGGCAACGGGCCACGCGCAATTGCCGCGGGGCCGGACGCGATCTGGGTCGCCAACGGCCTCGACGGCACCGTTAGCCGCATCGATCCGGAGAGCAACCGCGTCACCCACGTGATTCCGACCGGCCGCGGTCCGAGTCATATCGCGGTTGGAAAAGCCGCAGTCTGGGTTGCAAACGACCTCGACAACAGTCTCACGAGCATCGATCCCGCGACCGGTGATGTCAGGCGCACTGTGCCGCTCGGCAACCGGCCGGAGGGACTCGCGCTCGACGACCGGTCCGTGCTCGTTTCCGTCCGCGGTCTGGGCGCCCACCATCGCGGCGGGACGCTCAGGGTGGCTTCCGGGAGACGTGGCCTGAAGACGATCGACCCCGCGCTCTCGTACGAGTCCTACACCTTCGCGATTCCGAGCCTGACGAACGACGGGTTGGTGGCGTTCAAGCACGTGAGCGGAAGCGAGGGCGCGACGCTTGTTCCCAATCTCGCCGTTTCGCTACCGCATCCGACCGGCGAGGGCACCGCCTACACGTTCGAGCTTCGCTCCGGGGTCCGCTACTCGTCGGGACGGCCTGTGCGCGCCGGGGACTTTCGTCGAGCCATTGAGCGGGTCTTCAGGCTCGGCTTGCAGGAGGGATATGGCTATTACACGGGGATCGTTGGCGGCGCACGGTGCGCGAAACGACCGAAGCAGTGCGACCTGTCGAAGGGGATCGTGGTAGATCCGGCGGGGAAGTCGGTGACGTTCCACCTGGCGGACTCCGACCCTGACTTCCTCTACAAGCTGGCCCTGCCGTTCGCCAATGCCGTTCCGCCAAATGTTCCGAATCACGATGTCGGTAGACGCGCCGTCCCCGCCACCGGTCCGTACAAGATCGCGCGCTTCGTCCCCAAGAAAGAGCTGGTGTTCGTGCGCAACCCATTCTTTCGAGAGTGGTCGAAGGCGGCGCAGCCCGCCGGTTACCCCGATCGGATCGTCTGGCGGTTGGACGTCGGGGATGACGAAGCCACGCGGGCCGTCGAGCAACAGCGGGCGGACGTGGCCTACGACTTCGTTCCGTCACACCTGCACGAGGAAGTCACGACCCAGTACCCGAGCCAGATGCACGTCGACCCGATCTCCGGGACGTACTTCTACCTCCTCGACGCGCGCCGACGACCGTTCGACGACGTTCGAGTCAGACGGGCGCTCAACTACGCGGTCGACCGCGACAGAGTGATCGACCTCGCCGTCGGCGACGGCGTCGGCGCGCCGACCTGCCAGGTGCTACCGCCGAATTTCTCGGGCTACAAGCCGTATTGCCCGTACACCGCTAATCCCTCCGCGGAGGGCGAGTGGGTTGCACCGGATCTCGACAAGGCCAGGAAGCTCGTGGCCGCCTCCGGTACGAGGGGAGAACGCGTCACGGTGTGGGCAAATGACCAAGCCGAGGGGAAGTACATGGCGCGTCTGTTACGCCGACTCGGCTACCGGTCGCGGCTGAGAACGATCGTCGGGCCGAATTCCGATGACAAATACTTCGGCGCGATCTTCAACCCGAAGAACAAGGTGCAGATCGCGGGGATGCGCTGGTTCTCCGACTACCCCGCCGCATCCGGCTTCATCCCTCCCATTTTCGACTGCTCCTATTTCTGCAGCAAGAGAATCGACCGAATGATCGCGCGCGCACGCGCTCTGCAGGCCACCGATGCTGTTGCTGCGAACGCGCTCTGGGCCCGAATCGACCGCGAGCTGACGGACCAGTCCCCGTGGCTGTTCCTCTACAACAAGAAGCAGGCCGACTTCGTTTCCCGCCGCGTCGGAAACTTCCAGTACAACATCCAATACGGCATCCTCCTCGACCAGCTCTGGGTGAACTAACTGCCCGCCAGGCGTCGTCGCGGAAGCAGTCCCGGCGGCACGACCACGAGGAGGAGCGGCGCGAGCGCCGCGAGCGCGACGATCGGCGCGATCGGTGTCTCCCGGCGCTGGTAGCCGACCGCCGCCACCGGCCCTGATCCGATCGTCTCCTCGATCTGGTGGACGACCGCGGCGGGATGTCGTTCGGCGTATGCGGGCCAGCCGGCAGCGCGTAGCTGCGCGAGCCGGTCCGCCTGGGTCGGTCGGTAGCTCTCGTGGGGGATCCGCTCGTCGGGGCTCCAGAACCGGACAACGACCGGCGTGGTGTGAGTCCGGCGGAGCGCCGCCAGCGTCGGCCGTGCGGCGAAGGGTCGCGTCTCCGCGTCCGATAGGACGACGAGGACCCGCTTGCGTGCGGCCGGAGAAAAGAACCGCTGCGTCGTCACCTCGTTCAGCTCGTCGAACGACGTTGCGAGCGGATCGGGATCGATGGCCGGTGACGGCTTCTGGATCCCGTAGGCGTGGTCGACGACCGAGGCGTAGGCCTGTTCGTCCACGGTCGGGAAGAGATACGGCAGGAGGCGGTTGTTGAGCGCCGCGACGCCGGTGGGCAGCTCCGGCAGCGCGGTCCGCAGCCTGCGCGCGAACGCGGCAGCACGCCGATAGCGAGGCGGTGAGCCTCGCTTGGAAGTGGCCAGCATCGAGCGGGAGTTGTCGAGCACGACCAGCATCTCCGCGTCGGTGCGAACGTGGCGCTCGCGCTGCCTGACGAGAGACGGCTGTGTCGCGGCGAGTCCGAGGAGCGCGAACGCGCAGCCCAGGGCCAGCGGTCGGGCGAGGCGAGCCCTGCCGTTCGGCTCGGGAAGGCCGAGCACCCGCCGAAGCCCACTCGCCTGCCGGCTGCGGACCAGCGCGACCGCCACAGGCACGAGCCCGACGAGGCCCGCGAGGGCGGCGGCCGGCGTCTCGAAGACGACGGTCATCAGTAGCCGCTCCCGCTTCCGGAGACGGCGCCCTGGCGGAGACGTCGATGCGTGCGAGGGTGCCTGGCGTCCTGTCCTTGGTTGCGCTTCCGGCCGGACGGGCGGTTCGCCGGCGTCTGCCTGCGGCCCGACAACGCGGAAAACGGCGCGGTCTGCGATGCGAGCACGAGCTCGAGGTCGTACTTCGCCGCCTCGTTGCGATCGTCGAGGAGCGCGGCCGCGCGGAACTCTTCCTCCGCCTGCGCGAGCAACCGTCCTCCGCCGAACTGGCGCAGGCGCCCGAAGCTGATCGAGCCGTCCCCGGCCGGGAGTGCGAAGACCTTCCCCACCATCAGGTGGGTCTGGGCGCGTTCGCTGCGCGGCTTAACTCGACGCGCGAGCGTGGCGAGTCGGACGGCCGCGCCCGAATCGGTGGAGCCGCTCGGGTTCGAGACCGTTCTGCGGTACACCTGGACGACCTTGAAGAACGGCTGGTTTTCTTCCACGCCGAGAAGCCAGTCCGCCGCCTGGTCGAATGCCGAGAGTCCCTGCTGCTGCCCGCCGGGCAGCCGGGCGGCCTCCACTCGATCAGGCGTCGCGAGCACAGCACGGCCCAGCAGGGCGAGCGGGATGGAGAGCGCCAGCGCGCACGCTCCAACCACGACTGCCACCAGCGGGCGCCTCACGTCCGCGCCCTCCAGGTGAGCGGGTGCAGTGTCAGCTCGCTGGTCGCGGCAAGCAGGCCGAGCAGTCCGACGAGTGCGGCCAGGACGATCGGCACGACGTCAGTACCCGCGGGCTCCGCCGGCTGGACAGTCCGGTTCGCGGCGGCGGCGACGAACCCCGCGTTCGGCAGCGTCGGAGTCTCCCCGGGACTGACCTTGATCACGCTCAGATCGATCTCCTCGCGCTGGTACTGAGCCACCACCGTCTGCAATCGCTGCACGTCGGACTCGGCGTCGGCCAGGTCGCTCACCAATACGACGTGGGGATGCCGGACGTGGTCGCGGCGGAGGATCGTGCGCGCAAGGACGAGGCCGCTGGAGATCAGCGTGCCGCTCGCGAACGACGGCGCCCAGGGGTACTCCCACGCCTTGCCCTGTTTGAACAGCTCGAGCCAGCCCTTCAGCCCCTCGACGGGCGTGGCCGGAGGAAGCGCCTCGTAGGCCGTGTCGGAGAAGACGACCAGCCCGAGGTGGCGCCGGGGATCGCGGGTGAGCGCGAGCAAAACGCGCGAGATCCCCTCGGACGACGGGAGCGCGCTGCCGGAAAGGTCGATCACGATGACGGCGTCGGAGCCGGGGCCGAGGATCGGCGCCTGCTCGGGTTGCGCGTGCGCCTGGACGGCGAAGACGACCAGCGTCGCGAGGACGGCCGCGGCGAGCGATCCCCACAGCAGCCCCGTGCGCCGGCGGGCAGGGCCGAACGACCCGGCGTCGGCGAGCTGCAACACGGGCTCTCGCCGGCTGCGGCGCGCGAGCAGCAGGGCAGCCGCCACCAAGCAGGCGCCGGCTACGGCCCACATGAAGGCGATCACGTGCGCACCGCCGTTCGCACGCGGCTCGTCAGGTCGGAGATCGCATCGGGCCGCGGGTCGCGCGGGCCCCAGGCCAGCACGCGGCTCTCGAAGCTCAGGGGCTCGTCGATGGGCTCTAACTGGCTGGCCAGCTCCTCGAGCGCGCGCCTCCGACGACCGGAGTCACCGTTGGCGCAGGAGGCGGCCAGCTCCCGCAGCACTTGCTCGAGCGGCGCAACCCTGCGCCGCGGCGGCGTGATTCGCTGCAATCCGACCCACAGAAGCAATGCGGCGCCTCCGGCCGCGAGCAGGCCGGCGAGTGCGAGGAGCCCGAACCCCGTCACATCCGGAGACACGCGGTACTGGACCGGCGCGGCCAAGGGCGGCGGGACGCGCAGGACGGGGGCGGCAACGTCAGCCGTCGTCACTCGCGAGCGCACTCGGAGCCGGGGCCAGCTCGACACGATCGTCCGGCCCTGGTACGACACGACTGCGGGTCGGAACAGGAAGCTCTTGGCGCCCTTCCGCGGCACGCATTCGAGCTCGAGGCAGCGGAGCCGGCTGACGACGCGCACGACCGTGCCGCTCCCGTCGGTCCGCACGCTACGGCTCCTGGAAGTGACCGCGTACGGCTCGAAGTTGGATCGCACGCGGATGTTCGCCGGGTCGCGACCCCCGGACACGTCGAGCGTCGCCACCACCGTGTCTCCGAACTGCGCCTCCCGCGGCGAGAGTTGGGCGCGAATGGAGAACGGCTGCACAGCTCTCCCGGCCGGCTCGTGGACGAGTGCGAGCACGAGGCCGACCGCGAGGCCGGCCAGCAGCACGAGCGCCCCGATCTGAAGGACGCGCCTCAACGCAGGCTCAGCCGCGCGCGGCGGCGCTCGTGCCAGCGGATGAAGGCGGACAGGATGTCGAGCGGCTCCGCGCTCGACAGGAGGACGGGGTCGATCTCGAGGGCGTTGAAGCTCTCGAGCAGGTGCGTAAGCCGCTCTTCGTTCGCCTCCTGTCGTTCGCGCGCCTCGCGGCGCGTGAGCCGGACGGGTTCGGGGATGGGCAGGACGAATCCGGACACGGGTGGAAACGACTGCTCCCAGGTCGGGTCCTGCACGATCACGGGCACCAGGTCCCAGCCGAGCGAGAGACCTGCCCGCCACACCGGGGCGGCCGGTGCGATCAGGAAGTCCGAGAGAACGAAGACGAAGGAGCCCGGCGGGACGTCGGAGCGCGTGAGCTCGAGGTGGCGAAAGGCTGCCGTGAGGTTCTGGGGCGGCGCGGTGAAGGCAGCGCGCGCCAGTTCGTGCTCGCGAATCACGCGCGCGTTCTCACGCCGGTTCGGCGGCATCCACCGGAGCACGTCCGACTCGGCGAGGTCGAGGTAGCCGGGGAACCCCTGAGCGGCGAGCGCGCTGTCCACAATCATGCGTCCGGCCGCCTCCACCGCGGCCGGTTTGTGCAGCCACGGCAGCCCCGGCGGGTATAGGCCCATCTCGGGCCGGCGGTCGACGACGACCACCACGCGCGGGTGGTCCTCGGCGAAGTGCTCCCGAACGATGAATTCGTCTGCGTTCCGGGCGCTGGAGGCGCGGGCCGAGGTCTTCCAGTCGATCGCGCGCACGCTGTCGCCGCGCCTGTAGGGCCGTGTGCTTGCAATATCGAAGCCGAGGCCGCGGTGCACGCTCCGGCGCGTTCCACCGATCAGGCCGGTTCCGCGGCGGCGGCTCAGCAGCGGGAAGGTCGGCTCGGCGTCCAAACGCGACGCCTCAGTCCGCAAGCGTGATTCCCGGCCGGGGGACGAGCTCGATGCAGCGGCGCGCAAGCTCGAGGCGGGTGAGGCCGGCGCCGTTCGCCGACTCCATCCGGTACGGGTTCACGAGCACGCGGTGCTCGAGCACGGGCTCGAAGAGTGCCTCGACGTCCTCCGGCTCCACGAACGGCCGCCCGCGGATGAGGGCCCACGCGCGCGCGGCCCGCTCGAGCGCCAGCGATCCGCGGACGGAGGCGCCCACGGTGACGAACTCCAGGTCTCGCGTCGAGCGCACGAGCTCGATCAGCCAGCGCTGGATGATCGGGTCGATGTAGACGCTCTCGACCGCGGCCTGGATCCAGCGCAGGTCGGCGACGTCGATGACCGGCTCGAGCGAGTCGAGGGGATGGCCGTGCAGCTGCGCCTGCACGATGCGCAGCTCGTCATCGAGGTTCGGGTACCCGAGCGTGGTCTTGAGGAAGAAACGGTCGAGTTGCGCCTCCGGCAGCGGGAACGTCCCCTCGTGATCGAGCGGGTTCTGGGTCGCGAGGATGAGGAACGGATCGGGGAGCGGATGCGACTCGCCGTCGACCGTGATCTGCCGCTCGGCCATGGCCTCGAGCAGCGCCGACTGTGTGCGCGGCATGGCGCGGTTGATCTCGTCGACGAGGACGATCCCGGCGAAGATCGGCCCGGCCTGGAACTCGAACTCGCGCTCCTTCTGGTTGTAGATCGAAAGCCCCGTGAGGTCGGTCGGCTGCAGATCGGGCGTGCATTGGACGCGCGAGGCGCGCGCGCCCTCGATCGAGGTCGCGATCGTGCGCGCGAGCACGGTCTTCGCCGTACCCGGGACGTCCTCGAGCAGGACGTGGCCGCGGCAGAACAGGGCACAGAGGACGAGGCCGATCTCGTCCCGTTTCCCGCGTACGACCAGCTCGATGTTCGCCAGCAGTCGTTCCGCCAGCTCGGTGGCGGCCGTGAACTCGGCGCTGGGCTCGACGTGCTTCCTCAGGATCTCGTTCTTCAGCTCGGCCTCCGCCAGGACCGAGACTAGCTGAGGCGGGGCTCAGGAGTAAACGGGTGGCGGGGTCAAGCCCGATCGCGTGGAGTGTTCACGATCCCCTCCGTGGATAGGATCGAATCATGGAATGTGACGTCGCGGTGCTCGGCGGAGGCCCCGGCGGCTACACGGCCGCGATCCGGGCCGCGCAGCTGGGAGCCAAGACCGTGTGCATCGAGAAGGAGCCGGAGCTGGGCGGAACGTGCCTGCGCATCGGCTGCATTCCGACCAAGGCCTGGGTCCAGAGCGCCTTCTACCTCAAGGCCGCCGAAGAGAGTTTCGCCAAGCTGGGCGTGAAGGTCGGCGAGCCCGAGCTCGACTTCGCCGCGGCGAACGAGTGGAAGGCCGCCGTGGTCAAGCAGATGACCTCGGGCGTCGCGTCGCTCTTCAAAGCGAACGGCGTCGAATGGGTCAAGGGCACCGGGCGCTTCAAAGGCGCCAACACGATCGCGGTCGAGGGTGGGGAGGACGTCACCTTCAAGTCCGGGATCATCGCCACCGGATCGTTCCCTCTTCGCCCGCCCATCGAGGGTCTCGACTCGCACCTGTGCGTGGACTCGACCGGGCTGCTCGCCCAGACCGAGGTCCCGCGCCGGCTCGTCGTCCTCGGCGGCGGGATCATCGGCTGCGAGTTCGCCTCGATCTTCGAGCGCTTCGGCACCGAGGT
>Ga0075428_100005294_pt1 | contig 14339 bp, 9 predicted proteins | sample RhiMetdeltSRZDD2_FD_75291 | JGI IMG/M metagenome (GOLD analysis project Ga0075428, IMG submission 75291) | Populus rhizosphere microbial communities from Tennessee, USA - Rhizosphere MetaG P. deltoides SRZDD2 | ecosystem: Host-associated > Plants > Roots > Rhizosphere > Soil | place: USA...
GGAGCCGCGCCGTCGGGCCCGACGACGTTGCCATGCAGGATGCCCGCGGCCCCGAGCTCGATCACGCCGAGGTCGAGCCGGGCGCCGCCAACCACGTCGAGTGCGGGAACGTGCGCCGTGATCTGGCCAGGGTGCTCGAACTGCAGGTCGACCCTGCCCGCCGGCACGGTGTCGATTCTGAACGTGCCATCGCTGGCAGCCTGGAACTGCACGTACTCGGCGCGTTCGTGGTGCCAGCAAATGACCTTCGCCGCGACCGCCTGCTGGGCTGCCGTCGACACCCGGCCACGGATGCCGCCCACGGGCTGGTTCTTGTCAACCGTGATCGTCAGCGGACCCGAGCCCGGCACGACGCCGCGCACGATGGCGGCGGCAAAGCTCATGAGCTGCTGCCCCGGTGCGTAGACCCGGACGTCGACGGTGGCTGCGTTCGGTGCCGCGAGGGCGAAGCGTCCATCGGCCGCGGTCGTGGTGCCCTCGGCGTTGCCACGCACCACGACGCGCCATTGCGCGAGCGGGGCGCCCGTCGGGTCGACGACCACGCCTTCCACGCCGCGGGCCGCTCCGGCGGCATCGAGGATCGCCGTCCACTCGGTGGGAGACGCGGGCCCGAGCACGAGGCGCTGGGCGACCTGGCGCGGGGCAACTCCGACCGCCTGCGTTGCTCGCGCGGTCAGGAGGTTGTCGCCGGGGGGCAGATCGCGCAGGCGGAAGCTGCCATCGGCTGCACTGGCCGTCATGCGGCTGAACAAGGTGCCGGGCACATCGGACCAGATTCGCGCGTTGGCGACGGGCGTGCCGTCTGCGTTGCGCACGCTGCCGTGGACTTCGCAGGCCGGCGGCAACCGCACCTCGACGTGCGCCAGCTGACCGGGCGTCGTTTCGATGCTGTTGCGCACGCTGCCATGCCCCGCGGCGCGCACTGCGTATTCGATGCGACCGGGCGGCAGGTGCCGCACGGAGAACGCACCCTCGCGGTCCGTGCTCGCGCGCTGCGGGGGCGAGGCGAGCTCGGCGCCCGGCGGCACGGTGCCCATGCCGCGACACTCGATCTCCGCGCCCGGAACGGGCAGGCCCGCGGCATCGACCACGGTGCCTTCGAGCCTGACCTGCACGGTCAGCAGGGCCAGTTGCAGCGTCACGGTCGGCGAGGGCTTGGTCCGGTCCGGTTCGGGGCGCACGAAGTACATGGCCGAAGGCGAATAGTCGGGATGCAGCGCACCCAACCTGCCCCCGGCCGCGAGCCCGACGCGGAAGCTGCCATCGGCCCGACTGCGGCCGACGTGGCACAGACGCGGGACGTCGCTCGCGCGGTCGAACCACGGCAGCAGCACGATCGAGGCGTCCCCGATGCCACGGCCACCGGCGTCCACGACCGAACCCTGGACGAGCAGGCGTGGCACGATGCGCAGCGTGGTCTGCACCGTCTGGTCGGCGGCGAGCGTCGCGCTGCCTTCGGCGCCGAGGCCACAAGTGACCGAGGCGGTGTGGCCATCGCCGCCGACCACTTCGAAGCGCGCGTTGCCACGCTGATCGGTGCGACCGACGAACGTGATCGCGCGGTTCTGCTCGGCCGCGAGAATCAAGGTCACGTCGACGTGCGCGAGCGGCTCGAACGCGACATCGGCAGCGCCGCCGACCACGAGCACCTCGAGCGCGGCGATGCGGGTATCCGGAGCGGCGTCCGGAAGCGTTGCCGGGGCCCGCATCTGATTCGGCGCGACGCCGTCGTCCGCGGACTCGGGCGCACCGACGCTGGAAGCCAGGGGATCCGGGGTCCGCTCGCCGGGCTGCGTTGGCTGAGGATCGGGCAAAGGCGAAGTCTCGCCCGTGGCTCCCTTCCACAACCACCAGCAGCCGACGGCGACGGCGCCACAAAGCACCAGCGAGATCGTCAGCCAGACACTGCGCACAATCCTCCTACGATCGTACGGCGGGGGTTGGTCTCACATTCTGGCTCCGGCGCCCCATTGTGCAAGGAACCGGCGCCGCATCGAACGCTGCGGGAAGCGTTCGGCGATCGTTCGCACGAGGGAACGGGCCGCCGCGGGACGGTCGAGCCAGGCCAACGCGCGCAGGTGCATCGAGATCGGCAGATCGGCGGTGGCAAGGACTTCTTCGAGCTCTGCGGTGGGCGCCGCGTCGCCGCGCACGGCGCGCGCGAGCAGCCAGTTGGCGCGCAGCGAGGGCAGTTCGAGCTCGCTCACGAGCGCGCCGAGAGCCTCGTCTTCGTCACCGAGCCGCAGCAGGTAGCCACGCGCCATCGCTTCGCCGAGACGATCGCCGCCGGCTAGCGCGAGTCGCACCGCGCGGTGGAACGTGGCCATGGCCTCGTCGTCGCGTTCGCGCCAGAACTGGCGTTCGCCCAGGAAGACGCTCGCGCGAGCGCCGTAGGTCGGTAGCGACAGCCGTTCGGCCTCGTCGACGGCATCGCGCAGGTCCTGCGTCGCGACATCGTCGCCGAGCACGGATCGGACCTGGCCGCGGTAGAGGTGGAACCGCAGACGCACGCGTGGCAGCCGGCTCATGGCCGGCGCGCTTTCGATCTGCTGCAGCGTCTTGAGCGCCGTCGCGTAGTCGTGGCTCAGCGCCTGCACGCGCGCGAGGTCGATCAGCAAGTGGCAGCGCAGCTCGTCCTCCTCGGGAGGAACGCGCATCAACGCTGCCTGCATGTGCTTCTCGCCGGGAGCCGCCTGGCCGCGGTAGAGCAGGATGCGCCCGTGCAGGCCGTGCGCCTGGGCCGCCATCGCGGAGGCGGCCTTCGTGGTGTGGGCCGCGAGGTCGTCGTGCACGGATTCGAGCAGCGCGATCGCCGCGAGCAGATGCCCGCTGTCGAGCTCCTCGTTGGCCAGACCCGTGCGTGCCGCCGCGGACGATTCGAGATCGCCGAGTCGCGTCGCGAGCGCTTCGGCCTCGCGGAAAGTGCGCGCGCTGGCTTCGGTCTGGCCCGCGTTCGAGCGCGCCTTGCCGCTCTGCAGCAACCACCGCAGCCGGCGTGCGTCGTTGGCCGGCGTGCTCGGCACCTGCGCGAGGTGCACGGCGAGGCGGCCCGCGATGCGCAGCGCGGTCCGCCGCGAGCCGGCGCGCACGCGCTCCTCGAGACCGTCCAGCAGCGGATCGAGGCAGCCCTCGTGGTCGAGCGCCTGCGAACGCTGCATGCCGATCTCGAGCCGGCTGCCGCCGCGTCGTTCGAGCAGCGCCGCCGCCTGCACGTGCAGTTGCTCGCGTTCGCGGGCCGGCAGCTCGCGCAGCAGGGCCTTCTGGAAGTCGCGATGGCGGAACGAGACCTCGCCGCCCTGGGCCCGAACGATGCGGCCGCGGAACAGCGAGAGGGTCTCGAGCACGGCCATCTCCGAGGAAGCGACGAGCTCGGCGAGCGCTTGGAGCTCGCAGCGTTCGCCGAGCACGGCCGCCGCCGCGAGTACGGCGCGTTGTTGGGGCTCGAGTCCGGCCACGCGGTGGCGGAAACGCTCGAGGTGGCCCGGAGCAGGCCGCGGTTCGGCCGCAGGCGAGAGCATGTGGTAGTCCCCGGCGCGGCCGCGCAGCTCGCCGGCCTGGGCCAGGTGGTCGAGCGCTTCGATCAGGTTGCCGGGCAGACCGCTCAGGACGCGGTGCGCGTCGCGCAGGAACGTGTCGACCGGTTCGCCGCCGCGGAACAAGGCGCGGCCGAACGCGAGGAACGGCGCGTCCTCGAGTCCCGCGAGCTCGAGACGCAGATCGGCGTGCAGGGCCTGGCCCTCGGGTCCCGTCGCGAGCAGCAGCAACAGATGCAGCTGCGGGCACGAGGCGGCGAGCCGCGACAGCACGAGGCGGCCGCTCGTGTCGAGCCGTTCGCTGTGGTCCACGCGCAGCACGAGCACGCGCCCGGGACGCGCGAGGCTCGCGAGTGCCGAGGCGAGCCGATCGGCGCGCACTTCGGACGACTCGGTGCTCACTCCCAGGGTCACCGCGGCGAGCGCTTCGGCGTCCGCCTCGTCGAGCTGCAGGAACCGGCGCGCGCCGACCAAAGCACGCTGGTGCGCGTTCGGCGTGTTGCGGCCGTCACCGTGCAGCAGCCAGTCCAGCAGCGAGCTCGCGAACGGCTCGCCGTGACCGAAGCCGCTGTCGGCTTCGCCGCCGAGATAGAGCGGCGGTTCCTTGCCGCCGAGCCAGCCCTGGATTGCTTCGTCGAGCAGGCGCCGGCGGCCGATGCCCTCGGGTCCGTCGACGACGACGACGCTGCCGCGGCCCTTCTGCGCCGCGGCGAACCGCTCCTGCAACGCGGCGAGCTCGGCCTTGCGGCCGCAGAGCGGCGTCTCGGCGGGGCGTCGCATGCGCAACAGCCGGCGGCTGCTCGCGAGCGCGGGGGCCTTTGCCTCGTGGCGCCGCCAGTACTCGGACCGTTCGCCCTGCTCGAGCCATCGCGCGAGTTCGGCGCCGTCTCTAGGGCGGTGCTCGGGGTCCTTCTGCAGCAGGTCGAGCAGCAGCTGGTCGAGGAACGGCGACACGCGCGCGCGCAGGTGCGAGGGGCGCGGCGGCGGCCGGTGCAGGTGCGCGTCCAGCATCTCGTCCGCCGTGGTCGTCGAAGAGAACGGGTGGCGGCCCGTCGTGACTTCGAACAACACGATGCCGAGTGAATAGAGGTCGCTGCGCGGCCCTGAGGCTGCGCCGCGCAGCGTCTCGGGCGCCGCGTAGGCGACGCTGCCCGCGACGCCGAAGTCCGAGCTGCGCCCCGGCGACGAGCCGCTGCCGGCACCCCTGGTGCCGATCGGCCGAGCGAGTCCGAGGTCGACGATCTTGAGCTGGCTGTCCGGGGTCAGCACGAGGTTCTCTGGCTTCACGTCGCGGTGCACGAGACCCCGCTTGTGCAGCGCGTGCAGACCCTTGGCCGCGTCGGCGCCGATGCGCCGCGTGAGGTCCTCGACCGGCGCCCCCGACCGCGCGACGAACTCGCGCAGCGTCGTGCCCTTCACGTACTGCATGACGAGGAAGCTCGTCTGGTGTCCGGGCAGCTCGATCGTCTCGAAGCCGTAGATCTCGGCGACGTTCGGGTGACGCAGCTTCTGGCCGACTTCACCCTCGGCGAGCAGACGCGCGTGCGCGCGTTCGTCGGCCGCCAGATCCTGGCGCAGGAACTTGATCGCGACCTCGGTGCCGGCCGGCAGGCCGCCGTAGGGCGCGAGCAGCCGCGCGCGATGCACGGTGCTCGACGATCCGCTGCCGATCTCCTGTACGAGCTCGAACCGGCCGGCCGTCGCGAGCGCGAGATGGTCCTGTTCCGCGTGCTTTCCGAGCAGCGGCAGCGATCGGGCGTCCTCGGCTTCGCTTATCACCTGCACGTTGTAGCCGCAGGCAACGCGAGCGTTCCACGCCGATTTTCGTGAAGGTTGAACGCGCCGCAGCACCCTGAGAAACTCTCGCTGCCAACCGAAAACGGGCAAGTCGCGTTCAGCCGCGTGACGCAGTCGCGGGTTCGACAGCCCCCGTCGCGGCCGCGAGCGCCGCGCGCAGGCCGTCGCTCGCGATCCCACCTTGCAGCGTGATCGTCTCGAGCCGACAGCCGAGCGCGAGACGGTCGGCCATCGCGCGCGTGCCGGCGGTGACGCTGTCGTCGCCGGCCGCGATCACCGCGTGTGGGCGCAGCCAGCCGAGCATGGTCTCGAGCTCAGCGGTGGCCACGGCGCCGAGCGTCTTCCACTCGCCGTCGCGCGGCGCCAGGATCACGGCGGCCGGGCGGAGCTGCAGCTCGACGAGCACGAACGCGGGCACTTCCTGGTCGAGCAGCAGCACGTCGAGGCGGGCGCCGTCGCCCGCGGCGAACATCAGCGCCAGCACCTTCTGGTCGATCGCGAGCGCCGATTCGATCTCCCGGCTGCCCAGCGGCTCCGCGAGTGCTCGCATTGCGGCGACTCCGGAGGACAGGTCTGCGACCAGCACGACGTGGCAGCGGGGCCGCTGCGGATCGGGCGCCGTCCACACACGGAGATGGTCGCGCAGTAGCACTTGCAGCGTGCCGCGTGCGTTCGGGTCGGCGAGCCGGTCGCGCAGGCGTCCGGCCGCAGCCGGGTCGGGCGGCGGCGCATCGGCCGGAGTCTGCGGGCCCGCGTTGCCGGCGCCGATCCCGGCGCCCGCGGGTTGGGGGATCGCGTCGGCGTGGCCCTTCGCGAGCATGTCGGTGCGGCGCGCGCCCTCCATCATCAGCGCGGTGGGCGCGAGCGCGATCGTGATCGGGATCCGGTTGCGGTCGATCGCGATCGGCCGGAACTCGAACCGGCCCTCGTGCTGCGTCATCGACCGGAAGAACGCGTCGGGCCCGAGCAGGCCCGCGAACGTGGCGTGGAGCACCTTGCCGCCGCTGAACAGCACGACCCCGGTCCCGGCCGGCGTGGCGATCGTGAGGCGTCCGGTGCGGCGGCCGGCGTGCAGCAGACCGACCACGTCGGTGAACGACGTGCACGCGAGGTCACCGGCGAGGTCGCTCAGGACACGCAGACGCTGTCGGCGCGCCGTCTCCGCCCACGCCAGCGCTGCGTTCAGCCGCGCAATGAGCTCCGGAATGACGAAGGGCTTCACGACGTAGTCGCGCGCTCCGGCCTCGAACGCCGCGACTTTCGTCACGACGCGGTCGTCGCTCGACAGGAACAACAGCGGCACGTCGGCGAACGCGTCTTCGCGGCGAAGCTCGCGGCAGAACTGCAGTCCGCTCTGGTCGCCGAGCGCGATCTCGGAGACGACCGCGTGCACGACCTTGTTGGCGAGGATCTCGTTCGCAGCGGCCGCGCTGCCGGCCGACTCGATCGTGTATTGCCACGTCTGCCGCAGACCCATTTCGAGGATGCGGCGCGCTCCGGCGTCGGGATCGACGACGAGCACGGTCGATCGCGAGCCTAGCTGCGGCGCGGGCATGCCCTGCTCCGATCGACCCGGAGCTCCGCGCGGCTTGAGGCGGGGTCAGGAAAACCCGGAGGGTGCGTGCGTGACATCGACATGCCCACGGCAAGGCCAGCGGCGACAGGTTGACCAAAGGTTGAACGCGCAGCGGCGCTCTGGGAGGCTTTCGCTGCCAGACCGAGAACGCATGCCGATCCGCTTGCACAACTCCCTGACCCGTTCGCTCGAAGAACTGCGCCCGCTGCGCAAAGGCATCGTGACGATGTATCACTGCGGGCCGACGGTCTACAGCTCGCCGCACATCGGCAACTTCCGCAGCTTCCTGTTCGCCGACGTGCTGCGGCGCTTCGTCGAGGACCAGGGCTACCGGGTCGAGCAGGTCATGAACGTGACCGATGTCGGCCACCTGACGCTCGACGACATCGAGGGCGGCGAGGACAAGATGGAGGCCGCATCGCGCAAGGCCGGCAAGACCGCGTGGGACATCGCGAAGCAATACACGGCCGAGTTCCAGGAGTGCCAGCGCAAGCTGCACGTGCGGCTGCCGCACCACATGCCGCGCGCGACCGACTTCATCGCGCAGATGGGCGCGATCATCGACGACCTGCTACAGAAGGGCGTCGCGTATCAGGTGAACGGCAACGTCTACTTCGAGGTCGGGAAGTTCCCCGACTACGGCAAGCTGTCGGGCAAGGTGCTCGACGAGCTCGAGGCCGGCGCGCGCGTCGCCGTCAACGACGAGAAGAAGGACCCGCGCGACTTCGCGCTGTGGAAGGTCGATCCGAAGCACCAGATGCAGTGGGACGCGCCGTTCCGCGACGGGAAACGCGGTTTCCCGGGCTGGCACATCGAGTGCTCGGCGATGTCGATGCACTACCTCGGTGAGCAGATCGACATCCACACGGGTGGCGAGGACAACATGTTCCCGCACCACGAATGCGAGATCGCGCAGACCGAGGCGCACACGAAGAAGCGTTTCGTCGGCATCTGGATGCACGCGCGGCACCTGCTCGTCGACGGCACCAAGATGTCGAAGAGCCTCGGCAACTTCTTCACCGTCGAGGAGGTGCTCGCGAAAGGCTGGTCGGGGCTCGAGCTGCGCTACGCGCTGATCAGGGTGCAGTACCGGCAATCGCTGAACTTCACGATGAAGGGTCTCGACGAAGCGCGCGCGGCGATCGGCCGCGTGCAGCAGGCGCGGCAGAAGCTCGTGCGCGTGCGCGACGGGCTCGAGCCGGCCGGCTCCGACGATCTCGCGGCGGGCGTCGCCGACGCGAACGCGAAGTTCACCGCCGCGATGAGCGAGGATCTCAACGTCAGCGAGGCGCTCGCGGCGGTGTTCGCGCTGGTCAGCGCCGCGAACAAGGCGCGGCCTTCGCGCAACGGCGCGGTCAGAGCACTCGCGGCGTTCGCCCGGTTCGAGGACGTGCTCGGTTGCTTCGGGCCCGAGGCAGCGGCGACCGGGGGGGCCACAGGCGCGTCCATCGACGGTGTCCGGGTCGAGGAACTGCTCGCCCAACGCGAGGCCGCGAAGCGCGCGAAGGACTGGGCGACTGCCGACCGCATCCGCGCCCAGATCGCCAGCGCGGGCTGGAAGATCGTCGACACGCCGGCGGGACCGCGACTCGAGAAGGCGTAGCCGCGACTACGGCGGACCGTCGAGGCTCGTGCCACGGCGCCCCGTGAACCCTCGGCGTTCAGCTGCGGACTTCGGCGGCCTTGGCGCGGCGTGCCTTCTTGCTCTCGTTCCAGGAGGACAGCCCACCCTCGTATTCGATGACGTTGGTGAAACCGTCGTCCACCAGCATCTGCACCGCCTTGGAGGAGGCGTCACACTTGTCGTTGTCGCAGTAGAGCACGACCTTCCGCGTCTTGCTGCCGGAGGCCTTCAGTGCCACGGTCCGCACGAAGTCGGCCGACGCGAGCGGCACGTTGCGGGCGCCCGGGATGTGGTCCTTGTCGAACCCCTCCTTCGCCACCACGTCGATCAGGAGGAAGCCTTCGGCACTCTTGCGCAGGGTCTGGAGCTTCTCTGTGGTGATAGTCTTTTTCATGACGTGACAGTAACCGGGATGCCGCTGCCGGCGCGGTGCCAAAGGGCGCGGATTGCGGTCTAATTGTCGGCGCGCGCGCAATGGGCTGCCGAGCCTGGCCCTCGTCCACGCGGCTCGAAGTGGGGTCAACCTCCGGCGAAGACGTCGTCCAGCAGCTTTGCTGTGACGAACTGATCGAACCAGCGATCCAGAGTCTCGATGCGCGCGCGCTTGACGCGCGCCACGAGCTTCGGTGGCATTGGGCCGAACTTCTTCTCCAGAAGGCGCAACAGTTGCCGAGCTTGCCCAGCAGTCTCGAACTTCGGCCGGACTTCCTTGCGCGTGCGACGACGGATGTGTTCGGCGGCGGTGATCATCTTGTGCGTGGAGCGCGGGGTGATGTCGGTGAGGATGGTCTGGAGCTGTTCGTCGGGCAGCGCTGCCACGTCGAACAGGTACGAGAATACCGCGAGCAGATCGTCTTGTCCGGACCTGGCGACGCGCAGTCGTTCCATGAGCTGGCCCCAACCACGTGAACAGCTGCAGCACGGTCCATCGATCGTCGCGGCTCTTGTGTTCGACCAGCAGGTAGATCAGGACCCGACGGCCGCGCAGCGCAGCCGAGAACAGCAGGTCAGCCTGCGACTTGCGGAGCCTGCGATCGACGAAGCTCGCGTCGATGACGCGGAGGCTCCGCCAATCGATGCGCTTGGCGATCGCGCTCGGAAGTGCCTTGCGGAGCAGGTCGCGCGCGTTCGCCGGGCGGCCGAACGCGAGCCGGAACAACGTGTCGTGCGGGGTAGCCACCAGAACTCCATGGCGACGGCAGTCGCCGGTGGTACTGGTGGGGGATGGGGGCAGGCGACCGGCAGATTGTTCGCGGGCACGCGACCGCGACGGCGTCGTAGTATGCGCCCTCTCGCCGGCGGCCGGCGGACACGCCACTCCTTCCGGACCATCACGCATGTCGATTTCCTTCAAGCTGCGGCTTGCGCACGCGAGCCTGTTCTGTTGTTTCTCTTGTTGCACTGGGCCGCAGGAGCCGCCGGTTCCGAACGTCTCGGTGCCCTCCCAAGCGACGAATGAACCCGCGCCCGTCGCGGCTGCTCCGATGACCGACCCCAAGCCCGCCCCGTCTCCCACACCGGCTGCCAACTACAACCAGCTCACTGCAGCCGAGGCGCGCGTGATCCTCGGCAAGGGCACCGAGCGCGCCTTCACGGGCGAGCTCACCGACAACGAGGTCGAGGGCACCTACATCTGCCGGCAGTGCAACACGCCGCTCTACTCGAGCAAGGACAAGTTCCACAGCCGCTGCGGTTGGCCCAGCTTCGACGACGAGATCGAAGGCCGCGTCGAGCGTGTGCCCGACGCCGATGGCATGCGCGTCGAGATCCTGTGCGCGAACTGCAAAGGCCACCTCGGCCACGTGTTCGAGGGCGAGGAGGGCATGACCGCGAAGAAAACGCGCCACTGCGTGAACTCGATCTCGATGCGGTTCATCAAGAAGGGCGACCCGCTGCCGGCGCCGATCGTGCTGAAGAAAGACGCCAAGAAGTGACGCGCGAGCCCGGCGTCAGCGCTGGCGCACCAGCTCGTATTGCACCGGCTGCAGCCGCGCGAGCTTGCCCTGGATCTCGGTCAGCATGGTCCTGGTGACCGCGATGTCGATCTGGAACCGCTCCGCGTTCGCTTCGTACTGGGTCGCCGCGGTCCGCGCGCTCGACGCGTCGGTCTGACGCTTCTCGAGCGACTTCTGCTCCTCCTCGAGGCTCTGCAGCCGCGCGGTGGCACGCTGCGTCGCGAGGGCGCTGCTCGGCAGCTGTTCGAGCCACACGGCGAGCATACGCTGCTCGTCTCTGGCGATCTCGTCGAACTGATCGAGCCTGCTGCGCAAGGCCTGGATCTCGACCTGCATCGTTGTGATCGCGGCCTTGCCCTCTTGCACGGACATTCCCTCGGTCGCCGTGCCGGTGAGCCGGCCCATCAATGCGGTCAGCTCCGCGTTGCGGGCGGCCAGCTCCGCGTTGCGTCGCGCGATCTTGTCGCGCAGATCGTCGCGGCGTGCCGTCGACTCGGCGATCATCTTCTCGACGAGCTCCTTGCCGCGGGTCTCGGTCGCGACATCGATGCGGGCCGACAGCAGCTGCTGCTCGAGCGCACTCTTGTGCTGCCGCAACGTCGTCACGGTCGTGGTGCAACCTTCGGCGCAGGCGAGCAGCGCGGCGCGCTGGGCCTGGAGCTCCGCGTGGCGGCCGTCCAGCTCGTCGCGGCGCTTCGTGAGCTGGACCATCGGCTGTTCGTAGAGAACCTGACCGAGGCGGTGTTTCAGGTGACCGACGATGGCGTCGATGGCGGCGTCCTGCTGGTCTGTGGACAGCTGGCTGCGGACCGCGAGGTCCGTTTCGACGTGGATCTGGAACGTGCCCGCCATGTGCGGGGCCGGCAGGCCGGTCCCGATTCTCGTGATCTCGACCAGCGGACCGCTGAGCACGCGCTGTAGTTCGTTCCGGCAAGCAGGCTCCCTCGTCATCGCGTCGAGCAACGGCACGTTCAGTACGAGGTCGCCGGGGCCGAACTGCACCAGCAGCACGGCTCTGATGGACTGATTCACCGGTTCCTGCGCAGACGAGAGCGGGGCCAGAATGGCAGCGACCAGGGACAGCGGAAGGTGGGATCTCATCGGTTGGTCTCCTCGATCGGTCTCCTGGACGTGCCCGCTCTTGCGGCTGTGCCCGCGCGCACCGCGCCGGCACGGGCCTGGGCGAGCTCGAAACGCAGGTTCGCCGCCGCCACTTCGTTGCGGGTGGCATCGGCGGCCGCGCGTTCGGTGGCGGCGCGCGCGGTCGACCATTCGTGAAGCGAGGCACGCACTGCCTCGACTTCGGCGCGCAGCGCGCGCATGCCGTCATCGCGCCATGTCTCCTCGTCGGCGTGTGCGCCGCGCGGCCACATGCAGATACCCAGCGCTACGGGCAGCGACGCTGCGAGCAAGACCAGCACGTGTCGTCGCGTCCGCCTCGCGGCGAGGTCGCGCAGCGAGGCCGGCGAGAACTCGCGGCCCGGCGCGGGCGGCAACGCCGCATCGGCGTCGGCGAGTCGGCGCAGCAGGTCGGGATCGAACGGACTCATGCCCGTTCCTCGAGTCCGAGCTCGGCGCGCAGCCGTTGCCTCGCGCGCGTGAGCCGCGCATCGACCGCGGCGCGGGAACAGCCCAGCGCGTCGGCGATCTGCGCCATGTCGCGCTGTTCGAGGTAGCGCAGCACGAGCACTTCGCGGTCCTTCTGGGCCAGTCGATGCATCGCCCGTTGCGTGCGATCGAGCTGTGCGGCATGGACGTCGTCGGCGAGCGCAGGCGCGGCCGGCTCATCCGCGGCGCTCGGCAACCACCAACCGAACAGCCGGCGCCGCACGGTGGCGGCCCGCACGTGGTTCTGCGCCTTGCGGATGGCGATGCGGGTCAGCCACGTGCCGAGACTCGCTTCGCCGCGGAACGTCTGCCGGTGCCGCCAGGCCGCGAGCAGCACTTCTTGCACGACATCGTCGACCTCGGTCGTGCCGGGCCAGCCCAGCAGCCGGTGCACGAGCCGCCGCAGCCGCGGGGCTTCGGCGCACAGCGCCACCTCGTTCGCGGGCGCCGCCGGAACGGCGCGCCCAGCCTTGGCATCGAGCGAGGCCAGCAAGGTCGCGAAATGCATGCACGCCATTGGACACGGCTCCGACCCGTTTCTGACAGCGGCCGACCGTGGCGTCGATTCGTTCACTGCAGCCGCGTGGACGCCCGGTTCGTCAACAGGTCGGTCGGCGACCCGAAGGCCAGCGTCTGGAAGTGCAGGGACTGGCCCTGCAACAGCGGGTCCGGCGGGATAGGCAGCAGCGTCGTGCTCGGGCCGGCACTGCCCGGGTAGAAGATCGGACCGGCGAGGATGACGATCGGGTTCGGGCCGATCAGCAGAGTGCCCCAGAACGGCAGAGGGATGCTCGTCGCGACGGTCGACGCCGCCATCACGTAGACGCCGCCGAGGGGTCCGTAGTCGTCGATGCGCACCGTGCCGCCGATCGGCGTGCATGGGCTCGCAGCGATCGCGGGTCCGCACAGCACACTCGCGAAGTGAGCGTTGAAGATGCCCGGTGCGCCGGGCGTGTAGGCCGACAGGGTCGCGTGCCCCGTGCTCGACAGCGACGGCCACGCGTTCATGCCGGTGTAGATGCCGCCGAGCGGCGTCACGTCGCCGCGGCGCGCCAACACGGTCAGCGACCCGTTCGGCGAGCTGACGACGAGGCGGTCCTGGCCGCTGGCGCTCGAGAGATCGCACCAGAGCACGAGGTTGCCTTCGTCGTCGAGTGGCGTCATCGGGTTGCGCGAGTAGGCGAGGCCGAGGCACTGGCCGCCGTCGACCGGGTCGAAGAACGCGAGCGCCTTGCGGAAGCTGCCCGGCGAGCCCGCGAACCAGCCCGTGTTCGGCGTGCCCGCTGTGAAGTCGGCGAGCACTGCGATCTGGCCGCTGCCGTTCAGCACGGCAGCCTGGAAGTCCGTGTACGTGCCGCCCGCTGGCGTCGGATCGCCTGCGCGCAGGAACCACGTGTCGACACCGTTCGTGCGCACGACGACGCCGCGGCTCGTAGTGCCGCCGTTGACGATCGCGCGAAACGCGATCTGGCCGCAATCGTTGATCGCGGGCACCGGGCCCGACGGGATCCAGGTGCCGTCCTGGTAACCGAACGCTTCGGTGCCGAGCAGCGCGATCGTGCCACCGCCCGGCGCGGGGTTGCCGGCCGCGGCGATCGTCGTGATGATGCCGCCCTGCCACAGGAACAGGTTCGAGTTCGTCGTGCCGGGCGGCGACGCAAGGAAGGCGACGGCGCGGTGGTTGTTCATGGAGCCGGGGCCGATCTTGTCGAACGTGCCGCCGAGCGGCGAGGGATCGCCGACGCCAGCGATCTTGATGATCGTCGCCGCTGCCGCGAGATAGAGGAACAGGCCACGCGTCGTCGGGCCGTTCACGACGTCGGCGAAGAACAGCACGTCGCCGTCGTCGTTGATCGGCGGCGCGAACACGGTGCCGCCGAAGAAGCCCGCGAACGTGCCGCCGCCCGGAGCGGGGTCGCCGCAGGTGCCATGCATGCCGGAGCCGCCGCCCTGACCGCAGCCCATCGCGATCGCGCGCAGGCCGAGCGCGTCGACGACGAAGATCCCCTGGTTGCGCGGGTTGCCGTTCACGCTCGCCACGAACGCGAACGCGCCGGGGCGGTTGACGCACGCCGGATTGCCCGGCGCGATCGGACTCAGCGTGCCGCCGCCGGGCACGGTCTGCGAATGCCAGGCGACGGGCAGCGTCGCGCAGACCGTGACACCGCTGACGAGCGACGCCGGCGTCGGGACTCCCGTGGTCGGGGCGGTCATTGCAACGCGACGGACGACGGTGTCGTGGAGGC
>Ga0075428_100005297_pt1 | contig 14337 bp, 15 predicted proteins | sample RhiMetdeltSRZDD2_FD_75291 | JGI IMG/M metagenome (GOLD analysis project Ga0075428, IMG submission 75291) | Populus rhizosphere microbial communities from Tennessee, USA - Rhizosphere MetaG P. deltoides SRZDD2 | ecosystem: Host-associated > Plants > Roots > Rhizosphere > Soil | place: USA...
AGCACGGTGCGCCGATGGGGCCCAGAGACGGCGGTCGACCGGTGTACCAGTGGACCCGCCCGGGCGTCACCGGGGTCGGCCTACAAACCGGGTAGCACCGCCACAGAGGCGAGTGAGATCACCATCGCCTCCACGGTCAACACCCCGGTCCTGGCCTACTCCGCCGCGGCGCTGCCGCTGCGACCGTGGTCGACGCGGGGCGACCGGCACCCTGTTACCTCCCAACCCACGGGATCGAATCCAACTCGGCGATGGTCTCGTGCGCTGACCGGCAACCCCCACCTCGAGGCGATGGATCCGCGAGCGCTTGCCCGGGACGGGCACAGCTGACTGGAGAGCAGACCTCACTCGGCGATGAAGTAGTAGACGCACCAACCTGTGTCGCTCTCGTTGCGCATGCTGATGAAGCCGTTGCTGATGGCCTCGCCGCCGAGGGTGCCGGTCAGGCTGCCCTCGAAGCGGGAGCCGAGCTCTTCGATGCCAGGGGCCAACTGGACGGTGGCCTCGCCGGCGATTGCCACGGCGATGTTGCTCGCAACGGATGTGCTGTCCACGCAGAGAATTCCCTCGGCCCTGTCCTCGTCCCCACTGTTGATGGCGTCGAGGAAGTCCAGCGCGACGGCTTCGGGGGCCGCACGGTCGCTCGCCGGGTCAGAACGGGATGGATCCTCCGGTGGGCGGGCACCAGCCCCCGAGTTGTTGGAGTTCCCGCGGCCCGCCGCGAGGATCACGACGAGGACGACTGCGGCTGTGGCGGCGAGGGCGCCGCCGACGATGCAGGGCGTGCGGTTGGGCCGTGGTCGTGGGCTGTGCCACTGGGCGACGTAGGTACGGCGGGGTGGCGGTGTCGCAGGTGGTCGTCCTGGTCCTGGCGGGATCGGGGAGGGTCGCCGGCCGGGAGGTCGGGGGTGGAGGGCCGTAGCTCGGGATTCCCAGGGGGATCGGCTGATGCCAGGGGAGGGGTGGGTGTCGGCGATGGGTTCGGGGTTGCGGGGCATGGCGGCGAGCGGTTGGAGCAGGCGCCGGGCGGCGTCACTGGAGATGCGGTGCTCGATGGGGCGAGTCAGCAGCCCGGTGATCACCTGGGCGAGCGGGGGGTCGCAAGGTGGGGCGGCCAGGTCTTCGAACAGGATCGCCCGCAGTGTGGCGGTCGTGGTGCCGCGGTCGAACGGCGCCCGGCCCGCCACCGCATGGAACAGCGTCGCTCCGAGGGCCCACAGGTCAGCGGCGGGCCCCGCCTGTCCGGGGTCGAAGCATTCCGGTGCCAGGGAGGCGTGGGTGCCGATCACTCCGCTGCGCGTCAACCGGGTGGTGTCCTCCGGAGCCAACGCGATGCCGAAGTCGGTGAGCTTGGTCTGATCCCCGTCGCCGACCAGCACGTTGCCGGGCTTGACGTCCCGGTGCACGATGCCCATCGCGTGCGCCGCGTCCAGCGCATCGAGGATCCGCAGACCTATCACCGCCACCCGGGGCGCCGGCAGCGGCGCCTGCTGGTCGATGATCTCGGCCAGGGTGCGGGCTTGCACGTGTTCCATCACGATGTAGATCGCGTCGTCGTTGCCCGACGGCGCGATCACGTCGTGCACCGCGACCACGCCGGGATGGTTCAGCCGCCCCGCGCTGCGGGCCTCACGCAGAGCCCGCTGTACGAACTGCGCCGTCTCGGCGTCGCTCGCACCCGCCAGGCAGCGCAGCTCCTTCACCGCTACACGACGCTCTATCAGCGTGTCCATCGCAAGCCACACCACTCCCATGCCGCCCCGTCCGAGCCACGCTCTCCAAGCGATATCGCCCAGCCACCACACGACCCGGCGACGGCCCATCAGCCCCGGCCGGACCCATCAACACCGCACCATCGCCATGAGCCGGTTCACGCTAGGAAGGCCTTGTCGTCCACTCGTCAGCCAGCGGCTTCCTGAAGCGCTGCCGCCGACGACCGGCAGACGATGAGTCGGACCGGAGAGCGACTTGAGACCGGGTGCTGGTGCGATGGCGATCGACCAGGACGGGCCGAGCTAGGTCGGATCCAGGTGCGGGCGATGCGGACAATGGCATCACCCAGCTTCGTCGGCGCCTCCGGCCCTGGCCGCGGGATCGAAGTCACACTCAGCCCGGGCATAGTCGGAGATGTTGCTCTCGGTCTCCTCCAGCTCGACGGCGCCAGCGTTGACGACCGCCGTAGAGAGGGCCTCAGGGTCGGAAGGGTCTACGTTCTCGAGCTGGTCCGAGAGCCGGGCGATGTAGTCCCGCAACGTAGCCATCTCGTCGGCCATCTCGGGTGGCGCTGACGCCACCGCCGTCTCCACCAGGGCGGAGTATTCGTCCATCCTGCTCTGAAGCGTTCGGGCGTCGCCACCGAAGAGCGCCTGGTTGAACTCGATGCCAGCGCTCACGAGCTGCTCCAGGTCAGCGCAGAACCCGGGCTGCTCGCCATCCGCTGCAGCCTCGGCGCCGTCGACGTTGTCGTCATCGCCGCAGCCCCCCAACAGGATGACCAGCGCAACCGTCGCCGAGTAGGCCCGCCAACGCGGGGTCCTCAGGGTTGTAGCGAGGCGAGGAGCTGCGATGAGGCCGGTGCTCGTGGTCGCCTGCAAGCAGCGTCTCATGTCGGATCTCCTGTCTCATCCGATGACCTGAGCATCTGCTCAGGTCATCGACGGACGGTACGGACCCGCTGCAAGCGACGTGTTAGTCGGGGCGGCCGGATTTGAACCGACGACCTCTGCGTCCCGAACGCAGCGCTCTACCAAGCTGAGCCACGCCCCGGCGAACCGGAAGCAGCGAGCCTACCCCTCCGTTGTCCCACCTCTCGACTCGGTTCCCGCTGCCGTCTCCGGTGCCGTCTCCACTGCCCCGAACAGCTCCAGGCACGGCGCCAGCCCGACGATCTCGACGTTGTCGCGCGCACTCTCCTCCCACCGGCTCCGCTCCAGGACGAACTCCAGCTCCCGCCGCGAACGGTCGTCGGACACCATGAGCCGATCGCCGTTGGGCCGGTAGCCGAGCTTGCGGGTCACGCCCAGGCTGGCCCGGTTGTCCTCCCAGGCCCCGGTCTCGGCCCGCATCGCCTCCAGGCCGGCGAACGCGAGATGCAGGATCGCGGCCCGCATCTCGGTGCCGATGCCCCGACCCTGATGGTGCCGGCCGAGCCACGAGCCGGTGACGACGGTGCGTCGCACCGCGAAGTCCTCGGCGCCCATCCCCTGCGTGCCCACGACCTCGCCGTCGACCACGGCCACCGGGTTCCAGCTCCAACGGTCCGAGGTCCAATCCCCTCGGGTCCGCCAGTGCCACTGCAAGACCCGGCGGGCCAGCTCGTCCTCCGGCGCTCGGGTCCAGGGCAGCCCGAAGGGCATCTCGTCAGGATCGTGGATCCCACCCAGCGCCGTCTCGGCCAACGCCACGAGGTCGTCGTCGCCCGGCCACCGCAGCTCGAGACGAGGCGTCCGCACGACCAAGCCGGCGATGGGCCAGTGCTCGACGAGCGTCGTCACCCCCCAATCGTGGCCCGAACGAACCCCCGAACGAAGCCCTCGACGAACTTCCCGCGGGCCGACCCGGGGATGGGCATCCCGTCAGACGGCCCCGGAACGCGTCAGACCGTCTCCAGGCCGGAGGACTCCTGGAACGTCTCGCCGTCCAGGAGGGCTTGCGCGGCCCGCCGGAGGCGGAAGGCGTCCAGGGGCTTGATCAGCCAGCCCGGAACGCCGGAACGCCGGGACAGTGGGACGTCCGCCGGACGGTCCAGCAGCATCAGTACGGGCACGTAAGGGATGCGATGGTCCTCGTATTCCTGCTGGATGTGCATGAAGGTCGCGATGCCCCCCATGTTCCCGATCTGGAGGTCGAGAACGACCAGATCTGGCGGCTTCGGTGCGATCGTCTTGACCGCTTCACGCCCCGTGCGGACCCGCCGCACCTGTGTACTCTCGTCAGCGAGGGCCGCGTCGACTTCCTCATGGATCCAGTCGGCATCGGTCGCGATCAACACGTCTGGCACGGTTGGCGAGGCTACGAGTAGGGAACGGTCCCGTGCCAGCACCGGCACAGCGGGCGTGCCGTCGGGCAGCCGAGCACACGCCGCTAGCATCGCCGGGCGACCTCAGGAGGAGGACCTGTGCTCGACATCCAGGTGGAGGACGCCACAGACCACACGGTCTGTCGTCCGGTGGGCGAACTGGACGCCTACACCGTCGGACAATTCCGCGATTCGCTGGCCAAGCTGGCGGATCAGCGCTATCTGCTCATCGACCTGTCGTCGGTGCCCTTCATGGACTCCGCCGGCCTCGGCGCGTTGATCGGAGGCATCAGGCGTGCCCGGGAGGCTGGCGGTGATGTCGCCGTGGCGTGCAGTCGTCCCACGCTCACCCGCCTACTGCACACGACCGGCTTCGACCGGATCGTTCCCGTCACCGAGACCGTCGACGCCGCCGTCGCGGCCCTGCGTGAGGCGGCCGACACCCTGGAGGAGTGACCTACTGGTGCCTCGTCAGTCGGCGGCGCCGGATCGGTAGAGGTGCCCGGCGATCTCGGCCATGCCATCGAGGTCGTGGACATCGCGGCGCAGGAACGGCACCCAGACGACCGGGGCGGGCGCGACCGCCTCGGCCAGCCCCGCCAGGTGGTCCCGCTCGCGCAGGGCGATGGACTGGAAGTCGGCCAGGTTGGCGTAGAGCGATCCCAGGTCGGTGCCGGCCAGCGTCTCGGCTCGGGCCCGGGCCGACTCGGCCAGCCCGTCGCCGAACAGCGGATGCACCCGGTTGACCACCAGCCCGTCGACGGTGATGCCGGCCTCGGCCAGGCGCCGAGCGAAGAAGTGGGCCTCGTCGAGCGTGTCCCGCCGTGGTGAAGCCACCAGCACGAACGCCGTCTCCGGGGCGGCGAGCAGCTCGTTGACCCGTCGGGCCCGCAGCCGGAACCCCTCCTCCATGCCCTCGAAGGCCCGGAAGAACGCGATGGCGTCGTCGATGACGTCGCCGCCGACCACCTTGGCCACGGTGCGCAGGAAGGTCTGCGCGGCGACGTTGACGGCACGGACGATCCCCCGGCTGGGCGAGACCACCATGCGGAACAGCCGGTGATCCAGGAACCGGGACAACCGCCGCGGCGCGTCGAGGAAGTCCAGCGCGTGGCGGGTGGGCGGCGTGTCCACCACCACCAGGTCGAAGTCGGTCTCCTCGTGGAGCTCGTAGAGCTTCTCCATCGCCATGTACTCCTGGGTGCCCGACAGGGCCCCGGAGATGTTGCGGTAGAAGCGGTTGGCGAGGATCCGCTCGGCCTGCTCAGGGGTGGCCGCGTGCTTGACCACCAGAGCGTCGAAGGTCGACTTGGTGTCGAGCATCATCGCCCACAGCTCGCCCGGCCAGGCGCCATCGCCGCCGTCCCCGCCGTCCCCGCCGTCGCCGTCGCCGCCGAGCCCGTCCTCGATGCGGCTGGGCACGTTGCTCAGGCCGGCGAGGCCGAGGGCATCGGCCAACCGCTTGGCCGGATCGATGGTCACCACCATCGCCTTGCGGCCCAGACGAGCGCCCTGCATGGCGACCACGGCCGCGGTCGTCGTCTTGCCCACGCCTCCCGAGCCGCAGCAGATGATGGTCCGGCGCTGCGCTGTCAGCTCGCGTATGTCCGGGGCGGCCTCGCTGGTCCGAGCCACGGGGCTCATGCGGGGAGCTCGCTCAGCGCCGCGATCTCGGCCAGCATCCGCCGAGCCAGCTGATCGACCTCTGCGGGGCCGATCGACGCGGTGAACAGGAACGGCATGCGGAGCTGCGGCAGCGGCAGCTCGGCATGGAGCCGCTCGACCTGCTCCCGCTGGAGCGCGGTGCGCTCCCGCCGGAACCGGGATGCCGCCCCGAGCACATCGACTTCGCCCGGCCGCAGCGCAGCGCCGGCCTCCTTCGCCGCCGCGACGGGATCGACGTCGAGCCGGTCGAGCTCGGGGTACAGGCCGTTGACCACCACCGGCCCCAGGCCCACGCCGACCCGGTCCTCCAGCGAGTAGGCGGTGTCGATGGCCTCGTTGACCGGCGTCTCCTCGGGCACGGTGACCAGCATCACCTGGCAGCGTCGGTGGTCCTCGAGGAGCTCGAGCACGTCGCGGGCCTGGGCCTGGATCGGACCGACCCGCACGGCGTCCAGGAGGGCCCGCGCCGACTGCAGGAAGCTGATGGCATGACCTGCGGCCGGAGCATCCAGGACGATGAGATCGGCGACCTCGCCCCGCTCCAGCTGCTTGACCTTGCCGAGCAGCAGGATGTCCTTGATGCCCGGAGCCGCGGTCGCCACCACGTCCAGCGCACCGGAGGACACCAGCCGCTTCGAGATCCGGGACAGCCCGTGGTCACGCAGGTACTCGAGCAGCGCCTCGTCGGGCGTGATCGTGCGGGCCCGCACATCGGCGATGCCGTCAGGGTCGGCGCCCGACGACAGGACGATCTCCTCGTAGCCGAGCTCGGCGCGACCGAACATCGCGGGCAGCCCCGACTTGCCCTCGACCTCGACCACGAGCGTCGACAGACCGGCGAGGGCGGCCGCTCGAGCCAGTGCGGCACTGACCGTCGTCTTGCCGACCCCGCCCTTCCCGGCCACGATGGCCAGCCGACATGCAGCGAAGAACTGTGCAGGATCCACTAGCAGCGTCGACCGGAGAGGCCGTCCCGCCGGTCGTCCGGACTCTAATGCCGCCCTTCTCGAACCCACCCCCATGGCGTCGGCTCCGGCGCGTCCTCCTGGCGGTCGTGGTGGCCGCCGGGGGTCTGCTGGCGATGGCCGCGCCGGCCGGCGCCGCGTGCAGCCGGGACCCGTACGTGGCCATCGTGCAGGTCAGCGGCCGGCTCGATCCCGTGTTGGTGGACTTCATCCGGTCCGAGGTCGAGGGCGCGGACCCCGACTGCGTCCGCTGGGTCGTCCTGCAGCTCGACAGCAGCGGGGCCGCCGGCAACGAGGACGGCCTCAACGGCCTCCTCGACACCATCGGCTCCTCGCCGGTGCCGGTGGCGGTCTGGGTCGGCCCGTCCGGCAACCAGGCGACCGGCGAGGCCGTCGACCTGTTGGCGGTGGCCGACCGCACCGGGGCCGCTCCCCCGCATGCCCACATCGAGGTGACCCACGATCTGCTGGAGGCCCGCGGGGTGGACGCCGCCGACCTCGGGACCACGCGGGTGGGCGACCGCGTCGACGCCGACCGGGCGGCCGAGCTGAACCTGGTCAACGACGACAGCGCCACCATCGGCGACTTCATCGTCCGACTGCCCGGGGTGGAGTCCCAGGCCAGCGAAGGCGGCGGCCGGCGACCGACGACCGAGGTCCAGTTCACCAAGCTGCCGTTGCTCGGCCAGCTCATGCACACCGTGTCGAGTCCCGCGGTGGCCTACCTGCTGTTCGTCATCGGGCTGGCCCTGTTGATCTTCGAGCTGTTCACCGCCGGCGTCGGGGTGGCCGGCATGGTGGGCGCCGGCGCACTGGTGCTCGGCTGCTCCGGCCTGGCGAGCCTGCCGACCCGGCCGATCGGCGTGGCGCTCCTGCTGCTGGCCATGTTCGGCTACGCGGTCGACATCCAGACCGGCGTGCCGCGGGTGTGGAGCGGCATCGCGACCGTCGCGTTCGCGATGGGCTCCCTGCTGCTGTTCGACGGGGTCTCGATCAGCTGGATCACGCTGGCCGTGGCCATCGTGGGGATGTCCCTCGCCATGCTCAGTGGCATGCCCACCATGGTGCGTAGCCGATTCTCGACGCCGACCATCGGACGGGACTGGATGGTGGGCGAGCTCGGTGTCGCGCGGACCGCAATCGCACCCGACGGCGTTGTCGTCCTCCGGGACGCTCCGTGGCGCGCGCGGACGAATCGGGCAACACCGATAGAGCGCGACGAACGAGTCCGGGTTGTCGCCATCGACGGTCTGGTACTCGAAGTTGAACCGGAGTCCGGCGGCGCTCAGGATTACCGCGAGCGAGCCAGACAACGCCGCTGACATTTACTTCTCGCACCAAACTCAGTGGTCGAGTATTCCGACATACGCCGAGGGTCGCTATACGGTCCGTGGAGCTCGGCCGTCGCAGGGTGAGTCCCAGAGAATGTTCACCACCTGCTCAGTTTGCGGCTCGCGAGCGCTGCGCTCGCGAAAGTTAATCTTGTTGGAGCCGCTACCTGGTTGTAGGGTCGGCGCCGAAAGGGGGGATGCCTGTGAGTGCACAGCGTGTCGAGGAAGCATGGCAGGTAAGGGCCGCATGTCGTGGTCCGCAGGCGGTTGTCTTCTTCCCGCCAAGTCACTTCGAGCGCAAGAGCGACAAGCTCCAGCGCGAAGACCAGGCGAAGGGGATCTGTGCGACCTGCGTGGTGCGGGAACCGTGTCTGCAGTACGCGTTACGGATCCGTGAACCGCATGGTATCTGGGGTGGTCTCAACGAGGCCGAACGACGCGCGGTGATGGCGCTGCAGAACTGATCTGCCAGCGAAAGCGACCCACGCGCAATCCAGCTATCCGTCGGCTGGAGCGTGCACTCCCCGGAGCGGCGCTCCAGCCCCGAATTCCCCCGAGTTCCTCAGAGCCCTGCTCTCACGCGGTGGCAGCTCGCGCCTCTCGGCCGGCACAGCGCGCCCCTGTCTCAGCGCCTGTGCCTGAAGTGACCGAGGGGATGGGCAGCGAGCCCCGAGCGATGAGCGGGCCGGCGACCAACGTCGGCGGATGACGCCGGTCGCCGGCAGCTCCATCCAACGCCCTCAGCGTCACCACCATCAGCAGCAGCATGACCACCCCAGCACTGGCGATCACAGCCAGCTCTTGCGTCATGCTCTGCCTCCCCCCTATGTGGTTCGGACGCTTCGGGCGCCGCCACGAGGGACCCCACCCCCGTGTGCGCCGACATGTTACCGAACGGTAGCTGGTCTGTGAAGGGGGTCACAGCGATCCGGCGCAGATGACCGAGAGTTGACCAGGGGTAGGCTGGACGAGTGGATGCGGGCTTCGTTCTCTCCGCCCCCGAGGCCCTCACCCGCTGACCCTCATGGCGTTCCTGCTGCTGCTCCTCATCGTCGTCCTCCCGGTCGCTGAGCTGACATTGATCGTGCGAGTGGCCGGTGAGATCGGGGTCCTCGACACCTTCGCGCTGCTGTTCCTGATCTCGGTGGTCGGCATCTGGCTGGCCAAGCGGATCGGACTGGGCGCGATGCGGCGCATCCGCCAGGCGCAGGACGCCGGCCGGGTCCCCAGCCGCGAGGTGGCCGACGCCGGGCTCGCGCTGCTGGGGGCGATCCTGCTGATCGTCCCGGGCTTCATCTCCGACGCCGTCGGGCTCCTGCTGCTGTTCCCCCCGACCCGGGTCCTGGCCCGCATGCTCATGCTGCGCTGGTTCGCCCGGCACGGCAGCGTGGTCGTCGTCAGCGACGGCCGCCTCCGCTCCCGGCGCAACGATCCGGAGATTTGGGACGCCGACAGCTGGGAAGAGACGCCTCCAGGACGCCGATCGGGTGAGATCGGAGGCGGATCATGACCGACATGGCCGAGGACAATGCTCCTGCGCCCCCCAAGCCGCTGGTCTACGGCGTGGCCAGCGCACTGTCGCCGATGGTTCGCCGCATCGTCTGTGACAACCCGTCGTTCATGACCGGCCCCGGCACCAACACCTACCTGATCGGCATCGACGAGATCGCCGTCATCGATCCGGGCCCCGACGATGCCGGCCATCTCGACGCCATCGCCGGCTGCGGCGGCGACCGCATCCGCTGGATCCTGCTGACCCACACCCACCTCGATCACTCCCCAGGGGCCAAGGGCCTCCGAGACCGCACCGGTGCCGAGCTGTTGGCCTTCGACGAGCGGGACGGCATCGCCCTGGATGGCACGTTGCGCGACGGCGACGTGATCGAGGCCACCGAGTACCACCTCCAGGTGGTGCACACGCCCGGGCACGCGTCCAACCACCTGTGCTTCCTCCTCCCCGAGGAGCGCACCCTCTTCAGCGGCGACCACATCATGCAGGGCTCGACGGTGGTGATCTCCCCGCCCGACGGCGACATGCGGACCTACCTGGCCTCGCTCGAGAGGCTGAAGCAGATCCGGCCCCGCCTCCGGACCATCGCTCCCGGGCACGGCCACCTGATCGAGGATCCGTCGGCGGTGATCGACGGCTACATCGCCCATCGGCTGGAGCGCGAGCAGCAGGTGCTGTCGACGCTGCAGGCGGAGGGCACCGCGTCCATTCCCGACCTGGTCACGAAGATCTACACGGACGTGCCCGTCGAGCTCCATCCGGTCGCCGAGCGCTCGGTGTGGGCCCACCTGCGCAAGCTGGCCGAGGACGGCCTGGTCGACGGCGAGGCGTTCGACGAGCCCTGGTCGGCCAAGGTGTAGCTGGGGCCGACCGGCGTCAGACCTGCGCCGCGTCGAGCGCGGCGTTCATGGCGCCGAACATGCGGGCGCTGCAGCCCGCCATGTCGGCCGGAGGCACGGCCTCCTCCACGATGCGGTCGGCGATGGCCCGGAAGGCGTCCGCCGCCGCGCCGTCCCCCAGGACGGCGGGGTGCCCCTGGTCGCCACCAGCGGACACCGCGGGCTCCAGCGGCACGGCGCCCAGCAGCGGGACACCGGCGTCGCGGGCCAGCTGTTCGCCGCCGCCCTGGCCGAACAAGGCGTACTCGGTGCCGTGCTCGCAGCGGAAGGCGCTCATGTTCTCGATCACGCCGGCGACCCGCAGGAAGCTCTTGCGGGCCATGCCCACCGCCCGCTCGGCCACCTTCTGGGCGGCCAACGCCGGCGTCGTCACCACGAGGACCTCGGAGCGGGGCAGCAGCTTGGCCACTCCCATCTGGACGTCACCGGTGCCGGGCGGCATGTCGACCAGCAGGTAGTCGAGTTCGTCGCCCCACCAGACGTCCTGGAGGAAGTGCTGGACGCCGCGGTTGAGCATCAGCCCCCGCCACATCAGCGCGGTCCCCTCCCCGTCGACCAGGAAGCCCATGGAGACCACCCGCACCCGGCCGCCGCCGATGCTCCGCTCGTGGGGGATCATGTAGCTCTTGTCGCCGTGCTTCTCGACGCCGAGGCGGCCGTCGACCCCCAGCATGCGCGGCACCGAGAAGCCCCAGATGTCGGCGTCGATCACACCCACGGTCAGGCCACGGTCGGCCAGTGCGGCGGCCAGGTTGACCGTCACCGAGGACTTGCCGACCCCGCCCTTGCCCGAGGCGACCAGGATCACCTTGGTGGTGGGCGGCACCGAGGTCTCCTCGGGCCGTTGCGAGACGTTCCACCGGGCCTTGGCCATCGCCGTCGACCGCTCCTCGGCGGTCATCTCCGTCCACGCCAACTCGACGCCGGTCACGCCCTCCAGGGAGGCGACGCGGGTCTTGATGTCCCGCTGGATCTGGGCCCGCAGCGGGCACCCTGCGGTGGTGAGCGCGATGGCCACCACGACCGCGCCGGCGTCGTCGACGGACGCCGACCGCACCATGCCCAGGTCGACGATGTCGCTGCCGAGCTCGGGATCCACGACCCCTCGCAGCATCTGGACGACGTCGGCGGGGGTGGGAGTCGCTCCGGCCACGGCGCGAATTCTACCGGTCGTCCCCGGTGAAACCCGGACCGGTTGCGAAGAGGCGCCGGTAGACTCCGGCGGGTGACCGTTGCGGCGGACTCAGGTCCGGGACCCCGACTGGCGGTGCTCAAGGCGCTGGGCGACAACACCCGGTACGCGATCTACCTCGAGCTGGCCCGGTCCTCCCGCCCGCTGGCGACGGCCGAGATCGCCGAGACCCTCGGCCTCCACCCCAACACCGTGCGGCCCCACCTGGAGCGGATGCGCGACGTCGGGCTCCTGGAGGTCGAGACCGACACCCGGGGCGCCGTCGGCCGGCCGCAGCACCGCTACTCGCTGGCCGCGGACGCGCCGTCGCTCGGTCTGGAGCCACCGACCTTCCCTGTGCTGGCCCGGATGCTCCTGCGCCTCGCGGGCGCCGCGGGCTCGGCCCCGCAGGACGCCGTCGACGCCGGGATCGAGCAGGGCACAGCCGATGCCGCCGCCAGCCACGCGGCGGGCTGCCTCGAGGGGTTGGTCGCTCGGCTGGACGCGCTGGGCTTCGACCCCGCGGTCGTGCTGGAGGAGGCCGGCGCCACCATCGCCTTCGCGCACTGCCCGTTCCGCGAGCTGGCCGAGGCCGAGCCCGACCTGGTGTGTGGGCTCCACCGGGGCATGGTCGAGGGGTTCGTGCGTACCAAGGGCGGCGCCCGGGTCACGGCGTTCCACCCGCTCGTCGACCGCACGCCCTGTCAAGTGTCGTTGGCCCTTGCTAGCGCCTGACGCGCCTGGCAGGGGTAACCTGATTCCGTATCCGGGGATCCGAGGAGGAACGCAACCGTGATCGCCCTCACCGACAACGCTGCCGACAAGGTGCGCTCGCTCATGGAGGCCGAAGGCGTGCCCAACCTGGCGCTCCGCGTGGCGGTGCGGCCGGGCGGCTGCTCGGGCTTCAGCTACGAGATGTTCTTCGACACCGACGTCACCGACGACGACCGGTCGGCCGACTTCAACGGCGTCACCGTCGTCATCGATCCATCGAGCGAGATGCTCCTCGAGGGCGCCACGCTCGACTACAAGGACGGCCTGCAGGGGGCGGGGTTCGCCATCGACAACCCGAACGCCCAGCGAACCTGCGGCTGCGGCCAGAGCTTCAGCTAGCCAGCCCTCCTTGAGCCCGGGTCGCTCGTCTTCGTCTCGACCACGGCAGCCGAGCGACCTGGCGGCTTCCTCGCTCGAGTCACCGCCTGAGCCCGCGTACGCGGACCAGCGTGACGCCAGCCGTGCTCGTGGTCCGGGTGCGCACATGGCGCCCCGACACGACCGGCGCCGCCTCGTCGTCGTGGTGGTCGTGGCCGTCGTGATCGCGGCGGCCGCGGTGGGCATCCAGCGCCTGGTCGCTGATGACCAACCCTCGCAGGAGTCGAGTCAGGTCGACGAGCCGACCGGGCTCCCGGCCGAGAGCGCGGAGTCCACCACCGTCCCGGGCCAGACGCCCGAAGCCACGCCCGCCGGAGGGTCCGGCTTCGCCACCCCCGGGCTGCTGACCTTCCGGGGCAGCCCCACCCGTAGCTATTACGGCGAGGGCCCGGTTCCGCAGCATCCTGACGTCCTGTGGGGATATCCGGCCAACGGGGAGGGCATGTGCGCCGAGTCGACGGTCGGTGAGGAGACCCGCGTGTGGTGCGGCACCGGCTGGACCGGCGAGCCGGCGGTCTTCGAGCGGGACGGCCGCACCTGGGTGGTGTTCGGCGCCTACGACCGCAACATCCACTTCGTGGACTACGCGACCGGCGCCGACATCCTGCCCCCCTTCCCCACCGGCGACATCATCAAGGGGTCCGTGACCGTCGACCCGGACGGGTTCCCGCTGGTCTACTCGGGCAGCCGCGACAACAAGCTGCACGTGATCGCCATCGACGGTCCCGAGCCCCGGGAGCTGTGGTCGCTGGACGCCACGGCCGTCAGCCCCACGATGTGGAACAACGACTGGGACGGCTCGCCGCTCGTCATCGACGACTACCTCTACGAGGGGGGCGAGAACTCGCAGTTCCACATCGTGAAGCTCAACCGGAGCTACGCAGCCGACGGCACCGTGCAGGTCGCTCCCCAGCTGGCGTTCAACACGCCGGGCTGGGACGACGAGCTGCTGGCCAGCCTCGACCAGCGACCGAACGACGTGTCGATCGAGAACTCGGTGGCCTACCACGACGGGGTCGTCTACTTCGCGAACTCGGGCGGGCTGGTGCAGGGATGGGACGTGTCGGGACTGCCCGACGGGGTCGCCCCGACCCGGGTCTTCCGGTTCTGGACCGGTGACGACACCGACGCTTCAGTGGTGATCGACGACGAGGGCTTCCTCTACGTGGCGGTGGAGGTCGACCGGCAGTCCGCCCGCGGGGCCGAGGTCGGCCAGCTGCTCAAGCTCGATCCCCGGCAGCCGGACGACCCGATCGTGTGGTCCGTCCACGACGACAGCGGGTTCTGGGCCACACCGGCCCTCCACGACGACCTGATCATCGCGCCGGCCGACAGCGGCACGATCTACGGCGTGGACCGGGAGACCGGGGAGACCCGCTGGACCATCGACCTCCCCGGGCCGACGTGGCAGTCGCCGGTGGTCGTGGACGACGTCTGGATCCAGGGCGACTGCGACGGGATCCTCCATGGGTACGACCTGGCCGACACCACGACCACGCCGACCGAGCTCTGGACCGTCGAGCTGGGTGGCTGCATCGAGTCGACCCCGGCGGTGTGGCACGGCCGCATGTTCGTGGGCACGCGGTCGGGCCGGTTCTTCGCCATGGGCGATGCCTGACGGGCCGC
>Ga0075428_100005300_pt1 | contig 14336 bp, 14 predicted proteins | sample RhiMetdeltSRZDD2_FD_75291 | JGI IMG/M metagenome (GOLD analysis project Ga0075428, IMG submission 75291) | Populus rhizosphere microbial communities from Tennessee, USA - Rhizosphere MetaG P. deltoides SRZDD2 | ecosystem: Host-associated > Plants > Roots > Rhizosphere > Soil | place: USA...
GGCTACAGGCCGGCGACGCCGAGGTCGTCCAGGAGCCGGTCGACCAGCCGTACGGGATCCGCGACTGCGCGTTTCGCGACCCTGCGGGCAACCTCATCCGCATCCAGGAGCTGACCAATGGCTGAGAAGAAAGCTGCAAAGAAGAGCACCAAGACGAAGGCCGCGACGTTCTCGGCCGAGGAACGGGCCGCGATGCGCGAGCGCGCCGCCGAGCTGAAGGCCGAAGCGCGCAAGGCGGACGGCGAGAAGATCCTGCTCGCCAAGGTCAAGGAGATGCCGGAGGCGGATCGCGTGATGGCCGAGCGGATCCACGAGATCGTCAAGGCCAACGCCCCCGAGCTGTCCCCGAAGACCTGGTACGGGATGCCCGCCTACGCCAACAAGGACGGCAAGGTCGTCATCTACTTCCAGGACGCGGCCAAGTTCGACTCCCGGTACGCGACGTTCGGCTTCAACGACGCCGCGAAGCTCGACGACGGCGCGATGTGGCCGACCTCCTTCGCACTGAAGAAGCTGACCGCGGCCGACGAGAAGAAGATCGCCGAGCTCGTGAAGAAGGCGGTCGGCTGAGCTAGTAGCCGCTGAAGCTGTCGGTCGCGATCCGGTCGGCGCCGACGCCCGCTTCCTCCAGCTCGGCGGTGACCGCCTTCGAGAACCCCGGCGGCCCGGCGACCATGAAGCGCGCCTCCCCGAGGCCCTCGCCGAGCTGGTCGCGGAGGAAGGCGGCGTCGACGCGGCGGCTTTCACCGGGCCAGGACTCGTCCTCGGTCATGGTCGGGACGAGTCGCAGATCCGTGCCTCCCCCCTCGATCTCCTCGAGCTCGTCGAGGAACGCGGAGGAGGCACGATCCCGGTTCGAGTAGATGAGCGTCACGCGGTGCGGAAGCCTCTCGTCCGCGATATACCGGAGCATCGAGCGGAAGGGCGTGATGCCGATCCCGCCGGCCACGAAGACGAGCGGGCCGTCGCCCGGCTCGGGAAGGACGAAGGAGCCCTTCGGCGGCTCCACCTCCACCTCGGCACCGACCGGGAGCTCGGCGAGCGACTGCTTGAAGGCACTCTCGCGCAGCCGCGTGCAGAAGCCGATCACCCCCCGCTCGCTCGGTGACGTGACGGCCGTGAAGTGTCGCCGGGCGCCCTTCTCGTCCTCGTGCGGCGGATCGAGCAGCTCGACCCAGAAGTACTGGCCCGGCCGGTAGTCGAGCTCGGCGCCGCCGAGATCGATGAGGACGAGCAGCGTCCCCTTCGCGACCTCGCGCTTCTCCTTGATCGTCGTCATCATCTTCACCAGAGGTGTGTGTCGGGGCAGCGCCGGCTCTTACGGCTCGCCTCACCCCGTGAAGCCCGTTACGGCGTCCCCGATCAGTTTCGCGCCGATCAGAAGAAAGAGCACCACCATGATGACGGCGTTGTTCGCCGCCATCCAGTCTCTTAGCGCGTCGAGCAGCCCGCGGGATCGTTCCCCGAGGGCGAGGCTCAGAAGGAGTGGAGCCACCACCCCCGCCGACGCAAGGGCGACGAACACCGCCAGGGTGGCGATCTGCTGACTCGGATCGAGCCCGAACGCGGCGATCTCCGCGGCCGCGGCGACCGACAGCAGCACGTTCTTCGGGTTGAGGGCCGAGAGCGCGAAGCCGATCGCGCCGGCCCTCGCGACCGTGAACTGGTCGACCGTGTCCATCCAGCCCGGCACATGCGCGGCCTCGCCGGCCCTCGGCCGCCGGCGCCACTGCTTGACCGCCGCCGCCAGGAGGAGCAGGCCGAGGGCGAGCAGGAGGGCGCTCACCCACGTAGCGGGCTCGCCCGACTCGCTCGCATCGACACCGTCGGCCACCAGGAGCATGCCGCCGCCGACAGCAGCGAGCCCGACGCACCACGCCAGGACGAACGCGAGGGCCTTCACCCTCCCTTTCTCGGACCTCAGGACGAGCACGACGGCGACGATCGGGACCGGAAAGATCGCGATCCCGACCGCCAACGGCAGGACGGTGCCTAGCGCCTGTCCCACGGGCTCCCGGCGCCGACGCCGATCACGCGGCGGAACCTATACGACCGAGGGCGCTGCGAGCGGCTGAGCAACGGGAGTAGAGTCGCTCCGTGGGGGAGGTGGGACGCCGGGCAGTCCGTCCTTCGGCCGGGAGGCGGCTTCGCCTGCCCACGTCTTCTCGGGCCCGTGGCACGAGCGCTCACGAGCCTTCGAGGAGGCCGTCGTCAGCCAGTGGAAGGAGGAGGGCCATGCGCCGCTCGAGAGGGCTGCGTACGTGCTTGCTGATCGGCCTGCTGCTGTTCGGGGCGTCGACGTTCAACGTCGGTGTCGCCGCCGCGCAGCAACAGGATGGCTTCATCCCGATCAACCCGACCAAGTCCAACAAGACGATCGTCCTCAAAGGCAACCGCCTGACGATCCAGGACATCGTCGACATCGCGCGCTACGGCGCGAAGGTCAAGATCGCCAAGTCGCACCAGGACTACATGAACCGCGCGTACAACCTCATCATCGAGGCGTCGCGCCAGGGCATCCCGGTGTATCGCTTCAACCGCGGCGCCGGGGCGGCCCGCGAGACGGTGATCTTCGAGGGTGACCCCTACGAGCCGGCGAACCTCCTCAACCTCCAAACGCGTCGGATCAACGCCGCCAACGGCGGCCGCTGGCGCGTCCGCGATCCTTACATCCCGTACGTGGAGGCGGAGGAGATCGTCAGGGCCATGATGGCCGTCCGGGCGAACAACATCATGTACGTCGCGAACGGCCCGGCGACCGCACAGAAGATCGCCGATCTCCTCAATAACCGGATCACGCCGCTCACCCAGGGCGACGGCTTCTACCACGGGGAGGGCGACCTGCCGCAGGCGGGCAACGTCGAGTCGGCGATCTTCGGCTTCGGCGAGGTCTTCTACAAGGGCCAGCGCATGCCGGCGATCGACGCGCTCAACCAAGCCGGCGTCGAGCCGGGCGGTGTCGACCCGAACGACCCCGAGAACGACATGGGTCTCTTCCGGGGGATCTACAGCACCAACGCGTACACGCTGGGCCAGGCGGCGCTTCTCGTGACCGACGCGAAGAAGGTCCTCGACTGGTACGACCTGATCTTCTCGGTCTCGATGCACGGCCTGAACAGCAGCATCACGCCGCTGAGCCAGGTCCCGATGGATCTCGAGAGGCCGCTGCCCTACGCCGTCTGGCAGGCGCACCGGATGCTCAAGATCCTCGGTGACAGCTACCTGTACGACCTCGAGTTCCAGGTCGTGAACGGGCAGGTGCAGGGGATCCCGCGCCTACTCCAGGATCCGCTGAGCTACCGCACCTACCAGTGGCGCAACGGCGCCGCGTGGCGGGCGTGGGACGAGCTCAGGCGGACGACCCTCCTGGAGGTCAACTCCTCGGACCACAATCCGTCAACCGCCCCGGGCACGCGTCCGAGTGACTCGCCGGAGCTCCAGACGCCGTGGTTCATGCGCCACTACGTGAAGCCCACCCCGGCGAACACGCCGTACGCGGGCTGGAAGAGCGAGGGCGGGTTCACGCTCTCGAACTCGAACTTCAACAAGACGGAGCTCGCAGGGAACGTCGAGCAGTTCACGATCGCGCTCACGGACACCGTGCACACGGTCGCGCTGCGGACGCTCCGGATCGGGCAGCCGTTCTTCTCGGTGATCGTGCCGAGCGACGTGCTCAGCCCTGAGGTGTTGGCCCGGGCAGCCCCGCAGCACGAGGGCTCCGCGGTCATCGGCACGCTCGTCGACGAGCTCCAGGCGCTCACGATGCCCATCCCGGTGGAGTTCGACGCAGAGCGGATTCATCCGGACGAGACGACGACGTTCGGGAGCGAGAAGGTCGCCAAGTCGCGGCTGGCCCTCGACGTCTCGCTGCGGCTCATCGCCCAGGAGGCGCTCGCAGCGACCTTCTGGGCGGACGTCCGCCGGGCGCAGAAGCCCTCGCGGTCGTTCGGGGATGTGCCCGAGTGCGCGTGGGATGCCTTCCGCGAAGTCATCCCCTGGCAGGCGGACCCGGCGAGCCGGCCGCCGAACCCGGGCGAGATCGCGTACGACTTCCTGCGCGATAACGATCCCGTCGACTGCCTCGGCAACCTCGCCGCGGCGCCCGTGATCAAGATCAGGCCGAACTAAGCAACCCGTCGGAGTGGGCCGGCCACCGTGGGGTGGCCGGCCCACCGCCGGCCTCGGAGGCTACGCTCGGGCATTCCGTGATACGACCGCTCCTCACCGGGCTCTGGGTGGCCGCCGTTCTGGGCACAGCCGCCTGCGGCGGCGAGGAGAAGGCCGCGCCTGGGAACCAGGTGGACGCGATCGTGGCCGCGACTTCCGAGATCGTCTACCAGTGCCGCGCGGTCGAGAGCGGCTTCCTCTCGAGCCCGAACACGGAGGCGCTCGAACGCGACGTAGACGTGCTCCTCGCCGCCGCGGACGAGTTCGACCTCGATGCACCCTTCGACCGGCCCCAGGCGTCCGTCCAGCCGGAGACGACGCTCCGCGACCAGATCGAGCTCGCGGTCGCTCGCCTGGAGGGCTCCTGTGCGCCGGAGCTCGCCGAGGAGCTGCGGGCCGCGATCGACTGACGTTTCACGTCCGTCCAGGACGTGAATTACTAGCCATGGGACTCTTCCGCCTCGTCGCGCGCATGACGATCGGGCTCCTGTTCGTCGGCCACGGCACCCAGAAGCTCTTCGGCTGGTTCGGCGGCGGCGGCCCGGAGGGCACCGGCCGGTTTTTCGAGCAGGCGGGGCTGCGGCCCGGGAAGCGCAACGCGCTGGCCGCCGGCGCCGCAGAGGCGGGCGGCGGCCTCCTCTTCGCCATGGGCGCCGCAACGCCGCTCGCGGCCGCCGCTCTCTCCGGCTCGATGATCACGGCGATCAAGACGGTCCATTGGGAGAAGGGCATTTGGAGCAGCGGAGGCGGGTACGAGTACAACCTCGTCCTGCTTGCCGCCGTCTTCGGGCTGACCGAGAACGGACCCGGCTCGCCGTCGGTTGACGCCGCGCTGGGCAAGCGCCGCTGGGGCACGGCCTGGGCCTTCGCCTCGCTCCTGGCCGGCGCGGCAGGATCGGCCGCCGTCCTCGCTTCGGCGGAGGACGCGCCCGCCGGGCGGCCGGAGCGCGAGCCCGCGGCCGCCACCTAGTAAGCCCAGCATCCACGGTGTCGCCCCCGGGCCGGAGAGGCCCGGGGGCGACACCGGTCTAGGCGGAGAGGGGTGTCGGCGTGGCCTCGGGAGGAGCCTCGGATTCCGAGACGTCGAAGCGAGGCAGCCACTCGAGCCAGCTCGGCAGCCACCAGTTCCAGTCGCCGAGCAGCTTCATCGAGGCGGGCAGGAGCACTCCCCGGACGATCGTCGCGTCGATCAGGATCGCCGTCGCGAGGCCGACGCCGAACTGCTTGAACATCAGCATCGAGAGCGCGATGAAGACCGCGAACACGGCGAACATCACGACTGCGGCTGCAGTGACGACGCCGGCCGTCGTCCGGATGCCCTGCGCCACGGCCTCGTCAGTGCTCGCTCCTCGCTGGACGGCCTCCCGAATCCTGCTCAGCAGGAACACGTGGTAGTCCATCGAGAGCCCGAACAGGATCACGAACAGGAGCAGCGGCACGACGGGGTCGATCCCGGCCGTGGAGGTAAAGCCGAGGATGCCCCTGCCGTATCCGTGCTGGAAGACGAGCACCAGCACGCCGTAGGCGGCGCCGACGGAGAGCAGGTTCAACACGATCGCCTTGGCCGCGATCACGGGCGACCGGAAGGCGACGAGCATGAGCGCGAACGCGAACACGAGCACGAACCCGACGACGAGCGGGAGCTTCGACGTCATCTCCTCGGATGTGTCCGTCCACTGCGCTGTGAGGCCCGTCACACCGGCCTCGGCGTCCGGAAGGGCGCCGACCGTGTTCGGCACGATCTCGTCGCGCAGGACCCGCAGTGACTCGTTCGAGGCCTTGTCGGTGCCCTTCCCCTCGATCGCGATCGAGATGGCCGCGACCGTCCCGGGCTCGTTAACAGCGACCGAGATCGGCTCGTGCATCCGGCCGCTCTCGAGCGCGCGCTCCTGGAGCCGCTGGATCGCGGCCTGCATCTCGGGCGTGTTGACGTCCGCCGCCTCGACCACGACGGTGGCCGGGAGGGCAGCACCCGGAAACGCCTCCTGCATGCGGTCGTAGGTCTGCACCGCCGGCAGTTCCTGCGGGAACGTGTCGGGGCCCGGCTGCACCATGCGGAGCTGAAGCGCGGGCAGGGCGAGCGCCACCAGCAGGCCGCCGGCGAGGACGGCCGACAGGACCGGCCGGCGCAAGACACGGTCGACGATCCAGCCCCAGACGCGGCCCTCGCGCTCACGGCGACTGCGGCCCAGGAACGGGATCCGGCCCCGATCGACCTTGTCGCCGAGCCGCGAGAGCAGCGCGGGGAGCACGGTGAGGGAGCCGAGCATGGCGATCGCGACCACGGCGATCGTCGCCATCGCGAACGAGGCGAAGACGCGGTCGCCGGTCAGGAACATGCCGGCCATCGCCGTCATGACCGTCAGGCCGGAGACGAGCACGGCGCGGCCGGAGGTCGAGGCAGCGATCTCGATGGACTCGCTGACGCTGCGGCCCTTGCCCCGCTCCTCGCGTGCGCGTCGCAGGTAGAAGAGCGAGTAGTCCACGCCGACAGCGAGGCCGACCAGCAGCACGATGGCGCTTGCCTGGGTTGCCACCGGCACGGCCTGGCTCGTCACGGCGACGAGGCCGAACGTGGCGATCACGGCCGTGAGGGCAAGGATCAGCGGGATCCCGGCCGCCACGAGCGCGCCGAAGGCGACGACGAGGATGATCAGCGTGATCGGGAGCGACAGCTCGCCGGCCTTGCCGAGGTCGTCCGCGAACGCGGTCTCGATCGCCTTCGCGGCGCTGGCGTCACCGAACTCTCCGATGAAGAGCTTCGGATGAGCTTCCTGTGCGTCGGCAACTTGGTCGAGGACCGGATCGATCTTCTCGGCGGCCTTGTCGGCGGCACCGCGGATCTGGAACTCGACGAGCGCCGCGCCGCCGTTCTCGGCGATCTGGCCGGCGTTGCCCTCATCGAGGGGGGAGCGGACGTTCTGGACGACGTCGAGCTTGGCGAGCCTCGCAACAACGTCGTCGACCGCGGCGACGAACGCCGGGTCCGTCGTGGAGAGCGAAGAGCTCTGCACGAGCACGCTCTCGTCGGCGGGCCGCTGGAAGCCCGCGTCGAGAATCCTGTCCATGGCACCGGACTCGCGGGGTCCGGCCGTGTTCGGGTCGATCGTCTTCGTACCGACCATCCCGCCGAGCGCGAAGGCGAGGACGACGAACGCGAGCCAGCCGAAGGTCGCGGTCTTCCAGTGGTCGGCGCTCCAGCGGCCCATCCTGGCCGCGAGGTTCCGGGTGTTGGCGATGGTGGTCATGGCATCACGTCCTTTCCTGGTCGAGTGCATGCCTCGACGCTAGGAGGGCGACCGCGTCGCGACCTCGTGCGCAAGCCTGATTCGACCTCACACCCGGCGACGATTCCGTCTCCTACTCAGGTAGGAGGCGGCGTGCCTGCGCCTGGAGTACGTTCACCCCGTGAGACGGCTTCGGACAATCGCGGGCAGGCACGTGTTCGACGCGTTCATCGTCCTTGCAGCCGTCGAGAGCGCGCTGGAGGTCCTCCTCCGGGACGCAACGGACGGCCCGACCTCGCCGCTCTGGTTCGCGGCGCCGGCGAGCGCTCTGATCGTCCTCCCTCTGCTCGCGCGGCGCCGCTTTCCTTTCGCGGCGCCGGTGACGGTGTGGGTGATCGCGGCCGCGATCTCGTTCGTTGACGAGCGGCTCGTCCCGTTTCTGGCAGCGGCGAATCTCGCCGGCCTGGCGGCCGCATACCTGCTCGGCAACCTCCGCGACTCGAGGCAAGGTCAGGTCGGGCTGTTGGTGGTCGTCGCCAGCGCCGCGGTCGTCATGGTCAACAACCCGACCACGTCCACCGGCGAGCTCGTCGCCGTCCCGCTTCTCTTCGCGCTCGGCTGGCTTGCCGGCTTCCTCCTGCGTGGGCGTTCCGAACAGGCCGAAGCGGCCGAGGCGCGCGCGGCCCAGGCCGAACGCGAGCGCGACGCGGCCATGCGCATCGCGGTCGCCGAGGAGCGCGCCCGCATCGCGCGCGAGCTTCACGACGTCGTCGCGCACGCCGTCAGCGTCATGGTTCTCCAGGTCGGCGCCGTCCGTCACAAGCTGCCGGCGCCGCTCGAGGAGGACAGAGAGGCGCTCGGGCGGGTCGAGGACGCCGGCCGCACCGCACTCGCCGAGATGCGCCGTCTCCTCGGCGCCATGCGCCGCGAGGGGGACGGCGTCGCCCTGACGCCCCAGCCCGGACTCGACGGCCTCGAGCGGCTCGTGGAGGAGATCGGCCGCGCGGGCCTTCCCGTGCGCCTGCACGTCGACGGCGACCCTTTCCCTCTGCCCCGCGCCCTCGACCTCTCGGCCTACCGCATCGTGCAGGAGGGCTTGACGAACGCGCTCAAGCACGCCGAGGCTGCTCACGCCGACGTGACCGTCCGCTACGCACGCGACGGAGTGCAGGTCGAGGTACGCGACGACGGCAGGGGCACGGCCGCCGGCGACGGTCTCGGCCACGGCCTCGTCGGCATCCGGGAGCGCGTGACGATCTTCGGCGGCGAGATGAGCGCCGGCACGGCGCCGGACGGCGGCTTCCTGCTCACCGCCCGCCTTCCGCTCGAGGAGACCCGGTCGTGACCGTCCGGGTCCTCGTCGCCGACGACCAGTCCATGGTTCGCGCCGGCTTTCGGATGCTGCTGGCGGGCGAGCCCGACATCGAGGTCGTGGCCGAGGCGAGTAACGGGCTCGAGGCCGTCGACAAGGCCGGCCGCTTCCACCCCAACGTCGTCCTGATGGACATCCGGATGCCGGAGCTCGACGGGCTCGAAGCGACCCGACGGATCCTCGCGGCTGATAATGCGGCGCGCGTCCTCATCCTGACCACGTTCGACCTCGATGAGTACGTCTACGAGGCGCTGCGCGCGGGCGCGAGCGGGTTCGTGCTCAAGGACGACCCTCCCGAGCAGCTCCTGGCCGCGATCCGCGTCGTCGCGGGCGGCGAGGCGCTCCTCTCCCCCGCGATCACGAAGCGCGTCATCGCGCAGTTCACGCGCACGCCCCGGCCGGCGCCCCCGCCGGCGGTCGAGGAGCTCACCCAGCGGGAGCTGGACGTGTTCCGCCTCATCGCGCGCGGCCTCTCGAACGCCGAGATCGGCCGCGAGCTCTACATCAGCGACACGACCGTGAAGACGCACATCACGCACATCCTCCAGAAGCTCGACCTGCGCGACCGCGTCCAGGCGGTCGTGCTCGCGCACGAGACCGGGCTCTTCGAAGCGGACGGTCGCTAGCCGCACCGACGGGACTACGCTGCCCCCGTGCGCGCCGCCGTGCTCGTCGAAGGGAACAGCGACCGCGTCGCGCTCGAGACGCTTGCCGCCCGGCGCGGGCGCGATCTCGCGTCCGAGGGGGTGGCGGTGGTCGCCCTCGACGGAGCGGGCAACATCCGGAGCGCTCTCGCCCACTTCGGCCCTCCGGGGCTCGGGCTCCGTCTGGCCGGCCTCTACGACGCCGGCGAGGAGGAGTGGTTCCGGCGGGGGCTCGAGCATGCAGGGGTCGGCACGGCCCGAGACCGTTCGGACATGGAGCGGCTGGGGTTCTTCGTCTGCGTCGATGACCTCGAGGACGAGCTGATCCGGGCACTCGGTGCGCCGGCCGTCGAGGCCGTCGTCGCCGCTCAGGGCGAGCTGCGGCCCTTCCGCACGCTCCAGAAGCAGCCCGCCCAGCGCGGCTGGACAACTGAGGCACAGCTCCGGCGCTTCCTCGGCACGCACAGCGGGCGCAAGGCCCAGTACGCGCGGGCGCTCGTCGAGGCGCTCGACCTCGAGCGCGTACCCACGCCGCTCGACCGCGTCCTCGCCTACGTAGATAGGTAGCGCGACACTCCGAAGATGGGTAGCCGCCCCGATGCGGGGCGAATAGGCCGCGCCGTAGCGTCGTCGGTGTCACTTCCACGCTCTTTCAAGGAGACACCGATGACGCACATGATCGAAGAGACCAAGCCCGATTTCGAGGCGATCAAGCAGCGCCAGCAGCAGGCCTGGGCGAGCGGCGACTTCCACGTCGTGGCCGCCATGATCGTGCCGACCGCCGAGCACCTCGTCGACACGGCGGACCTCCACGCCGGCTGGCGCGTGCTCGACGTCGCCACCGGCAGCGGCAACGCCGCCATCGCGGCGGCGCGGCTCGGCGCCACCGCCGTCGGGGTCGACTACGTCCCGGCGCTCCTCGAGCGCGGCCGCAAGCGCGCGGCCGTCGAGGGGCTCGAGGTGGAGCTCCTCGAGGGCGACGCCGAGGCTCTGCCCTTCCCGGACGCGTCCTTCGACGCGGTCACGTCGGTGTTCGGCTCGATGTTCGCGCCGAACCACGCGCAGGCCGCCGCCGAGCTTCTCCGCGTCTGCCGGCCCGGCGGCAGGATCGCCCTGGCCTCCTGGACGCCGGACGGCTTCATCGGCGATCTCTTCCGCACCGTCGCCGCACACGTCCCGCCCCCGGCCGGCGTCCCGTCGCCGATGCTCTGGGGCACCGAGTCCTACCTCCGCGAGCTCTTCGGCGAGGAGATCTGCTCGCTCGAGGTCGAGGAGCAGACCTTCGCGTGGCGTTTCGAGTCCCCCGAGGACCTCGTCACCTTCTTCCGCACGTGGTACGGGCCGACGCTGAAGGCCTTCGCGGCCCTCGAGGGCGACGCCCGCGACGCGCTCGAAGCCGACCTCGTCGCCCTCGCGCGCCGGTACGACCGGCTCGGCGACGGCGCCGCAGCCATCCCCGCGACCTACACCGAGGCGGTGGCGACGCGGCGCTGAGCCGCCGGTACGCCGCGCGCAAGGCCACGAAAGGACATCCGATGGAGACGATGATCACCCACCATCTGCTCGCGCAGCGGGAGCGCCACGAGGCGCCCCGGCCCGCCAGGGAGATCACGTTGCGCTCCCGCGCGGTCGCCCGCGGCGAGAGGCTCTACGCGACGCCTGTCGCAGCCCCGGAAGGGCCGGCTACGCGCCGGCCCGCCCGGGCCCGCAGGGCCTGGGCCTGGGCACGCACGCTCACCGCTTGAGCTGGAGCTCGGCGGCGCGGCGGGCTGCATCCCGCCGCGTCGCCGCACCCAGCTTCCTGAGCACGGCCGCGACGTGGTGCTCCGCGGTACGGGGCGACACGACCAGCTGCTCGGCGATCTCCGCGTTCGTGAGCCCTTCCGCCAGGAGCGCCGCCACCTCGAGCTGACGCGCGGTGAGGCCGGCCGGGTTCGCGAGTGTCGCGTCACGCGGACCGGCGGGGACGCGCGCTCCGAGATCCCGCAGGCGAACGGTTACGTGCCTCGTCAGCGGCTCGGCACCGAGCCCGCGGGCGAGCTCGAGCGCCTCGCCGAGAAGCTCCTCGTCGGCGAGCTGCGCCAGCATCAGGGCCCGGTCGTAGGTCCACCCCACCGCGCCGAACGCATCCGCGGCGCCCAGCCAGTCCCGCCGGACCATGGCCGCGTGCGGCGGCGCCATCCGCTCGTCGGGCTCCGCGTCGATCCCCGCCAGCGCGGCCCACGCCATGGCCCGCAGGCCGGCCCAGCCCACCTGGCCCGAGCGCTCGCGGATCGACTCGAGCGTCCGGGTGAATCGCTCCACCGGCATGGGCGCACCGCTCGTCAGGGCCCGTTCCGTTTCCAGTTCGAGCACGGGCGCGACGCGCTGCAGCTCGCGGGTGCGGTCGGCCTGGACGGCGAGCTCGGCCAGACGCTCGGTCGCGTCCGGGTCGCCGCGGCGGACGGCGAGCTCGGCCAGCACCGTGTTGGCGAGGATCTGCGAGACGTTCGAGTCGCCCTCGATCTCCGCAAGGGTCGCACGCTCGGCCTCGTCCCAGTCGCCGGCGCGCAGCCGAAGCCATGCGATCGTCAGCACCGCGTACGGCGCCAGCGTGTAGACCTCGTGCTCCTTGGCGTATGCGAGCCCCTCCTCCGCGTAGCGGAGCGACGCGGCCGGATCGACCCAGGCGAGCAGGGCGTAGCTGAGGTTCAGGAGCGCCCGTGTCGCCTCGTGGCGCTCGCCGGCGGCGTCGGCTGCGGCATGGGCGTGGAGGAGCGCCTCGGCCGAGCCGCTTTCCACGTCGATCCGGACGCTGCCGATGTTGACGAGAGCGTGCGCGCAGGTGGTCTCGTCTCCGAGCCTGCCTGCGAGCTCGAGCGCGCGCTCGCCCAGCTCGCGGGCGGGCTCGAAGTCCTCCGTGAGCATCGTGAGCTGAGACAGCGCGCTGTACGCCTGGGCCAGCTCGACCGACTCCCCGAGGGGTTCCAGGATCGCGATCGCCTGGCGCGCCGTGGCCCGGGCAGCGTCGCCGTTGCCCGTGTACCAGTGGAACCGCGCCAATGCACGCAGGCACCGGCCGATCGCCGCCTGGTCGCCGAGCTCCTCGAAGAGCGTGATGGCGCGGTCCATCGCCACGAAGCCCTCGTCGAGGCGCCCGACGGCGTATGCGGCCATCGCCAGCTCCTCCAGGACAGCGGCCTGTTCCGCCGGCTCCAGGCGCTCCACGAAGTGCGAGGCGCGGCGGTAGTGGGAGTACGCCTCGCGGTTCGAGCTCACCTCTGCGGCGCGGCGCGCTGCCACGAGCGCATGCTCGGCCACGACGTTCTCGGCCCCTGCGGCCTCCGCGTGGTGGACGATGTCGGCCGGATCGGCACCCGCCGCCAGCAGCGCCTCGAGGATGCCCGCATGCAGCCGCCGGCGCCCGGCGATCGGGACGCTCGCCCTGATCGCGTGACGCGCGAGCTCGTGCCGGAAGCGGACGTGTCCAGGGTGGACCTCGAGGAGCTGCCGCCGCTCGGGCTCTTCCGCGGCCTCCGGCCACTCCGGCATGACCGCGTCGAGAACGGAGGTCGGGACGCGGCTCGGCACGACGGAGACGAGCTCGACGAGCCGTCGCGCGTCGGGCTCGAGGCGGGAGGCGCGTGCGAGGAGCGCGGTCGCCACCGAGGGCGGGAGATCGGCCGTCGTGCGGGCGGCGATGAGCTCCGTGACGTAGAACGGGTTGCCGGCCGTGGCCGCGTACACCTCGCCGGCGCCCTCGCCCGCCAGGGACGCCACCGCGCCCTCCGAGAGCGGCGCCAGGTCGAGGAACACGGAGTCATCGGCCCGAACCGCCCCGACCGTCGCGTGCAGCGCGTGGCCCGGCGACGCCTCGCCGGCGCGGTACGTCAGGATCAGGAGCGCGGGCAACGACCCGATCCGGCGCCCGACCACGGTGATCGCGTCGAGCGTCGCTTCGTCCGCCCAGTGCACGTCCTCGAAGACGAGCACGGTCGGCTGCGGCGGACAGACGAGGTCCCTGACCAGGAGCTCCTGGATCTCGTGCGGCGCCGCGCCGGAGGCGAGAGCCTCCTCCAGCCCCCGGGAGACGTTCCCTGCCAGGTCACGGACGGCTCCGAGCGGGCGCGGGATGCTCAGGTCGTCGCACGTCCCGACGAGGACGCGCGCGTCCGGGCCGAGGTCGCGCAGGAAGTGCGTGACGAGCGAGGTCTTGCCGATGCCCGGCTCGCCGGTGACGAAGACCACGCGGCCGTTACCGCCGGCCGCGGCGTCACGCGCCTCCGTCAGCGCAGCCAGCGCGCTCTCGCGCTCGAGGAGCTCCACGGGTGAACGATAGAACGTGCTCACAGGCAGAGTTAGCCCGTGGCGACGATGCGAGACCTCGACGAGATCGCACTCACCCTCCCGCAGGTGACGAAGGAGGTCTCCGACGACGGGCGGCCGACCTACCTCGTTCACGGCAAGCTCTTCTGCCTGCACCGGAGCCGCCGCCGCGACGCGGTCGACCCGGAAACGGGCGAGCGACTCGACGACGTGCTCATGTTCCGCGTGGCGGATCTCGACGTGAAGGAGCTCATGCTCGCGGACGCCCGCGGCGTCTTCTTCACGACACCGCACTTCAAGGGCTATCCGGCCGTGTTGATGCGCATCCCTGGCCTGGCCGGCATCGAACGCGAGGAGCTTCGGGACCTGGTCGTCGAGGCCTGGCTCACTCGAGCGCAGAAGCGCGTGGCGAGAGCCTGGCTCGCCGAGCATAGGGCGTCCGATGGTTGAATCCCGGCGTGCGCATCTCGCTGATGATCGAAGGCCAGGAAGGGGTCGACTGGGAGCAGTGGCTCGCGCTCGCGCTCGCGGCTGAGGCGGCCGGGCTCGAAGGGCTTTTCCGCTCGGACCACTACCGCTCGATCGTGCGCGGCGAGCCGGCGGGCGCGCTCGACGCCTGGG
>Ga0075428_100005302_pt1 | contig 14334 bp, 8 predicted proteins | sample RhiMetdeltSRZDD2_FD_75291 | JGI IMG/M metagenome (GOLD analysis project Ga0075428, IMG submission 75291) | Populus rhizosphere microbial communities from Tennessee, USA - Rhizosphere MetaG P. deltoides SRZDD2 | ecosystem: Host-associated > Plants > Roots > Rhizosphere > Soil | place: USA...
CCCGCGGATTTGTTCCCGCGCGGTATTCCTCAAGATTGGTCAAGCCGTCCTGATCGGCGTCGCCTGCGGCATCGACGGGATTCTGGTAATCAAAGGAATAGGTGACCTCCCACGGGTCGGGCATTCCATCTCCGTCGGTATCATTCAGCACGGTCAAACTCGCAAAGGCACTCGCGACCCCCGGCGTGTTATTCGCCATATTCGTAATCACCACCCGATAGCTCCCGGAATGACTCGTCTGCGCATTGCGGATCGTAAATGCAGACGTTCTTTCCGCCGACACCATATTCGTCAGAACGGTCGAGACCTTGCGCCACTGATAACCGAACGGAGGCGGGTTGCCCGACACCGCCACCGTGAACGTCACGTCCTCCCCAGCGAGCACTTCCTGGCTTTGCGGATTCTGAAGCACCACTGGATTGATCAGCACGCGCAACACGGCCGGCAGGCTGATAACCGTTCCATTCGGGTCACTTACCACCACCGTGTAACTGCCTTCGTGGTCCAGTTGCACGTTGTTGATCGTGTAGATCGCATTCGTAGCGCCAGCCAGCTCCACGCTGTTCGAGCGCCACTGATATCGCAACGCTCCCGTGCTGCCCGCGATCACCGAAAAACTCGCGTTCACGCCGGGCCGCACGTTCTGGTCCTGCGGATGTCCCATGATCTGCGGCGGCGTGGTCACAAACAACGTGACCGTTTCACTCAATGCCGATCCCGCGGCGTTCAGGATCAATACCTGGTAATCCCCCGAGTGCACCGGCTGCACATTCAGCAGCGTCAAAATCGCGTTCGTCCCCTGCGGGATGTTGTCGCCGTTGTGACGCCATTGATAACGCAGCGGCGCCGTGCCGGTCGCCGCAACTGCATACGTAATGTCCGCTCCCGCTGGAGACGTGCGCATCGGCGGCGACGGTTGGTCGGTAATCGTCGGCGGCATTCCTCCGCCAAAAGCTCCACCCGCCGTCGGTGTGGCCGCCTGCCAGTTCGCCGGGCCATTCCCATGCTCCAGCATGTCCTGCCGATGCAGGGAAGGTCCGAAGCCATCCGCCGCCAACGGCCACGGATTCTGATCGCCATAAATCACTTCATCCACGATCACCCACGAGATCGACTCTCCGGGCAAGTCCGGCTCCTGAGGCTTCTCCACCGCCACTCGTCCGCTGCTGTTTGCCAATTTCCCACTCGTGTAGGGACCGTACATCGCCGTATTGCCGCTCATGCCATACACGGTCCTAAAGGCGTTGGACTGCACGGCGTCGGCAGGGTTGAAGTTGACGATCAGCAAACGCGCTCCCGCAGGAACCGCGACACCACTCGGAAAATCAAAACCGACGCCCCCATCGATTCGCCAGCTTCCATTCGTGTCAAAGAGCGCCACTGAGCCCGGCGTCGCGTTGAATAGCTCGATGAATTCGTCCACGCTGTTGTCATTCGTCCCGTTGATTTCCGGCGGATGATACATGATCTCCGAAATCACCAGGTGGAGTTGCGGCGCTGCATTCGAAGCATCGCGTGTTCGCGGGGTCAGCGCGCGCCAAAAGCGTCCCCCGTCCGGAGAACGTCCCAGTGACCAATCGTTCTCCTGGCCTTTAAACGACACCGCATCCACCACACGATCCTCCGACGTGCCCGGCAAATACGAGAGCAATACTTCCTCGCCCGCCTTGTTCAGGCCAAACCCGATGTTCGTCGGATTATGAAATCCCGTCTGCTCGTCGAAACTGATGAACCCGCGCGCATTGATGCTGCTCGCCGCCGGGATCATCCATTTCGTCAGGTTCGTTCGGCTATCGCTCAGATACCAGTTCGGCCCAAACACAAACGTTGCGTCCGACGCGTTGTGCAATTCCAGCCAGTCGTTTGAGTCAAATTCAGTTGTGAAATCCGTGTGCGCAACCACCTCGTTGAGCAACACCGGAGCCGCCATCAATACGTCCGCGCTGCCCGGCGAACCTTTGATTCGGCTGCTGGCGCGCCAATTGCCCCCGTAATTCAACGCGCCCGTTTTCTGGTCATTGTCCGCCGACTCCAACGGCACCAGTGAATGCCCCGATCCATCCGCCGCAATCGGCCATCCCCGCCCGTCGCTGTATTCAAAACTCGCGATGTCCGTCCCGCCCGCCGACGTGCGCAATGTCACTTGCTCGCCGCCATTGTCAAAATTGCCCGAGTACCCGCCCAGCACTGCCACGTTGGTTCCGATTCCGTAGTACGCGCGAAACGCCGTTATGTTCGTCGTCTTTGCCAGTACCAGATAACCCCCTGCCGGAATCGTCATGCCGGGCCCAAACGTATAATCAATGCCCTGCGTGAACTTTGCCCCGTTCAACTCCAGCGGTAGCGACCCGCCCGCATGATGCAGCTCGACAAAGTCAAACTCACTTCCCGCCGGTGAGTTGTACATCAATTCCGAAACACGCAGGCTCGCCAGCAACGCCGTCGAACTGTCCGGCGGCCCGCACACGAACTGCACCGGCCCCGACCAGCGGCTCCACCGCCCCGTCATGTCCCTGAACCGGCAGCGCACCCGGTACGTGCCGCCCGCTCGCACCACATGCGAAGGAATCGTCCGGTCACTGTTGAATGTCGTGATCTCCTCGCTTTCCCACGTCGCCGTGATCTCGTACTTCGCAGGTTCGCTCAGCGACGACACAGGCACGTTCGTCGGCGTGATCTCCGCAATGCGCCATTTCATCGCTGCAAACGGATTCGCCCCGCTGTAATTCGACACCCGGAACGTCAGCCGATTCAGCGGGTATTCCGGTGGTGCCGCCGAAGTCACGAGTGGCGTCGCGGGCACGGCGTTGTCCACCGCGAGCCCATCCAGAAATGCCCCGCGAATGTTCACGTAATTCTTCATGATCTGGATCAGCGCGTTGAAACTTCCGCGCAAACTCGAATTGGTCCCGCTCTCCTGGCTGAATTGATAATACTCGCCCTGCCCCGCCTTGCCGAGATTCTGCGAGTAAGTCCCGCTCGCCATCTTCGGATTGAAATCCCACATGAAGCGGTCCGCATCGAGAATCGTCGGCCCATTCGTCGGCCCGCGCAGCAGCCACGCGTACTCGTCGATGATCCGGTACCCCTGGTCGCCGTTCCACATCAGGTCGCGCACCTCGCGAATCCGGTTCTTCCACTCCATCTCGAAAACCGGTCGCGTGCCGTTCAGGAACCGCGCCTTGATGCGATCAATCCCGCCACACCCTGCATCGTACATATTGTTCGCCCACGTCAGGTCGAAGTCCCACGAATGCACCTGCCAAAGCCCCGTCAACGGATTCCTGAAATAAAAGAAGTTCTTGTCGTAACAAATATCGTAGTGATGGATCGCCTGCACCATCGTCTGGTAACTCAGGTAATGCGGGACATTCAGGTTCGTCCGCCACCACGCGTCCGTCGCGCTGTTATATGCGCTCAAAAAGTAGTTCAGGTCCGCTTTGTTCGCCGGCCCAAGCGGCCCCATGTTGTTCAACTCCCCCGTCCCTCCTTCCATTTTGTAGAGGTTCCCGTCCGGCAGACCGTGCTCTTCCAGAAATCGCCCGTCCTCCTGTTCGATCGCCAGATACGTGCCCCAAAAGTCTCCTTCATACTGCGTCGCCGGCGCTTCCGCCGCTTCATCGATCACCCGGAACGTGCAGAATGTCGTGTGCGGCGACTCCACTCCCGTGAGGTTGAACATCTTGAACCCTACTGACTCGAACATCCCCTGTTCGCCGCGATGCCAGAAATCCCGCTGCTGAATGCTCGCCCCCAGGTTCAACTTGCGCCACGGCACGTCAAACTTCTTCCCCCAATTATCCCGCGCCTCAAAATCATGCCCGCGATTGAAATCGAACTTCCACATGTTCTTCACCATCGAGTAGCGCCACACCCCCCCACGCGCCCGATACCGGATGTGATCGTAAACCCGCCCGTCGTAAATCAGCGTCCCGTTCCACTTGTAAAGGTCTCCTCCATATCTCTCAAACCACGTCCCCTGCTCCACCGACGTTTTCTTGCTGATGAGATGGTACGTCGGCAGCCGCCTCATCACGCCGGACGGAAAAACCGTTGGGGCACCGCCGCCGTTCAACGACCCGCGCCACTCTGGAATGCCGTTGTAAACAAAATACGCGAAGTTCGGCTGCGGATCATCGGCATACGGCACGCGCAACGACCGCCCGCCGCCGTCGTAAGCCACAATCCGATACCGAATCAGCCGCCGATGCACCTGCGTCGCTCCCGGCAATTCCACCGTGTACACGTCATCGCCGGCTGTCTCGTCACCCGCCGTCCCCCCATCATTCATCGCCACCGCTGTCCAGTTATTGGTGTATGCAGCATCCGTGATCTCGATGTAACTCCCTGGCTCAACAATCTGATAAAGCAACGTCACGTTCGTCACCGAGTCCGAGTCGGTTACCTTCGCCGTGATCTTCACCACCTGTCCGTTCGTCGGCTCGTTTGGCGAATGGTTTACCTGCCGAATCGTCGGCGGATTATTGTTCGCGAAAACCGAGTTCACTTGTCCCGGCGTCGGCCCTCGCCCTGCCGCCGGACCACTCCGCGCAATCAGTCGCGTATCGATGTAAAAGTCGGTGCTTCCGCTGAGCGATGAATTGTGCGCCTGGATCGCCAGCACATTGGTTCCCACGCGCAGATAACTCCCGAAGTTCGGCAGCGCAAAGGTGATAAACGCCGCGTTCTCAATCGCGCCGCTCGCCGAGTTCGTGCAGGGCACTTCCCCCGGCGCCATGTTCGCCTGTCCGTCGATGACAATACTGCCATTAATCCACGCCTTGAACCCGTCGTCATACTGCGCCTCCAGCGTCAAACTGCTGATCTGCGCCACATTCGTTACCACGAACGTCTTGCGCAAAAAAACCGCCGTGTACGCCCCTGGCATGTCCGGCAACACCGTCCCGGTATTCGTAATAAACGTCTCCCCATAACCGATCGGGGTCGTCCCGTTCAGCCATGTCCCATCGTCATAGGTTAGCTGCCGCCAGAGCGTCGTCGGATTCGAAGCCTCGCTAAACCCCTTCACGTACTGCCATGACGAATGATCGCTGATCAGCGTCTGCGTTTGGGACGGTGAAGCCCCCACCACCGACGCGCGCCAACTCCCCCCCAGATCGTTATCCAGTGCCGGACTGATCAACTCGATCGAGTATCCCGGTGGATCACCCACAATCGGCCACGGAAAACCCAAACCATAATCCACTTCGTCCTCCACGACCCCGACCGCGTTGCGCAGCACAATCCGTTCACCGAAATTGTTCAAATTTCCCGTCCACGGCCCGAGCGGCGTAAACCCAAACTTTACCCGGAACGCATTCGTGTTCTCCGACACCACCACGTATCCCCCAGCCGGAATGCTGCTTCCCGCCGGAAACGTAAAATCCACCGCGTCACTCAACGTCCATCCAGCCAAACTCACGGCCGCAGCGGTCGTATTATGAAGCTCGATGAACTCCACCAACTCCGTCTTCACGTCGGGATTATAATGGATCTCATTGATGACGATGCTGCCCGCCCTTGCCGTAACCATTCCGTAACCTAAGAGGCACAATAGAGCGATACACCGTGCGCGCATACAGATTGCTGGCTTCATTCAGGAAGTTTGTTAGCATACCTTGCCCTGCCCCGCCCATCAAGCGATTCTCCCAGGTTTTTTGGCCTCCGACGCTACTTCCAGTCGAAGACCGTCAAAGCATCAAGGTCTTTCCATCCCTGGCCGGAGCGGACTTTCGGCGTCGTCCGCCCCCAATATTGGAGAATGCGGTGCGGAGCCTCAGCCTCGACAATAAAGAGCAGCGGATCAACAAATTGCGCGATGAGCCCGCTCGCGGGCTCCATTTTGATGCGAACAACTTTTTTGCCGCGCAGTTCTGAAGTCGAGTCACGCCGAAGTTTGAAACCGATTGTTTCAAGCCGAGGCACGACGATGTAGCGGAACTTCACAACTTCACCGCCCGCGAGTTCGTCCCAGTGCTCGGTCATAAATCCGGGCAGCATGTCACTGATCAGCGCCTGATCGCGGACCGTTTCGCTCTCTTGTTTGGTCTTCTCGCCTCGGCTGGATCGCGTCGCGTATTGGAACTGGATTCGCTGCCGCTGATTATCCCTTGCTTCTACAACTGCCTTGCCGGTGGCGCCGATCTGGCGCTCATCGAGTTCGAACCGGACCAACCGGCCACGTTCGTAGCGGACTCGTTCCTGTGCCGCCACCGAACCATCCGGGTTATAGAATTCGCGCAGCACAGAAACGACCTCCCCCGTTTGCGTAGCACTGCGGCGAAACGTAAAGAGCACGTGGCCACCTGCTTTGTCATAGATCGAGCCAGTGAGGTGTTTCGGCGCGAGATAGTCGGGATCGGCCGCGAGAAGCGCGGAACAACACGCGGCAAATGAAACCAGAACGGCAAATGTACTCCGCATGATTGAAAGGTAGTCCTCGCGGGGCCGGGCGTCGTCAAAATTTGCAAGCGGGCGGAATGGAGAAAGTGTCGTGGGGCCTGGAAAAATCGTGCAGAACCGGTGCAGTTTTGGTTCCCAAGCCAGAAATCCTTAAGGAATCCAGGAAGTCAGTGATCGATCAGCGAGGCGTACACCGGCAAACTCCATTGTGTCGTCGGGAAATGCGTCATTCAGGCGGTAAAGCGATCTCCGAGTAGCCTGCAGCGTCGCAACTTGCTTTGTGTCGGCAACGTCCTCTTATACGGATCGGATGCACGGCTCGCGCGTCATTGCGTCTTTGATAGCGGCATTTCTGTTCAGTGAAGATCTACGGGCGTGCACAATTTTTTATGCCGCCCGCGGGGACACAGTTCTGGTGGGTAATAACGAAGACGCCGATTCGGCCTTCCCTTCGAGGATGTGGTTCGTGCCCGCAGGGCAATTCGGCTATGGCCGGGTCTGCTTTGGCTGGTATTCCCACGCCCAGGGAGATCAGTGATGAGTAGAGCGTCTGAGCGGGCGCTTGCTCATGCGCCGCCTTGTTGCGATCATTCTCGCAACTATGAGAAATTATATCGCAGCACTCGCATTGGCTTCGGGTCTTGTCGCCGGCGGATCAGCGTTGGCCGCAGATAAGAAAAAAGAAACCAAGCCCTATCCGTTGCAAACGTGCGTTGTCAGTGATGAAAAGCTTGGCGAGCATGGAAAACCGTACGTGTTCACGCACGAGGGCCAGGAAGTAAAGCTCTGCTGCAAGAGCTGCCTCAAAGATTTTAAAAAGGACACGGCGAAGTACACGAAGAAAATTCAGGACGCGGAGAAGAAGTAACGGCAAGAAACTGACTGTCGCCCCGGCATGCCGGCGGCAAACAGTCAGTTTGCTTATCCGATTCAGGTCGTCTCTTATTTCCCAACGGTCATTTCGATCGTTGTATCCTTCGTAAAGCCCACCTCTTCGTCAGCCAATTCACCCGGCTCAAAGTGGAATGTGCCACCGTAGTGAATCGTGTGCTGGCCTTTTGGCAATGAGCTGAAGATCAGGAAATAACCATCTCCAACAGCCGTGCCAGTGCCGCCCGTGGCTCCAAAAATAAACGGTGTCGGCGCAGTAAATTCGAACTGCGGGGTTACGAAACGGAACCCTGTCAAATCGATAGGGATACCGTCCACGGTGCAAAACACATCGACAATGTGGTCGGCAAACCAGACGGAATTGGATCGCTGTTGTTCCTCGGTGGCACCGAAAAACGGTGGCTCTTCCAGCGAAGATGTATCCACGTCGCGAAGCGACAGAAGAAACGCTTTCCCTTCGGGCAGCGTGACCTCGCGCGTGATCGTACCTTCCGGCGATGCCCAAAACCAGACCTTGCCCGACTGACCGGCGCTGAAGTCGAAAAGCCCGTCATCGACGACCGGATGCCCTTCGAGCGGCAACCCAAGCATCCACTGCCAAAACTCCGCTGCCCATTCGGGATAAGTCTTGCCATGATACGTCGCGTCGGGCGAAAGGATCTCCGCCGCATTCTTTGGCTTCGCGTGGGCCGCACTGGCGCCAAAGGCAAGCAGGGCAATTATCAGGATCGCTAGAGTGGCGCATGGGCCAATCTGCCGAGTTCGATTTTTCGAGGTGTTCATTGTTGTTCTTTCCGTAAGGCGCTTTGGCGCCCGTTTTGTTGCTAGGGTTGCTTGGCGCGTTCTGCGCCTGGGTTGAGGTCCTCTGAAATTCGTGATCGCACTGGAAATACACAGGCGCGCTCATAGAAGATAGGCTCAAAAGAGCAGGCTGACACTGACAGGGGCTATCGAGAACACAAGGGTTACCTTTGCCACGCCGCCGGACCGAATGAAGAACCAGTTGTGGGTCGTCCCGACAGAGGATTTGAGGCATTTTCACAACTCAGTACGATTTCGGTTCCACCAATAGATACCTAAGCGCCCGTCGTTTTCTTGCAAAGTAAACGCGACTCATGACTGAACTGGGCACCCTGCGGGCTTGACTGTTGTCGTTAGGCGCTTTGAAATTCCGAAATATCCAATGGCGTGAGTGCCGGCCCACAACTTCCGCTGACGCTGCATCCGAGTCGAAGCCAGACGCTTCTGCTTCTCGTTGTTTCTACTATGTTTGTCGCGGGAGGCGTTTGGATGGCGCGACTCGGGGAAAGGATGGGATACTTCTGCGCTGCGTTTTTCGGCATTTGTCTGCTTGTTTTTTTGGTCCAGTTGCTCCCGCGAGCGGCGTATCTTCATCTGGAGCCCGGCGGGTTCACGTTTTGCAGTTTGTTTCGCAAGCATTCTGTTCCCTGGACCGACGTGACGGAGTTCGCAGTGGCTCGCATAGGCTTCAACCGCCTCGTGGGGTGGGATTACAGGCCGGGGTGTTGTCGTTATACGCGTACGGCCTCCATTTCCAAAGCGATCTCGGGTTGCGAGGCCGCCTTGCCAGATAACTACGGCATGAAGCCCCAAGCCCTGGCAGAGTTACTGAATCGATTGCACGAACAATACGGCACCGTCAACGTAGAGGCGCAGGGAGTTAAGAGTTGAGAGTGACCAGCGAGTCTTCAACAAGGATGAGATAGTCTCCATTGCTCACGCTGCGGGCTTGACTCCCCCTCTCAGGCGCTTTGAAATCGCGCCATGCTGCCTCAAAAACTTTCCCGTCGCCGTTTCATTGCCGGTTCGACCGCTGCCGCTTCCGGGCTGGTGCTGTCCGGCCCTTTAAGTGTTCGCGCGGCGAGTCCTCGCCGCATCTCGCCAAATGAAAAACTCAACATCGGCATTATCGGCGCAGGCGGCAAAGGCATGGAGAACATCAATGGCGTAGCCAGCGAAAACATCATCGCCGTTTGTGACGTCGACGAAACGCGCGCGGCTGAGGCTTTCAAGAAGCTGCCGGATGCCCGCCGGTACAAAGATTTTCGAAAAATGCTAGAAGCGGAGAAGACGCTCGATGCGGTCATCGTCACCACTCCGGACCACACGCACGCTCCCGCTGCAGTCATGGCAATGAAACTTGGCCGCCACGTTTACTGCGAGAAACCGCTTACTCACTCCATCCACGAAGCGCGCGTCATGCGCGACGTCGCGGCCCGGCAGAAAGTCGCTACGCAAATGGGCAATCAGGGTCATTCCTATGACAGCACACGCCGCGTGGTCGAACTCGTCCAAAGCGGCGCGATCGGCGCGGTGCGCGATGTCCACGTCTGGACCGACCGCCCGATTTGGCCGCAGGGTGTCGATCGGCCGAAGGATACGCCTCCGGTTCCCGCCGGTGTTGATTGGGAGCTGTGGCTCGGCACCGCGCCGCACAGGCCTTACCATCCGGATTATATCCCGTTCAAATGGCGCGGCTGGTGGGACTTCGGCACCGGCGCGCTCGGCGACATGGGCTGCCACAACATGGATACGGCCTACTGGGCCCTGAAACTTGGAATCCCGTCCAGCGTTGAAGCGGAGTCATCAGGCGTCAATCGCGAGACTTATCCTGCGTGGAGCATCGTCCGATACCAGTTCGCTGCTCGCGAAAAACTTCCGCCCGCAAAGCTCACCTGGTACGACGGCGGCAAACTCCCCGGCAAAGAACTGTTCGAAGGCGCCAAGCTTCAGAAAAATGAAATCCCAAAAAACGGCTCACTGATGATCGGCGACCAGGGCAAAATCTTTCTGTCCGATTGGAACGCCGACGACTTCCAGCTTTTGCCCGCGGACAAGTTTGCTGAATTCAAAGGACCGAATCAGTCCATCCCGCGCGCTGAAAGCCACTACAAGGAATGGATCGCGGCGTGCAAGGGTGGACCCGCCGCGATGTCAAACTTTGATTATGCAGCGCAGTTGACCGAGACCGTTCTGCTGGGGAACCTGGCCCTCCGCTGCGCCAAACGCATCGACTGGGATGCCAAAGCGATGAAAGCCAAAGGCTGCCCGGAAGCCGACGCCCTTATCAAACCCACCTATCGCTCCGGCTGGAGTCTTTGAATGGAGAAATATCCCCAGCCGGACCGGTCCCATTGAAATTTGCGGATTTGTTCGAAAAATGGCGAAAACGAACACTCAGATGGTCCGATAACATATCGCCGTTGGTAGTGGCTCATCCACCACCGATTGTTGGACTCCGGCCCGACACGAGGGTTCAATTCCCTTCACCCGCTCCACTGATTTTAAAGGGTTTTTTACGCTCTTCCTTTTGCTCAGAACCTCAGCGCCGAGGCACGTAAAGATACGTCAGGGAGTGATGGGGATCGTGCTTTGAAGGGGAATGTCGCCCCGCAACATTTTCGAAGCTTCATTCGCCAGCCGCAAATACCAGTCGCTCGGAAGGGAGTAGCCATCAATGTTCAGCGGCACCCAGGAGCCTTGGGCGGGGATCTCGTTCGCGGTCGGAGCCAGCTTGTACATCGCCGTGCCTTCGTCCACTTCATCGAACATGGCCCCGTAAATCATGGTGCAGCCGGAAAGTTTTGCGTTGTAAGCCTGCCGCCAATAGAAGGTGCCGCCGTTGCGCGGGATTTGGTTCAAGGGACCGCCGGTCAAATTGAACCAGGAGAAACCCGGAAAGATCACGGGCATATATTCACGTCCATTGGCGGTGGCTTCCGTCATGTCGGGGACAATCAGATTGACCTTGAAGCTATCCGCGCCGGCGATGTCTCCATACCGTCCGACCGACCACGGGCTGAGAATGTCAAACGATCGGAACACGGCGGCCCACGCCGGGTCGGACTGAGCATCGTTGTTGAGCGTGCGCCAATACGTCGGCAGACCGCCCATCACCGTCAGACCAGCGCTCTTGAAAAAATTTATCACTTGCTGCGCTTGCGCCGGAGTATCTGGCCGCCCGGAAAATCCAAATCCCCATACGGCGACGACCGGTTTGCCGTTGTGGCGCAGGTAACGGGAACTGTTGGTGATTTGGAGCGTGTTTACTAGGTAAAGCCAATCGTTGGTTAACGCGCTCACCAGCGTATTCGTAGGATGACCGGAAACGTCGTACATCAGCGCGAAGACGCGACGATAGGCATCGGCGCCGGCGCGAACGTTGGCCGCCACTTTGTTCATGCGCGTAAACGTGCTCGCATCAGAAACGCCACTGCTGAAACGTTGCAGGAAGACGCCGTCGAGATGGTGGTCTCGCATCCATTTGAAATGTCGAAGGACGGTCTTGGCATTGTAGGCGGAGTAGAGTTTCGCGGGCGAGCCGTTAGGATACGTCATGCTGGTCGAGAACAACTCGTCGGCATCGAACTCGGAAACGTCAGGCCAGAAATCGACTGTCGCGTTCGCGGCGACCGGGCTCTGCGCGCGAAACCAGTGAATCCAGCGACTGCTTGGAGAACCGTCACCGGGGCAAGCGAACCATCCCTGATAACCCATTAACAGCTTTCCGGTCATGGTGCTCGCGTTCACTTCCGGCGCCAGGCGAAAGAACTCTTGCCCAGCGCCGATCGGGAGATTGAGAAGGTTGGAGGAATTGACGAACTGAATGGCGTTTGTGACGGTCGTCCACGTCACAGGCGAGAGGAGATTGGACTTCGTTTGCACGATCATCCCGTTACCGTGGGACGACCACGACAGAATGATCTGATTGGTGGCAAGCTTGACGTTCAGCGACGGAGCTTGTGGTGGAGTGGTCACACTTGCTGAAACAGGAGCGGAGAGGGTGGTGGCGCCCGCGTTGTCAGCAGCGACCGCAGTCAGGATATAGGAGCCGGCGATGACGTTGCTCCAAACGGCAGTCCAGGGAGCGACGGAAACCTCGGCGACTTTGTTGGTGCCAGCGAAGAATTGGATGTTTGTCACTGTGCCATCCAAATCAGCGGCATCGACCGCAAGCGAAAGGCTGGCTCCCGAAGCGTAAATGAACGAACCATTGGCCGGGCTCGTAATCCTGACCAGCGGACGCAGCGTCGCCGTCGAAGCGCTGGATTGCGGGGCGAGAAAGTACGCGCTTTTCGTGATGGCGACATTGTCCCACTGCGCGGCGACGGGATAATTCGACGGCGCAGTGCCTGTTCCCGTAAACCCATCGTAGAAAATCCGCACGGTGACATTAGTGCCAGTAGATGCCGTATTGAAACTGCGATGGACGAAATAACCTTTATTAGCTTCCGAATCGCCGGAGCTGATGAAGATTTGCGGCTCGGATGGGGCATCATTCAAATCCATCACCGTATTCACGTGGTTAGCCGCGTCGCCCATGTTCCAGAGATAGGCGCTGAAAACATAAGCCGTCGCTGGTTCGAGGGTGACTGCCTGGCTGAAGGCCGTGGCAGGAGCACCGCTGTTCACCTGTGCGCGAGCCACGACGCCGCTGTTTACAGGAACCATGTTTGTTCCGGAGTTGGCGTACATGTCCACCCCACTGCTCCATCCGGTCGGGAATGGATAATTAGTTCCTGTCAGTGACCCCTGAAACTGAAAGTCCCCGTTGTTGATCAACTGCACCCGTTCCGTTCCGGGCTTGATAGTGGACAGTTTGAGTTTTGTCTGGGCGAACGCCGGAATGCCGAGTGCGAACACAACAATGATCGGCAGCCACCGAAGCAGCGCTCGCGAATGAGACCGACCATTCGCGACTAGCGTTCGATACAACTCAAGGGCGGAAGAATCGGCTTCTTTCATACGATTTTGGGTCATTCAAGGCCAAGCGGCGGGCCAGTCACAATCATGCCGTGCGCTTCGAACACCCATCAATCCCTCTTTCTGTTCGGCGGTGACGCTTTTTTGAATTGCCTGCTCCCGTTTCGCCTCGCGGAGACCGTCATTGGCGGCCGCGATTGATGGCAGTGTCGGGGTTGACGTAACGTCAAGGTCAACAGATTTTTTCGAGAAAGCTCTGGCCGGCGGAAGCAGGCAATGCGTAAATTCTCGGTCGTTGAATAATCACGAGGGTTCGATTCCCTTCACCCGCTCCAGACCTTGCCAATCGAAGCCTTTCCAAGGGACCGAAAGAATGAGGGCGAAAATTTTTTGACAAGCGGAGGGAGGGTATTTGAGGATGGGGTTCTATGAATCCCCCGATTCAGTTGGCTTCGCGTCGTAAGTTTCTAAACGCAACCAGCAAGGCAACCGCAGCTGTTTCCATGCTGGCGAGCCTTGGGCTGCCGCACGTTCATGCGCAGGGGAGCGATCAGATCAGGATTGCGCTCATTGGGTGCGGGGGGCGCGGGGGCGGCGCGGCCAGGAATGCTCTCTCGGTGCAAAAAGGAGGCGCGAAACTTGTCGCCATGGCGGATGTGTTTGAGAACAAGTTGAATAACGCGTTTCGCGCTTTGAAACGCGATCAGGAGGTAGGCGAGGACGTGGAAGTAGACGACAACAGGAAATTTCTCGGTTTCGACGCTTACAAAAACGCGATGGACACTTTGCGTCCAAGAGACGTGGCGATTTTCACCACGCCGCTGGCTTTCCGATGGGTTCATTTCCAATACGCGATTGAGAAGGGCATCAACGTTTTTATGGAAAAGCCTTTGACCTGCGATGGGCCGAGCTCGCGAAGGATGCTGGAGTTGGCGGAGAAATCGGAGAAAAGGAACTTGAAGGTGGGTGTCGGGTTGATGTCACGGCACAGCCGCCACATGCAGCAATTGCATCGGCGCATCCAGGATGGCGAGATTGGCGATCTCTTGCTGATGCGCGGGTATCGGATGCAGGGCGGGTCCGGGGCGTGCGTCCCCCGCCAGTTTGACCGGCGCGGGAAAGACCTGACCGAGGTGATGTATCAGATCAGTCGGTTTCACAGTTTTCTGTGGCTGAGCGGCGGGGCCTACAATGATTTTTACATTCATCACATCGATCACTTGTGCTGGATGAAGAATGCCTGGCCGGTCAAAGCGCAGGGGCTCGGCGGGCGACATTTCAAACGTAACAGGGACGGCATCGAGTATGTGGATCAAA
>Ga0075428_100005304_pt1 | contig 14331 bp, 10 predicted proteins | sample RhiMetdeltSRZDD2_FD_75291 | JGI IMG/M metagenome (GOLD analysis project Ga0075428, IMG submission 75291) | Populus rhizosphere microbial communities from Tennessee, USA - Rhizosphere MetaG P. deltoides SRZDD2 | ecosystem: Host-associated > Plants > Roots > Rhizosphere > Soil | place: USA...
TCCTTCGCTGCTGTCGGCCCACGCTACAGGCACAAGCATCACCATACAAGCCTCGCTCAGCAGCACCCCGAACACCTTCTTCAACATCGACTTCTACTCCAGCCCAACCGCCGACCCAACAGGATTCGGGGAAGGCAAAGTCTTTCTCGGCTCAAGACCCGCTGCAACCCAGGACACCGGCGAGATCACCTTCACCGCCACTTTTAATACCGCTGTCACTCTGGGCCATTTCATCACCGCTACCGCCATAGACCTTGCGGGCAATACATCGGAGTTCTCTTTGGCTCACGTGGTTTCCGACGCCGCAGCCTGCGCAACCTTAGAACTCGTTCCGCCTTCAGCCTCGTTTAACGACGCCGGCGGCAGTGGTTTGATAAATGTCATCAAAGCGGCGGGCTGCGCCTGGACCGCAGTAAGCAATGTCAGTTGGATTACCAACGTCGCTCCCCCAAGCGGTAGCGGCAACGGAGCCGTCACTTACACGGTCGCCTCCAACGCTAGCGGTTGCCGCTCCGGCACGATCACCGTCGGCGGCCGCACGTTCACCGTCACTCAATCGTGTCCAACGGCTATCGAGTTAATATCGTTCAGCGCCGAAAGATATGAGAACGGGACCTTTATTGAATGGAAGACAGGGTTTGAAGCAAGCAACCTTGGATTCAACATCTACCGTGAAGAGAGCGGAAAGCGCTCGCTCATAAATACCCAGCTCGTCGCAGGAGCAGCGCTCACAGCCGGGTCAACACTGCGAGCCGGACAGGGTTATGCATGGTGGGACGCGGGGATTTCGGATTGTGGATTGCGGGATGCAGATTGTCGGAATGCCGCATACTGGCTCGAAGATATTGACCTCAACGGTCAATCCAAACTGCACGGACCGTTCTATCCCAAGCCTGTTGACGGCAAGCCGCCTGCTCGCTCTCGCGCTGCATTCTTAAGCGAAGTCGGCCGAAAACCAGATCATCAATCATCACCGCTCGAGAGACGCGCGTCACTCGGTACGCTATCGACGTCGCAGCTCACTCAATCCGCTGATCTCGCCTCTAAACCAGGCGTGAAAATCGCGGTCAATGCCGAAGGTTGGTATCGGGTGACTCAGCCGGAGCTCCTGGCTATCGGGTTTGATCCTGCCGGCGATCCAAGATTTCTTCAACTCCTCGCCGAAGGCCGGCAACAACACATTATTGTATCGGGTGAGCAGGACGGACGTTTTGATCCTGAAGACTTTTTGGAGTTTTACGGTACTGGTATCGACTCTCCATTCGCCGACTCTCGAGTTTACTGGTTGCGCGCCGGTGATCAGCCCGGCTTGCGCGTCGCGGCGGGCAAGTTTGACGGAGCGCCCTCGAATACTCACAGCTTCACCGCGACTGTGGAGCGCCGCGACCGATCGATTCACTTCGCTGCCCTGCGCAACGGCGATCAGGAGAACTTTTTCGGAGCGGTTATCGCTTCGAGCCCGGTCGATCAGCATCTTGCTATTACAAACCTGGAAAAAGCGGCTTCTGGTAATGCCCGGCTTGACGTAGCCCTCCAGGGCGCCACCCTGCTGGAGCATCGAGTTCGCATAGATCTCAACGGGGAATACGCCGGCGAAGTCAGCTTTTTCGGCCAGGATGAGGGCATCGCTAAACTAATCGTCCCTCAAAAGCTGTTGAAGGAGGGGATCAACAACGTGCAACTAACGCCGGTGGGCGGAGATGGCGATGTCAGTCTGGTTAACTACATTCGCATCAGCTATGAGCATGCCCTTACTGCGGACAACGACGCCCTCAAGCTCACGGCTGCCGGTCAGCGTCGGATCACTATCGACGGGTTTTCTTCCAAGGCCATCCGCGTATTCGATATTACCGACGACGGCTCGCCGCAAGAGTTGTCCGGTGAGATCGACCAACAAAAGTCCGGTTACCGTGTGAGCTTCGCGTCGCCATTGGAGGGAGAGCGAACGATTCTAGCTATCGCAGTGGAGCCGCGCGGTGCCCGGCTGAGCCTTAAACAGCCTTCCAACGTGCGCAATCTCAATGCGAGCCTGCTGATCATTACGACTCGCGAGCTGGCCCCTGCTCTTCCACCTCTGGTCGCTCTCCGAGAAAGCCAGGGATTCTCAGTCGGGCTCGTTGATATCGAACACATCTACGATGAGTTCAGCTTTGGGCAAAAGACGCCCGTCGCATTGAGAACATTTATGTCACTCGCGAACTCCAGCTGGAAGAAGAAACCTAAATACGTGCTGTTTGCCGGGGACGCGTCATTCGATCCAAAGAACTATCTGGGATTTGGCGACTTCGACTTGATACCGGCAAAGCTAATCGACACCGATTTCATGGAAAGCGCAACCGATGACTGGTTCAGCGACTTCGATGGCGACGGAATTTCGGATGTTGCGACCGGCAGATTCCCAGCGCGGATCGTCGAAGAGTTGTCGGCAATGGTGTCAAAGACAATTCGCTACGAGCAATCGGGTCCGTCAGAAGAAGCCTTGCTCGTCGCTGACGCCAACGAAGGATTCGACTTCGAACGAGCAAGCACAGATCTGAGATCGCTGATCCCAGGTAATTTGAGGATCACCCAGGTCAACCGTGGCCGAGTAGATGCCGAAATGGCGAGGAACTCACTGATAGAAGCGATATACCGGAAGCAATTTCTGGTCAACTATGTCGGCCACGGTTCGGTAAATCAGTGGAGAGGGAATCTGTTGACGAATGAGCAGGCCGTGGGATTGAGGAATGAGCACTTTGCGATGTTTGTGATGATGACGTGTTTGAACGGGTACTTTAATGATCCCGCTTTGGATTCGCTTGGAGAGTCGTTGATGAAGGCGGAGGGAGGAAGTGTCGCGGTATGGGCGTCGTCGGGAATGACGATGCCCGGTGAGCAAGCGGTGGTGAATCAAGAGCTGTACCGGCTGCTGTTCAATCAAGACCAACGACTGACGATTGGTGAAGCGGCGATGCGAGCAAGGAGAGCGACAAACAGCTTAGATGTGCGTCGAACGTGGATCCTTTTCGGGGACCCAGCGACGAAGCTGAAATGATGAGCCTGCAATCGCAGGTTCGAGCCGGCAAGCAAAGAGCAGTCGGACTCAAGCGCCGCTTGTTTCCGTAACGCTCTATAGAAAGCTTCATCATGGGACAATCGCCCGACCAGAGTTTCTTCATCTCTCACATCCAAAAAAAAGGAGCCGGAGGGAGCTCCGGCTCAAACAAGTAACGGCGCTATGAGAGGGTGATTAGTTATGTGCCGGCGGGATGACCGCGATGGAAGTTGCCTTGCAGACATCCGTTGAGGCTTCACATTCGCTGGCCACTTTGTCGCCGACTTTCAGATCGCTCAGAGCGATGGTTTGATCCGCTTTGGTGAACTTGGTAGTTGTGCTGACTAGCAGCCGGACTTCTGCGCCCGCGTCATCCTTAATGACGATTTCGTTCTTCGTCGCGTCTATTTTCACGACCTCGCCGGTCTGTATTTTGGCTTCAGGCTTTTGAGCCTTCTCTTCAACTTTCTGAGTCTTTTCTGGCTTCTGCTTTTCTGTTGGTTTCTCCTGGGCAATCGCTATTCCGAGCATCACCGTGCACAGAAATACCGAAACAGCCAACATGTATTTTTTCATACCATTTAGCTCCTTTTCTTTGTTTCGGAGTAATGTCGCAACCGATGTGCCGTCGATTGAATCGGCTTTAAACGGCTGGCAGCGCGATTCGATCTTGAGTTGCCGAACTTTCGGGTAAAGATTGCATCCCATACCAGTAAATATTTCTGTATTAATAGTGAACGCAAGGATCTTGTCACTCGCGCTCTTTGCTTTGTGACTTCGCGTACCAGGCAGCGCCGGCTTATTTTAGCCATGTTGTGTTTAAGCGCGCTTCACAGCATTTGCGCGCAGACACGCCGGCCTTTAGACGTGTGTGTTTCAACTTAACCACCTGTCAACTTCAGTCTCACTTCACTGTGGTCTCTGGGACGCGAGGCTCAACCGAATTGACAAGAACTAGATTAAACTGATAATCACCTGCGACGCAGTCAACACCGGGTTAATCGCTCAATGAGCGCGGAACTTTCAGAGCGGCACTGCGAAGTAATTCTTGACCTTTGCAGCGGGTTTGACTGCAGCACGCAACTGTTCAAGGTTTAACACTGGGCGCCTCGGGATCAGTGTCCAGCAATATCAGTTACGGGGCAGACCTTCTTCAATTGATTTGAGTTGGCACCGCAAGCAGCGTATGAAGAGTCTTCTCAGAGAACTGTTGTTTCCCACGATCGCGGTTGTTGCCGCTTTTCTGGTCGGCGGCGTGATCGTGTGGATGGTTGGCGATAGTCCGATGTTGGTGTACGAGCTGTTCTTTACGAGCGCGTTTGGCTCTATCGACGGCATAGGATACACGCTGTTCTACGCCACGCCGCTGATCTTCACCGGGCTTGCTGTAGCCGTAGCGTTTAAGTGCGGTCTGCTGAACATAGGCGCCGAAGGCCAACTAATCGTCGCAGCCTTTGCTACAGCGTGGGTAGGTTTGGTGCTTCCGGGATGGCCGTGGATGGTGGTGGTCATTCTGGCGATGATCGCAGCCATCTTGGTCGGTGGAGTATGGGCCGGGATACCCGGTGTGCTGAAAGCGAGGTTCGGCGCGCACGAAGTCATCACCACTATCATGATGAACTTCATCGCGGCGGGCCTGGTCAGCTATCTGACTCAATATCACTATCGGAAACCGGGCGACCCGATACTTGAGACCTTGCCGATAGCCGAGAATGTTAGTGGTTCGATCGTTGGACCTCATATCCCCCGGATGAGCGCACTACTTGCGCCGCTAGGAATAAGCTTCCCGGAAAGACTTCCGTTGAACCTTGCGTTTCTATTTGCGCTCGCTGCTTGTGTGATCGTTTACGTTTTCTTGTGGAAGACCAAGTGGGGCTACGAGCTACGTGCAGTCGGGATAAACCCGTCGGCAGCTGAGTATGGCGGCATTTCAATCGCGCGCAACGTGGTAATCGCGATGTTTATATCCGGCATGCTCGCGGGAATGGTTGGGATAAACGACGTCCTGGGTTATCGCTATCGTTATTATCACAACTTCTCGGCGAACTATGGGTTCACCGGAATCGCGGTTGCGTTACTGGGCCGGAATCACCCGGTAGGCGTGTTGCTGGCAGCCATTCTGTTTGGGGCGCTTATCAGATCCGGTCTGTTCATCGACATCTTTACCGACAACGTGTCGAAGGATTGGGTTGTGATCCTGCAAGCAATCATCATCCTGTTTGTTGCGTGCGAGGCGCTATTCAGGGGTGGAGCAAAGAGATTGATCCGCGGAAAAGTCTAAAAAACGGTTTCAGGTTTGGGGTTATAGTTTGTGGTTTCTAGTTTCTGGTTGAGAGCATAACCGGAAACCACAAACCACAAACCACAAACCAGAAACCATAAACCATAAACCAGAAACCAGAAACCTAGTTCATGCTCGAGACCATCATCAGTCTATCGCTTCTCGCGTCGATGGTGAGGTACGCGACTCCTCTCACGCTCGCCGCGCTGGGCGGCATGTACTCGGAGCGCGGCGGTGTCATCAACATCGCGCTGGAAGGCATCATGCTCGCCGGCGCGTTCACGGCCTCCGCGGTTACCGTGAAGGTTGGCAATCCGTGGATAGGTCTCTTGTGCGCGGCAATCGCGGGATTGCTGGTTGCGTTGATTCACGCGGTTGCTTCGATACAGTTCAAAGCGGATCAGGTTGTCGTAGGCACAGCAATCAATATCTTGTTTCTTGGTGTGCCGCCGCTTGTGTCGGGCGCGTTGTTCGAGTCGACGGGCTCAACTCCACAACTTCCGCGCGAGCAGACGCTGCCCGAATGGCACATCCCGTTGATCGATCACGTTCCCGTGCTAAAGCAGTTATTATCCGGACACACTCCCATCTCGTATCTGGCGGTCGCGCTTGTGCCAATCAGCTACTATGTTCTCTTCCGAACGCGGTTCGGCTTACGTCTGCGTGCGGTAGGCGAGAACCCGGAAGCTGCCGACACAGCCGGTGTGAGCGTCTCTCGCCTCCGCTACGCCGGGGTGCTGTTGAGCGGAGTGCTTGCGGGAGTTGGCGGCGCGTATCTTTCGATCGCTCAGAATTCGCTGTTCACTCGCAACATGACCGGCGGTCGCGGATTCATCGCCCTGGCCGCGCTGATATTCGGCAAGTGGCATCCGGTAGGGGCTTTCCTTGCGTGTTTGCTTTTCGGGTTGGCCGAGGCGATTTCCGACCAGATGCAAGGCGTGGTGCCAATACCGACTCAGTTCATTCAAATAATCCCTTACGTTCTCACGATGGTAGTGCTGGCTGGTTTTATAGGCCGGGCCTCCCCGCCCCGGGCAATCGGCATACCCTACAGCAAAGAGAAATAAATTGCGGTGTCCGCCGCCGTCATATTTGAGATTCGTTATGATTTCAGATTAGGATTCAATCTGGATTTCGAAGGGAGACAAGTGTGACCATTCCACTCTACGACAGAGCAGCCGAGGCCTCGCGGTACATCCTTTCAAAGGCGCAGAACCGAACCCCACGCCTGGGGGTGGTGCTCGGATCTGGGCTTGGCGGTGTTGCCGATGCCGTCGAGGACGGAGTAGAGATTCCTTATAGTGAGATCCCTCACTTTGTAACATCTACAGTTCAAGGGCACGAAGGCAAGTTGATCATCGGCAGCTGTCAGGGAGTAGATGTCGTGTTGATGAAAGGCCGGATGCATTTTTATGAAGGCTACTCGATGGAAGAGGTAACTCTGCCGGTCCGGGTATTCCGTCTCATGGAGATTCGTTCTCTGATTTTGACAAACGCATCGGGCGGCGTGGCGCCTCATTTGTCCACCGGTTCATTGATGGCACTAACTGATCACATAAACCTGATGGGAGAGAACCCGTTGCGTGGGCAAAACGACGAACGCTTCGGCCCGCGTTTCCCGGACATGACCGGGGTCTACACTCCCGCCTACCTGGAAGCGGCTCATGAGGTCGCGCGCGAGATCGGAGTTGTTTTGCACGAAGGGGTATACATGGCGCTTCGCGGCCCGACATACGAGACGCCTGCGGAGATTCGCATGATGCGCAAGCTGGGCGCCGATGCCGTCGGCATGTCTACCGTGCCTGAGGCGACGGTTGCGCGGCACTGCGGCATCAAGGTGCTGGCGATCTCGTGTATCACGAACGTCGCCGCCGGATTGTCGAACGCGGAGATCAATCACGAGGAAGTCATGAGCGTAGGCAAACATGCCGGAAAGCAACTGGCGGAGTTGATCGTTCGAGTGGTGCCCCGAATCGTCACGGCAGAATAGGTCTTATATGTCCTAAAGGTCCTATATTTGTTACAATAGCCGCCATGATAATCGGTATCAGTGGAGGCACCGGCTCGGGCAAGACAACCGTTGCGCAAAAGATAATTGCGCCGGTGGGCGACGGGAATGTTGTTTACCTTCAGCAGGATTCTTACTATCGCAACCTGGGAGATATGCCGATCGATCTTCGGCACCGGGTCAACTACGACCACCCCGACGCATTCGACACCGACCTGTTGATAAACCACCTCGCCGCGTTGCGCGCCGGCGAAGGCATAGAACAGCCAATCTACGATTATCCAACTCATTCTCGCCGGTCTGAAACCATTCACGTCCAGCCGAAGCCGGTGATCATAGTTGAAGGCATTCTGGTGTTTGTAAACCCGCAAATGCGCGGCTTGATGGACTTAAAAATCTTCGTCGACACCGACGCCGACATACGCTTCATACGAAGGCTGGATCGCGACGTGCACGAACGCGGGCGTTCGGTCGAGTCGGTGATCAAACAATACACAACTACCGTGCGGCCGATGCACCTTCAATTCGTGGAACCCTCGAAGCGCTACGCGGACGTCATCATTCCGGAAGGCGGGTTCAACGATGTCGGGATTGATCTGATCACCGGAAAGATCAAGTCATTCCTCGGAGCCTCCACCGATCAGGAGGCGATGCCGATTCGATCAGACTCGAGGGACACCGGACGACCGGAGTTGCCAAGCTAGCCGAGAATGTAATGAAGAGGGAAGCCGTTTCGATGATAAGTAATGATGAATTGATAGCACAGGCAAAGGACGCGCGGCGATGGGCCCACGCGCCCTACTCGAATTTCAGCGTGGGAGCCGCGCTGCTCAGCTCGGATGGACGGGTGTTCACCGGATGCAATGTTGAAAACTCAACCTACGGTTTGAGCATGTGCGCCGAGCGAGTCGCGATCTTTAAAGCGATCAGCGACGGGGCTCAAGAGATCGCCAAGGTTGCGGTGGTCACCGATCACGAACACATCGCGCCTCCGTGCGGGTGTTGCCGCCAAATGATATGGGAGTTTGCTTCGGATAAGACAGAGGTGATTCTGGCGAATCTGGCCGGCGATGTTCGGACATATCGAATCCGCGATCTGTTGCCTGAAGCGTTCGACGCTCGATATCTCGAAGGTGTAAGCTAGCGATCAAATCCTGGGTATTTCCGGCAGGAGAGTATCGAATGACAAATGACGAGTTCGAACGGAGGATGGAGTTCCACCTGGAACAGCAGGCAAAGTTCGATGCGAACTTCGCAAAGCAACAAGAACACAATGCCCAGGTCGATCGCCGAATTGCAGAGTTGGTTGGATCCACCGGAGTCTTGCGAGACGCGCTCATCGGGCTTACTTATCACGCAGAACGTCACGACCGCGAGATGACCGAGATTAGACGAACTCTTGCGGAACAAGCGGAGAAAGGCAAAGAGACCGACGCCAGGTTGAACGCTCTCATGCTGGTGGTCGAGCGTCACGTGAGCGATCATCAGTAGCACCAAAGATTCCACGTAGTAACGAATTTATTCGTTCCGCCTTCGGTCTTTAACCGGATCAACAACGAATAAATTCGTTACTACGTGAACACCTCAACCGCCGCTTGAATTAGCGGCGGGACGATCAAAGGCAGCATCGAGACACTTCTGGGCTTGATGCTGCTTGCGTGTTTATGCCTTCGGGTTAGTTGCAGCTTCTACAAGAGGAGATTCCTTGAAACACACGCTCACTTTCATACTTCTTGTTCTTCTTCTGACACATAACGCTGTCACATCCAGCGGGCGCCCACCTCTGCGAGCCGACATCATTATCCGGGGTGGAACCATCGTCATGATGGATGCCTCATCACGAGTAATCGAGAACGGTGCGGTGGCGATCAAAGCCGAACGGATAGTTGCCGTTGGTACGACTGCGGAGATCACCGGCCGATATGTCTCCGCTCGCGTAATAAACGCCGCCGGCAAGGTGGTGATGCCGGGGTTGATCAACACCCACGGCCACGTGCCGATGGTGTTGTTTAGAGGCATCGCCGATGACCTGGTACTGATGGATTGGCTGCAAAAGTACATCTTTCCCGCAGAGGCCAAAAATGTCGACGAGCAATTTGTTCGTTGGGGCACTCGACTCGGATGTCTCGAAATGATCCGGGGAGGAACAACGACCTTTGTGGATATGTACTATTTCGAAGACGCGATCGCCGATGAAACCGCTCGCGCGGGAATGCGTGCGGTGCTTGGCGAGACGCTGATTGATTTTCCCGCGCCGGACAACAAGACGTGGGACGCCGGCATGACTTACATGGAAAAATTCGCCGCCAGGTGGAAAGGCCACCCGCTGATTACACCGGCGATTGCCCCACACGCGCCGTACACCGTGTCCACCGATCATTTGAAGCAAGCCCACGCGTTCTCGGAGCGGCTCGGTGTACCGCTGGTCATCCACGTAGCGGAGGATCCGGCGGAGACAAAAACGATTCAGGAGCGGTACGGCGCAAGCCCGGTTGCTTATCTCGATCGCATAGGTCTGCTGGACGCGCGGGTCATTGCCGCGCACATGGTCTGGCCCACTTCAGACGACATTGCGACGCTTGCAAAGCGATCCGTTGGAGTCGCTCATTGCCCACAGTCAAACATGAAGCTGGCCGCTGGAGCGGCTCCTGTGCCGCAAATGCTACGCGGGGGAGTTGCGGTTGGGCTTGGAACGGACGGCGCGGCATCAAACCACGACTTGAGTTTGTGGGAAGAGATCGACACTGCTGCGAAGCTTCACAAGCTGACTTCCAAGGACCCGACTGTGGTGAACGCCCGCGAAGCCCTGGAAATGGCAACCATTCGCGGTGCTCGGGCTATCCATCAAGACAAGGAGATCGGCTCGCTTGAACCCGGCAAACGCGCGGACTTGATCATCGTTGGGATGACCGGTGTCCACCAAATCCCGGTTTATAATGTCTATTCGCAACTGGTTTATGCGACAAAGGCGTCGGATGTTGAAACGGTTGTAATCAACGGCAAGATAGTGATGCAGAATCGTCGGGTGTTGACGATCGATGAGCCGTCGGTCCGTGCGAAAGCAAATCAATATCGCGATCGAATTCGAAAGAGCGTCGCCTCTCAGTAAACGCGGACTCGAATCAGATTCCAAGTTTTGGCCACAGCTGATCGATCCGAAGCTTTACTTCTTCGCTCATCTTTATGTCCTTTGGCCAGGGACGATCAAAACCTTCGGACTTCCACTTACGAGTTCCGTCGATGCCCATCTTCGAGCCGAAGTTTGGCAGCCGCGATGAGTGATCCAGTTGATCTACTGGTCCGGCCATGAATTGAATATCGCGCTCGGGGTCGATGTTGTTGAGCACTCGCCAGGCGACCTCATTCAAGTCACGAACATTGGTATCGGTGTCCACTACGACTATGCACTTGGTGAACATTGCCTGAGGCAGGGACCAGATTCCGTTCATGATCTTGCGCGCGTGTCCGGGATAGTCTTTCCTTATCGACACGATCATCAGGTTGTGAAACACACCGGCAAACGGCATGTGGTAATCGGTGACCTCGGGAAATTGACGCTGCATAAGCGGCAGATAGATTCGCTCGATCGCTTCGCCCATCCAGCAGTCTTCCTGCGGCGGTTTGCCGACGATGATCGTCTGGTAAATCGGACGCTTGCGATGAGTGATGCAGGTGACGTGAAAGACCGGGAACTGGTCCTCGAGCGAGTAATAACCGGTGTGATCGCCAAACGGTCCTTCGGTCCTCAGTTCGTTGGTGTCGACGTATCCCTCCAGCACAATTTCGGCGTTTGCCGGGACCTCGACATCCACGGTTTCGCACTTCACCATCTCGACCGGCTGTTCGCGCAGGAATCCGGCGATCATCATCTCGTCCAGATCCTCGGGCAACGGCATAATCGCACAAAACGTGGTGACAGGATCGGCTCCGATAGCCACTCCTACTTCGAGCCTCCCGCCCCCGCTTCGCTTTAAATTGCGGAAGTGCTGAGCGCCGTGTTTGTGAATCTGCCAATGCATGCCGGTGGTTTTTTCGTCATAGACCTGCATGCGATACATTCCGCAGTTGCGCTTGCCGGTCTCGGGATTTTTTGTGAATACCAGCGGCATCGTAATGAAGCGGCCGCCGTCTTCAGGCCAGCACTTTATGATGGGCAGGTCCAACAATGAGAACTTGCCTTCTCCGAGCACCCGCTCTTTGCAAGGACCGTCTTTGACGATCTTTGGAAACATTTTGCCGATATCCGCCAGACGCGGGATCATTTTTATCTTTTCTATCAGCCCTTGAGGCGATTTCACATCGGTGAGTTCGCTTATGCGTTCGGTGATCTGGGTGTAGTCGGTAACCCCGAGAGCCATCATCATTCGTTCGCGGCTTCCAAGAGCGTTGATGAGCACCGGCATCGAGTGCCCGCGCACGTTTTCAAACAGCAAGGCAGGTCCGCCGTTTTTTGAGACGCGATCGGTGATCTCGGCTATCTCGAGCTCGGCGTCCACTTCGGCGCGGATGCGTTTGAGTTGATTGCGCTTTTCGAGCAGGGAGATAAATTCTCTGAGGTCTTCGATGGCCATAGCGCGGCTTTACAATCGGAAGTGGAGCCTATCACGCAGCCGGATCGAATACAAAGCCGAACAAAAACTACTTGCGCAACCCCGCAGAAGTGCCTGAAAATCCTGTGAGCCACTGCCCAGAGCCTTCAGAAAAGGATTATTAGAGGACGAGATTAACTCGACATCTATCAAGAGGACGCTATGAAAAAACTGACAATTGCTTTGATACTCCAAACCGCGGTGCTGATCTCATCGTTTGCGCCGTGCGCCGTTGCGCAGGATGGCGCAGGTCAGCCGCCCGTTGCCAGGAAGATACCGCACGAAACCCGAATTCACGGATATACCCTCAAGGACGATTACTTCTGGCTTCGTGAAAAGAAAAACCCCGAGGTCATAAAGTATCTCGAAGCCGAGAACGCTTACACCGAAGAGGTGATGAAGCCAACAAAGGAGTTTCAAGAGGCGCTCTACAAGGAGATTCTCGGACATATCAAGCAGACCGATCTGAGCGTCCCGTCGCGAATTGGCGAATACTACTACTATTCGCGAACTCAGGAAGGGAAACAGTATCCGTACCAGTGCCGCAAGAGAGGGAGCCTCGAAGCCAAGGAAGAGATTCTTCTTGACCTGAACAAGCTGGCCGAGGGTCATTCGTTTCTCGGCCTTGGCGGATTTCAGGTCAGCAACGACGGTAATCTGCTCGCTTACTCAACCGACACGACCGGGTATCGACAGTTCACGCTGCACGTCAAAGATCTCCGCACCGGCGAGACGTTGAAAGAGAACATCGAACGTACCGGCTCGATCGTCTGGGCCAATGACAACAAGACTCTCTTTTATACAACTGAAGATGCGGTCTCCAAGCGTACCGACAAGTTCTGGCGCCATGTCGTTGGAACCGACAAGAATGAACTGTTGTTCGAAGAGAAAGATGAGCTGTTTGATCTCGGCGCCGGGCGTTCGCTCGACAAAAAGATCGTTTTTATGGGCTCGTATGCCAAGACTTCCAGAGAGATTCGCTACCTGCCCGCCGACAACCCAACAGGCGAATTCAAGATTATTTTGCCTCGGGCCGACGGGCACGAATACGACGTCGATCATTACAACGGTCAGTTCTACATCACCACGAATCGGAATGCTAAAAACTTCCGTGTCGTTACCGCCCCGATCAACGACCCGTCCGAAAAGAACTGGAAGCCGTTCATAGACCACAACCCGAAGATAAAGGTCGATGGGATCACCACGTTCGCAAATCATCTGGTCGTTTCGGAAAAAGAGGGCGGGCTGAATTATCTGCGAGTGATCGATATGAAGTCGAAGCAGTCGCATCGGATCACCACGGATGAGCAGGATTATGCGCTGTTTTTGAGCGCAAATCCGGAGTTCAACACGACGACCGTTCGCTTCAACTATCAATCTATGGTCACGCCAAGCTCGGTGTATGACTACGACTTGAACACGCGGCAACGGAAGCTGCTCAAGCAACAGGAAGTACTTGGCGGCTATGACGCAAAGAACTACGACGCCAAGCGGATTTGGGGCGTTGCGCGCGATGGAACGAAGGTGCCGATGTCGCTCGTTTACCGGAAGGGCGTGAAATTCGACGGGACCGCGCCGATGCACCTCTATGCCTACGGTTCTTACGGCGCGTCAATGGCTCCTACCTTTTCATCGAGCCGGTTGGCGCTGCTCGATAGAGGCGTGATTTATGCGCTGGCTTATATTAGGGGCGGGGGCGAACTCGGAGAAGATTGGCGCGAGCAGGGCAGAATGATGAAGAAGCTGAATACGTTTTATGACTTCATCGACTGCGCTGACTATCTGGTTAAGAACAAGTACACCTCGACCGACCGGCTGGTGATTTCGGGAGGCAGTGCCGGCGGGTTGTTGATGGGTGGTGTTGTGAACATGCGGCCGGACTTGTTCAAGGCGGTCGTCGCGCAGGTCCCATTCGTCGATGTGATCAACACGATGCTAGATGCGTCGCTTCCTCTCACAACCAGTGAGTGGATCGAGTGGGGAAACCCGAACGAAAAGCCGGCGTTCGACTACATGATCAAGTATTCCCCGTACGACAACATCGCGGCCAGGAACTATCCGGCGATGCTGATTCAAATTTCGTTGAACGACAGCCAGGTGCCATATTGGGAAGGCGCCAAGTTTCTTGCCAGGCTCCGCGCGACAAAGACCGATAAGAATGTGCTTTTGCTAAAGTCAAATATGGGCGCGGGTCACGGCGGAGCATCTGGCCGATACGATGCACTGCGAGAGACGGCGTTCACTTATTCATTTATGCTCTGGCAGCTGGGGCTAACGAAGTAGGCAGAAAGCAGAAGGCAGAAGGCAGAAAGCAGAAGGCAGAAGGCAGAAAGCAGAAGGCAGAAAGCAGAAGGCAGAAGGCAGAGGGGCAGAGGAGAAGAGGGGTAGAGTGCTCCAATTCTCCTCTGCTCCTCTGCTT
>Ga0075428_100005306_pt1 | contig 14326 bp, 13 predicted proteins | sample RhiMetdeltSRZDD2_FD_75291 | JGI IMG/M metagenome (GOLD analysis project Ga0075428, IMG submission 75291) | Populus rhizosphere microbial communities from Tennessee, USA - Rhizosphere MetaG P. deltoides SRZDD2 | ecosystem: Host-associated > Plants > Roots > Rhizosphere > Soil | place: USA...
CGAAAGCTGCCGGCTGCGGCCTTGCCGCTGGGCGAGTTCGGTTGGCCGCTGGTGGCGCTGGCTGTGGCGACGATCGCCGTGCTGGTCGGCGAGATGGCCCGCTTCGAGCGGCCGGGCACCTCGATCGTTAGTGCCGCACTGGGCCTCTTCACGCTGGTCTATGTCGGCCTGCTCGGCAGCTTTCTCGCACTCTTGCGTCTGTTTCACGACAACGACTGGGGCCTGGCGGCGCTCTTCTCGGTGCTGCTGATCGTGAAGATGGCCGACGTGGGCGCCTTTGCGGTCGGCAAGAACCTGGGCCGCACGAAGCTCACGCCGTTGCTTAGCCCGGGCAAGACCTGGGAGGGCGCCATCGGCGGGATCGCGACGGCCTGCCTCATCTCGTGGGCCTTCTTTCATTTCGCCGCGCCGCGGATTGTCACCACCGGCTACGTTGAGCCGCCGCTCGCCGCCAGCCTGGCCTATGGGCTGATCCTGGCCCTCGCCGGAATGATCGGCGATCTGGCCGAGTCGCTCCTGAAGCGCGACATGCAGCGCAAGGACAGCAGCTCCTGGCTGCCGGGCCTCGGCGGCGTGCTGGACATCATCGACGCCGTGCTCGTCGCCGCGCCCGTCGGCTGGCTGTGCTGGGTGCTTGGGCTCGTAGGACCGGGGCCGTGAACCATGCAGATCACCAGCGTCCAGAATCCGCGTGTGAAAGCCGCGGCCAGGCTCCGCGACCGTAAGGGGCGCGACGAGCAGGGGCGAATCATCATCGACGGCCGCCGGGAGATCGGCCTGGCGCTGGCCGGCGGAGTCGAAGTGCTCGAACTGTACTTCTTTCCGGAGTTGTGCCAGGAAGTTCGCCATCAGCAGATCCTGGAAACGGCACAGCGGGCGGGTGCTGAGCTGATCGAGGTCACGCCGCACGTCATGGAAAAATTGGCGTTCGGCAACCGCGTCGAGGGCGCTGTCGCCGTCGCCCGGACGCCGCGGCGGGCGCTGGCCGATCTCGCGCTGCCGGCCGACTCGCTAGTGGCCGTCGTCGAGGGCGTCGAGAAGCCGGGCAATCTTGGGGCGATCCTGCGGACGGCGGACGCCGCCGGCGTCGCGGCCTTGATCGTCGCGGACGGCGGCACGGATCTCTACAACCCCAACGCGATCCGCGCCAGCCTGGGCGCGATCTTTACGGTGCCGGTCTGTGCAGCGGCCAGCGAGGAGGCTCTCGCCTGGCTACGCGGCGAGACGTTCCGGCTCCTCGCCGCGCGAGTCGATGGCCCGCTCGCGTATACGGACGCCGACTTTCGCGGCCGCGCGGCGATCGTCCTGGGCAGCGAAGCCGAGGGACTTTCGCCGCTCTGGCAGGCCGCCGACATCGCGGCGATCCGCCTGCCGCTGGTCGGCCGCGTGGACAGTCTCAACCTTTCCGCCACGGCCGCCGTGCTGTTCTACGAGGCGCTGCGGCAGCGGACCAAAACCTAGGGCAGCAGCTCGTCGGCCGGTTGATGCGAGCCGGCCAGGCGGGCTTGAATCTGCGCGAGCAGTGCGCCGCCCGGCGAACCGGCCAGCGTCCAGAACGCCAGCCACCGCAGAGCGAAAGCGCCGGCCGACAGGAGCACGCAGCCGCCGGCCATCAGCGCCAGCCTCGCGGCGGTCATGTCCTGGTCCGCCTCGCCGATCAGCACGAAGAACGAGCTGGCAAAGAAAAAGCCGATGAGGGCCGGGAGCGCCACCATGATGATCAGCGTCCCTGGCACGCACAGCACCATCACGGCGATTCGCCGCACCGGCCGCGTGATGCCGGCTCGCGAGACGACGCTCACGCTCGCCGCCCACAGCACCAGCGTCAGGACGCCCATCAGCCCCAGTAGCAGCCAATACATCGCCACCGCTCCGTCCCGCGCGTCCGCGCGGCTGAGCGCTTGCCCGGTGACGGCCAGGCCGATTTGCAGCAGAATCATCAGCCCGAGCACGTCGGTCAGCATGAACCGCGTCGTGCCCTGCAGCTCGCCGGCGACGCGGTTGATCGGCTCCAGCATCCACCACGCCAGCCACGCGCAGCAGGCCATCAGGACGCCCGCGCCGAGCAATCCAAAGACCACGCCGATGCCTTCCACAATGGCCATGCGTTCCCCCAAACGCCGATTATCGCGCGGCTGCCCCCAGGCCGTCCACCCTTATGTCGTCGTTTCGCCCACCGCCCACCGCGCCAGCCAACGCATGCCAAACGTCGCCGCCGCGCCGGCGGTTAGCGCTACGGTCGTCCACTCCAGCTCGTATGGCTGCGAGTTTCTGGCATTGGTCAATGACAGCACTGCCATCGCCAGGATCGGCACGCCGACGATGGCCACGACCGTTCCCGGCACGAGGAGAACGAACACAGCGCCGCGGCGAAGCGTGCCGCCAATTCCGGCTTGGGCGACAACGTGCAGACAGGCGTACCAAAATGCGGCCGTGGGCAGCCCGAGCAGAATTGCGGCCCAGACGCGGGTCTCTGTGGGAAAATCGCGCGGGACCGCTCCGGCCACCAGGGCCATCGCCAGTTGCAATTGAATCATCAGCCATAGCAGGTCGCTGAGCAGGAACCTGGTTGGCGCGGGCGCCTGGCGCGCGGCGGCGATCAGGGGGCCCAGCGTCCAGGTCGTGACCACCCAAACGTAACCCAGGGCCAGCGCCGGAGAAAAACAACAACTGAGCACTCCGAAAATGGACAGAAGGAATTCCATGCCTGCCAGGATACTGTTAGCGCAATCGCGATCGCACAGCGTCCAGCAACTCCCGCAAATTGCGCGGATTCTGCCCCAAGTCGCCTTTGCCCACGCGCGAACGGCTCTGGGCCGTCAGGCGTGCTCCGCCGCCGGCCGGCTCGATCCGCACGCGAATGTCGTCCTGAAACCCGAGCACAGGCGTCGTGCGGAGCAGGTGAAATTCAATGTTGCCGCCGGAACCTTTGCGCTCCACCTGACGCCAGTTCTTCAGCGACGTGACCGCCGATTCGACATGCCGGGCCAGTTCCGTTGGCGGCAATGCGGTCTCGATCGGCCGCAGCCGCTCGTCGGCAGCGTCGCTCGTCGTTTCGGCAAAATTCGTCGTCAGATCGCGGCTCCAGTCTTCGACCTGGGCGACGAGAAAGATCAAGATGGCAGCGACGGTGGCTATCGCGAGACCGCCAGCGACATAGAGCACAGTGATCATGCGTTTCCGCGCCATCGCCGGGCTACGACCGCAGGCATAAGATAAGGATACGAGACCGACTTCATAGTAACGTCGCTTTAAGGATCCTTGCAGTTCATGGCCAGCTTGTTTGCCAAAGCCGAAGCCGAGCACTTGCGCAAGGCGCAGCCGCTGGCGGCGCGGATGCGGCCGCGCACGCTGGCCGAGTTCGCCGGACAGCAGCATTTTCTGGGCAATGGGAAACTCCTGCGGCGCCTGTTGGCGGCGGACCGGCTGACCAGCGTCATCTTCTACGGCCCGCCGGGAACCGGAAAAACGACGCTGGCCCGGTTGCTGGCGACCGAGAGCAAGAAGCGGTTCGTGCAGCTTTCGGCCGTGACCAGCGGCGTGAAAGAGTTGCGGCAGGTGCTGGAGGAGGCCCGCGACGGCCTGGCCGGCGGCGGGCAGCGAACGCTCCTGTTCATCGACGAAATCCACCGCTTCAACAAGGCCCAGCAGGACGCGCTGCTGCCAGACGTCGAGGAAGGCATTGTGACGCTGGTCGGAGCGACGACAAGCAATCCGTTCTTCGCCGTGATCAGCGCGCTGGTCAGCCGCAGCCAGGTGTTCGAGTTCCAGCCGCTGTCGCCCGACGAGATCAAGCTCGTCATCCAGCGAGCGCTGGCCGACAAAGAGCGGGGGCTGGGCAACTACGACGTGCGGATGCACGACGACGCGCTGCAGTTCCTTGCCCAGGCGTCGGACGGCGACGCGCGGCGAGCATTGTCGGCGCTGGAGATCGGCGTGCTCAGTAGTCATCTCGCTCCAAGAGATGCGGACCTCACGCGGACCGTGGGGACTACCATCGAATTCACCCGCGTGCTGGCCGCCGAGTCGGTGCAGCGCAAGGCCGGCGCGTACGACGGCACGGGGGACGAGCACTACGACATTATCTCCGCTCTCATCAAGAGCGTCCGCGGCAGCGATCCCGACGCTGGGCTCTACTGGCTGGCGCGGATGCTGGAAGCGGGCGAAGACGTGCGGTTCCTTTGCCGCCGATTGATCATCCTGGCCAGCGAGGACGTCGGCAACGCCGATCCCGCAGCGCTGCCGCTGGCCGTCGCGGCGATGCAGGCCTGCGAGTTCGTGGGGCTGCCCGAGTGCCAGCTGCCGCTCGCCCAGGCGGTGACCTACCTGGCGTGCGCGCCCAAGTCGAACGCTTCGACCGTCGCCATCGAGGCAGCCCGCCAGGACGTGCGCGAAGGGCGGATCGTGCCGGTGCCGGTCCACCTGAAGGACCGCAGCTACTACGGCGCCAAGCGACTGGGCCACGGCGAGGGATATCAATACGCGCACGACGCCGAGGGCGGCATTGCCGAGCAGGACTACTTGGGTGTCCAGCGCGAGTACTACCAGCCCGTCCCGCGCGGCTTCGAGGCCGAGCTGGCCGAGCGGCTGGCCGCGATCCGCAAGCGCCTGCGGGGCGGCGAAGGCTAGCAGCCTTCGCCAAATCGCGCCGCCGCGTAGAATAGGAAGTCGCCCACCCTCCACAGAACCCAGCCCGCCGGTACCGTGCCCGATTCGACTCCCGCCCAACTGGATTCTCCGCCCCCCGAGGCTGCCGTCGGGCAGGAGCCCGCATCGGATATCGGGCAAGCGCCTGCCTCGGATGTCGTGCAGGCGGACCTGGCAGGTAATCCGCCGCCGCGGCGCTGGCGGCTGGGCCGCCGGCGCGTGCTCTTGCCGGCGCTGCTGTTCCTGCTGACGTGCGCCTCGACCTTCTTCGCAGGCGCGACGGGCTGGATGCCGAATCAGTTCATTCTTTTCAACGGACCGGCGGATCTGTATCAGGCCGACTTCCTGCTCTCCGCCCGCCTGGCCGTGCTGCAGAACTGGCCTGACGGCCTGCTCTACATGGGCTGCATCGTCGGCATTCTGCTGACGCATGAAATGGGGCATTTCGTGATGACGGTGGTCCATCGCGTGCGGGCCAGCCTGCCCTTCTTTGTCCCGTTCCCGATCTCGCCGCTGGGCACGCTGGGCGCGGTGATCGGCATGGACGGCTCGCGGGCCAACCGCCGGCAGATGTTCGACATCGGCCTGGCCGGCCCGCTGGCGGGGCTGGTCGTCGCCATTCCGATCATCTGGATCGGCGTTGCCCGGCTGGACCTCAAGCACGCCCCGCCCGCGGAATGGGCACTCGAGTTGCCGCTGGCGATGCGGCTGCTGGTCGATCGTTTCCATCCCGGCGAATACAACCCCGCCGTCGGCGTGCCGTTCAGCGCGCTCAATCCGTATCTCATGGCCGGCTGGGTCGGGCTGCTGGTGACCGCCCTGAATATGATGCCGGTCAGCCAGCTCGACGGCGGGCACGTGACCTATACGCTGTTTGGTCGGGCTGCCCATTGGGTGGCCCGGCTGTTCATGCTGGCCGTGTTCATTTACCTCGGCGTCACAACCATCTATTACCACCAGATGCCGTTCTGGCTGCTGATGGCCCTGCTGGTGCTCGTCATGGGCACCGATCATCCGCCGACTGCCGACGACGAGATGCCGCTGGGGACATTCCGCACCGTGCTGGGCTGGGCGTCGCTGCTCATTCCGGTGTTTTGCTTCACGCCCAATCCCTTCCGCATGTAGTCTGGCCCGGCGACTCGCCTAGGCGGATTTTGGGGTGAAGGATATGTTGACGTTTCGGTTGAGGTGAAGGAAGGCGAGCCCAGGATGTCGGAACATCGCATCGAACTTCTCTCGCACGGCATCTTTGCCAGCGGCGTCGTCCGCAATCCGGCGCCCGCGATCCTCTATGAGGACGCGATCCGCGGCGAGGACGGCTCGCTGGCCAGCAGCGGGGCGATCATCGCTCGCTCCGGGGCGAAGACCGGCCGCAGCCCGCGGGACAAGCGGATTACCAGAAGCCCCGCCAATGAGCGCGACGTCTGGTGGGGCAGCGTTAATATCCCGCTTTCCGAGCACTCGTTCCGCATCTGCCGCAAACGGGCCCAGGACTATCTCACCCGCTGCCCCAAGCTGTACGTCGTGGACGGCTACGCCGGCTGGGACCCGGAGTATCGCCTGAAGATCCGCGTCGTCTGCTCGCGGCCGTATCACGCGTTGTTCATGCGGAACATGCTGATCCGGGCAAAACAATCCGAGCTGGGCGATTTCGGCCAGCCCGACTACACGATCTACAACGCCGGCTCCTTCCCCGCCGACGCCGAGATCGAGGGGCTGTCCAGCGACACCTGCGTGGCCCTGAATTTTGAGAGCCGCGAGCTGATCATTCTGGGCACGCAATACGCCGGCGAGATGAAAAAGGGCGTGTTCACGGTGATGCACTACCTGATGCCCAAGCGGGGCGTGCTCTCGATGCACTGCTCGGCCAACGAGGGCCCCGCGGGCGAAGTCTCGCTGTTCTTCGGCCTCTCGGGTACGGGCAAAACGACCCTCTCGGCCGATCCGCGGCGGCGGTTGATCGGCGACGACGAGCACTGCTGGTCGGACCGCGGCGTTTTCAACATCGAGGGAGGCTGCTACGCCAAGTGCATCAACCTGTCGGCCGACAAAGAGCCGGAAATCTTCCGTGCGATCCGGGCCGGCACGGTGCTGGAGAACGTCGTGGTCGATCCGGCGACGCGGATGGTCGATTACGGCGACTCGCACCTCACCGAGAACACGCGGGCCTGCTATCCGATCGACTTTATTCCCAATGCCAAGGTTCCGTGCGTCGGCGGACATCCGCAACACCTCATCTTCCTCACCTGCGATGCCTTCGGCGTGTTGCCGCCTGTCGCCCGCCTGACGCCGGCCCAGGCGATGTACCACTTCATCAGCGGCTACACCGCCAAGGTCGCGGGCACCGAAGTCGGCGTGAAAGACCCCGAAGCAACGTTCTCGGCCTGCTATGGGGCGGCGTTTCTGGTCTTTCATCCGATGAAGTACGCCCTGATGCTGGCCGACAAAATGCAGCAGCATCAGGCCAGCGCCTGGCTGGTCAACACAGGCTGGACCGGCGGCTCCTACGGCACGGGCAGCCGTATCAAGCTGGTTCACACGCGGGCGATCATCGACGCGATCCACAGCGGGCAGCTGACCAGGGCCCCCACCACGACCGAGCCCGTATTCGGCCTGGCGGTCCCGACGGCTTGCCCCGGCGTGCCCGCAGAGATGCTCGTGCCGCGGGACACCTGGAACAAGCCCGGCGCCTACGACACCAAGGCCCTCCACCTGGCCAAGCTCTTCCAGGTCAACTTCGGTCAGTACGCCGATCAGGCCACGCCCGAGGTCCTGGACGCCGGACCCAAGCCCAACGGCAGCTCGTAGCGGCGTCTTCCAGACACTCACCTGACCTGTCTGAACAGGCCCTAACCGGGTGGTTAGGCGTTTGCCTGCGTCACTCACGCAGATTGCCGCAACCTATTGCTGAATATCGATTTATGGTGATTTGTTCACATTAGCATCATAAGGCTTAGAGAAACGGGGTGAACAGGTCGCTAACGCGAGCCGGGTTCTAAGGCCAGGTGTCAACCACCGCATCGAGGTCGCACCCATAACTTAGATGCGCGAGCGATCTCTATTATTCCGTTCACTAAATAAATATTTCTGGCTTAGCGCCTCCGCCGAGCCAACGTCGATGCACGATCAGGCGCGGCAGTCACGCCGTCTTCTGGTCCACCAGCCCCAATTCTTCTTTCATCACATCGCGCATTTTGAATTTCTGGATCTTGCCGGTCACGGTCTGCGGAAAGGAATCGACGAACTTGACGTACCGCGGCACTTTGAAGTGAGCGAGCTGCGATTTGCAGTAGGCTCGGACTTCGTCGGCTGTCGCGGAACAGCCAGCCTTGAGCTTGATCCAGGCCGACAGCTCTTCGCCATACTTGGGATCGGGCACGCCGAACACGGCGGCTTGCTCGACGGCAGGGTGCGTGAACAGGAACTCTTCGATCTCGCGGGGATAGATGTTCTCGCCGCCGCGGATGACCATGTCCTTCAGGCGGCCCGTGATCTTGTAATAGCCGCTGGGCAGCCGCACGGCGAGGTCGCCCGTGTGCAGCCAGCCTGCGGCGTCGATGGCAGCCGCCGTGGCCTCGGGGTTGTTGTAGTAGCCGAGCATCACCACGTGCCCGCGACTGCAGAGCTCCCCCTGCTGGTTGTCGGGCAATTCCGCGCCGGTGGCCGGATCGACGATCTTTACCTCGACGTCCGGCAGCGGGCGGCCGACGGTCTCGACGCGCAGCTCGATCGGGTCCTCGGCCCGCGTCTGCGTGATGACCGGCGAGGCCTCGGTCTGGCCGTAGGCGATCGTCAACTCCGTCGGGCCGAGCTTGTCGATCACTTGCCGCATCACTTCGATCGGGCAGGGGGCGCCTGACATGATGCCCGTCCGCAGCGTGCTGATCTTCCGGCCGGCGAACGACGGGTCCTGAAGCTGGGCGATGTACATCGTCGGCACGCCATAGAGCGCAGTGGCCCGCTCTTTCTCCAGCGCGTCGAGCGTCGGTCCCGGCTGAAAGTACTCCGCCGGCACAATCATCGTGGTGCCATAGACCGCACAGGCCAGCGTCCCCAGCACACAGCCAAAACAGTGGTAGAACGGCACGGGAATGCAGAGCCGGTCCTGCTCGGTAAACCGCTGGCACGCGCCGACGTAGTACGCGTTCAGCAGCAAATTGCGATGGCTGAGCGTCGCTGCCTTCGGGAAGCCGGTCGTCCCCGACGTGTACTGAATGTTGATTGCCTGCTGCGGCGAGAGGGAGCGGCTGATGATCTCCAGCTCTTCAGGCGTAACCTTCTCGCCCGCGCGGACCATCGCGTCCCAGGTCATCAGGCCGGCCGGCGGCGCGCCCTTGAGCGTGACGATGTTGCGGAGCTTGGGAAAGCGCGGGCAATTGACCCAGCCCTCCTCGGCGGCGACGATCTGGGGGCAGATTTCGCGGAGCATCTCGAAATAGTTCGACGCCTTGAACTGATCGACGAGGAACAGCGCCACCGAATCGCTCTGCCCGAGCACGTACTGCAATTCAAATGGCCGGTAGGCCGGGTTGATATTGACGAGCACCGCCCCCATGCGGGCCGCGGCGAATTGCAGCAGCACCCACTGCGGCACGTTCGTCGCCCACAGCGCGATGTGCTCGCCCGGTTTGATTTCCAGCGCCACCAGGCCGCGGGCTGCGGCATCGACGTCGGCCGCGAATTGCCGCCAGGTCCAGCGGCGGCCGAGCTGTGGAAAGACGAGCGCCTCGCGGTCGCCGTGCCGCCGCGCCGTTTCCGCCAGCACCTGGCCAATCGTCAGTCCGTCCACCCAGGGACCTTTCGCCATCGCCCGGTCTCCTCGTAGAGCAAGCGTCCTCGCTTGCTCACGCCTCCATGAAGGGCGCTGCACAAGCGAGGACGCTTATGCTACGGCTAATCCCACAGCGGGCGGGCGGACGCATAGGCCACCGGGCCGAAGATGAGCAGCGGCAGCCACGCCGCCAGCGTCGCGTCGAGCAAGTAATTCGACCCGATCGCGTGGCAGACCAGCACCAGAATCATCATCGCCCCAACCAGCAGCCCGCCGATCCCCGCTGCCAGGAAAATATTACGATTGCCGCGGCTCAAAACCAAGGGAATTCCCAGCAGCACCAGCGACAGGTCCAGGAGCGGCTGCACGACGCGGGCGTGGATCATCAGCCGCACGTCAGCCCCGGGCTCGATCGTCTGGCCGCGGATGCCCGCGATCAGCTCCAGGGACGAGAGATATTGCCGCCAGGAGCCGCCGACGGAGAGCTGCTCGAACGTGACGACGCTGGCCACGAAGCATTCGTCGGGCTTGAGCCAGGGCGTATCGGCTGGCGAGTACAGGACCGGCAGTCCGTGCGGCGAGACGCTTTTCCGCTGCACCAGGTCTAGCGGCTGCCGCACGCCGCGCAGCAGATAACCGGCAGGTCGGCCGGCAGATTCTGGTTGGTAGTAGGCGTTGTCGGCGAGAATCTGCGGCCCCCACTGGGACAGCTCGGGCGGCATCCGAAACAGCGGCGCGGCGATGCGGCGGTCCTTGCTGTAGGTCGATTTTCCGCTGATGAGGATGTCGGTGCGCAGGTCGTACCGCGGCGTACACTTGCGCGACTCTTCACCCAGCCAGTCCTGGGCGTTTTTCGCCAGGCTCTCCCGGACTAGAGGCAGGCCGAATTCGCGATTCACGATTCCCAGTATCGCCACGATCAGCGACGCGACGAGCAGCGGCCGCGCCACGCGGGCCGGGGAGATGCCCGCGGCGACGATCGCCGTCAGCTCGTTGCTCCGCTGGATCAGCGTCAGCACAAACGCCACCGAGACCATCGCCAGCATTGCGCCCGTGCGATCGAAGAACCACAGCAGCCGCGGCCAGTAATAGTCGAGCAGCACGCCGAACACGCCGGCGCTGTGCCGCTTGCCGTAGGCCAGAAACTCGTCCAGGTTGCCGAAGGCGTCGATGACGACGAACAGCCCAAACAGGCAGAGCAGACAGACCACCAGCACCTTGACATACAGCCGCAGCAGGTAGCGATCGACGATCGTCATCGGAGTCCGTTCCGAAACAATGGCGGCTTGCCCTTCGCGGCGGTACGATAGGCCGCTTTGGCACTCAGGGTCAAGACGAAAGCAAGCCTCGCTAGCGTGACAGACACAGTAGCAGGACCGACGGCCCAGCTGCCGCCGCGCCGCGTCTGGCGCTGGCTGCCTGCCAGCCGCAGGGCGGCGCTGGACCTCTTGTTTCCGCCACGCTGCACGTTCTGTGCGGCCGAGTGCCTGTCGCGCGATGGCCAGCCGCTCTTTTGCCCCGAGTGCGACGACCAGTTCGCCGTCTCCAGCCGCCAGCGCTGTCCGCGGTGCGGCCTGATCTGTGCCGAGACCGATCTGCCCCGCGGCGACTGCGGATATTGCCGCGGCCAGCGGCTGCACTTCACCGCCGTGCGGACGCTCGGATCCTATCAGGATGCACTGCGGCAGGCCGTACTCAAGATCAAGCACGCCGCGCACGAGCCGCTGGCCGTGGCGCTCGGTCAGCGAATGGCCGCCTGCCTGCTGGCCAGGCCGCTCGTCGAGAAGCCCGACCTGGTAGCGCCGGTGCCCATGCATTGGCTGAAGCGGCTCGTGCGGCGGACCCATACGGCGGAAACGCTCGCCCGTGCCGTGGCGACAACGCTCGGTTTGCCGCTGCACTCCCGGCTGATACGGTGCCGCCGTCTGCTGGCGCGGCAAGCTTCGCTCACGCCGCCGCAGCGAAAGCTCAATGTCCGCGATGCGTTTCGGGCCTCGCCTTGGACGCGGCTGAATGGCCGGCGCGTCCTGGTCGTGGACGATGTCATGACGACAGGCGCGACGGCTCAAGAAGTGTCGCGCGCCTTGCGCGAGGCGGGGGCCGCCGCGGTCTACGTCGCCACGGTGGCCCGCAGCACGCCGGACTTCTGACGCCTGAGGGCAGCCGCCCTCGTCAGCCGAAGGGCAGCCCGCTATTCTTCAAAAATGGCCCAGTCCCAGGAAAAACTCCGGCTCGGAACCCGCGCTAGCCCGCTGGCCCGCTGGCAAGCCGAATGGGTCGCCGCCCGGCTGGCCGAGCTCGGCACGCCAGTGGAACTGGTGCCCATCACCACACAGGGCGACGTGAAATCCGGCCCGCTGGGTCAGATCGGCGGCCAAGGACTATTCACCAAGGAATTGCAGCGGGCGTTGCTAGACGAGCAAATCGACCTCGCCGTCCATAGTTTGAAGGACCTGCCAACCGCCGCCGTTGATGGACTGCTGATCGCTGCGGTTCCGCCGCGCGAAAGCACGGCGGATGTCCTGGTTTCGGCCAAGGCGGGCAGCATCGAAACGCTGCCGCACGCCGCCCGCGTCGGCACCGGGAGCCTCCGCCGCAAGGCGCAGCTCCTCTATTTGCGGCCCGACCTGGTGATCGAAGACATTCGCGGCAACCTCGATACTCGGCTGCGAAAGCTCGATGAGGGAGCCTACGACGCGATCATCCTCGCCGAGGCAGGCCTGAAGCGGCTGGGGCTGGCGAGTCGCATCCGGCAGGTGATCCCGCGTTCCACGATGCTCTCCGCGGTCGGCCAGGGGGCGCTGGGAATCGAAACGCGGGCGGGCGACGTTCGCTCGCGGTCGCTCGTCGCGCCGCTCGACCACGAGCCGACGCACCTGGCCGTGGTGGCCGAGCGGACGCTGCTCTCCACACTCCGCGCCGGCTGCCTCGCACCGGTCGGCGCTCTGGCGACGGCCAGCGGTGAGCAATTGAGCCTCACAGCCGTCGTGCTCAGCCCTAATGGCAAGCACCGCTTGGCCGCCGGTGCGGCGATGACCGTGAGCGACGCCATCTATCTGGGCCAGGCGGTAGCCGAAGAACTGCTCTCGCAAGGCGCCGCGGAACTGATTGCGGGCGCACGCCAGGGCCAATAAGCCCCACGGCGAAATCTGCCGGCCGCATCGGCAGCAGTTGCCGCTGGCAGCATGGATCGGCGCGATAGGCAGCGACCACGGCGCGCTGATCGATTTGGCGCTAAGTCCAAGCGACGCGGCCAGTTAATCGTGCTGGCAGGTGCGATCGAGCTGGCGGCGGCCGCGCGCGGCACGGCGATTGCTAAACGGGACCGCCATGTACTACGGGCTCTACATGTCGGCCGCTGGAGCGCACTCGCAGAGCCAGAAGGTGCAAGTGCTCAGCAACAACATCGCCAACGGCGCGACCGTCGGCTTCAAGCGCGAGCTGGCGCTGCTGGAGTCGCGCGAGAGCGAGGCCATCGAGCAGGGGCTGGCGCGGCGCGGCTCGCGGACAGTTGAGGACGTCGGCGGCGGTGCAGCCCTGCGGGCCACGGCGACCGACTTCGCCCCCGGCGACTTGCAAAAAACGGACAACCCGACCGATTTTGCCATCGAAGGGGACGTACCCGACGTGTTCTTCCTGGTCCAGCGCGGCAGCGAGCGGCTGCTCACGCGGGCCGGCAACTTTCAGTTGTCCAACGAAGGGATGCTGCAAACCAGCGGCGGCGACTCGGTGCTGAATTCCGACGGCGACCCGATTCAGATCGATCCCTTGCGCGAATGGCGCGTCGTGCCCGGCGGCATCATCGACCAGGCCGGCAGCCGCGTGGAATTGGCCCTGGTCCGGCCGGACAAGCTGCACGACCTGGTCAAGGTGGGACACAACTACTTTTCCTCGAAGAGCTCGCGTCCGGTGGAGGCCGGCGACCGCCGAGTGCGCGGCGGCTTTCGAGAGCTGTCGGCGATCAAGCCCGTCCAGGAAATGGTCGAGCTGATCGCCGCCTCGCGGGCCCACGAAGCCAACGTCCGGCTCATTCAGCAACACGACCAGGCAACCAGCCAATTGATTAACCGAATCCTGAGGGTCTAAATCTGCCATGAGCGTCCAATCTCTCTACACCGCGGCGACCGGCATGGAGTCGCTCCAGTCGAAGCTCAACGTGATCGCCAACAACCTGGCGAACGTCAACACCACCGGCTTCAAGTCGGACCGGGCGAACTTCGAGGACCTGTTTTACCGGCACGAGATTTTTCCCGGTTCGCAGGACCAGGCCAACAACTTCACGGCGACGGGCACGCAGATCGGCCTCGGAGTGCGGATGCAGAGCACGCAAACGCAGTTCCAGCAAGGGGCCTTCCAGGAAACGGGCGGGCCGCTCGACCTGGCCATCGAGGGCAAGGGATTCCTGCAAGTCGTCGATCCGGTCACCAGCCAGAATCTCTACACCCGTGCGGGCAACCTCAGCCTCAACGCACAAGGCACGCTCGTCGTCGGCTCGGCACAAACGGGCCGCGTGGTGGTGCCGCAAATCCAGATTCCCAACGACGCCAACGGCATTTCCATTTCGTCCGACGGCCGCGTGTTCTTTCAGCAGGCCGGCAATCCGCAGATGCAGCCGGCGGGGCAACTTCAGCTGGCCACCTTTTTCAACCCCGAAGGACTGCTGAAGATCGGCGAGAACCTGTATTCCGAAACCATTTCGTCGGGCTCGCCTCAGCAGAACAACCCCGGCACCCAAGGCGCAGGCGTGCTGCGGCAGGGATTCCTGGAACTCTCCAACGTCGAACCGGTCCGCGAGCTGATCGACCTGATCACGACGCAGCGCTCGTTCGAGATGAACTCGCAGGTAATTGACGCGGGGAACCAGATTCTGCAGGTGATTACGAATTTGGCGCGGAACTAGGTGAAGTT
>Ga0075428_100005307_pt1 | contig 14323 bp, 11 predicted proteins | sample RhiMetdeltSRZDD2_FD_75291 | JGI IMG/M metagenome (GOLD analysis project Ga0075428, IMG submission 75291) | Populus rhizosphere microbial communities from Tennessee, USA - Rhizosphere MetaG P. deltoides SRZDD2 | ecosystem: Host-associated > Plants > Roots > Rhizosphere > Soil | place: USA...
TACACGGTCGAGATCACCACCGACAACTCCAGCGGCAAACTGCTGCCGTACCTGACCGCCAGCGCGCAGTGCCAAGGCTCGCGACATCCGCACGCAGTTTCTGGTCGAGGCGGTGCTGCTCTGTCTCCTGGGGGGAGTGGCGGGAATTGCCGTCGGCATCTTGGGTTCCCAGGCAGTCTGGTGGTGGCTGCACTGGCCAGTCGAGCTGTCCCTTCCGGCGATCGGAGCATCGGTCGTGGTGGCCGTGGTCGTCGGGGTACTATTCGGGTACTACCCCGCTTGGAAGGCATCGCGGCTCGACCCGATCGATGCGCTGAGGTACGAGTGATCGCCGGCGAACATTTCGTCGCAGGGAAAGGTAGCTCGCGACGAAGTTCGACTTCACGCAATGTACCGTGCGCACCAGAAGTACGTCAGCTCGGTGACCTCCACGCGATCGATGCCGGCGGCGGCCAGAACGAGACGAATTTCCTCGGAGGACGGAAAGTTCTTGAGAATCTCGTGCTGTGTGCCGTCGGCCAGCCGTCTCGACTGATAGGAGTTGCCGTCTGGATCGTTGCGGCTGATCGGCGTGCTGGAGCCAGGTACGAATCGGCTGTCACAAAGGTCGACGTGTGCACGGGGAGCCAGTGCGCGGCGGAGACTGGCCAGGAACTGCGCTAGTTCCTGCTTCTTGACGTGCGACCAGAAGAACGCGGCCAAGCCGCCGTTGTAGGACAGGTTTCCGACCCGTCCAGACGACGAAGAAGACAGGTTGGAAAGTTGGCGTGCATCGCAGGCATCCCCCAGCTCAAAGCGGATATTCCCCAACTGCCGGCAGCGCTGGCGCGCCACGGCGAGCACCTCGCTCACCTTATCGGTCGCCAGCATCGAATTGACGTGTGGCGCTAGTTTCGCCGTCCAGTAGCCAGTTCCGCAGGCAACCTCAAGCACGTTACGGCCGGCCAGCCACTCGACGAGCAGGGATTCAAGCCGCCGCAGGTCATCCTGCCGCTCGGGCTTTTCGTAGATGCGGTCATAATCGGCGGCGCGGCGGGCGTAGTATTCGAGGATATCGGACATTGATAGCAGGGGTCGGGAGTGGTTTTCGGCAATGGTGCGATGCTGAGGGAAGTCATCGGCCGAAAACGGCTCCCGACCCCGACCTGGTTACAATCGGCGGATGAGGAGAATTTCCATGCGACGCGAAGTTTGGCTGATCATTGTAGGCGTCTGTCTCCTCGGCCAACCAGCCGCAGGGGAAGGCCCGCTCCCTTGGATTCGGGTCGCGACGGATCAAAAGGGTTTCGTGCTTGCACAGGGAGAACCGGGGAGCTTACGCCCCCCGCTCGCCGAAGTGTCCTTCGTCCCCTGGGGCTTCAATTACGACCACGACGAGACCGGCCGACTCATTGAGGACTACTGGCACGACGAATGGAAGAAGGTCGAGGAAGACTTTGCCGAAATGAAGGAACTCGGCGCGAACGTCGTTCGCGTCCATCTTCAGTTTGGCAAGTTCATGCAGGCCGCAGACAAACCCAACGCGTCTGCACTTCAAAAACTGGCTGATCTCGTGAAGCTCGCCGAGAAAACAGGACTTTATCTCGACCTCACCGGCCTGGGCTGCTACCACAAGGCCGACGTGCCGCCATGGTATGACGACCTGGATGAGTCTGGCCGCTGGAATGCGCAAGCCGCCTTCTGGGAAGCGGTTGCCAAGACCTGCGCGACCAGCCCGGCAATCTTCTGCTACGACCTGATGAACGAGCCGGTCGTACCCGGCGGCAAGCGGAACGAAAAAGACTGGCTCGGGCCCCCCTTGGGGGACAAACATTTCGTCCAGGTGATCACCCTCGACCAGGCGGGCCGGCGTCGGCCCGAAATCGCCAAGGCCTGGATCGAGCACCTCGTCAAAGCGATCCGCAAGCACGATCGGCGGCATCTGGTCACCGTCGGCATGGTCGATTGGAGCCTCGACCGGCCCGGGCTGACTTCCGGCTTTGTGCCGAGCGAAGTGGCCGGGCCGCTCGACTTCCTTTGCGTCCACCTCTACCCGGAGACGGGCAAACATGAAGAGGACATGAAAACGCTTTCTGGTTTTGCGGCCGTCGGCAAGCCGGTAGTGATCGAGGAGACCTTCGCGCTGAAGTGCTCGCTCGACGACTTCAACAAATTCCTCGACGGGACCAGAAAGGACGCCGACGGCTGGATCGGCTTCTACTGGGGCAAAACGCCCGCGGAGCTGAAGGCGGGCAAGACGTTAGTCGACGCGCTCCTGCTGGCATGGCTGACGAATTTTCAGAAGCGCGCTACCGAATTCCGCCGGCCTTAGGTCCCCTCGGCCGAAAGGAACTTCAAGCGGGACCTTCAGCAGACTGAATCCGTTGACTAAAATCGTCCTCCAACCTCCCGTCATCAAAACACCGGAGATATGCCATGATTTCTCGGACCTGGATCCTTGCCGGAGGGCTGCTCCTAATCCCCTGTTTGCTGGCCGCCCGGGGAGCGGACGCCGAATTGAGCAGCCATCTGAAAACGCTGCGGGCAGTGGGTCCAAAAGGGGCTGGGCATCGCGATGCCGTGGCCGCCTCTCAGGCGGCATCGAAAGCCGATCCGTCGCAACTGACGACGATTCTGGCCGCCATGGACGGAGCCAATCCAATCGCCACCAACTGGCTCCGCGGCGTGGCGGAGGCCGTGGCCCAGCGAGCGACGGTTTCCAAGGCTCTTCCCATTCGGAATCTGGAGTCCTTTCTGGCCGACACCAGCCATTCCCCTCGCGGCCGCCGGCTGGCCTACGAGCTGATTGCCGTCAGCGACGAGACAGCCGAGTCCCGGTTGATTCCGCGCCTGATTGACGACCCGAGCCTGGAGCTCCGCCGCGACGCGGTCGCGCTGGCCCTGGCCAATGCGGCCGCTGCCTCCGGCAAAGACGCTCAGCTCGCAGCCTACCAGAAGACATTTCGATCCTGCCGCGATCACGATCAGATCAAGCAGGCAGCCGACAAGATCAAGCAGCTTGGCGGCAAGGTCGATCTGCCGCTGCATTACGGATTCGTGACGACTTGGAGGATCTTGGGCCCGTTTGACAACGTCAACGACAAGGGGTGGGACGCGGCTTATCCGCCAGAGGAAAAAGTCGACTTGAAGGCGAAGTACCCGGGCCAGAAGGGGGAGATCGGCTGGATCGAGGCCACGACCAGCGACGAAGTCGGAAACGTCGATCTCAACAAGGTGCTCGACAAGCACAAGGGAGCGATCGCCTACGCGTATGCCGAGTTCGTTTCCGACAAAGCTCAGGAGGTCGATCTGCGGCTGGGGTGCATCAACGCCAACAAGATCTGGCTCAACGGCGAGTTGCTCACGGCCAATCACGTCTACCACGCCAACACGTCGATCGATCAGTATCTGGCTCGCGGCAAGCTCAACAAGGGCAAGAACACCATCCTGCTCAAAGTCGCCCAGAACGAGCAGACCGAGGAGTGGGCCCAGGAATGGAGATTCCAGCTTCGCGTCTGCGATGCGATCGGCACCGCCGTCCTGTCGCAGGATTTGCCCAGCGCCGCCTCGGCTTCGCTGCCGCGTACGGTGCGCTAATCCGTAGTAGGCACACTCCGCGTGCCGTCAATTTCGCCCTCACGATCACCTTGAACCATAGACACCATGAAACGATTTCTGACTCTCATCGCCGCCACTGCCGCGCTGCTGCTATTCTCCGCCGCCGACTGGCGTCAGTTCCGCGGCACCGATCTGACCGGCGTCGCTGCCGATAGCCGCCTGCCCACGCAATTCGACGTCAAGACTGGCGAGAACGTCGCTTGGACAACGCCGCTGCTCGGTAAGGGGGTCTCCGGCCCCATCGTCGTTCGCGATCGCGTCTTCGTGACGGCCAGTAGTGGCCCGGTCACGCAGAACCGGCTGCACGTGCTGGCCTTCGACGCCAAGACCGGCCAGCAAGTCTGGAAACGCGATTTCTGGGCCACCGGACGCTGCTACCACCACCCGACCAGCGCCAATGCGGCCCCGACGCCCGCCAGCGACGGCGAGCGGATTTTCGCGTTCTTCTCCTCCAACGACCTGGTCTGCCTCGATCTCGACGGCAACCTGCTGTGGTACCGCGGCCTGGCCCACGACTATCCCAAGGCGGGGAACGACGTCGGCATGTCCAGCTCGCCGGTTGTGGTTGGCAAGACGGTCGTCGTGCAGATCGAAAACCAGGGAGATTCGTTCGCTGCCGGCATCGACACCGAAACGGGAGAAACACGCTGGCGGATCGACCGTCCGCATGCGGCCAACTGGGCGTCGCCAGGTATGCTGCGTCTCAAAGACGGCAAAGAGCTGGTGCTTCTTACCAGCGGCAAAGGGTTGACCGCCCACGATCCGCTCACCGGCGAGCAAAAATGGAGCTACGACAGCGGCTGCTCCATCATTCCCTCGGTGACGGCAGCCAACGGCCGAATTTACCTTCCCGCCAACGGCCTGACCGTGCTCGATGCCGGCGAAGGCTCGGCCCCGTCGCTGGCCTGGGAGTCCAACAAGGTCGTCCCCGGCAATTCGAGCCCGGTCGTGGACGGCGATAAGGTCTACACGCTCCGCGGCAGCGTGCTGGTCTGCGGTAATGAGAAGGACGGCGACGTCCTGTGGCAGGAACGGGTGAAGGGGACGTTTTGGGCCACGCCGGTGATTGCCGGCGAGCATGCTTACTGCGTGAACCAGGAGGGGCAGTGCCTTGTCGTGCAACTTGGCGAGAAGGGACAGGTCGTGAGCACCAATGAACTGGGTGAAGCGGTCCTGGGAACGCCCGCCGTCGCCGGCGACGCGCTTTACATCCGCGGCGAGAAGCACCTGATTAAAATTGCAGGAGCCAACAAGTAGTAGGCACCGGGGCACCCACGAAGTGGGTCGGTGTGCCGTTGCCTTTGGGAGCTGTCTCACCGCCGCCGTGTCCGACGCAATCGCCATCACCCCGTGCGGTCCAATTCACGGCTCGATCCGACCGCCGGGCTCCAAGAGCATCACCAACCGGGCGCTTGTCTGTGCGGCGCTGGCCGAAGGAAAATCGACGCTAACGAGCACGCTTGCCAGCGAAGATACACGGGTGATGATCGAGAGCCTGAGGCAGTTGGGCATTGCCGTGGATTCATCCAATGGCGGTGCGCGGCTTGAGGTCGCCGGCTGCGGCGGCAAGATCCCGGCAAGTCAGGCCGAACTGTTCGTCGGCAACAGCGGCACGACGATCCGTTTCCTTACCGCCATGCTCACGCTGGGCCACGGTCTCTATCGACTCGATGGAGTCGAGCGGATGCGCCAGCGGCCGATCGGAGACTTGGCCGAGGCGCTCAACCAGCTTGGGGGTGATGTGACGTGTGAAGGTTCTCACGGTTGTCCACCTGTCGTCGTCCGAGCAAATGGACTGCGAGGTGGTGTGGCTCGCGTGCGCGGAGAAGTCTCTAGCCAGTTTCTTAGCGCTCTGGCAATGGCCGTTCCCCTTGCGGCAAATCATTCTGTGCTGGCAATCGAAGGCGAGCTCGTCTCCGCGCCATATGTCGAAATGACTATGCAGGTAATGAAAGTATTCGGCATTGCTGTACCGATCGCCACTGGCGGTTCCTTCGCCATTCCCAGTAGTCAGTCGTATAAGGCCTGCGAGTACTCGATCGAGCCGGACGCCTCTGCGGCCAGCTACTTCTGGGGCGCCGCCGCAATAACCGGCGGCCGCGTTACGGTCGAGGGACTGAGTGCCGATACACTGCAAGGTGACGTGCGCTTCGTCGATTGCCTGGAGCAAATGGGCTCCCTGGTGTCTCGGGACCAGTCCAGCATCGCCGTCGAAGGCCGCCCGCTCCGCGGCATCGACGTGGACATGAACTCAATCAGCGACACGGCGCAGACGCTGGCGGTTGTGGCGCTGTTTGCCCAGGGGCCGACGACGATCCGCAACGTGGCCCACATCCGCCACAAGGAAACTGATCGGATCGGCGACCTGGCCCGCGAGCTGCGCAAGCTGGGCGCTACAGTCGAGGAGCGGGCCGACGGCCTGACGATCACACCTGGTCCGCTGCGCGGCGCGGCCATCGACACGTACAATGACCACCGCATGGCAATGAGTTTCGCCCTGGCCGGCCTGCGAATTCCCGGGGTCGTGATCCGCAATCCGGGCTGCACGGCCAAGACCTATCCCCACTTTTTCCACGATCTCAAGCGACTGACATGCCCGAGCTAGGCGTCAACATCGATCACGTGGCCACGCTGCGGCAGGCGCGGCGGACCTACGAGCCCGACCCCGTCGCTGCCGCCATCCTGGCCGAGCTTGGCGGCGCGGACGCCATTACGATTCACCTCCGCGAGGACCGCCGACACATCCAGGACCGCGACCTGCGCATCCTCCGCGAAACGGTCGCCGTCAAGCTTAACCTGGAGCTCGCCGTCGCCCCGGAGATCGTCGGCATCGCCTGCCAGACGAAACCCGACCAGGCCACGATCGTCCCGGAACGCCGAGAGGAGGTGACGACCGAAGGTGGGCTAGACGTCGTGACCCACCGGGCCGCCACCGAACAAGCGGTCCAAAAACTCAAGGCCGCTGGCATCGAAGTCAGCTTGTTTCTCGATCCCGACCCACGTCAAATCGACGTGGCGGCCCGATTGGAAGTGACGGCCGTTGAGCTGCATACCGGCAAGTATGCCCTGGCAAAGGGAAAGGCCCGGGAAAAGGAGCTGGCGGCGGTGATTGCGGCCGGCAAACAAATCGTCCAAGCCGGCATGCGGCTGCATGCCGGACATGGACTGAACTATCAAAACGTTTGTCCCGTAGCTAGGATCGATCAGATGTTCGAATTGAACATCGGGCACGCGATCATTTCTCGGGCGGTGTTCGTCGGCCTGGAACGAGCCGTGCGTGAAATGAAAAACCTCCTGACTCCTGACTCCTGACCCCTTCTGCATGTCCGCCCCATCCCTTCAAGAAATCGTCTGCTGCATCGGCCAGCCGGTCGCCGGCAATCCCACGCAGTACATGTTCGAGAAGGCGTTCACGGCGGCCGGGCTCGACTGGCGATATCTGACCCTGGAAGTGTCGCCCCAGAATCTGGGGGACGCCGTCCGCGGGATGAAGGCCATGGGGTTTCGCGGCGGCAATTTTACGATCCCGCACAAGGTGGCGGTCATCGAGCATCTCGATGGGCTCAGCCAGGCGGCCGAGCTGATGGGCGCCGTCAACTGCGTCCACCGCGAGGGGGACAAGCTGCTGGGCGAGAATACCGACGGCAAAGGCTTCGTGCAGTCGCTGAAGGGGTTCGTCGATCCGGTTGGCAAGCGGGTGACCATGATGGGCGCAGGCGGCGCCGCCCGGGCCATCGGGGTCGAGCTGGGCCTGTCCGGTGCGGCGGAAATCACGGTCGTCAATCGCAACCAGCAGCGCGGCGAGGAATTGGTGAAACTGCTGAACGACCGTGCCAAAGTGCAGGCGAATTTCGCCGCCCTCAATGGCCAGTTCGCCATTCCGCTCAAGACCGACATCTTCATCAACGCCACTTCCATCGGACTCAACGATGAGGAGGCGCGAGTGCCGATCGCGCGCGATTCGCTGCGGCCGGGGCTGATCGTGGCCGACGTCGTGTTCAATCCGGCCGAGACTCAGCTCCTGGCCGAGGCGAAGGAAAACGGCTGCCACGTCCTGGACGGCCTGGGCATGCTCGTCAACCAGGCGGTGATCAGCTTCAAGATCTGGACCGGCGTAGAACCAGACGCGGCCGTGATGCGGGAGGCGCTCGAGGAGTTCTTGGCGATTTGATCGAGCGCGGCGAGAAACGCAGCGGCTCTTGTTGGACAGTGCCCCGTGCCGGGCTAGTCAGCTCGAAAAGTGCTGCTGGTAGATCGCGTCGCAAAAGCGGTCGGTCATGCCGGCGATGTAGTCGGCAGTGGTCCGCTCGATGCCAACGGTGGCAATCCGCTGGCGGTGATGCGCGGGGATCAGTTCGGGCTGCGCCAGGTAGCCGCGATACATCGCGCGAATCCGCTCCTGGGCCTGCGATCGCACGGCAATTAGCCGCGGATGGCGGTAGACGCGGTCGTAAAGGAACCGCTCCAGCTCGCGTTTCAATTCCGCCAGCTCGCGGCTAGGTCCGATGCGGAAAGGGATTTGGCGAATCTCGCTGACGGCTGCTCCCTCGTGACCGGCGAGGAATGTCGCTGCCGCGGTCAGGACGTCGGTCACTTGCCGCGCCAGCAGCTCGTGCACAATGCACTTGCGGAGCATGTCGGGCGCGAGAGTGCCGTGGCGTTGGCGAATCGCGGCGACCGCCTCTTGGATGAGGGTGTTCTCGGCAAGCTGTTCGAGTGTGACCAACCCCAGCTTCACGGCATCGTCGCTGTCATGAGCATCGTAAGTCATGCTGTCGGCCGCTTCGACGACCTGGACTTCGAGGAGAGGCGAGGTGTGTGGTAAGTGGTGTGCGGCGCCAGCGGAGGTTTGCCGACCTCCGACCTCTGAATTCTGACCTCTGACCTCTGATCTCTGACCCCCTGCTATCCGCGTCGCCTGCCCTTCCAGCACTTCATAGGTCAGGTTCAGTCCGGGGAAAGACGGGTAGCGAATTTCCAGCTCCTCGGCAATCGTCAGCGCGTTCTGGTTGTGGGAGAAGCCGCCGTGATCCTTGAGGCACTCGGCGAGCGCGTCTTCGCCGGCGTGGCCGTAGGGGGGATGGCCGATGTCATGAAAGAGCGCCAGGGCTTCGATCAGGTCTTCGTTGAGCCTCAGGGCTCGGCCAATCGTGCGAGCGATCGAGGCGACTTCGTGCGTGTGCGTCAACCGCGAGCGGTGGTAATCCCCCATGTCGCCGGTGAAGACCTGCATCTTGTACGCCAGCCGGCGGAAGGCGTGGCTGTGGACGATCCGGTCCCGGTCGCGCTGGAACGGGCCGCGGTACGACTGCTCTGGTTCCGGATATTTGCGGCCGCGCGAGTCGCGGCTGTGCATGGCGTAGCTGGCGAGCAAGGCAGACTCGCGGTCGGCAGTTGTGCAGAAGGACACGAGGTTCAGGGTTCAGGGATTAGGTTCGGCCATACCGCTCTACGCTAATCGTAGAGCCGCCAGGAGTTTAGGACTACGCATGGCCAGAGCGCCCCAAGTGGCCTATAGTTGTCTGGACAATTATTGTTAAAACAAGTATTATGCCCGTTGGCTACAATCAGCCTGCTTACCTTGGACTGCTGAAACCTGAACCCCAACCCCTGAATCCTCCATGTCCACGTCTGTCCAAACTTCCCAATCCGATGTGGTCGTCATCGGCGGCGGCCCGGGCGGCTCGACCGTCTCGACCCTGATCGCGCAGAAGGGGTACAAGGTCCGGCTCTTCGAGCGGGAGAAGTTTCCTCGCTTCCACATCGGCGAGTCGCTCATCCCCTGCACTTACTTCGTCCTCGAGCGGCTGAACATGCTGCCGAAGATGAAGGGGAGTCACTTCGTCAAAAAGTACAGCGTCCAGTTCGTCAACCAGTACGGCAAACTCTCCGAGCCGTTCTACTTCATCGAGCACAAAAACCATGACTCGTCGCAAACCTGGCAGGTCTATCGCCAGGAGTTCGATAAGCTGATGCTCGAAAACGCCCGCGAGCACGGGGTCCAAGTCGAGGAAGGAGTCCATGTCACGACGGTCCTCTGGGAGGGGGACCGCGCCGTCGGCGTGCGGATCAAGCGCGAGGACGGCACCCAGGAAGACATCCGTGCCAAGGTCGTCGTCGATGCCAGCGGCCAGAGCGGCCTGATCATGGACCGGCTAAACCTCCGCGAGTGGGACCCCGTCCTGAAGAAAGCCGCCCTATGGACCTACTGGGAAGGGGCCTATCGCGACACCGGCCGCGACGAAGGGGCCACGCAGGTCATCCAGACCAAGGACAAGCTCGGCTGGTTCTGGTACATCCCGCTGCACAACAACATTGTCAGCGTGGGCGTCGTGGCCGACTACGACTACCTGTTCAAGAACCGAGACACGAAGGAGCACGAGGCGATCTACTTCGAGGAGGTCGATCGCTGCCCGGGACTCAAACCGCGCCTCAAGGGGGCCAAACGGGCCGGCCCGTTCCGCGCCGCCAAGGAATACACCTACAAGTCGAAGCAGGCGGCCGGCGATGGCTGGGTCCTCGTCGGCGATGCGTTCGCCTTCCTCGACCCGCTCTATTCGTCGGGCGTCTTGCTCGCCCTGCGCTCGGGCTCGGTCGCAGCGGATGCAATCGTCGAAGGCCTCGCCAAAGGGGACACGAGTGCCGCTCAACTCGGCAAGTGGGAAGCCGACCATGTGCGGGGGATCCTGCGAATGCGCAGGCTCGTGTGCGCCTACTACGACGGCTTTTCGTTCGGCCGCTTCGTGAAGCGTTTCCCGCATCTCAAGGGGCTCGTCACCGACCTGCTCATCGGCGATCTGTTCAAGGACGAGGTCGATCAGGTCTGGCCGGCGATGGACGCCATCTGGGACGAAGTTCGCACTGCCGAGGGGGCGATGGCCTGACCCAAGCATGTCTGCTGGTGAGCCACTCCCGAACAAACGCCCCTCGTCGCGCTGGCGTCTACTCGCCTTCTACGGCCTGTCGCTGGCAGTGACGGTTGCTTTGTTCTTTGCGATCCGGGCCGTCGGTGAAAAACTGCCCACGCCGGCCGGCGACGCGCCTGCATCGGCAATCGCCGCCAATCCCGCGCCGCCGGCGGCAGCGACAAAGCCGGTCCAGGTGCTCCCCCGGCTCCTGGCTGCGCTCGCCGCCGTGATCATCGTCGGCCGCGTGCTGGGCATCGTCCTCGGCTGGATCGGGCAGCCGCCGGTCATCGGCGAGGTGATCGCTGGAATCTTGCTGGGCCCGTCGCTGCTCGGCTGGATCTGCCGCGACTGGTTCGGCCTTCCCCAATCGCCCCTCTTGCCGCCGGATGTGGCGCCGTATCTCGGTGTAATCGCGCAGCTCGGCGTGATCTTGTATATGTTCCTGGTCGGCGTCGATTTCAATACCGAATTGCTCAAATCGCATGTGCATGCGGCCACGGCGATCTCGCACGCCAGCATTCTAGCGCCGTTTTTGCTCGGCTCGCTCTTGGCGCTGGGAATCTTCGGGCGGCTGGCGCCAGCCGAAGTGTCGTTCACGAGTTTCGCCCTGTTCATGGGGGTGGCGATGGCGGTGACGGCATTTCCCGTGCTCGCGCGAATACTCACCGACCGCAACATGTCGCGCACGGAGCTCGGCGTACTCGCCTTGAGCTGTGCCGCCGTCGATGACGTCACCGCCTGGTGCCTCTTGGCGCTCGTGGCCGGCGTCGTCCAATCGCAGGTCAGCGGCGCCCTGTCTGTGATCGGGCTGTCACTCGTCTACATCGCAGCAATGCTGCTTGTCGTGCGGCCAATTGCGGGAAGATTGATCCGCCGCGTGGAACACAACGGCTTGGGCCCAACGGCGATTGCCGTCATCTTCGCGGCGCTATTAGTCTCGGCGCTGACGACCGAATGGATCGGGATTCACGCCGTGTTTGGCGCGTTTCTGTTGGGAGTGACGGTCCCGCACGACAGCCGCATCGCCAAATCGCTGTCGTCGGGGCTGGAGCAGGTAGTGACCGTGTTGCTTCTGCCCGCGTTTTTCGCCTACACCGGGATGCGGACGCAGATCGGGCTGATCAGTGGCTGGGAGAACTGGCTGATTTGCGGGCTGATAATCGTCGTTGCGTCGGTGGGCAAGTTCGGCGGGACGCTGGCCGCCGCGCGGTTTGCCGGCCTCGATTGGCGGATGGGCTCGGCACTGGGCGTGCTGATGAACACCCGCGGGCTGATGGAGCTGATCGTGCTCAATATCGGCCTGGACCTGGGCGTCATTTCACCGACGCTGTTTGCCATGATGGTGATCATGGCGCTCGTCACGACAATGGCCACGGCGCCGCTTTTGGCACTGCTGGAATCCAACGCTTCTGCTCGGACCGCTGGCCAGGTCGCCTGACGCACTGGCGGCCCGTCCGTTTAAGCCAATCGTGCCGATTGGTCGCTCGATTCTCAGGCGGCGGCAGGTCTGGCGGGCAACTGCAATCTAGATTTAACAGTCCGCGGCAATGAACTGGCCGGAATTCCGGAGCTGTTGGCCATGCGCGTTGAGACCAACACTTTTCAGAACGAAAACTTTGAATATCCCAACGTCTGCGCCCGCTGCGTCAAGAACGAGCCCACGGTGCCGTGGAAGCTCCGCTATTACACCTTCGAGCAGCCCGACGGCATTGCCACGGCATACAACGACAATCGGCGGGTCTACAACACGTACGTCTGCCTGGTGCCGATCTGCGCGGCGTGCCATAGCGAGCTCAAACGGCAACGGCGGCTGCGCTGGGGAATGGCGGCCCTGCTCGGCGGCGGCGTCGGCCTGGGGGTGATGCAGTACCTGTTGGCCACCTCGTCGCTCAAGCCGGCCGGCATCTTCGTAACCGCCGGCGCGGCTGCCGTAGTTGCCGTCGGCGTCATCGGATACATCCTGGACAACATCGTCGCCGCCTGGGGTGGCTTCGCGAAATACGACGGCCGCAGCGGAACGCTCCGGTTCCAGAACAAGGAATACCAGGCGGCATTCGAGAAGCTCAACTTCCTGAACCGAGTTGCTGCCCGCTAGACAAGCGGCACTGGTGAGTCACGCTGCGGGGCCCGCGCCTTGTCTGCTATCTGACCTCTGCACTCTGACCTCTCCCTCACGCCACGCTGCCTCTGGCGAACTGCCGCACCAGGCCGGCGTAAATGCCGCCGCCGCCCACGAGCTGCTCGTGAGTGCCGCGCTCGACGATGCGTCCTTCGTCCAGCACGAGCACCTGGTCGGCGTGGCGGATCGTGCTCAGGCGGTGGGCGACGATGAAGCTGGTGCGGCCTGACAGGAGCCTGGCCAGTGCCGTCTGCACGCGGACTTCGGTCAGCGTATCGACGCTGCTGGTCGCCTCATCCAGAATCAGAATCCGCGGATCGGCCAGCATGGCCCGGCAGAAGCAGACGAGCTGCCGCTGGCCAAGGCTGAGCTGTGCGCCGCGCTCCCCCACCTGCGTCTGCATTCCCTGCGGCAGGGCCTCGAGCAGATCCAGGCAGTCGAGCTGCCGCGCTGAATGGATCACCTCTTCGTCGCTGGCGGCCGGCTTGCCGACGCGGATGTTGTCCATGATCGTCCCAGTGAAGAGAAAATTCTGCTGCAGGACGATCCCCATTTGGTGGTGCAGCGAGTCGCCGGTGATCCCGCGCGTATCGTGGCCGTCGATCAGCACCTGCCCCTCTTGTGGCAAGTAGAAGCGGGCGATCAGGTTGATGATCGACGACTTGCCGCTGCCGGTCTTGCCGACCAGAGCCACGCTCTGGCCCGTCTTCGCGATGAGGTTGATTCCGTGCAGCACGGGTCGTCCGGGCTCGTAGCCGAAGCTCACATTTTTCAGCTCGACATGACCTTGAATCGGCGGCAGCGGCACGGCATCGGCCGCGTCCTGCCATTCCGGCGCTCGATCCAGCAGAGCAAAAACTCGCTCCCCGCCGGCCATTGCCGTCAGCGCCTGGTTGTACTGATTCCCCAGCATCTGGATCGGGCTGAAAAAATTCGTGGCCAGAAAAAAGAAGAAGATCAACGCATCGGCCGACATGCCAATTCCCGGGGTCAGCACGCGATACCCCCCCACGACCAATAGTGCCGCGATGAACACCTGGCTGTTGAACTCCAGGAGCGGCAAGAGGAGGCCTTCCGTGCGGACCGCTTTCAGCACGTTGTCGCCGTGCCAGTCGAGCAGGTCCTTGAACAATCCCTGGTTGATCTCCTCGCGGACGAACCCCTGCGTCACACGCACGCCGTTGATCGACTCGGCCAGCGTGCTGGTCAGGCGGCTGAAGCTCTCCTGCACGATGCGGTAGGCCGTGCTGAGCTTCCTGCGGAAGTAGCGGTTGAGGGCCCATAGCACCGGGCTGATCGCCAGCACGATCAAAAACAGCGCCCAATCGACGTACAGCATCAGTGCCGCCGCGACGGCCATTTGCCCCAGGCCCACGAGGCTCACGAACAGCACATCCTGCACGCCGACTCGCAGCGCTTCGCAGTCGCTGGTCACGCGGCTGATAATCCGCCCGATCTTGGTCTTGTTGTAGAAGCTCATCGGCATCCGCTGGAGATGCGCGAAGATCTCGCTGCGCAGATCGTGGATGACCGCCTCGCCCAGCTCCAAGGCCCACCGCTGGCGGAAGTGAAACACGATCTGGGTGGACCCGGCCAGCACCAGCAGGCCCAAGGCGCCGGCCAAGATGGAGCTGAGCGGAGCATTTTTGGCAATTGGCCCAGCCATCACGGCGCCGATCGTCCAGGCAACCAGCGGCAG
>Ga0075428_100005308_pt1 | contig 14322 bp, 15 predicted proteins | sample RhiMetdeltSRZDD2_FD_75291 | JGI IMG/M metagenome (GOLD analysis project Ga0075428, IMG submission 75291) | Populus rhizosphere microbial communities from Tennessee, USA - Rhizosphere MetaG P. deltoides SRZDD2 | ecosystem: Host-associated > Plants > Roots > Rhizosphere > Soil | place: USA...
CGGCGCACGCCGGGGCTGCTGTCGAACCCGGGCGGCGTGAGCACCCGCGGCGTGGGGTTCGAGAAGATGCGTGGGTGCAGGGGCGTCGGCCCCGCGTCGCCGCGGCGGCGCAGCGCCCAGGCGGTGATCGCGAGCAGCACCGCGGCTACCGCCGCGAAGAGCAGGGGACGGTAATCGCGCGGAGCGTCGAGCGGGGCCAGACGGCGGCGGAAGTCGCGCGTGCCGCCCGCGCCCAGCTCCACCTCCTCCATGACGTCGCGGTATCCGGGGAGCGCGAGACGGACGCGGTGCCGGCCGGGGTCGATCCCGCTGCGCACGAGCCGGCCCCATTCCGGGTCGGTGGTGCCGACCAGCTCGTCGTCGAGGTAGACGCTGGCGCCGGGCGGCTGCGAGACGACGTCGAGCGTGCCGGTCGACGGCTCCTCGGGCTCGGGCAACGCCGCGGCGGGCGCGGCCGGCGGCTCCGCCACCGCCGAGGCCCGCGGTGAGGGCGTGGGCCGGGCGGGCGGGGTGGCCCGCGCCGCCGCCGCCGCGGGCGCCGGGACTTCGTCGGGACGCGCCGACGGCGCCGGCTCGGCGGGGGACTCGCGCGCCGCGACAGGCGCGGGCAGCGTGGTGGGCGGGGCGGCCTCGGGGGCCGCGGCCGGCGGCGCGACGCTGGGCGGCGCGGTGGGCGGCGGGGCGAGCTGCGCCGCCAGCTCCTCGACCCGCGCGGACAGCCTGCGCCGGTCCTCCACCGGCTCCACGGCCCACTTCTCGGACCGGCCCACCGCCGAGCGCGCGCCCGCCAGGTCGCGCACCTGGAGGTAGGCCTCGGCCAGCCGCAGGTAGGGGTAGTACCGCGGCTCGACGTTGGTGCCGTACGTGACCACGTTTCGCCCGGGCCGGGGCCGCTGGCTGGCGGCGAATTCGAGGAGCGTCACCGCGCGCATGGGCTGGCCCTCCGCCAGCGCGTTGACGCCGTCCCGGTACGCCTCGAACCACTCCGCGGCCGGGGCCGGGCCCGCCGCGGCGAGCAGGGCCAGGAGCGGCGCGGCCACCCGGCGGGCGAGCGCCCCGGCGCGCCGGCGCGCGCGAGGACCGCGGAGGGGCGCGGCGCTGGCGGTGGCCATCCGTTACCGGTAGAACTCGGCGCGGTCCGCCGTCTCGACCTCGACCACGCGTATCGCCGACTCACGGAGGATCTGCAGGCTCAGCGCCTCCCCGGCCGATTTCTTCCACATGGCGGCGTAGAGCTCGCGCAGGTTGGAGACCGAGGCGCCGTCCACGGACAGGACCAGGTCGCCGCGGGACAGGCCCGCGCGGTCGGCCGGTCCCCCCGCCACGACCCCGGTGACGACCACGCCGCCGTCGAAGCCCTGGGGATAGAAGCCCACCCATGCGCGCGGGCGCCCCTCGCGCATCCCGTCCCCCCGCTCCATCTCGTCGCGATGCAGCAGGAAGAGATCGAGCGGGATGGCCAGGCTGTAGCGCCCCGGCGCCGCGAGGCCCAGCGAGACCACGCCGATGAGGCGCGCGTCGGCGTCGAGGAGCGCGGCCCCCGCCAGGCCGGGGTTGATGACGGTGGTCATGATCGCCCGGTCCAACATGTACTCCCAGAAGGCCTCGAACGGCCCGACGGCCGTGACGTGGCCGGTCGCGCCCTTGCGCTCCTGCCGGCCCGTGCACGTCATGATGAAGACGGGCAGCCCGGGCGCCACGCGCTCGGTGGATCCCAGCGCGACCGGATGCAGGTCGCCGCCCTCCAGGCTCAGTAGCGCCAGCCCCGTCTCGTGGTCCACGGCGGTGCGCTGCACCGCGCGGGCCTTGCCGTCCGGCCCCACCACCTCGACCCTGGCCGCGCCCAGGACGAGGTAGTGGGCGGTGAGCACGCGATCGGGCGCCACCGCCACGCCCGCGCCCATGCGCTCCTCGCCCAGGATGGCCGCGGAAGGATGCCGGGCCGGCACCTCGCTGCGCAGGAACACCGTGGAGGGGACCGCGGTCCGCGGGATTACGACAGGCGAGTCCAGCGCTTCCTCTCCAAGGGGACCGCGGAATTATAGTCCGCGCCCCGCGCGCCGCTGGTCGGCCCATCGGCCAGCAGGTCCACGACCTCTCGCAGCGCGCGCACGCTCGCGCCTCCGCCGGCCTCCTCCGCGTAGCGTCCCTGGCCGGAGCGGTCCATCCAGAGGAAGGGCACGCCCGCCGCGCGCGCCGCCGTCCCGTCGATCTGCAGGTCGTCGCCGACGTACAGCGCCTCGGCGGCGGCCACTCCCAGGGCCTCGAGCGCAACGTGGAGGATCCGGGGATCGGGCTTGGCGAAGCCACAGGACTCCGAGGTGACCACGACGTCGAAGAACGGGTCGAGACGGGCCGCGCGCAACCGGGAGCGCTGCACGCGGTCGAGGCCGTTGGTGACCAGGCCCAGCCGGTACCGCCGCTTCAGCCGCGCCAGGGACCCGCGGCAGCCGGGGAGCAGGTCTCCGCGCCGGGAGATGCCGTCGATGTAGGCCTCGGAGAGCGCGCCGCCGCCCTCCGCGTCCTCCTCCAGGTGCGACAGGAGGCGGCGGAACCGCTCGCGCGAGAGCGAGCGGGCGTCGATGCCGCCGCGGCTGTAGAGGGCCCACACCTCGGCATTGATCGCGCGGTACGCGTCCAGCGTGGAGGGAGGGCAGCGCAGGGCCCGCGCGCGCAGGGCGGCGCGCAGCGCGCAACGCTCCGCCTTCGACGTGTCGAACAGCGTGTGGTCGGCGTCGAAGAGGAGGGCGCGGACGGAGGGCCGGCTACTTGGCGCGGTAGGTGATGAGGCCACGCTTGAGGTCGTAGGGGGAAACGCCCACGGTCACGCGGTCGCCGGCGATCACGCGGATGCGGAACTGGCGCATCTTCCCGTTGAGGCGGGCCAGGACCTCGTGGTTCTCGCCGCACTTGACCTTGTAGTTGCCGCCCGCCAGGACCTCCGTCACGACGCCTTGCAGCTCGATGAGGTCTTCCTTGCTCATTCACTCCTTGAGGCGCGCATCGCGCGCGCCGCGCAAACATCGCATTATCTGTCCTCCGGCCCGCCCTGTCCATAGCGCCGCAGGAGCAGCGCCGCCAACGCCCCGAGCAGCGCGGCGCGCAGCACGATGGCGGCGGAGAGGATGGCCGTCCACGGTCCGCCGCGCGCCCGGGCGGCCCAGGGCTCGAAGCCCCCCATCTCGGCGTAGGCGTACGAGAACGCGAAGGGATAGACGAGGACGTTCACCAGGTCCAGGGCCACGGCCAGGGCGGCCACCCGGCGCAGCGCGGGCCGCGATTCGGCCATCACGCCCAGGATCAGGAACGGATGGAACCAGAGGTGGAACTGCGTCGAATGGATCCGGTTGAAGAGGATGGACGCGATGCAGATCAGCACGCCTTTGTGCTCGAGGCGCATGCGCGGCTTCACGAGCAGGGCGGCGGCCAGGAGCCCGAGGGACCAGAGGCTGGCGTACCTCTCGAAGGTCAGGGGCCCCAGCCAGATCTGGCCCACGCCCAGGAGCGTGTCCCAATAGAGCGGCCGCGTGGCGTGGAAGCGGTACGGCCACAGCCAGTGCTCGAGGCTGCCGTGGCGGTGCCAGGCGAGGACGACGAACGGCAGGTTGACCGCCGCCGCCACCGCCAGGAAGACGCCCCCCGCCTTCAGCCATCGCCAACGGATCCTCTCCACGGCGAAGGCCCGGTACTCCTGGGCGGCGATGAAGAAGGCGGGGAACCACTTCAGCCAGCAGCCCACAGACCACCACAGCACGGCGGACAGGGGCCGGCGGAGACGGTGGCAGGCGTATCCCAGCAGGACGAGCGTAACCACCACGCCCTCGTAGCGGACCGGGCCCAGGACCAGGGACGTGGGGTTGAGCGCGAAGACGAGCGCGGCCGCGAGCGCGCGGCGCCGGTCGATCCCCGCCGCGATGCGGTAGAAGAGCCCGGCGTTGGCCACGTCCACGGCGGACATGAGGAGCGCGTGGGCCAGCACCGTCCCCCGGATGTCGGCGGGATCCACGATCCGGGCGAGGAGCCAGTAGAGCAGGCCCCCGCCGACCGGGTACTCCTTGCTGAAGTCGACGTAGGGAATGAGGCCCAGCCGCGCCTGCTCCAGGAACCGCCGCCACGAGACGATGTCCTGGACGAGGTGGGGCATCCAGGCGGAGCGCCAGAGGGCGGCGCCGAGGCCGATCACGACCGCCTTCGCCGCCGCGGTGACGAGGAGCACGGCGAACAGCCCGCGGTCGCGCGATCCCATCCGCCGTAGCTTATGCCGTCGCCGTCCGCTAGACTCTGCCGCGCCGCCTTCTCCGCGGCGCTTCGAGGAGGACGTCCATGAACCGCTCCGTGTCGACGGCCGCCGCGCTCGTGGGAATGGCCGCTCTCGCCTCGGCCGCGCCGCCCGCGGCGGGCCCCAAGGTGTCGGTGGCGGGCGTGCGTGTGGTGGGCGTGGGCTACGGGGAGGACGGCCGCGAGGCCCAGGCCTTCAACGAGTCGTCGGGCGTGGGCCTGGCCCTCGTCGTGCAGAGCGCCGGCGCCAGCGGCATCATCGCCTTCGACGACGACGCCAGCGCGCTCGAGGAGCTGACCGATTCCACCGGCAAGAACCTGCTGGACGACGCCAGCATCTGGCCGTTCCCCAAGCTGACCAAGGACGGCAAGGCCGTCATCGTCGAGATGAAGGCGCGCGGAATCCCGGCCGCGGGAGCCACCGAGATCCACGCCAAGGGCAAGCTGGCCCTCACCACCGCCACGGGCTCGAAGCCGGTGAAGGTCTCGAACGTGGCCCTGGCCAACGACAAGACGTTCAAGCTCGGGACCGGGGTCGTCACCCTGAGCGAGGTGGAGGCCACCGAGGGCCAGACGACGGTGACCTTCAAGGGCCCGCTCCAGGTCTTCGCCGCGATCCGGGGCATGAAGTTCCTCGACGCCAAGGGCCAGCCCATCGAGACCAGCAGCGGAGGCTCGGGCCGCATGAACGACGTGGCCATGGCGTCGTACCGGCTCTCGACCGCGGCCAAGGCGGTGACCATCGAGATCGACCAGTGGCAGGGCATGAAGCCCGTGGTGGTGCCGTTCGACGTGAAGGCCGGACTCGCCCTGTCCCAGTAGGGAATAGACGGCCGCGCCCCGCCGTTAGCATCGGTTGGAGCGTGGTCATGAAACGATTCCTGCTTTTCGCCCTCCTACCCATCCTGTCCGCGTGCGGGGGCGGATCTCCCGCGGCCCCGGCGGCGCCGTCCGCGCCCGTGCAGACCCCGACCCCCGCCCCGACGCCGGCCGCGACGGCGCGCTACCGCGTGACCTTCGACGCATCGTGGAGCGCGGCCACCCATCCCACCGACTTCCCGGGCAACGCGCACTTCTCGGGCCTCATCGGCGGGACCCATGGTCCGGCCGTCAGCTTCTGGCAGGAGGGCGGCCTGGCCACCGAGGGGATCCGTCTCATGGCGGAGCGGGGCCGGCAGTCGCCGCTGGACCTCGAGGTGGGCGCGGGGGTCGGCGCCGGCACCGCGCAGCACGTGCTGGCTGGCGACGACGTGCCCCGCTCGCCCGGGTCGACGACCCTGGAGTTCGGGATCGGCCGGGACTTCCCGCTCGTCACGCTGGTGACGATGGTGGCCCCCAGCCCGGACTGGTTCGTGGGCGTCTCCGGCCTCAGCCTGATCGAGGGCGGAGCCTGGGTGGAGGAGAAGCGGGTGCTCCTGCACCCGTACGACGCCGGCACCGACAGCGGGGTGACGTTCACCTCGGCCGACGTCGCCACGCAGCCGCGGGATGCGATCCGCCGGATTGACATGGGGCCGCTGGTGGAGGCCGCCGCCGTGCCCCACCTCGGCACATTCACCTTCCGGCGGATCCCGTAGCGCGTCACCGGCCGGTCTTCGTCCAGTCCACGAGGCCCGACCGCGTGGCCGGCTGGCACCGCGGGCAGAAGTAGGCGTCCATCCCGCGCACGCCCGCCCGGCGGATCTTCGAGCCGCAGCGCGGGCACTCCTCCTTCAACCGCACCTTGAGGAAGTCGCGGACCTTCACCTCGATCGGCTCGCCGCGCCGGGCCACCTCGGCGGCCGCCTCGCGCATCACGTCCACGATGGCCTTGTGCAGCCGCAGCCCCTCCTCGCGCGACAGCGAGCGGCACCACGTCTTCGGGTGGATCCCCGCCTCGTACAGGACCTCGTCGGCGTAGGCGTTGCCCAGGCTGTCGAGCGCGCCCTTGTCGAGCAGGAACACGCGCACCTGGTCGCGCCGGTGCTTGAGGAGGCTCAGGAACCGCTCGGGGGTGAACTGCGGCGAGAGGATGTCGATCCCGCCGCCCTGCATTCCCGGGATGGCCTTCCAGTCGTCTGTTGCCGTGAGGTAGGCCTTTCCCATCTTCTTGTCGTCCAGGTAGCGCAGCTCGACGGCGTCGTCGAGTGTCAGCGCGAAGGCCAGCGACGCCTCGCGCTTCTCGCCCGGCTCCGCCAGCCGGAAGCGCCCGGCCAGCATCGGGTTCACGCAGAGGTCCAGGCCGTCGAAGCGGAAGATCAGGAAGTGGGCGCGGCGGGAGATGTCCGACAGCTTGCGGCCCAGGAGGAGCGACAGGTTCCCGCGCACCAGGAAGCGCAGCACGATCGGCTCCGCCACCCGCTCCGCCGTAACGTGCTTGTCCAGGACCCGCTCGCGCAGCGTGGCCAGGACGTGAAGCAGGTCCGGCAGCTCGGGCATGGGAAGGACCCGGCGCTACTCCGCGAAGGAGAGGCCCTGGTCGATGACGCGCCAGACGCCGGCGGTCTTCTGCATGCTCACAGGACCCTTGATCCTCCTTCCCTCGTAGTGGACGCCCTCGATGTCCACGCGGGCGAGATCGCCCTTGACGAGCGCGCCCGTCACCTTCGCCGACTTCGGGTAGTTCAGCGCGAGACCGTGGAAGTAGTCCTTGGCCTCGGCCGCCGCCGGGGCCTTCGCGGGGAGCTGATGGTCCGGGAGATGGCGGCGCGCGGTGGGGAAGTCCTCGGCCTGGATCGCCTGCACCAGCGCGACGTAGGCCGCGCCGGCCTCGCCCCCGCCCTCGCCCAGCGCGGTCGGCTTGGGGATCGCGGTCAGCGGGACATCGTAGGTCAGCCGGAACTCGTAGGCGTCGTCGAACATCTGTCCGGGCTTGTCCGTCGCGCATGAGCCCGCCACGCGGGATGAGGTCGCCGTCTTCGTCGTCGCGGTGAAGTCTTCGCCCAGCCCTACCGACCGCGACCCTTCGAAGAAGCCCCCGACCCCGCACTGCCCCTCGGTGGCGAGGGTGACGAACACCGCGTTGCCGCTCTGCCGCGTGAAGATCTGGCCCATGATCCCTCCCGCCGTGTCGATGGCGGCCAGGGCCGCGGGGCGGTCGATCTTGAAATCGGTGAGGACGACGACCGTGACCGGCTTGCCGGGCTCCTTTCCCTCGACCTGATACGCGAGGGCCTCGGTGGGCGTGAACCGGATCTTCCCGAACTGGAACGTCCCCTTGATCTCGTCGGCGCCGGCGCCCAGGGCCAGGCCCAGGAACGCCGTCCCCAGGGCGATGCGCGCTGTCACGTTGACCTCCAGGTGCCGCGATTCTATGCCCGAGTGGCCGTCAGTCGACCTCCGCCCGCAGGGCCCGCGCCCAGTCCTCGGGGTCGTCGATCATCGGGTAGTGGCCCCAGCCCTGGAAGACACGCAGCGGCCACGGCCCGCCGAGGGCGGCCGGCGTCCACCGCAGCTCCTCGGGCGTCACGATGCGATCGCGGCCGCCCCACCAGACCGTGACGCGCCGCAGCGCTTCCGGCCTTGACGCGAGCCGTTCTTCGAGGTCCCGGAGGAGATGCGGCGTGAACCACGCGAAGAGGTCCGGGAACGCGGCGCACCGCGCGTAGCCTTCGAAGAACCCGGCCTGCGTCTCCGTGGACGGCCGCCGCATGAAATGCCTGCGGACGAAGCGCCGCTGGAACAGCGGTGTCGCGAACAGGCGGCTCGCCGTCGCCCGCGCGAGCCGGAGCCGCATGAGGCGCGGCATCACTCGGCGGTCGAGGCCCCACAGCACGGGCGCCTGGAGGATGAGCGGAGCGTCCGGCATACCGCCTCGCGCCCGCAGGCACAGCGCGATCAGCCCCCCGATGCCAGTCGCGTAGAGGATGCTGCGGCCCGCACCCGCGGCGGCCGCGATCTCCTCCGAGGCGCAGCGCAGGAACGTCTCGAGGTCGGGGGCCCGTGGCCGGCCTTCGAACCCCGGGTAGCGCACGTCGACGAGCGCGACGTCGCCGCAGCCGAGGGCCTCCCGCGCCAGGCTGAGCCGAGCGCCGCAGTGTCCGTTGCCTCCGAGGAAGACCACCGTTGACCTCGCCGAGGAGCCGGATCTAGAGTTGGGGCGCCCCGGCGGTTCCCGCCCCGCGCGCTTCCGATCGTGTTCGGAGGAGGAAGCCATGAGAACGCCCATGATCGCATCCCTCTTCGGTCCCACACTCGCCGTCGGTCTCCTTGCCGGATGGACGGTCACCGGCTGGGCCGCGCCTCCGCCCGGCGCCGGCGATCTCGACGCGAGCTTCGGTATCGGTGGCATGGTGACCACCGATTTCCCGGGCAGCGACGTGCCCCAGGCCCTCGCCATCCAGGGCGACGGCCGCATCGTGGTGGCGGGCCAGAGCTGCTCGGGCAGCTGTGACTTCGCCATGGCGCGGTACAACCCCGACGGTACCCTGGACGCGACCTTCGGCGCCGGCGGCAAGGTCACCACCGACTTCGGGGCGACCTACGACCAGGCCCAGGCCCTCGCCCTCCAGGACGACGGCAAGCTCGTCCTGGCGGGCTTCCGGTGCGTCGGCGGCAGCACCGGCTGTCCTCTGGGGGCGGCCATCGACTTCGCCCTGGCCCGGTACAACGCCGACGGCACCCTGGACGCGACCTTCGGCATCGGGGGCAAGGTGACCACCGACTTCAGCGGGGGCAGCGATGACCGCGGCTACGGCGTCGCGGTCCAGGCCGACGGCGACATCGTGGCCGCGGGCCGCACCTGCTCGGGCTCCACCTGCGACTTCGCGCTGGCCCGGTACGACGGCAGCGGCAACCTGGACGTGACCTTCGGCGTCGGTGGCAAGGTGACGACGGACTTCGCGGGCTTCATCGACGAGGCCTTCGCTGTCGTTCTCCAACCCCTCGACGGCAAGATCGTGGCCGCGGGCGGAAGCGGCGGCAACTTCGCCCTGGCGCGGTACAACACGAACGGCAGCCTGGACGGGGGCTTCGGCACGGGCGGCAAGGTCACCACCGATTTCGCAACCTCTTCCGACACGGCCTTCGCGCTGGCCCTCCAGGCCGACGGCAAGATCGTGGCCGCGGGCCGGGCCCAGGAGCCCGTCAGCCAGGGTGTGGACGTCCAGTTCGCGGTCGCTCGATACGATGCCGACGGCAGCCTGGACACCGGCTTCGGCACCGGCGGCACGGTCATCACGGGCTTTGCGGCCCACAGCTTCGATGTGGGCCGGAACGTCGCGGTCCAGGATGACGGCAAGCTCGTGGTTGCGGGCTTCACGCAGCGGCAACAGAAGGATCCCGACTTCGCCGTGGCCCGCTACGCGACCGACGGCAGCCTCGACAACGGCTTCGGCAAGAAGGGGAAGGTGACCACGGATTTCGCGAACGGGAACGACGGGGCGGCCGCCGTTGCCATACAGGGTGACGGCAACATCGTGGCCGCGGGCAGCAGCCAGCCGCTGCAGCCGCTGGCTCCCCCGGACTTCGCGGTGGCGCGGTACCTTCCGTGATCCGGGGAGCGTGACCAGGGCGTGAGTCCATGCTGATACTGCACGGGACCTACTCCTGGTGGCGCAAGCTGGTCGCGTACAGGAACGACTACTGCCTGACCTGCTCGGCGGAGCGGATGGCGTTCCAGCATCGGACCTTCGACGTCCACCACGTCTTCTGGATCCCGATCCTGCCGCTGGGATTGTGGAAGCGCTGGCACTGCGCGGAATGCGGGCAGGATCCCCACGCCAGCCCGCGCACGCGGAAGAGCCTCAAGTGGGCGGGCGTCGCCTGCCTGGCCTTGTTCACGCTCTCCGCCTGGATGGTCTCCCCGGCCGAGAAGCCCGAGGACGCCGTCTTCATCTGGGTCGTGCGACTGGCGGGGCCGCTGGCCACCGCCTGGGCGGCGTGGGCGACGCTCAAGAGTCCGGCCGAGGAACGCCTGAAGGACAAGCTGCGGGCCGTGCGGCCCCTGATGGATGCCGATTGCCCTCTGTGCAGGGTGACGTTGTTTCCGAGCGAGCCGGCATGGCATTGTCCGCGGTGCGGGATTCGACGCACCGCCTTGCCCGCGGCGTGAGACGAGCCGTTTCCGGGATCGAAGGCGCTTTGGGGAGGGAATCGATGACGCGAAGGCCGCTTCTGGTCGGCGTCCGGGTGATGGCCGTGATCGCGATGGCACTCACCGGCGGGTGCTACGAGTCGGACGTTCCCCTCGACCCGGCGCCGGGCCTCGAGGTGGAGACGGCCTGGCTCGGAACGTGGCGGTGCCTCCCGTTCAATGCCGATGCCGACGAGCATCCCGCGACGATCGTGGCCAAGCGGGCCGCCGACAAGCGCTACGACGTCACATGGCACGAGGGTGAGAAGCCCCCGGACCGCTATGAGGCCTTCGCCTCGGCCGTGGGCGAAGCCCGGCTGTTGAACGTCCGGGAAGTGAAGGCGGACGGGGCCACCGGCAAATGGGTCTTCCTGCGGCCCACGTTGCTTCGGCCGGACGTCCTCCATCTCCAGATCGTCAACGAGGGCGCGCTGAAGGGCGTCGAAGGCTCGGCGCCGGCCGTGCGCGCAGCCATCGAGCGCCAGGTCGCCAGCGCGACGCTCTTCATCGACTTCTGCGCTTGCGTCAGGGCCAAGGAGAGCGGTGAGCCGGCTCCGGAGCGTTGAGGAGCAGGAGGCGCTACTCTTCTACCCGTTCCGGAAAGGGTAACAAGGTAACGAGGACCGGCGGCCCTAGAACATCTCCTTGAGGGCCGCGCGCGCCGCGTGGTAGCCGCACATCCCGTGGACGCCGCCGCCCGGCGGCGTGGACGACGAGCAGATGTACAGGCCGCGGACCGGCGTGGAGTAGGGCACGCGACGCGCCACCGGGCGCGTGAACATCTGTCCCAGGTCCTGCGCGCCGCCGTTGATGTCGCCGCCCACGTAGTTGGCGTTCATGTCCTGAAGACGCGCCGGCGTGAGGACGCTGCGCGCCAGGACCAGGTCCCGGAAGCCCGGCGCGAACCGCTCGATCTGCGCCTCGATCCTCGCGCGCATGTCGAAGGTGGACCCGTTCGGGACGTGGCAGTAGGCCCAGGCCGTGTGCCGACCGACGGGGGCCCGCGACGCGTCGAACGGGCTCGGCTGGACGAGGAGCACGAAGGGTCGCTCGGGGTGCTCGCCGCGCGCGACGGCGGCCTCGGAGGCGGCGATCTCGTCCAGGGTGCCTCCCAGGTGGACGGTCGCCGCGCGCGCGCACTCCGCCGCCTTCCAGGGGATCGATCCCGCCAGCGCGAAGTCCAGCTTGAAGGCGGCTGGCCCGTAGCGGTACCTCTCGAGGCCCCGCCGGTATCGTCCGCCGAGCCGGTCGCCCGCGATCTTCAGCAGCTGCCGCGGGGTCACGTCGCAGAGGACGGCCCGGGCCGGAGGCAGGGCATCGAGGGACTCCACCGGCGAGCCGGTCCGGATCTCGCCGCCGAGCGAGCGCAGGTGCGCGGCCAGCGCCTCGGCGATGCGCCGGGACCCCCCGCGAGGCAACGGCCAGCCCACGGCGTGCGTCAGGACGCCGAGGACGAGCCCGATGGCCGCGGTCGCGGTCTGCTCGAGGGGCAGGATCGCATGGCCGGCGATGCCGGCGAACACCGCCCGCGCCCGGTCGCCCTGGAAGCGGGCCTGCGCGAAACCGCGGGCCGACCGGATGGCCTTGAGCCCGAATCGCGCCATGGCGAGCGGGCTCCGCGGCAGGTGCAGCGGTGCGAGCAGCTCGGGCGCGAGCGTGTCCCATTCCGCGGCCAGCGGCCCCATCAACCGCCGATACGCGGCGGCGTCGGGCCCCAGGCCGACCGCGGTCTCCTCGATCGACCGCTCGACGACGACCGCAGTGCCGTCGTCGAGGGGGTGCGCGACCGGCGCCGGCGGATGGATCCATTCCAGCCCGTGATCGGCGAGGGGCAGCGTCTTGAAGAACGGGGATCCCAGGCCGAGGGGGTGAATCGCGGAGCAGACGTCGTGGACGAATCCCGGCAGCGTGAGCTCGGCGGAGCGGCAGCCGCCGCCGATCGTCTCCCTCGCCTCGATCAGCAGCACCGAGCGGCCCGCCTGCGCCATGACGATCGCGGCGGCCAGGCCGTTGGGGCCCGACCCCACGACCACGGCATCGTACCCGGCCATCAGGCCTGCGGCGGGGCCTTCACGTCGTACTGCTCGGCGATGTGCAGGTCGAAGGCGGTGTGCCGCGGGTTGCGGGCGAAGCCACGGAAGTGCGCGTGGCAGCGGTAGCACACGGTGATCTCGGGCAGCACAGCGTAGAGCCCGGCGTCCACGAGGGCGGCCACGACCAGGCTCGCGTAATAGGGCGTGAACGGCGCCAGCGCGGCGCCCACCGCCACGATGGCGATGCCCACCTTCTGGTTGAAGTCGCGCTGCACATACAGGTTCGTCGATCCGCACGCCGGGCAGCTCTCGATCACGCGGTCCCGGCTTGCGCTCTCCGGCACCTTCAGGTCCGGCTCCGCCCCGCAGCTCGGGCACCGGCCCTTGCCGTCCACCCCGGCCAGCGCCTCGCGCCCGCAGCGCGGGCAGGGGAACGCGATCTCCGGCGCGCGCGGCCTCACAGCGGGAACCCGGCCGCCACGCGCAGGTACTTGGCCAGCAGCTCGCCCGACATCACGAGGAAGAGCTGGACGTAGAGGATGCCGGTGGCGGACTGGGTGGAGCGGATCTCCACCGTCTTCCAGATGAACCAGATGAGCGACAGCGGGCCGGCCAGGCCGAACAGGATGCGCATCCAGACGAAGACGCCATCGGGGCTCCACAGGCCCGAGGCCACCAGGCGCGCGTCCTCGAGCCCGGCCGGCGTCCCGGCCAGCGCCCAGGCCACCACCGCCGCGCGGAGCACGAGGCCGACCACGAGCAGGACCGTGAGGCGCCGCAGCGCCCCGATCGGGAGGTCGAGGACGACGAGGTAGTAATGGCCCAGGATCATGGCCCCCGCCGCCGCGCCGAGCAGGAGGATCGAGGTCAGGTCGGTGACCGCCGCCAGCACGCGCGGATGCGCCGGCGTGCCCAGGAGGACGGCCGCCAGGCCCGCGGCCAGGGCGCCCGTCAGCAACGGCGCGCGGAACCGCTGCGCCCCGAAGTGGTGCGCGCGGTTGTAGAGGACCGTGAAGGCCAGGGCCGCCAGCGTGGCCGCCATCATCGAGGGATAGCGCGTCCCTCCGGGCGCGCCGGCCGTGCCCTCGAGGCCGAACCGCCGGTACGCGGACCACGCCGCCGCCGCCATCATGAAGGCCGCGGACGCCGAGCAGAGCTTGAAGAAGCTGCGGCCCGCGCGATCGGGCACGAACGGCAGCATGGCCAGCAGGCCGAGCGCGAGGTGGAGGAGGAAAAGATAGAAGACCGTGGTCACGCCCGCTCCGCGCGCAGCGCGTCGGCCTCCAGCGGACGCAATACGGCCTCGATGGCGGCGCGCTCGGGCGATCCCGGCTGGAACGGGTCCGGACGGCCCGCCGGCCTCCGGGGGCAGCCCCGCGCCTCCAGGTGACGCTCCACCTCGGCGGGGAAGCGCGCGAGCAGGCCCGTCAGGCAGGCCGCCGCCGTGCGGGCGTGGGCGCAGTAGCCGTGGTCGCCCATGAAGCCCGCCGCCTCGCGCAGGTCGTGCACGTCCTTCGCCCGCGCCCCGCCGCCTTCGAGCGCGCGCATGACCCGCGCGAGGTTCGCGGTTCCCGCCGTGCACGGGGGGCATTGCCCGCAGGACTCCCGCTCGAAGAAGGCGGCCGCCGACAGGCCGACGGCCAGCGGGCAGGCCGACTCGCCGATCACGAGGACCGCCGCCGTGCCGAGCGCGGATCCGGCGGCGCGCAGCGCGTCGGGATCGAGCGGCGTATCGGCCTGCTCTGGCGCCAGCGGCGCGCCCGACGGCCCGGCGGGCAGGATCATGCCCAGCCCGTCCGTGGGGCCCAGCCCGTGCGCCTCGATGACCTGCCGCAGCGGCGTGCCCAGCGGGACCGCGTAGACGCCGGGCCGGCGCACGTGCCCCCACAGCGAGACGAGCGTGGCCTCCGCGGCGCGGAACCCTTCAGGGTCGCGCACGGCCGCGGGGACCAGGGCCAG